>Ga0136644_10000082_pt1 | contig 69521 bp, 50 predicted proteins | sample C_130820_EF_Meta_FD_94780 | JGI IMG/M metagenome (GOLD analysis project Ga0136644, IMG submission 94780) | Freshwater microbial communities from Lake Croche, Canada to study carbon cycling - C_130820_EF_MetaG (v2) (version 2) | ecosystem: Environmental > Aquatic > Freshwater > Lake | place...
CGGACACTCCCGGAAAGTGTACGGCATCGCCGCCGCGGGCACCCCCTGCCCCCGGCCCCCGTTCTTCGTGTATTTTTGAGGAGTCGATTCTGCCGTCCCGGCAGGCTGCCCGAGTCCGATCCCGAATTCAGTTCCAGGCCCGCATCCAGATCCAGGAGCCCATCGATGGCCACAGCCTCTCGTCCCTCCACCTCCGCGGCTTTCGTCTCCGGGGCCGACGTGGTCGTCGAGTCGCTGATTCGCCACGGTGTCGATGTGATCTTCGCCTACCCGGGGGGCGCCAGCATGCCGCTGCACCAGGCCCTGACCCATGCCAAGGATCGGATCCGCACGATCCTGCCCCGGCACGAGCAGGGGGGCGGCTTCGCGGCCCAGGGATACGCCCGCACGACCGGCAGGCCGGGCGTGTGCATGGCGACGAGCGGCCCCGGGGCCCTCAATCTGGTGACGGCGATCGCCGACGCGAAGATGGACAGCATCCCGATGATCGCACTCACCGGTCAGGTGGGGACGAGCGTCATCGGCACCGATGCCTTCCAGGAGACGCCGATCGTCGAGGTCTGCCGCGGCATCACCAAGCACCACTATCTGGTCACCGATGCCAACGACATCGCCAGGGTGATGCGGGAGGCCTTCCACATCGCCACCACCGGCCGTCCGGGCCCCGTGCTCGTCGACCTGCCGAAGAATATCCAGGTGACCCAGCTCGTGCCCGACTACGAGGCGCCGATGAACCTGCCGGGGTATCGGCCCTCGCCGCGGGCGGTGCTGCCGGAGCAGATCGCCCAGGTGGCCGCCGAAATCAGGCGGGCCAAGCGGCCTGTCATTTATGCCGGCGGCGGCGTGATCACGGGAAACGCCTCGGACGAACTCCGTGAGCTCGTCCGCAAGACCGGCATCCCCGTCACGACAACGCTGATGGGGCTCGGCGCCTACCCGGGCGACGATCCGCTCTCGCTCGACATGCTGGGGATGCACGGCAGTGTCTACGCGAACTACGCGGTCGATCAGGCCGACCTCCTGCTGGCCATCGGCGTGCGGTTCGACGACCGGGTCACGGGCAAGGTGTCGGAGTTCGCCCAGCACGGCTTCATCGTCCACATCGACGTCGATCCCTCGGAGATCAACAAGAACAAGGTCGTTCACATCCCGATCGTGGCCGATGTCGAGGATGCATTGCACGCGCTCAACAAGATCGTCGAGAAGCCGACGGCGAGCCTCGAGCCCTGGCACGCCCAGATCGCCGAATGGAAGAAGGAGGATCCGTTCTCCTTCGACACGACCTATCCGGGCATCCTCGCCCAGGAGGCGATCGCGGAACTCTCGAGGCTGACGGCCCAGCAGGACACGATCATCACGGTCGGCGTGGGCCAGCACCAGATGTGGGCCGCCCAGTTCTACAAGTTCCGTCGCCCGCGAACCTGGCTCTCCTCGAGCGGCCTCGGCACGATGGGCTTCGGGCTGCCCGCCGCGATGGGGGCGAAGGTGGCCCACCCGGAGTCGCTCGTCGTCGACATCGACGGCGACGGCAGCATCCTGATGAACATCCAGGAACTGGCCACCTGCACCACGGAGAACATCCCGGTGAAGGTCCTGCTGCTCAACAACCAGCACCTCGGCATGGTGGTGCAGTGGGAGGACAGGTTCTTCAAGGGCAATCGTGCCCACACCTACCTCGGTCCCGTCGACAATCCGGAGGCCAGTGGCCGGGGCGACGGCATCTCCCCGGAGAGCCGGTATCCGGACTTCGTCGCGATCGCCAGGGGTTTCGGCTGGCATGCCGAGACGGTTTCCGCCAAGTCGGATCTCGAATCGGCCCTGCGACGGATGATCGATGCCAAGGGACCGGCCCTGCTCGACGTGCAGGTGCCCTATCAGGAGCACGTGCTCCCGATGATTCCGTCAGGCATGACCGTTCGCGACCTGATCAAGAAATAGCGCGGCTTCGGGGGCGGCAAAAGTCTCGTCGCTGTGGCCCTCGAAGACTTTTGTCCAAACGCTCCTCGAGCGTTCGCCGACCCCCTCGCCTCCCGCCCGATGTGGGACAGGCTTCAGCCTGTCATGGGCTGGTTTGTGAGAGGCCTTCAATCGAAAGGCGAGGCGTTTGGATTGGGCTTTACCGGCTCTCGAACCGCGGGTTTGGCCTCTGCGGCCGGCTTTTCCGCGGTGGGCTCGGCAGCAGCACCTTCCAGTCCTTCGAGCGCCTTCAGGACGGAGTCCTCATTCGGTGACTCGTCGATCTCCTTGGCCGACTGTCGAAGCGCGGTGGAGAGTTCTTTGGCCGGATTGCCACCGTCGCCCAGCGTCACTGCGAGGCCGCTCTTGCCGTCGGCGGAGAGAAGGGCATCGGCCAGCACGGCGAGCCGCCAGGCGGCGCGGCGGCACGACTGTTCGGGGATCTCGATTGCGGGCCCGACAGTTGCTGGGGGACCACCGGGCAGGATCTCCGCCGATTGCTGGAACTGCTGCCCCGCGATGAGCCGGCGGTAGTCGCTTGCAAACCGTGTTTTCTCGGTCTCCAGATACTCCGCGTCGAGCGATTCGGCTGCGAGTTGCTTGATCGATTCGACCACCTTCACGGCATCGATCGCCTGTCCGTCGGCAGCCGTTCCGAGTGCCACAGCCGCCCTGATCCGGGGCTCGAGCGGCAGCGTCTGATCGGCGACCATCGCGAGCAGGACGGAGGCAACCTGGGGTGGGAGTGGTCTGATCGCAGCCGGCAGGAGCGTCAGGGCCCGTGACAGCAGCCATGACCGACCGACGTCGAGCTGCTCACCGACCGGTTCGAGGACGATCGCCGAGAGCGGCGGGCCGATCGCCTGCGAGGCCGCGGCCCGGGCCGACTCGTCGCTCTTGATGCTATCGAGATGCTTGCCGAGGGGCGATATGGCGGCAATCCGAACGGCCAGAGGCAGCTTCGCATCCCCCGTCACCGCGGCGAGCAGCGGCAGGGAACCAGGCCACGGCCTGCCGCCATCCTTCGACTTCAGTTCCCCGAGGAGAATCACGGCGTTCACCCGGGCGACGACGTCGGCTTCATCGTCACGGGCCAGCCGTGCCATCTCTCCGGAGACGATCTCCGAGAGCGAGGCAAACGCCTTCTCGTCCTTGATGTCGGTGAGAAACATCTCCCGCAACCTCCGCCGGACCCGCTCGATGTTCGGCCGGTTCTCCTCGATCGCAAGCTGCGGCAGGACGGTGTCGGCGAGATACTGTCGATCGGCCTCGTCGAGGCCGTTGCCATCCTCCCGCATCCTCTCCTTGAAGTCCTTCGTCTCCTTGGCAGCCTCGACCTTCGACCAGCCCACATATCTCGGCTCCGCGTGGGCGACCGCCGACCCGACGCAGACCGTCGCCAAGACGAAAGCGGCCGTCCAACCTGTTGCATTGGAGCTGGAGGCGGGCACGAACCGGCGATAGGAACCGGGTTGGAGGCGCGATCCGCCACCCAGGTTTTTGCTCCTCAAGCGTGCGCTCCTCGAGTGGCTGCTCATCGATTGGGAAATGGGGATGGAAAGGGCGCTTCGGGAGTCTGCTCTGCCGGCGCGGCAGGGGGTTTCTGTCCGTCGCCCAGGGGAAGTGTGCCGATGAAACGATCGACCTCATCCTCGGAGTCGGCTGTCGATGCAACGGCGAACGACCCGTCTGCCCGCATGATGAGCACTTCGAGCGGCTCCGGAATGGCCGACTGCTTGGCGGCGGCGCGGGCCTCCGATCTCTCTTCCTGACGGCCGCGGACGTCGATCACGACGGCGTTGGTGATCACGTCGGCTCCCCGGGTACGGGCATCCCCGGGCCTGTTGAGCGACTTGTCGATGTTGACGAGCCCACCCGGCTCCGTGACGAGGCTGCGGAGCGACTGCATGCCCGTCGCCGGATCCTCCGCCAGAACCAGCACTTCGGCGAAGGTCGGCTTGAACCCCTTCCGCTCAGCCTTTCTCAGCGTCCGAACCGCGAAACCGACTCCGTCCGGTACCGTGACGGCGGCCGTCGCCTCGGTCGCCGGAGATGGAATTTTCAGGTCCTTCGCCAGAGCCGGGTCGGACAAATACTGTGCCGCGAGGTTGTAGTTCGGGTTCCAGAGAGACAGCCGAACCCGATAGCGATACGACTTGCCCTGCTCGACGCTCATGTCGATGAAGCGAAACATCCGATACTCGAGGTCGACCATCGGACGCCCCGCCCCATCGAGCATCTGAACGTTCGGCTCGACGCCGGGCGGCGACTGCTCGGGTCCGAGAGGTGACTGAAACCCTGGAACGAGGGCCGGTGCACCGCTGGCCGATTCGTTCTGTTCGGCCTGCTGTCTGGCAGCCTCAGCCTGCTGCTCGAACAGCGTCTTGGCCTGTTCGAGAAACCAGGGATGGATCGACTCCGGCCCCCAGGCATCCCCCACCAGCTGTGGCAGGGGACTGCTGTAGCCGCTCGTGCCGCCGCCAGGATTCTGCTCCGCCGCGAGGAGGAAGCCCAGCGGCAGTTGCTCCCCCTGAATCCCCTGCCATTCCTTCGCGATCATCTTGGCGAGCTGCTTGGGATCGAGCCGCTCCCAGGTCTCTTTCCCACCGGGCACGACGACCGTCCGCTCGACGAGAAAATCGCTCCAGAGTGGCAGGTCCCGCCTGGGGTCTCGGAAGGTGGAGGATTCGTACCGCTGCTGGTAATCGGCGGACTGCTTCGCGAACGGGATCAGGCCCGTCACCAGGCAGTAGGGAACGAGCCTGCCCCGCCCCGGATTCAGCGGATTCTCCGGATTGAAGCCGCCCGGCATCATCTCTGGAGGAACACCGAACTCGGGCGGCGGCACTGGAATATCGGCCGCGCGGCCGCGGGCCCCACGCTTGCCGCCACGCCTGCCCGCCGGAGCATCGGCCGGTTCCACGTCGACCGGATTGGCGGCCGGATCAGCCGCCCCGGCCGGAAGTGCAGGCAGCACGGCGACTCCTGCAACGGCCACGAGTTGTTCGATTGGCAGCACGTTCGGTCGTGATCGCTTCGATTTCTCGGCAAACAGCGGACTGTTCAGGCTCGGCCCCTCCGGCGTCGGAGGAATCTCGGGAGCCCGCCAGGGCTCGAGTGTTTTTCCGAGCGATGTTTTTCTGAGCACGTCAGCCGGCGGCTGCTTCACGGTCTGGATGTGAGTCTCCGCTCGGCCCGCCTGATCGACGACCTTCTGCGGCTGCAATTCCTGGGAGGCGGGCAGCGTTCGCACGGCATTGACGCCGCCCCAGATCATCCCAAGCCCGATCAGGCCGATGATTCCGACGAGAAACTTCTCCCCGTGTCGAAGCCCGAAGTCGACAATCGCATCCTTGTCGAACTTGATGCTGACGGAAGGCCGCTTCATGCCGTCACCCCCCATCGCCGGGAGACCGGGCCGACCGGGCCACCGGCTGCGGGCTGACCCTCGGGTGCCGCGGGCGGCGGACCATCCGGGGCGGCGGGTTCCGGCCCCGCACCAGCATCGTTTGCCTCGAAGCCGATCTTTGCCGGATCGGGCTGGGTCGCGAGTCCGACCGTACCGCGAAGTTCGACCGTCACGTCGTACGGTCGGGCGGTGGCAGTCGCGGCGACCGTCCCCTCGGAGCTGAACTGAAACTCGCCTCCGGGCAGCCCGCCGGCACCTGCCTGTGGATTGACCCTCACCTGCCGCACGTCGATCGGGATCGGTGACTTGGCCAGGTCGACGAGCCAGGCGTCGAGCTTTCGCTCATCGACGACCGCACGGATCACGAACGGCATCAGATGCGACATCATCGCATCCGGTGAGGTCGCAACTTCCGGGCCGGCCAGCGGCTTGCCATCGAAACTGACGTAGATCCAGTTCCTCAATCCATCGTCGACCGAGCCGACAGGAGCCTGCGCGGCCGAATCCTCGGGCGACGCGCCCGTCGGCGCACCAGCGCCGCTGAACCGCGGATTCGGAGGCCTGCCGCCGGCAGCAGGGTCTCCCGGCGCAAAGGATTCCTGCGGCGGCAATTCACCACCACCGGCCTGGACCGTCGGTATGAAGATGCGGCCGCCCTTCGACGCCCCGGGGTCGTCCTCGGCGGCCGGATAGCCCACGGCCAACTGTTCGACGAGCGGAATCACCGCGTTGTACTGGCCAGACGCACCCTGATTCATCCGCGCCACGGAGTCGCAGAGCACCCCGTAGACCCAGAGCTCCTCCTGAGCGAGCAGAACCTGAAGCGTCGTTGGAGGTGTGCTCCAGTTGAAAGACGCGTAGACCTTCTTCTGATCCTCGGCCGACCACTGCACCGGGAGCCCGGGCCTTGGCTGCTCTCCCTCCATGAGGGGCCGCCCGGCGTTCGGATCAACGGCGCCGACTCCGTCCACCATGAAGTCATCCCCGCCCATGCGCTTCGGCAGCTGGCGAACGAGCGGTCGGACGCTGTTCTGGTATCGCTCGAGCAGTTTCCGTGGCAGCTTGCCGTCGGCCTTGAGTGTTTCCGCCCGCTGGACGAAATCGGCCCCCAGCGCCGTCGGCCAGGACCGCAACGGCTTCTGTTCGTTCCAGAACCGCTGCCACTCGGCGAACGTCTCCCGCTTGACCGCCTTGGTGCTGCGATCGATCTCGGCCGACCACTCGTCGTTCGGATGCGGCTGGATCCCTTCAACACCGCGGAGCGCGGCGGTCCGACCCTCGATCTCACTGCGGGCGGCACTGATCTCGGAGACGAGCCGACCGTTGGCCATCACAACCAGGGGAATCACCAGCAACGGCACCAGCGGCAGCAGCATCCAGAAGTGGTGCCGCAGGACGATGTCGAGGTAGGGGCGGACGTTTTCGGGGATTTGGATCATCGATCTGGCTGTTCGGGTCGGTGCGTCAGGATTTCCGATTGTTTCCGATTCTGGGCGGGGCTCAGGGGGCGGGCGGTTCCGTGGCTGAAGGTTTGGGTACGCCCGGAGAGATCGGCTGCCAGCAGAACTGGAGGATGAAATCGAATCGACGCAGTTCGAGATCGGGCACGGCTGCGGCCGGCCCGCCAAACTCGTTCATCGGAGCGGCTGCCGGAGCGACGTCGGGCCTCGGAATTCGTATCGACTGGACCGGCGAAGATGCCACGATCACCGGAAAGCCGATACCGAGTTCCTCGACGGGCACCTGCTGCCCGGCCAAGGGCCCGGCCGAGACGGTCACTTGATCGCCCTCACCGAGCAGTCCCCTGACGATCGTCGATCGCACGAACTGGGCGCTTTCGTCCGGTTTGTGATGGTCTTCGTTGTGGTAGTGGTGTCCCTTCAGTTGGATCACCCAGCCCGGCCCCTTTGGACCGCTCACGGCCTGGGCGGCGGCGTCCTGCGGCGGCTGTTGCTCAGCCGGCGGGGCGGCTGCCGGATCGGCGGGGGCGACCTCCGCGGGCTCCTCCATGGGGTGCGTTTCGGCCCAACGATCCTTGACTCCCGTGAACCATGTGGCCAGGTCGGGAAAATACCGACAGTCGATCGAGTCGATGTGCAGTTCGTTTCGATCCGCCGGGTTCTCCGGCACCTGTCCGGGCGGATCGCGAGGCAGGAGGGCCCGCACCGCCCGCAGCATTTCGAGCACCTGGAATCTTCGCTCCTCGACCCGCACCAGGCTCTGCTGCTGTCCGATCGCCTCGTCCTGCTTTCGCTTGGCATCCTCGAACCCACCGATCGCAGCCTGGGACCGCTGCTTGACCTGGTCGGCGCGGGCGAATGCCGCTGCATAGAGGCTCGGGGCGTAGGTCGTCCAGGCGAAGAAGACCCCGACGAATCCGATCGCGGCTGCGGCGAGCAGGCCGGAAAGAGCCCCGATCGCCCAGGGCTTCTTGGCCTCGATGAGCCGATCGCGAACGATCTCCCTCGGGAGCAGATTCGTCCGCACCGCACTGCCGCCGGTCCCCTGCAACGCCAGGCCGTAGGCTGTGCCGAATGCCAGCCTGTTCTCACGGAATGGCGGAGCGCCGGTCACCGCAGCCCCCTCGAGTCCGCGAAACGAATCGAGCCGCTGGACGTCGAGCTGCAACTGCTTGGCGACGAAGTCGGAGAGCCCCTTGAGCTTCGTCGCGTTGCCGAGCATCAGCACCTTGCCGATCGTCGCCGTGCGGTCGGCACCGGTGAAGTAGTTGAGCGACCTCTGCAGTTCGGACGTGAATTCGTTGAATACCGGCCGCATCGCCTTGAAGACCGCCTGCGGATCCTCCGCCCGGGTGGCGTTGCGTTTCAGGTGCTCCGCCTTGGCGAACGTCAGTTTCATCCCCTGGACGAGCGCCTTGGTGAAGTTGCTGCCGCCAATCGGCATGCTCCGCTGCCAGATCCGCAGGCCGTTGGTGATCACCAGGTCGGTCGAATCGACTCCCATCGACACCAGCACGGTCGAGGGGGGCGGACTGTCGGGATCGATGGTCGCGGGATCTGGCAATTGATCGAACATCAGCATGTTCGCAAGGGCGATCGGCGCCAGTTGCACGATGTCGACATCGATCCCGGCCCGAGTCAGCGGTGCCAGCGCCTTGAACACCTGCTCCCGCTTCATGGCGAAGACCGCCACTTCGGCGTCGATCACGAAGCCGCTCTCCTCCATGCCCCCTGCCAGCCTCTGCCAATCCCAGACGACCTGCTCGAGCGGGAATGGAATCTGCTGGCGGGCCTCGTACTTGACGATGTCGGGAATCTTCTTCGCCTCGATCGGTGGCAGCTTGATGAACTTCGAAAGCCCCGACTGCCCGGGCACGGAAACGGCGATCCGCGTTCCCGCGAGGTCGTTGCGGCCCACGAACTCGGCCAGAGCGGCCCGGACCAACTCCACGGGATCGGCATCGGGCTGGGAGAGCAGGGTCGGGTACTCGACGTAGTCGAAGGCCTCGGCCGTCACCATCCGCGGATCCGCCGCCATTCGGCAGCGCACGGCCTTGATCGCGCACTTGCCGATGTCGATTCCCCAGCATGACTGGCTGCGCGCCATGGACGATCCCAAAGGACGAGGACGGGTGATGCCGGCGGTGGACGACTACCGGAGATTCGATGCAAGGGGCGACGCAGATGTCGCAAAAACCGCCCTACAATCACTTTACGAACGGTTGTCGCGGGGTGTCAAACGGCCGCCACCGCTTCCCGGCAAAAGAAAAAAGGCCATGCCCGGAGGAGGTCCCTCGGCAGCATCCGTGCTCGTGGGGCCCGATCCGTGGCGTTCGTGTTTCCTGACCGGATGAGACCGACAGGTCAAACCGTTCCTCTCATCCGGGCATGGCCGCAATCCATCAATTCGTGAGTTCGTCGATCCTGCGTCGGAACTCGGGCATTTCGCAGGCGACGAAGGCATTCCAGGCGTCGGGTCGCCAGAGTTCGACACACACGGCAGCTCCCACCACGAGCAGGTCGCCCCCCGGCTCGACCCCGAGAAAGTCCCGAAAACCTTCCGGCACCACCAGCCGATCGCGGGCGGCGAGCGAAACCACCCGATGCCGCGTCGAAAGGAGTCTGCCGAGATCCTGCACCTGTCCAACCCGCTGGGACAAAAGTCCGGCCTGCAGCTTGCTTCGCACCACATCGATCGCCGCGTCGATCCTGGGCTTCCAGATGGCAGCCGGCCAGAGCGAAAGGCAGCCGGCCCGCTCCTTGGCGAGCACGAGCCTCGGCCCGACCGCAGTCAGTGGCTCCGTCAATTCGGACGGAAGACTGAGCCGATATCGCTCGTCCAACGACCGCAGGTGCTCGCCTATCAGCAGTTCGGGGCCGGCAGTCATACATTGGGATTCGATGTTTTGGGCAAAGAACCCACACAAAACAATTTTTTCATTGCTTTGCGGGCATTATTCCCACAGGAAGCGGGATTCTAACCTTTGCCTCGCAAACTGCAAGCAGCCCCGTTGCAGTGGGCCGACGGACGGCGGCAATCCCTCCAGAAAACCCTCGAGGTTTCTGCCTCGGGGAAATCGAAAACGGCCTTGAATCCAGCCTTTTCAGGGAAGCAAGTGCGCAGCCGTGGAACAGGATTCAAACTTCAACTCTTTGAACCCGCTCCAACCTCGCGAGCGACTAGTGGCAGGTTTCGCAGTTCTCGTCCTTGGAGGCCTTCAACGCCGCGGCTTCCCTGGAGAGTTTGAATTCGGGCCCGGCCGGGAAGTACTGGACGTCGTCCTGGAGGTAGTAGGCACTGGGCAGGGTCTGCCCGCCCACGTCGACCTGGCAGCCGGTCAGCGACAGACCACACAGTCCGAGCCCCGCCAGCATGGCCACAGTCGTGCGGCCCTTGATCGATGCCGCCGGTCTCGTCGTGTTTCCTCGCATGGCTGTCATTCCTGCCTCTGAACCTGAGTGGTGCTCGGGACCACCATTCGTATCGACCGGCACGACCGGCAAACTTTGAAGAACCGGTCTGATCGAAAAAACCGGCCACCGCAGGTGACCGCAAAATCTCCCCGGTCATCCCAAACCCCCAAGCGCGCCCCCTCATGGCTCCCGAACAAGGCCTCGGAGCCCGCTGCCCGTCCCGCGGCAGTTCTCTCGCGATCCCGCGATCGGAGGCTGTCGTGTACAACTCGGTCGTATGAGCCATTTCATAGCCTGCCGCCGTCGCCTGCTGGCCGGTCTGTGCATGGCCGCAGTGGCTCTATCAGCACAAGCCTCAGCGACGTTGGGTTTGGCGCAGGTCGTCCTTGCACCTGGTGCCGGGACGCTCGCCGGCGGTAAGACGACCCCCAGCCCGGCCTATGATGCCGCCCTTGCCAGCCTTGCAGCCGGCGATTTCACGGCCGCGCTCGACCTCGCGACCCGGGAGTATCAAGGGGGCATTCGAGCCGGCACCCAGCGTTGGATCGACTCGATCGCCGGCGCCTCTCTCATCGGCGAGGCCTCCTTCGAACTCGGCAGGTTCCGGGAGGCGGTGGCTGCCTACGACGAGGCCCTGCTGCTCGCGGCCACGCACGGCGACTGGCTGCTCGCCGTGCAGTTTCAGCAGCAGCCGCTGCGAGGATCCGGGCAAAAGCCGGCCGCCACATGGGGTCGCAGCCAGCGGAATCTCGCCGCCGCCGTCATGCCGGAAACGCTGTCGATCCGCATGGGTGGGGCGGATCCGCAACAGGTGCTCAAACAGGGGGGAGTGCTCAGTGCACCGGTCAACTATCCGATCCGTCCCCAGGAAATCATGCGGTCGCTTCTGATCGCGGTCTATCGCCGAGCCGACATCCTCGGCGAACTGGCCCGTGACGGCTCGGCAATCGACGAGGTCGGCAAGGCACTGCTCCGTCGTCCCGCCCCCCCCAACCACTATTCGCAGTGCTGGATCGACATCGCCCTTGGCATCGTCTCCTGGTCCCAGGGCAAGGACAATCAGGCCGTGCCGCTTTTGAACCGCGGACTGATTCTGGAGAACCAGTTCGACCACCCGCTCGCCTCCTGGGCATTGATCGTGCTGGGACGGATCTCGCTCGCCAGCGATCAGCCTGCCGCTGCCGCGAAGTATTTCGAGGAGGCTTCCTACACGGCGGCCAACTCCGGCGATCTGCGTGCCCTCGAGGAATCGCTCCGCTGGGCCTTTGCGGCACACATGGCGACGGGATCCCGGGAACCGCCGACGTGGCTGGCGGCCGCCTGCGATTGGGCCCGACAGCCGTTGAACGCGCTCAGCGTGCGATTGCAGGCCCTGCGGGCGGAGTCGCTGGCGCTCGGAGGCAACGCCAATGCCGCCGTCGCGGCTCTGGCCGAGATCGATCCGCGACAGCTGCGTGGCGATCTCGGCCGCGGCAGCTGCGGCGGCCATGCCCTCTACTCCGCGGCGCTCGCAAACTACGCCAAGGGAGAGCAGACGGCGGCCAACGCCGATCTCGCCCGGGCATTGTCGGTCGCCAGACCCCACACGCCCAGGGTGTTCCAGATGTCGAGGCTGTTGGAGATGGTTCTGGCGGGATCTTCGCTCGTCTCCGATCGGCAGGCCGACGCACTGTTCGCCGAATTGCTGGGCGACCCTCCGGCCCGCGACTTCACGATCGCTCCGCTGCCCACGCTCGCTGCGATGACGGCACCGCGTCTTGACGCATTCGACGCCTGGCTGGCGGTCGCCAGTCGACGGGGCAAGGAAGCCGTTCTGAGCGCCGCCGAGGCCCGGCTTCGGGGTCGCTGGCTCTCGGAGCAGCATCTTGGCGGACGTCAGATCTCCATCGATCGATTGGTGGCCTCCGATCCCGACGCGTTGCCCCGCGAGGCGGCCACCCGTCGGGCAGCACTTCTGGCCCGATATCCCGACCTTGCCAGGGCCGCCGATGATGCGGCGGCCGTCCGCGGCCGACTGCTGGCCCGCCTCCCCGCACGGCCGCCAGCCGCGGAACCGGCCGAATGGAAGGCCTACGCGGACGCCTCCACTCGGCGCGACCAGTCGCTGGCGTTCATCGCCGCCGGCCGCGACCCGAGCCTGATCGAATTCCCTCCACAGCTTCCGGTCGCGGAGATCCAGAAACGGCTCCCGCCCCGACACCTCATCCTGTCCTTTCACTGGACGGGAGCGGGCCTGATGGGGGCTTTGGAGTCGAACGCCCAGACGGCCACCTGGGAGGTTCGCCAGCCGGCCGCCGTGGCCCGCGAACTGGCATCTCTAGCCCGTTCGATCGGGCTCTTCGATCCGCTGGCACCGGTGGCGACCGAACGGCTCCTCGAAACCGACTGGCGGCCAGCAGCCGAGCGGCTGGAACGACTGCTGTTTGAGAACTCGAAGATCGTGCTCGGGGAGGGGACGGATGACCTCGCGATCGTCCCCGACGGCCTCCTCTGGTACCTGCCTTTCGAACTGCTTCCCGTCGGCTCGGGGCGAAATCTGGCCGTTGACGATCCTGCCGCCGACCCAGACGCTGCCCGCACCAGGCTTCGCGATGTCTGCAGGATCCGCTACTGCCCCACCCGCAGCCTCGCGGTCTGCGACGCAGTCCCGCGGCGGACGGGCGGCCCGGTCGGGCTGCATGTCGGCAGGCTGTATCGCGGCGACACTCCCGAAATCGCCCAGAGGCTGACCGAGGAGTTTGAAACCGCCGTCGATCGGGTCGTTCGGCTTCCACCTCATGCGGGAATTCCGATCGGGCTCGCCGGTTCGCTCTGCGACACGCTCGCCATCCTCGAGGAACTCGCCGAGGATGGACCGATCGACGCTCGACCGCTGATCAGGGGGCCGCGCGAGCGGGATGATGTCACGTTCGGCGACTGGCTGGCCTCGCCGCCGAAGCGTCCAACGGTCGTGATGCTGGGAGGGTTTCAGACGCCGATGGCAGGCGGACTGACGAAAATTCCCGCCCAGCCAGGGGCGGAGATGTTTCTCGCGGCGACCGACCTGATCGCAGCCGGTGCCCGCACGGTCGTGCTGAGTCGGTGGCGAACCGGCGGCGAAGTCGGCTTCGACCTCGCCCGGGAATTCGTCCGGGATGTCTCCGCGGCCGAAGCCGCCGACGAGCCCCCGGAGGCGATCTGGAGGCGGGCTGTCGACGTGGTCACCTCCGAACAGCCCGACCCGGCATCCGAGCCGCGGCTCAAACAGACGCCCTCCGCAGTGCTTTCGGATGCGAGGCATCCTTTCTTCTGGTCCGGATACGCGCTGATCCAATGCGGACGCGATCGCCCTGCCGTCGAGCCTGCCGTCGACGCGGTCCCCGCAGCGGGTGGACCGCCGAAGGCTGCCCAATGAGCGACGCCTTGCTCGTGCCCGAGACCACGGGCGTCATCGCCCTCGCCGCAGTCTCGTTCCTCGCGGCCGCCGTGAACTCGGTGGCCGGAGGTGGCACGATCCTCACGTTTCCGGTGCTGGCGGCGATCCTGCCGCCGACACCGGAGCGGATGGTGGTCGCAAACACGACGAGCACGATCGGCCTTCTGCCCGGGGCGGTGGCAGCGTCCTGGGCATACAGGTCCGAGCGTGAAGGCCTGCCCGCATGGAGCCGCTGGCTGATGCTTCCGAGCATCGCAGGGGCCGGCGTCGGGGCGGGGCTCGTGCTGGTACTGCCGCCGCACTGGTTCGCCGCGCTCGTTCCCTGGCTCGTGCTCTCCGCGGCGGTGCTGTTTGCGGTCCAACCCCGGCTGATGGCGTTCGTCGGCCGCCGCACGGCCGCCGCTGGCGGGCCGACGGAGCGAGCCGCTGGACCGGGGAGCCTGATGCTGGCCTGCGGACTGCAGTTTCTTGTCGCCGTCTACGGCGGCTACTTCGGCGCCGGCATCGGCATCCTGATGCTGGCGATGCTCGGGATGCTGAACCTCGGCGACATCCACAGGCTCAACTCCCTCAAGAACGTTCTCGGCGGAATCGTCAACGGAGCCGCGGCACTGCTCTTCGCCGCAGGATCGCTCGCCGGTGTGAACGAAGTCTCCTGGCCCCATGCCGCCGTGATGGCCGCCAGCGCCGTCGGCGGCGGTCTGGCCGGATCCCACCTGGCCCGGCGGCTTCCGGCCGCCACGGTGCGCCGCGGCGTGGCCATCATCGCCTTCGCCCTGGCCGGCTATTATTTCTGCACCTGAAACCCGATCCTCCGGCGGCCCTCTCCCTTGGCCGTTCGCACCCGTCCTGGCAGCCATGCTCGTCAGCACAGACCAACTCACCAAACGCTACGGCTCCTTCACGGCGCTCGACCACTGCACGCTCGAGGTCGCCCGGGGACATGTCTTCGGACTGCTGGGCCCGAATGGCGCCGGCAAGACGACCCTCCTGCGACTCCTGCTCGGCTACATCCGCCCCACGGGCGGCTCGGCAAGGATCGCCGGCTTCGACTGCGAGCGGGAGTCGCTCGCGGTGCGGGCCAGCACCGCCTACCTGCCCGGCGAGGCCCGTCTCTTTCGCAGGATGAACGGCCATCAGGTGCTCGATTTCTTCGCGGCCCTGCGCCGGGAATGCCGCCGCGACCGGGCCACGACGGTGGCACGACGACTCGATCTCGACTGCTCGCGGCAGGTGGCCCGGATGAGCACGGGCATGCGGCAGAAACTTGCCCTGGCCGCCGTCCTCGCCACCGAGGCCCCGCTCACGATCCTCGACGAACCCACGGCCAACCTCGACCCGACGGCACGGGCCGAGGTGCTCGACCTCGTCCGAGAAATCCGCGCGGCGGGCCGCACGGTCATCTTCTCCTCGCACGTCCTCTCGGAGGTCGAGTCGACATGCGATCGTGTGGCGATCGTGCGGTCGGGTCGCCTGGTCCACGAACAGGCGATCGCCGACCTGCGGCGCAGCCATCGGATCACGGCCCGGCTCGCCGCCCCGCTCGGCGGCATCCCCGACGCGCTCGCCGGCCAGGCGACCCTCGTCGAGGACGACCATGGCGGCGTGGTGATCGAGTCGTCCGACTCGATCAGACCGCTTCTCGGCTGGCTGGCGACGCTGCCCCTCGAGGAACTGCAGATCGAGCCGATCGGACTCGGAGCGGTGTACGATCGCTTTCACGGCCGGGCGTCGGCCGCCGAAGCGACGAACGGGGAGGGCGAATGAGTCGCATCTGGAACACCGCGATCTGGCGCAAGACATGGGGCGACCAGCGGATGCTGCTGCTCTCGCTCATCGCCCTCTGGTCGGCCTTTCCATGGCTCTACATCTGGCTCTCGGCCCAGATCCCGATGTCGGCATTCCAGGACGTGCTGCTGCGGGCCATCCCGGAGGACTGGCAGCGGCTCTCGGGCGTGCCCTTCGCAGAAGTGGCGACCCACGCGGGCAGGGTGGCCCTGGCGTTCGTCGATCCGGTCGTGGTGCTGGCGGCCACGGTCTACGGGATCACCCGCGGCAGCGACGCGGTCTCCGGCCAGCTGGAACGCGGGACGATGGAGATGGTCCTCGCCCAGCCGGTGACCCGCGGCGCGGTATTCGTGACCCAGGCCTTGGCCACGGCGGCCGGTGCGGCGGTGCTCGCCTGCGTGCTCTACGCGGCGGCCCATTCCGCGATCGCGCTCGGGCCATGGGCCGGAAAGGTCGATCCGACACGGTTCATTCCGGCCGCCCTCAATGTCTTCGGACTGATGGTCTGCATGGCGGGGCTCTCGGCCTGCGTCTCGGCCGCCGACAGCCATCGCTGGCGGACGATCGGGATCATGTGCGGGTTCTACGTGTTCTCGATCCTGGCGAAACTCGTCGGGCGGCTCAGCAGCGGCATGTCCTGGTTCGGCTACCTCTCGATCCTCAACGCCTACGAACCGCAGCAGCTGGTCGGGCAGCCGGCCACCGCCTGGAGGCTGCTTGCGATGTACGACGGCGTCCTGCTGGGGGTGGGAATCACGGCCTACCTGATCGGGGCGGTTCTGTTCGCCAGAAGGGATCTCCCGGCCCCACTCTGAGCGTCTGGCCGCCCGGTCGATTTCGCATGGCGTCCGGGTGGCCGATTGCCGCATACTGGTGGGAGGTCACGAGGAGCCACGCCATGAACTCAAGAACATTCCTGCTGCTCTGGTCGATGCTGCTGATCGGATTGTCTGCGGGAAGGCTGCCCGCGGAGGAGGCCGGCCAGGCAGACCTCGATGCGGCGATCGATACCAAGCTTTCGGCTGACAGCCTCGACGACTACGGCGTGGTGCTGGAGCGGTGCAAGTCGGCGGTCAGCAAGGGACTCGATCCCGGCGCGAAGAAGTTTGCCGAGGATCTCTACACCGGCACGCTGATCGACCGGGCTGGCATGATCGTGGAGGCGATCTTCGATGCGCCGAAGCCCGACCCGCAGTGGCCGAAGATGCGGTCCTATGCCATCCGCGACCTGACGGAGGCGATCTCCCGAGACGCATCCCTCGGGGCGGCGCACCTGATGCTCGCCCGTCTGGAGGCGTTGCCCGGGGGCGACCGCCGGAAGGCCGTTGAGTCGGCCGAGAAGGCGATCGAACTCGGCGGCGACGACCAGCTGCAGATCGCCCAGGCACACGTCATCCGCGGCAATCTCGAGGACATCGACGAGAAGAAGCGGGCGGCCGATTACGACACGGCCGTCGAACTCGCCCCACGGGACAAGGACGTGCGGCGCACCAGGGGCCTGTTTCACCTGCTCAACGACGACTTCGAAAAGGCTCGGGCAGATCTCGAGGTCGCAATCGAGGAAGATCCAGACGACGCCTCGCTGCTGGAGGCCCTCGGCATGGCCTTCATGATGGAGAACAAACTCGACGAGGCGCAGAAGATCTTCGACAGGGCGATCGAGGCTGATCCTGCAGCGGCCGGCGCCCTGCTGCAACGGGCGCGGGTGCTCGCGCTCCGCGGCGAGCAGCCGCGGGCGATCGCCGATCTCGACAAGGCGATCGAACTCGAGCCCGACGACGCCATTCCGCTCGTGCTTCGGGCCCGTATTCTTCAGCAGGCCGGCGAGACCGACCGGGCCCGCACCGATCTGGAACGGGTTCTCGAACGGCAGCCCGACCATCCCGCGGCCCTCGAACTCCGCGGCCTGATCGCCGCGGAGAGCGAGGATTATCCCGCCGCGATTCGCGATTTTCGCAAGCTGGTCGCCAAGGATGGCGACGATGCCCTGCTCGTCGGCCAGCTCGGCATGCTCTATCTGGCGGCGAAGCAGCCGAGGGAGGCCATTCGCCGCTTCACGCGGGCGATTGAAATCGACGAAAACCAGTTTCTCAGCCGTCGCGGCCGCAGCGATGCCGAGATTGCGATCGGCGAACACACCGCCGCACTCGCCGATCTCGAGAAGGCGCTCTCGCTCGAGCCTGACAACGACGGCGTGCTCAACAACCTCGCCTGGCTGCTTGCCACCTCGCCCGACGACGATCTCCGCGACGGTCCGCGGGCGGTCGCACTGGCCACCAGGGCCTGCGAGGCGACCGAGTGGAAGGAGGCGCACATCATCAGCACGCTCGCGGCCGGCTATGCCGAATCGGGCGACTTCGCCAAGGCCAGGGAGTACAGCTCCAAGGCGGTTGAGGCCGGCAAGGATCAGCCCGAGGTGGTGGAGCAGCTGCGAAACGAGCTCGCCAGCTACGAGAAGGAGAAGCCCTGGAGGGAGCGGCAGGTGGTCGAGGACGCGGTTCTCGAGGGGCAAAACCCGGATCCCGTGGTCAATGCGGAGAACGATCTGGACCGCGGTGCGCCGGATGCCGCCAGACCGATGCCCGACGACCGTCAAGGCAACCAGCCGGCCGGGCAGCGGCAGCCCCGGCGGCCGTTCGACTGACGGAAGCCATCCTGGCGTTCCTCTTCGGCACGACGCATGCCGCCGGCGTGGGGCAGTCTTCAGCCTGTCATCGGAGAACCGGCGTCTTGCGTGGGTCGGGGTTGCCCACGCCCCGGCGACTCAGCCGGTCGAGCAGTTGAAAAAGTCAATGCTCCCCGGAGGCGTCGCCGACGACGAGCCGGACCCGCCTCGGCATCCCGAGCCGCCCGAACAGTCCGACGGCTCCCTTGGGGAGACCGAGAAACTCGAGCCGTTCGAACCACTGCGGGATCTCACCCGCCAGCCTGCCGACGGCGGTGCCGCGGAGGTCGAGCGAGCGGAGGTTCTTGAGACCCTTCAGCTGCTGCAGTCCCTCGTCGGTGATCGAGCCACCGGCGAGGTCGAGCGTGGAGAGATCCTTGAGCGATTCGGACCGGAACCCGAGCAGGATCGCAAACAGATCATCAGCCGCGGGTCCGCGAAGCGACACCCTGACCAGTTTGTCGGCAACGTGGCCGAAGTCCTCACCGAACGACTTGCGGAGCCAGTCCGCCTCCTCCATCTCCACCTCGCCGCCCCGCTCGATCGTCTCGGTCACGACCTCCTGCTGCTGGGAGTAGGCGTCGATCTTCGACGCCAGCCACTCCAGCTTGCCGGCCTTGAACCGGACGTATTCCGTGGCCTCGTCAAAGGCCTTCTGCAGCAGGATGAACTGCTCGGGATCTCCTCCCCGGTCCGGATGCATGATTCGGGCTTTGGCGAGGTAGGCCTGCTTCACGTCCTCGAGCGTCAGGGGCGGCATCAGGCCGAGCACACCGATGCAGGCCGGGATTTGCTGTTCCGATCCCGATGGTGGCTGCTCCGCTGACATTCCCGGAGTTTAGCAGACTGTGGAACGAGTCTGCCGCCGCAGGAGTCCCTCGTCGCAACGACCTTTTGGCCGAATCCCGCCGCCGCCGCTTCTCGCCTTGATCGGCCGGGCTGAATTCCCTATTTTCCGCGGCTGGTTTCCCGGTCCAGAAGGACCGCAACCACCTGGCCAAGGAGGGCCTCCGATGAGCAGGGTCGGTTCGCGACGCGAAGTGGGCGTCATCGTTCTCGTGGCGGTCGGAACAGTCCTCTGGCAACTGACGGCGGGATGCGCCGCCGCCGAAGCGAAGCCGCCGGCAGGAAAGCCCCGGCAGGCCGCAGCCGGAGCGGCCCAGTCCGCCCCACCACAGCCATCCCAGAAACTGCTCGCCGTGGTGAACGGCGAAGAGATCGGCGAGGCAGCCCTCGCGACCGAGTGCCTCCGCCGCCACGGCAAGGCCGTGCTCGAAACGCTGGTCAACAAGCGGATCATCGAACAGGCCTGCGGCCGTCAGGGCATCGTCGTGACCCAGCAGGACATCGACGCCGAGATCGACGCCATGTCGCGTCGGTTCAACGTGCCGCGGGACAAGTGGGTGGAACTCATCCAGCAGGAGCGGAACGTCACGCCCAGGCAGTACGCGGAGGAGATCGTCTGGCCGATGGTCGCCCTCAGGCGGCTGGCCCACTCCGGCATCGAGCCGACCGCTGAGGAGATTTCCGGGGCCTTCGACAACCAGTTCGGCCCCAGCGTGAAGGCCAGGATCATCGTCTCGAGGACGGCCGCCGAGGCGGCCTCGTTGCGAAATCGGGCACTCGCAGCACCGGAGGAATTCGGGGCCCTGGCCCGCCAGCATTCGGTCGACGTTGGCAGCGCCAGCGCGAACGGCTGGGTGCAGCCGATCCGCCGTCACTCGGGCGACGACGGCTTCGAGGCCGCGGTCTTCTCCCTCGCGCCCGGCGACGTTTCCGAGGTGGTGCGGGTCGCCGACCAGTTCATCATCGTGAAGTGCGAGGGCAGGCTTCCCGCCGCCGACGTGAAGCTCGAGGACGTTCGCTCAAGGCTTGCCGAGGAACTCCGCGAGCGGAAGAGCCGGGCTGCGTCGAGCGAAATCTTCCGCAAACTCCAGGACGCCTCCACGGTCGAGAACGTCCTCAACGACCCGGCCGCATCGGCGGCCCGCCCCGGCGTGGCGGCCGTCGTCAACGGCGACCCGATCACGACCGATCAGGTCCGCGAGCAGTGCCTCGCACGGCACGGGGCCGACGTGCTCGAAATCCTGATCACGCGGTCGCTGCTCCGGCAGGCGCTGGCCCGCGGGCAGATGCAGGTCGGAGAGGCCGACATCGACGGCGAGATCTCGAGGGCCGCCGCGGCGATGGGCTTTCGCAAGCCCGACGGGAGCGTCGACACTGCCGCCTGGCTCGAACGGGTGACGACCGAGCAGAAGATGTCGCTCGACGCCTACGTGGAAGACATCGTCAGGCCCACGGTCTCGCTCCAGAAGCTCGTCGGCAAGGTTCCAGTGACCCAGGAGGATCTCGACAAGGCATTCGCGGCCACCTTCGGACCGCGGGCCCGCTGCCGCGTCATCGTGCTCGACAACCAGCGACGGGCGCAGGAGGTCTGGCGACTGGCCCGAGAGAATCCGACCCTGGATATGTTCGGCGAACTGGCGGAGAAGTATTCGGTCGACCCGGCCAGCAGGGCGCTCCGCGGAGAGGTGCCACCGATCCAGCGTCACGGCGGCCAGCCGGCGCTCGAACGGGAGGCATTTTCGCTCAAGCCTGGAGAACTCTCCGGCGTCCTGCAGGTCGCCGACCGGTTCCTCGTGCTCTTCTGCGAGGGATTCACGCAGCCCGCCGATGTGAAGTTCGCCGAGGTTCGCGACGAGCTCTTCGACGACATCTTCGACAAGAAGCAGCGGATCGAGATGGCCCGCCACTTCTCCCACCTGCGGGAGGCCGCCACGATCGACAACTTCCTCGCCGGGACGAGCCAGTCGCCGGCTTCCGGAACCCTGGGGCCATCGGTCTCGCCGGCCGGGGACGACGCAGCCCCGGCATCGACGCTTTCCCAGAAGGACCGCGCGGAACTGTCGCAGCCGCGGGCGGGCAGCCGCACCGCCGCACCGCCGGCAGGATCGGGCGTGGTGCCCGCATCGCTCGACGCCCCGGCTCCTGCGGGCCAGACGCCGGGCCGGTAGCGGGGGCTCGGCCGTTGCGGATAAACTGGGGAACCTCCCTACCGGATCCCCACGTCCATGCAGCCAGTCCCCAATCCGATCGAACCCGATCCCCGCCTTCCCGACCCGGGCGAGACCGCCGACGGCCCGAGTGACGAAGAACGCCCCTTCGAATTCCGGGTCGCCGACCGGATCTCCCAACTGCCCCCCTACCTCTTCGCGCGGATCAATCAGGCCACCTACCAGAAACGGCGGGCGGGGAACGACATCATCGACATGAGCATGGGGAATCCCTCCGATCCCCCGTCGCAGATGGTGATCGACAAATTGGCGGAGGCGGCCAACGATCCCCGCAATCACGGCTACGCCCCGGCCCTCGGCATCATGAGTCTGCGGCGCGAGGTGGCCTCCCGGTATCTGAAAAAGTGGGGGGTCCGACTCGATCCGGAATCGGAGGTGATCTCCACGCTCGGCTCCAAGGAGGGTTTTGGCCACCTCTGCCTGGCCGTCATCGGTCCGGGAGACTCCGTGATCGTGCCGGCCCCGTCGTACCCCGCCCATGTCTACGGAGTGGCGCTCGCTTCGGGCCGGGCGATCCTGATCGATACCACCGACCCGGACCGCTACCTGTCGGAGATCGCCAGAACCTGCGAGACCGACCGGCCCAAGATGGTGATCGTCAATTTCCCTCACAATCCGACCGCCACGGTCGTCGGGCCTGACTTCTACCGCGAGGTTGTCGGCCTGGCGAACCGGTATGGCTTCATGCTGGTCTCGGATCTGGCCTACGCCGACGTCACCTTCGACGGATACACGACCCCCAGCATCCTTGCCGTCGACGGCGCCAAGCGGTTCGCCGTCGAGTTCACCACGATGAGCAAGGGATTCAACATGGCGGGATGGCGGGTCGGATTCTGCGCCGGCAACCGCGACATCGTCCGCGCCCTCGGCACCATCAAGACCTACTACGACTACGGCATGTTCCGCCCGATCCAGATCGCCGCCATCATGGCGCTGCGTCACGGCGAGGCCGACGTCGAGGCGCAGGCGAAGATCTACGAGAAGCGGCGGGACGTGCTCTGCGAAGGGCTGGCTCGGATCGGCTGGCAGGTGACGGTACCCAAGGCCAGCATGTTCGTCTGGGCGAAGATTCCAGAACCATTCGCCAGCCGGATGACGAGCATGGACTTCGCTTCCAAACTGCTCGAGGAAGCGGATGTCGCCGTCAGCCCGGGTGCCGGCTTCGGTGCCGCAGGCGAGGGCTACGTGCGGCTCGCCCTGATCGAGAACGAAAACCGCCTCCGGCAGGCGGTTCGGCAGATCGGCCGGGCACTTGGCGAAGAACTCAAGACCGCGGCATCCCACCGCGAGGCTGGCTGAGCGGGCTGCAGCTTCGGTTCACGAGACCGCGGACGAGCAGGTCGCCACCTGGATGATCGACCTGCTCGACGTCGATTGCGACCGCTTCGGCGATGGCGGCGATGCCGCGGCCGGCCACCGGACTGAATGCGGCGGCGCCGCCCACGACCTTCGGCGCCACGAAAGCCCAGACTTCATCGATGGCGGCCCGATCGAGCAGGGATCCGAGAACGGTCGGCCCACCCTCGACGAGCAGGTTGGTGAACCGCCGCCCGCCGAGTTCGGCCAGCAGTTCGAGGAACCGGCCACCCGGATCGGGATCGCTGCCCGACCAGACCTCGCAGCCGGCGGCCTCGAGACGCCGAACACGTTCGGGAGGGGCCTCGGAGCCGGTCGCGACGAGCAGCGGAACCTCAGCCGCCGAACGCACCAGGCCGCTCTCGAGCGGCAGCCTGGCGGAGCGGTCGAGCACGACCCGCAACGGCAGCCTCGGCCCCGGCGGCCGGGGCGTGAGCAGCGGATCGTCGGCCAGCACGGTTCCGATTCCGACCACGATCGCATCGACTCGTCCGCGGAGTTCGTGGACGAGGGTCCGAGACGCCTCCGATGAAATCCAGCGGCTGTCCCCTTCGGTCGTGGCCACGCGGCCGTCGAGCGTCATCGCCCACTTGCCGATGACCCATGGCCTGCCCTCCGTGACGAGCATCCGAAAGGGGGCCGTCAGACGGAGTGCTTCCCGTTCGCAGAGGCCGGTCTCCACCATCACACCCGCCGCCCGCAGAGCCCTCAGGCCACCGCCGGCGACCGCCGCAAAGGGGTCGCCTGCCGCGACCACGACGCGGCCGATGCCGGCGGCGATGATCGCATCGCTGCAGGGGGGCGTCTTGCCCTGATGGCAGCAGGGTTCGAGCGTCACGTAGAGCGTCGCCCCGCGGGCGGCATCGCCGGCGGCGATCAGCGCCGCGACCTCCGCGTGCGGCCCTCCGAAACGCGCATGCCAGCCCTCGCCCACGATCCTGTCGCCCTGGGCGACCACCGCCCCGACCATCGGATTCGGCTCGACGTGCCCGGCACCTCGGCCTGCCAGTTCGAGGCTGCGGCGCATCGCGGTCGAGTCGAAAGCGGTCCAGGCCATGATCCCACCGGCAGCGGTCAGTTCGGTGTCCAGATCGTCTTCTTTTCGCCAACCTGTCCCGGCTGCGGGCTGCCCGGTGTCCAGATGCCGCCGCCGGAACTGCCGGCGGCGGGGCCGCCCGACAGGGAGGCGGCCATGCCGCCGGCCGCCCCCGGACCGACCGTCTGGCCGGCCAGCGACGAGAGGTCGACGCCTGCCTCCATCAGCACTTCCGCCAGGGATTCGAGCACCTTTTGATCGCGGCCGTGCTCCCGACGCAGGTGTTCGAGGAGACGCATGATTCCCTGCTGGTCCCCCCGCTGCAGCCGGATTCGAAGCTCCGCGATGTCGATCATGCCGTCGCTGGCCCGCAGCTGCCGGGCGATCTCGCGAAGCCTGCCGATGATCTCGAGTCGCTTCACGCTCGAGGTCGCACGGGCCTCGAGCAGGCTCGAGGCCTCCCAACGATCTTCCGGGGTCGCGTCGGACCGCGACACGATCGCGGTCGCGGCCCGCTCGGCGGCCAGTTCGAATCCCGCTTCCATGGCGGTCAGGAACAGCCCTCGCATCTGATCGAGATCGAGCCCGTCGAGTGCGACCCGGTGCCAGCGCATCGGCGGCACCTCCTCCAGCGGCCGCGGTGAGACGATCATCGCGGGCTGAGGCAGCCCGAGACGGCCGCGAACCTCGGTCCAGGCCAGAGCGGCTTCGGGCTGCCGCGAGGTCGCCTCCCCCTCGGTGATCAGGGCCTCGACACGGCGGCGGCCTTCGGGCTGCCCGAGCGAGTCACGGGGGGTCTTTCCGAGCAGTTCGGGCAGCGGAGTGTCGGGCCAGAGTTCGATGAACCGTTTCCAGAGGAGCCCCTGCTGCTCCTCCATGAGCAGGTCGAAGGGCGAGGGCTGGTCGTCGGGAATGACCACCATGGCCGTTGGCGACGGGGGCTTGAGGCGATACTGGGCAGACATCAGCCACTGCGTGGGTGTGATCGAGGGCAGGCCGGCCGTCGGCGGTTCGGCAGCGAACCGCAGGTCGAGCAGCCCCTCGACGACGGCCACCGCGGCACCGAGATCGGTGGCGAACCCCTGGAGAGCCAGCTCCGGCTCACGATCGGTCTGCCGGCCGAAGACGAACAGGCTCGCGAGCAGCCGACCTGGCGGCGTGGTTCCGGCGGCGGCGTCATACACCCTCCAGACCGACCGCGGAGGAACGGCGCCCCTCGAAACCCAGGTGGAGCGGTCAAACGGTGCGAACTCCAGCCGGCCGTCCTGCCGCAGCCTGTCTTCCAGGATCTCGATCCCGCCGGCGGCTTCCTCGGCGGCGGCGATGCCCGCTCGTGAAACCTCGTAACGGACCTGCGGCGAGCGATCCTCGTCGGCCTCGGTTTCCAGCGCGATCGCCCGGCCGGTCGCCTCGATGGCATCGTCGACGGGCGTCCCGGGCATCGAGGCGATCTTCAGCCAGGCCTCGGCCGCTTCGAACGGACGGGCGAGCATCTCGCAGATCAGGGCGATGTTGCTGAACAATGGCCGGCTGTCGCCCGCCACTCCCTTGAGGCTGCGGAAGAGCGTCAGCGCCTTTGAAAGTCTCCACTCCTTCGCCTGCCGGACCGCGATCTCGAAGTCGGGACGCCATGGGGCGTCCGACTCGGTTTCGACGAACTGGACCCTCGTGCGGAGTGCCGGCTGCACGCCGGACGACCCGACGACCGCCGCCAGGAGGCGACGATCCTCGTCGGTTCCCAGCGACCTGTCGATCATCCACTCGACGACTCCCTGGGCGAAGCCGGTGTGTCCCGCCTGCGCACCTGCCTGAACGAGGGTGGCGGCGATCCTGACGAGATCCGCGGGCGGTTCGTCCCCGGCCGCCTCGCGGGCCCGGTCGAAGGCCGCCGCGGCCTCCTGAACACGTCCGCCGATCGCGTCGCTGACGGCGGCATGGCCCAGTGCGAGCGGGTTGTCGGGAAATGCCTCGAGGAATGCACGGCTCGAGGCCGCCGCAGCATCGATCTGCTTGGTGGACAGTTCGAGTTTCACCTGCGTGGCCATCAGACAGGCCCGGCGCGGGTGCTTTTCCGAAAGCCGCTTCACCTGCTCGAGCGCCGCCGAAATCTGGTCCCCTTCGATGAGCCGGTCGAGCTGCTCGAGGTCTCCGACCAGATCCGGACAGCAGAACTTCACCTTCTTGCAGGTGCCTCCGGGACAGGCGGCATAGGGATCGAGGGGCATGGCTGGGGAGGATCTCCTCTCGCGGAACTCAGGCAGAACGCCGCTGCGACGCGGCCGTCTGAATGTACCAGAGGCAGGGAGCCGGGGCAGCCTTCCACGCCGGTCCCGGATCCTGCATTCGCTGGTTTGCCCATGGCGAGTTTGCCGCCCCATACTTGCGGCATGCTGCAACCCCGCATCCTCGTGATCGATCCCTCCGGCGCCGCCGCGTTGCCCTATCCGAAGCTCGTGGCCCGGCTCCAGCCCTTGAAGTTGCAGATCGAGCCGACGCTCCGCGCCGGAATCGCCGCCATGGGGAGGGATGCCTGGGACTGTGCCGTCGTGACCATGCGCAACGGCGGTTCGGCCGACGCGTTCGTGACGGAACTGAGAACCGCGGAACCAGGCCTGCCGATCGTCGTCATCGACGACTCACCCACGGTCGACGCGGCCCGCGCCTGCCTGCGGCACGGCGGCTGCGACTATCTCGAACTCTGCCGCGTGGATGCCGATCTCGAGGCCTCGCTGGCCCGGCTGTTGGCGGCGTCGAGACGACTCGATGCTGAGAAGGTGCTGCGGCGGGTCGTCGAGCGTCCGTACTCGTTCGAGGGCTTTCTCGGCACGAGTCCGGCGATGCAGACGGTCTATTCCATGATCGAGCGGGTCGGACCGAGCAACGTCGACGTGCTGATCACCGGCGAGACCGGCACGGGCAAGGAACTCGTGGCCCGGGCGGTCCACCAGCAGAGCCGGCGGGCCACGGCCGCTTTCGTTCCCGTGGACTGCGGCGCGATCCCGGACGGGCTTCTGGAGAGCGAACTCTTCGGCCATGAGCGGGGCGCCTTCACCGGAGCCGACGCCCGCCACATGGGCCTGATCGAGTTTGCCGACGGCGGAACGTTGTTCCTCGACGAGATCGGCGAACTTCAGCCGGCCCTCCAGGCGAAGCTGCTTCGTGTGCTGCAGGAAAGGCGGATCCGACGCGTGGGTGCCCGACAGGAGACGTCGGTCGATGTCCGGCTCATCGCGGCGACTTCGCGGCCGATCGACGAGATGGTCGCCCGTGGAGAGTTTCGCCGCGATCTCTTCTACCGGATCAACGTGGTCAGGATCGACCTGCCGCCTCTGCGGGACCGCGGGGACGACATCGGTCTGCTGGCGGAGTTCTTCGCACACCGCGCCGCGCAGGAGATGGAAAAGACGGTCGGCGGGCTGTCGATCGACGCCTATCAGGTGCTGCGGGGGTATCACTGGCCGGGCAACGTCCGCGAACTGCAAAACGCGGTGCGTCGGGCCGTGGCGATGACCCGCTCGACGATGGCGGGAGTCGAGGATCTGCCTGACGAGATTGTGGCCGCCGCCGGCAGGCAGCAGGCCACAGACCTCGCCTCCGACGGATTTTTCGCCCAGCGATCGGAGCACATGGCCCGATACGAGCGGCAGTTTCTCAGCGACCTGCTCGCCCGGCACGAGGGGGATGTCTCGGCTGCCGCACGGGAAGCCAGGATCCCCAGAGGGACGCTCTACCGTCTGATGAAGAGCCACGCCCTCGAGGCCGCCGCCTTTCGCCGTTGATGCATGGCGATCCCAGAAACTCGTGACGGCCTCGCATGACAGGCTGAAGCCTGTCCCACATCGGACGTGGTCAGGCCGGGAGGGCCGGGTAAGCGCCAGCCGGCGGAGCCGGCCAAGCACACAACCGCAAGATGCCGTGTGTTTGCCTGGAGCCAGCCGACTACCGCTCCCAGGTTTTGCCCAGCTTGTATCGTTCGGCCCGCTCGATCAGTTCGGCATTCTTGGTGGTTGAGATCACCCGGTCGAGCGCCTTCATGAAGTCGTCCTTGTTGTCGTCGCGAAGCTTTCGATGGTGGGCGAGTTCCACGATGCTCTTGCAGGCGGGTTCCGCCAGATTCGGATCGTCCAGGTATGGCAGGACGAAGCGAAAGGTCTCGACCGTCCGAATCGCATTGGCCCGTTCAAGCACCCTGCCCCGGTCCTTGTCGTTCATGCAGAGGTCCATTGCTTTCTTGAGCAGGTCGAGTTTTTCATTGTCCTTGAGCTTGTTGTCGGGGAGCGGGGCGATGCGTATCAGGCCGCCGAGGAGGATCTCGCGTTCCGCCGGATCCCTGGCGGAGCCGACGAGGTCGAGAATCCGCTTCGACACCGTGGCGTCGGGCCACTTGACGAGTGTTTTGAGTCCCAGCTGCCGCTTGGTCGTGTCGGCATCGGCAATCAGACCATCGATGATCTCGAGCGCGGCGTTGCCGCCGATCTTGGCCAGCGGCGAGAGCAGCGGTTCGCGGTCAGCCGCATTGGCGGCCTTGAAAACCTCCATGAATCGGGCGGCCGATCGTTCCTTGCCGTCGTTCTTCGTGCAGACCAAGACGATCGCCTTCTCCGCCTCCTCCCGCTCCTTGCCCTCGGCCTTGAGGAACCCGAGCACCATGCCCGGAATCTGATCGGGTCCGCCGAGTTTCCCCAGCGATCGCATCGCCGCTGCCCGAACCGGGGCCTGCGAATCGATCGCTGCCGCCAGGAAATCGGGAACCGCGGCCCGTGCACGGCGATCTGCGAGCACCTCGAGGAGCACCGCGCGGGCTTCGGGGGCGGCGGACTTTGAGGCCGCCACGATCGCGGCCACGGCATCGGAACCACCGATCACCGTCAACGCCCTGCGGGCAGCCGTCATCTCGGGATCGGCGGAGGCGAGAGCCTGGGCGAGTGCCGGCACCTCGGATGTTCCGCCCATCGTTCCCAGTGCCCGGATGCAGGCGGATCGAACGGATGCGTCCTGCGATGATTTGAAAAGGGCGTTCACGGCCGGCAAGGCCGCAGCATCGGCACGATCACCCAATGCGGCGGCGAGTTGGGCCTGAGCGGCCGTCGGCAGGGTGGGCAGGAGGGCGACGAGGCGATCGGTGGCCGCCTTTCCCTTGATCCCGTAGCGCACCCGCTCGAGGCCGATCGCACGCTCGCCGGCATCGGTGGAAGCGAGCAGTGAGGCGACCAATTCGACGGCCTCGTCGGCGGCGACGCCAACGCTACAGAAACCGGAGGAGGCCGCCGCGAGAAGCAGTGCCGTGCCGGCCGTACGCATCATCTGGAACGAGATCATGATCCGATTCACTCCGGGGGTTTTACGCGTGAAGTTGGGCTGATCGTCAGACCGCGGCCGAGGTGTCGAGGCATGCGAGGATGCCCCGTCTGGCCGCGCGTTCGATCGATGTCGATTGCGGCTTGCCGGCCGCTCCAACGGCCAGACTCTTGTACATGGCAAGTGCCGCCGCCCGGTCTCCCTTGGCGAGCAGTCGCTCGGCATGCCCGAGCCGGGCGTCGACCACGGCCGCCGCCAACAGATCACCGCTGAAGGCATCGACACCGGCCAGGGCCTCGATCGCCTGCGGGGTCTGAATCCGGCCCAACGCCCGGGCGGCAGCCACGGCGACGGGCCCGCCGGCGGCGACGAGAGGGGCCAGCAGCGAAACGCTGGCGGCATCGGCCCGGGCCGCGAGCGACGAGATCATGCCGATCTTGAGGTCGTCATCGACCTGGCCCAGGGCCGTGCGCAGGGCCGCTGCCGCGTCCGGTACGGTCATTTTTTCGAGGGCGAATCGGGCCATGTGCGACAGTTTTGCATCGCCCAGAAGAGCCGCCAGCGACGGCACCGAGACAACCCCGCCGATGAGGGCGAGTTTGCGGCAGACATATTCCTTGCAGGCAGTCGAAACATCTTTTCCGAGCAGGGCGGCCAGCCGCCCCTCGAGGTCCGTCCGAGCGGCCGGAACGCCGTGGCTTGCGATCACGGCTTCGTCGATCGGCTTGAACGCGGCGGCATCGCCCCCCCAGTCGAACCCCTTCAGGGCTTCGAACGGAGCGTTCAAAGAACTGGCATCGTATGGCATGTCGGGCCCCTTCAAGAAGAAAGATTGACCTGGCGTTCTGAGTCAGACATGAGAACTGGGCGTCGAGGGTCTGAACCTGGAAATCCAGAAGCTAAAAATCCAAAATCTAGAGAATCCAGGGTTCCCGGCGCGAACGGTCGAGCATGCGGTTTGCCTCCGCGTCACCTCCGTCGACGCCCGAACCGACAAATCGCTGGGCTGCCCGATCCCATTCGAGCGACCGCTGGAGCCGCTGGGCGATCAGGTTCAGGTGCAGGGAGACCATCGTGTTGACGCCGCGCTCGATGTCGCGGAAGGGGCGTTCGCGGGTCTTGACGCATTCGATGAAGTCGCCGTAGATGCCGCCGGTGCCCGAATATTGAGGCACCGGCCTGGGCGGCAGCCGAGTCCCATCAGCGACGATGTGGATGCCTCTCTCGGCATGAGAAATCGTGGGCTTCGGCTGCAGGTGTTCCGGCCGGTTGGCGTGGACTTCCGTTCCGTTCGGAAAGGCCAGCGTCACCCAGGCGGGCTCCTTGCCGTCGGCGGAGGCGGGATGATAGGTCGCCTTCGTCGGCTGCAGGTCGAGCATGTCGGCAGCGAAGATCAGCCCGCCAAAATTGTGTGCGCCCCAGTCGGTCAAACTGCCGCCGGAATAGTCGGAGTAGGACCGCCAGCTGTTTCCGGCGGCACCGTAGTTGCCATCGATCCGCCCGGAGTTGTAGGGCTCCCATGGGGCGGGCCCGAGCCAGAGATCCCAATCGACGTCGGGCGGGGTCGCCTCGGCGGCCAGATAGCAGGCCATCGAGGGCGGACCAATTTTGAGATCGATGGACGTGATCTTTCCGATCTCGCCCGCCCAGCACGGATCGACGATGCTCCGATAATCCTCGAGCACCCGCTGGCTGCCGCCGGAGAGGACCCGGTTGTAGCGGCGGGCTGCCGCGATCATCAGCGGCCCTTCACGGAGGGTGAGGGTCTCGGGCTTTTGCAGATAGATGTCCTTGCCGGCCTGACAGGCGGCGATCGACATGATGGCATGCCAGTGGTCGGGCGTGGCGATGTGGACGGCGTCGATGTCGGGCCTCGCGAGCAGTTCGCGGAAGTCGCCGTAGGTCTTGCAGTCCGCGTTGCCGTACTTCTTGTCGACCCGTTCCTTCGCCTCGTCCCGCCACCTGGCCCGCACATCGGAGAGGGCGACGTACTGCACGTCATTCCTGCCGAGGAAAGCCTTCTGATCGCTCGAACCCTGATTTCCGAGCCCGATGCCTCCCAGCACGATTCGATCGCTGGCCGGAGGGGTCGTCGCATTCCCCAGGGCGGTGGATGTGATCACGTAGGGTGCTGCGACGACGGCCCCGGCGGCCATTCCGGCAGAACCGAGAAATGCTCTGCGGGTCTGTGGAAGGTTTTCGCCGGTCCGGCGCACGGTCGTTGGATCGCAGGTCATCTGGCGGCTCCTTGTCCGATGAATGGTGAACTGGTTCGGTTGCTGCAAATGCTTGTGCTGCTCAGCGGGCAGCGAAAGGAGCTACTTCAGGCTGCGGAGATACTCGACCACGTCGAGCAACTCGTTCGGCGAGAGCGTGGCGGCGAGGCCCTCCGGCATGCTGCTCTGCTTCAGCCTCATCCGTTCCTCGATCTCGTCGACCTTCACCGCCTTGCGTTCCTTGCCGTCGAAGATCACGAGTTCCTCGGGGGTCTCGCTGACGAGCAGCCCCGATATGCTCCGGCCGTCGTCGGTGATCACGAGTGTGGAGAGATACTTCGGGTCAACCGAGGCGTTTGGATCGATGATCGATTCGACGAGCTTGTAGGAGTCGAGCCGTGAGCCCACCTTGGTCATCTCGGGCCCCAGATCGGCCCCCTCGCTCCCCACCTTGTGGCACGACACGCAGACCCGGCGAAACACCTGCTTGCCCGAATCGACGCTTCCCCCCTTGATGTCGGAGATCGCCTGCATCGCCTTGTTCCGCCGCTCCTCCGGTTCGGGATTCTGGCTGAGCAGGATCTGCAGGTGGGGAATCACCTCGGCGGCCTTCTTCTCGAGCCCCAGCACGCTGTCGACGATCTTCGCGGCTGGCGTGTCCTTGACGACGAACTCGCCGGCGTCGTTGGCCTTTCTCCACACCGGCGTGTTCGCCGCGAGGGCGGCGTCACAGGTGTAGGCGATGAAGCGATCGGAGGGTTCGATGTTCGCTGCCAGGACGACCGCGTCCATCGCGGCCCGGGTTCCGAAGAAACTCAGACCGCGAACCGCCTCCGTCCGAACCCGCGGATGGGAGTCGGACGCCTGTGCGATCAGCAACTGCTCGGCGGTGCCGATCCGATCTCGTTCGTCGGCGAGCACCCTCGTGGCCGCGGCCCGGGCATTGGGAGTGCCGGCCTTGAGCATCCCTTCGAGCAACCCCTGATCGACCGCATGGAAACTCTGCTGCAGCCAGAGAACCTCCATCCGCAGCCGGTCGGCGTCGAGGCCGCCCGGCGAGAGCGAGGCGAGCCACTGGCTCGCGGCAGCGAGCACTTCGGCCCGCGGTCTGGCCTGCAATTCGTCGCGGGCCCTGCAGCGTGTTCGCCACTCCGGCGATGCGAGCTGCCGGAGCACCTGCGGCGTCGATTTCCCGGCCTGGGTCTCAGGGGTCAGGAGCGGCTTGTTCTTGTAGACGAGTCGATAGATGCGGCCATACACGTGATCCCGGTTGGGGTCCCGCTGGCTGTACTGCATGTGGCCGATCAGCGGATTGGCCCAGTCGCCGAACCAGAGCGCGCCGTCGGGCCCGATCTGCGGATCGACCGGCCGGAAGTGCTTGTCGGTGCTCTTGATGAGATCGAATGCGGTCTTCGGATCCTTTGGGTCATGCCGGACGCGTTCCCCCTTGTAGCCGGCGCCGTCGTCGGAGATCGTCCAGCGCGGCATGCCGTTGGTGTTGATGACGCAGGCATAGATGAACTGGTCCTGGACGTCGTCGGGAAACTGCCGCGACCGCAGATACTCGCTCCCCACGACCGGCCGCATCCCTTCCGGACTGAAGACCGGATTCATCCCCTTCCGGCCGCGGTACTGGGCGCCGGAGAGGGGTGTGTCCCAGTGCTGGGACGCTCCGGTTCCGTCTCCGCAGATGCCCTGCCCCCACTCGTTGAAGACGTAGCACCAGGGGTTGCCATAGCCGGGCGTGACGAAGTGACGAATCTTCCAGGTCCGCGGATCGAGGACGTAGCACCCGGAAGAGCCCTGGTTGCGGAACGGACCCCAGGGTGTTTCGACCGCCGTGCTCATCGCCACGCCCTCCAGCATGTGGATCAGGCCGCCCGGGCTCGATTCGAAGGCCCCGATCGTGTGGTGGGTGTCCTCGGTCGCCCATCCGTCGAGCACATGGACGACGACATCGGCCTTGTCGTCGCCATCGGTGTCCTTGAGCCAGAGCAGCCTCGGCTGGTCCACCACGAGCACGCCGCCGTCGAAAAATTGAAGGCCGGTGGGACAATGCAGCTTGTCGTAAAACACCTTGCTCCTGTCGGCGGTGCCGTCGCCATCGCTGTCCTCGAGAATCACGAGTTTGTCGGCCGGCTTCGGGTCGCCAGGCTTCCACTGCGGGTAACTCGGCATCGTCGAGATCCAGAGCCTCCCCTTGGCGTCGAATGCCAATTGCACCGGCTTGCCAATCTCGGGAAACCGCTGCTCATCGGCGAAGAGCCGGATCTCGAAGCCCTCCGGGACGGTGCAGCTCTGGATGAGTTCCGCCGGCGGTTTGATCACCGGGCCGCCTTCGGGGTTCTCGCTATAGGCTTGACGCGGTTCGCCGAAGCGGGTCTTCGGCACGATCAGTTCGCCGGTCCCGGAGTCGTCCGGTGCGGCGGGCACCGGCTTTCCCTCGGCGATGTCCCAGACGTACCGGTCGCGGACCGCGGCCATGTTTCGCAGTTTGAGATACTCCCTCGGAAAGGTTTCCGTGTCCCAGGTACGACGGCCTCCGTAGACGTACCAGCCGTTCACCATGCGGTGATCCTGGGAGTGAATCCAGGCCTTGTCGATGACCGCGGCCCGCAGTTTCTCGACCTGTTCCGCTGCCAGTCGGCCGGCAGCCGGTTCGCCGAAGAGCGCGGCATCGAGGGCATCCCCGACGAACCTGTCGCCGGCTTCATTCACATGGCAGCCGTTGATCGTGAATTGCAGGCCGGGCTGACCGGCAAACGCCTTTCGGGTGGCGTCGAAGAGGTCGACGAAGGCGATCCCGCGTTCTCGGGCGAGGTCCCGGGCCGCGTCGCGGTAGAGGGCAATCGTGGAATTCTGCGATTCGGCATCGGGCATCAGCGGATCGCCGCTCGCCTCGACTGCGATCGGTGAGACGATGACGAACCTCGGCTTGGCCTTGGTGTCGTCCCGCGGATACTTGCCCGCCATCTCGTCGATCAATGTGCCGTAATTTTCCTTGAAATTTGCCACGGCATCCGGCCCGGCGAAAGATTCGTTGAAACCGAAGAACAGGAGATACGTGTCTGCGCCGAAGGCGGCAACCGGATCGTCGAGTTTGGTGTAATCGCCCGCCCGCTGCCGATTCGCGACCTCGTCGGCCGGCCGGGCAAAGTTGCGGACGACGAGATGCTTCTGCGGAAACCGCTGATGGAGGAGGGTTTCGAACCGGCCGAACAGATTCATCCGCTCCGCGGTCGAATTCCCGTAGAGCGCGACCCGTTCGCCGTCGAGGAACTCGAGCGGAATCGTGCTGGGCTTGAGAGCCGGCCGGGCGGGCCGGAGAGGAATCGCGAGCAGTTCGCGGGCGGTCCTCAGTGGATCCGACTCCTTCGGCGGATCCTTCTTGGAGGCGTCGGCCGACTGGGCGGCCGACGGCGGCTCGGGCTTCTTGGTGGCATCGGCGGCGACGGCCGCGATGCCGACGACCGGCACCACTCCAATCGCGAGCAGGCTGCTGCCGATCTGGCGGCGACGGCTCACCGGCAGCGGCCGCAACCATCCCAACGCAACGCAGACCGCCAGCCAGCACTTCATGGGGGTCACTTTCTTTTGTCGACCGCCGCGATCGATTCGCGGACCGATATGCCTCGGACAGGATGTTCCCGAGCCTGCCCATAGCATAAAAGAAATGTGGTCCGCGACCAGTTTGCCGGCTCCAATTTCCATCCGGACTGGATGGCGAAAATCCCCTGCCGGAGGCTGATTCCAGCCGGTCTGGGCGACCCCGGCACGCGCTCCCAGGGCGCGAATGGCGCCTCAGCGGCGCGACATGGGCCGACAATCCTGCGGAAAGTCAGGCGGCCCGCGGCGGCGTTGCATCTCGCAGCCCGCCCACGGTCGACGCGGGAACGTCAGCGCCTCAACTGCGGGAAAGGTCGCTCGGGGGAAAGCCTGTTTGCCGCCGAATCAATCCAGTCGCCGACTTTGGCACATCTCTTGCATCGCATGTTCCCGAGCCCCCGATCGTGGTGATCGGGTCACCGAACTGAATCCCGTCTCTCAAGTGTGAGGAGCCTTGTCATGAAGAAGATCGAAGCCATCATCCGCCACTTCAAGCTTGAAGAGGTCAAGGACGCGTTGAACGCCCTCGGCGTCAAGGGCATGACCGTCACCGAAGTTCGGGGCTTCGGCCGCCAGAAGGGCCATACCGAAACCTACCGCGGCGCCGAGTACTCGGTCGATTTCCTGCCGAAGGTCAAGATCGAGGTCGTTGTCGGCGACGACGAGGCCCAGAACGTGATCAGCAAGATCATGACGACCGCCCGCACCGGCCAGGTGGGCGACGGCAAGATCTTCGTGACAAACCTCGCCGAGGTCGTCCGCATCCGCACCGGCGAAACCGCCGCTGCCGCGATCTAGTCGAAGGACGGCCGGGCCATTCTATGGCGCCTGCCGAATCGGGCGGCTGAGGGGAACGCCGGTGGTTCCCCTCGCCGCCTGCGGCATACGTGGGACAGGCTTTCGCCTGTCATGACTTGGGGTATCGACGTCTCGCGTAGGTCGGGGTTGCCCACGCCCCGTCGCCGGACGTTCGCTGCGGCCGTCCTGGCCTACGCTCTCTCGATGCTGCCTGCGCTCCGGCATCCATGCCTGCGCTTGTCAGCAACGCCGGCTCTCGGGGCGTGGGCAACCCCGACCCGTCTCACAAGGAAGCTTTCTACGAAGCCAGCGGCCTGGTCATCTCGACCGGCACGACCCACTGGTCGTACTGCTCGGCCGTCAGATAGCCGAGGGCCACGGCCGCCTCCTTCAGGCTCGTTCCGTCGACGTGGGCCTTCTTGGCGATCTTGGCCGACTTCTCGTAGCCGATGTGGGTATTGAGGGCCGTCACGAGCATCAGCGATTCGTCGAGGTGGTGCCTGATCCGGGCCAGATTCGGCTCGATGCCTTCGGCGCAGTGGATCCGCATCGAGTCGCAGGCGTCGGCGATCAGATCCGCGCTCTCGAGCAGATTGTGGATCATCACCGGCTTGTAGACATTGAGCTGGAAATTACCCTGCGAACCGGCGAAGGCGACGGTGGCGTCGTTGCCGAAGACCTGGGCGCAGACCATCGTCATCGCCTCGCACTGGGTCGGATTCACCTTCCCGGGCATGATCGAACTGCCCGGCTCGTTTTCCGGGATCGAGATCTCACCGATGCCGCACCGTGGCCCGCTCGCCAGCCAGCGGATGTCGTTGGCGATCTTGAGCAGGGCCATGGCGAGCCCCCGCTCGGCGGCGCTCATCTCCACCAGGGCGTCGTGGGCGGAGAGGGCCGCGAACTTGTTCGGTGCCGACACGAAAGGATGGCCCGTCTCCCTGGCGATGTGGCCGGCGGCCAGGTCGCCGAACCGCGGGTGGGCGTTGAGCCCGGTGCCCACGGCGGTGCCACCGATCGCCAGCTCATAGAGGCCGGGCATGGCCCGCTCGACCGACTGGATCCGATCGTCGAGCTGTGAACGCCATGCGGAAATTTCCTGGCCGAGCGTGATCGGGGTGGCATCCTGGAGGTGGGTGCGGCCGATCTTGACGAGATCGGCATGCCGCTCCTCGAGCCGCGCGAACACGTCCCGCAGGCTGCGGACCGCCGGCAGCAGCCGGTCGTGAATGACCTCCACGGCGGCGATGTGCATGGCGGTCGGAAAGGTGTCGTTCGAGGACTGCCCGCGATTGACATCGTCGTTCGGATGCACCGGCTTCTTCGAGCCCATCACGCCGCCGGCGATCTCGATCCCGCGGTTCGAGATCACCTCGTTGGCGTTCATGTTCGACTGCGTGCCGCTGCCGGTCTGGAAGACGACCAGCGGGAAGTGGTCGTCGAGCTTTCCGGCGATCACCTCGTCGGCCGCCTGCACGATCAGCCCGACCGTCGCCGCCGGCAACTGGCCGAGTTCGCCGTTGGCCAGGGCCGCCGACTTCTTCAGGATGCCGAGCGCCCGCTTGATCGAGCGGCCCCACTGGAAGCGGTCGACGCCGATCTTGAAGTTGTCGCGGGACCGCTCGGTCTGCGCGCCCCAGTAGCGGTCCGCGGCAACGCGAACCTCGCCCATGCTGTCGGATTCAGTGCGAAAAGGCTGCTGGCTCTGCATACGAAGTACCTCCGCCGCACAGTGTAGCGGGGACGAAGGCCGTCTCTACCGCAGCAGTGTCCGACGCGGCCCACGGGCCTCGGCGGACGGCCGCGGATCGGAGGCGACCGTCGCCGCAGCAGGGGTCTCCCGCAGGCCCATTGCGACGGCGAACCAGCCGTCGGTGCTCACCGCCTGCAGGACGTGCATGCCGGCAAGTCGCGGATTCTTCGTCAGCCTCTCCGGCAGAACCGGGATCGGCCGCTCCTTGGGGAAGATCTTGCTGAAGATCGCCCGCAGAGCGAACTCCACTCTCCCCTGATGGCCGGGGCCGCTGAGCTGGACCGGGCCCTCCCGCTCGAGGAACACCTGCGGATCGGCGGCAGCAGGCTTGTAGGCGACCGCCGCGACGATGTCGTACCAGTTGCGGCGGCCGCTCTCGATCGCGTCGAGCGCCACCCGCAGGTGGATGACGCCGTCGCGGCATTCGACCCGCAGCGGCTGTGATCTCGCGAACGTCACGTGAACGTTCTCCGGCAGTTCGTCCGGAATCCGCGTTTCGGCGCCGACCCGGTCCCCGAGAACCTGGATCAGTTCCTCGAGAGACAGCCGTCTTCCTCCGAGCCCCAGCCGCTCCAGCCCGTTGTTGACCGTCGACTCGTGCAGCTGCAGGCTCAGGCTCGCGTCGATGGGAGCCCGGGGACGGGGCGTGTGGGCCGCAAGCTGACCGTCCGCCGCCAGCCGCAGCCGAAGCGTCGCCGTGGTCTGGGTCGTCTCCATCGCGATCGGAGTCGGCTCCAGTCCCAGCCTGACCATCGGCGACCAGATGCGTTCGCGGATCCGTTCCGACATCTCGCTGAACCGCGGTTCGGCCTGGGCGTCAACCTCGCGGCAGGCCGTCGATACGATCCTTTCGGTCACCTCGCGATTCGCCTCGGGCAGGCTCTCCGCATGCTGGTTCCGGATGATGTTGCGAACGAGCGACCGCATGATGGGCACCGAGTCGAAGCTCGTCTGCACGTTTGCGAGCTGGGAGCGGTTGGTGGCCACCGCCGTCGCCGGCCCGAACAACAACCCCTCGGGGCAGACCTTGATCGGCTTGCGGACGGTGAACGAGGAGTCGCCGTGCGATGTCAAAGAGGCAGTGCCGGCATCGGTCACCGTCCGGGATGCGACATCCCCGTGCACCTCGAGATCGAAGCAGATCTCGTCGGAATCGGGCGTGAAGCGGACGGTCGTCGTCCGCTCGACCGTCCGCGTGCCGCGGACTTTCCGACCCATCACGTATTCGTCGACCGGCGCGGTCGTCACCGTGGAGCCGGGAAGCAGCTTTTCGAGAAACTGCTGGTGCACCGCGATCCGGAGGTTGGCCGCCTGGTAGTGATCCCGCATCGCCTTGGCCAGTCCGATCGCCCCGGCATGCCCCGTCTCCTCGATGGCCCGGGAAGCGGCGGCGGCCACGGTCGCATCAGCCGGAGTTGCCGTCGATTCATACCTCTCGACGGCGCCGAGCAACCTGGCGACATCGGCCAGGATTCGCTCCTGCTGATCCTGGACGTCGCCGGCGGAGTCGATCGCACGACAAAGGCCGTTGGCCGCCCGCCAGACCGCGACCCGCCTCGAAACCGCCAGCGCCGCCCGACGGGTGTTGGCCGCGTGGCCGTGATCGGTGGTGGCGTCTGCGACGCCGATCCCGTCGTGCACCGATTCACCAAGCCCGATCAGGGCATGCTCCGCCGCCGGGTCGCAGGGGCCGTCCGTGGCGAGCAGGTTCTCGAGCCTCTCGAGCGTCCGCATCGCCCAGGCCGTAGCCGGATCCTGTCGCGACACTTCTCCGCAGGCGACGTGCCGAAGCTGGAGCGTCAGCCGGATCGGTGCAGGCCAGGCGTCGATATCCGTGGTAACAGTGCGTGGATCCGCGGCGACGGTCGCGGGAGCCCCGCCATCGGCATCGACGATCGCGGCCCGGCCGCGGCCCCGAAGACGATCTGCAATCCGCAGCCGCTGCCCGAACCCGAATCTCGGAACTGCGACCGCGACCCGCGGAGCCGGGCCGGTCTCGGGCCGCGATGTGTCGACGACCGAGGACGGGCCGGCCCAATTGACACTGTCGGGATCGACCCATTCTTCACCCGGCAGTGGGGCCGAGCCGAGGGACGGCAATTCGACCCCAGCGGATGCCGGCGAACGGTGCATTTCGACGCCTGGGGCCATCGGCTGGGCGGCGGGAGGCGGGGCGAGCCGAAGCGGATGATGTTCACCGGCGACGGCCACCGGCGGCCGCGCCGCCTGGACGCGTTGCACGAGGGCACGCATCGGTTCTGGGTGGGCCTCCTGATCGAGCCGGGGCAGCTCGGAAACCGGTGGGGGGGACGGTTCGGCGGGATTCTGCGGTGTCACCCCGGCCTGAGGCGGCACGGGCTTGGCCGCCGGCTCGACGGCCGGCGGCGGAGGCAAGGACGACTGACCGCTCGTCTCCCCGGTGGCGACACCCTCTCGGGGTGCAGGAGACTCGATCCGGCATTCCGCCGGCCGCAGTTCGCTGGGTGGAGTGACCGTCGCTGCCAGCACGGCTGCGGAGGCTGCCACCGAGGCGTTCATCGCCAACCGGGGCGGACGGCTCGCAGGCGGTTCAACTCCGACCGGCGGCTGAGTCACCTGCTCCGCCGCGGCCGGTTCCTCGAGCCCGAAGAAAGGCTCGGGCACAGGCTCCCAGGCACTGGGGGCGAAGATCCCGGCCGCGAGCAGCGACCCGGCGACGAACGAGGATGCGAAGATCCCCCCCAGACTCCGTTCCGCCATGCTCCGCCCTGCCTTCGGTCGATGGTGCCGGACTGCGTCCCGAACCGGCGCAGCCAGCGGCTGTCGGAACGAGCACTCCGGATAAATGGATCGACGGGCACGACCAGAAAAATCGATTCTTCCGGACGAAGACCGGCACGGTCTTCCAAGGACACGGGGCCCGTGAACCGAATGGCAGGAATTCGGGAACCCGGGCGAACCTAGGACATCTGGGCAAGCCGCGGCTGTTCGAGAATCGCAGTCCAGGCATCGACCAGAATGGCGAGGTTCGCATTTCTCTCGAGGGCATCGAGGGCATCGAGCGTTCGCGAGATCGCGGCCGAGGCCTCGTCGGCATCACCCTGCCATCTCGCCGCCGGGCCGGCGATTGCCGCTTCGGCGGTCGTCACTCCGGCCCCGTCGAGCGGCACGGCCCGCTGAAGGGCGGCACGGTAGAACTCGACCGCGGATTCGAACACGATCCGCAGCCGGGCCCGCCGGGGTGGTGCATCCTTGCCGGCGGCCTCGACGAACGAGATCGTGTCGCGGGCCAGATCGACGCCGCGCAGTGGGCGGGTGGCAAGCAGGCCGATCAGGCGGTCACGAAACGAGGCCACCTCCTGATCGAGGAGCAGTCGGGCCCGAACCAGGCTCCCGGCGGAACTCGCCGCGGCCATCCTGAGCGATGCCTCATTCAACTCCGTCGGACCGACCTCTCCCGCCAGGATCCGCATCACAGCGTCGGTCGACAGCGGCCGAAATCGGACGATCTGACAGCGGGAACGGATCGTCGGTAGCTGCCGTTCGAGGGACGTGCCGACGAGGATGATGACGGCGTTGTCCGGCGGCTCCTCGAGCGTCTTGAGAAGACAGTTGGCAGCCTCTTCCGAGAGATGGTCGGCATCGAGCAGGATCGCCACCTTACGGCCGCCAAGCGCCGGCTTGAGCAGCAGCCGCCAGCAGAGCCCCTCCCGCATCCGGTGCTCGGCATCGCCGATCAGGAGTTCGATCGGGATCGTGGCCCGGTCCTCGGGCTTGCGGACGATGTCGATGTCGGGATGCGTGCCTGCCGCCGACTGCAGACAGGAACGACAGCCGCCGCAGGGTTCGAGCCCGGGCCGCGGCGCCTCGCAGAGGAGCGCCTTCGCGAGCGCCAGGGCGAACGAGCCCTTGCCGACACCGTGCGGCCCGATGAACAGAAACGACCCGGCGACCCGCCCCCGGGCATCGGCCTGGATGAACCGCTCGACGATCGAGTCGTGCCCTTCGATGCCCTGCCATGTCATCGTCTTGCTCCCCTGCCGGTCGGATCCGGCGGCGAATCAGGCCAACTCAGGAAACCGCGCCTCGACGATCCCGCGAATCCGACCCGCCACCGTTGCCATGTCGGCCGAGGCGTCGACGAGCCGGATCCTCGCGGGATCCCGCGCCGCCTCGGCATGGTAGCCGTCGCGGAGCCTTTGACGGTATGCATCACCGCGGCTCTCGAGCCGGTCGAGTGGCCGCGAGAGCCGCCGGGCGGCCGTCTCCAGATCGATGTCGAGCACGAGCACGAGATCGGCAGCCAGCCCGCCGGTCGCGATGCCGCCGACGGCCCGGATCGTGTCGGGATCGAGCCCGCCGGCATGGCCCTGGTAGACGATGTTCGCCAGCAGGTAGCGATCCGAAACGACCCACGAGCCACGGGCCAGCGCGGGCCGGATCAGCTCGGCCACGAGCTGGGCGCGGGCCGCCATGTAGAGCAGCATCTCCGTGGTCGGGTCGATCGGCAGTTCGCCGCGGTCGAGCAGGATTCCTCGGATCGCATCGCCGGCGGCGGTCGATCCCGGATCGCGGCAGGTCAAGACCTCCCGGCCGGTCGCTCGCAGCCAGTCGACGAGCGCCCCGATCTGCGACGATTTCCCCCCCCCGTCGATGCCGTCGAGGGATATGAACCGTGCCGACGCCGCGTCCGACGCGGCATGTTCGCCCACCTGCGGCATCATCGCCCCTGTCCCCCCGGTGGCCGCTTCGGGGGCTGCTTTCCGGCGGCGGCCACGAGCCGCTGGATGCCCAGCGGATCGCTGCCGTCGAGCGGCGCGATCCGCCGACAGACGTCCTGGGCCGTCTGCCGCCGGCCCATCTCCAGCAGGCAGTGGACGAGCCCCTTGGCAGCCTCGAACAGCGGCCTGTTGCCCGGAAGTTCGTAGGGAACCCGCCTCGAGGGACTGCCTGCTGCCTCGACCGCCTTCATGCCGAGTTCATAGGCCCGTCCAAAGTGGCCGCGGGCGAGTTTTGGATCCCCGTCCTCGAGGGCGATCAGGCCGAGGTGGACGTGGGCGTCGAGAAAATCGGGGCACTCGGTCAGGAGCCAGACGAGCTCTTCACGGGCGATCTCGGCCTCCCCCGCCTCGACCATCGCCTCGACCTCCTCGATGTCCTCCCGCCGGCGACGGGCGCAGCGCGGATGCACCAGTTCCCAGCCTCCGACCGTCGAGTCGGGATGCTGCCGGAGTCGGAGTTTTTCGCTCATTGCCTGGACGCACCGTCGCGGAGGGAGTCATACACTGATCCTCGTTGGAACGGACTGAAAACCCGATTGCAAGGGGGCGTGGTGGAGAGGCGAACCAGGTTGCTCGATGCCGGTCACCTGAAGGCGATCGCGCCGCCACTGCTGGCCTGGTATTCCCGGGCGAAACGGGATCTGCCCTGGCGACGTTCCCGGGATCCCTACGCCGTCTGGGTGAGCGAGATCATGCTCCAGCAGACACAGGTCGATCGGGTGCGGGAATCGTTCATCCGCTTCCTGGCGGCGTTTCCCGACGTCCAGGCCCTCGCCACGGCGACCGAACATGACGTGCTCCGGCTCTGGGAAGGGCTCGGCTACTACCGCCGGGCCCGCCAGCTGCATGCGGCCGCGAAAGAGATCGTGGCCCGGCACGGCGGCCTGTTTCCTCGCAGCGTCGACGGCCTGCAGGGACTTCCCGGCATCGGCCGGTACACGGCGGGCGCGATCGCATCGATCGCAATGGACATTCCCGCACCGATCCTCGAGGCCAACTCCCGTCGGGTGCTCGCACGGCTCGCAGCCCATGCGGCCCCGCCCGATACGGCAGGTGCGGATGCGGCACTCTGGACGCTCGCCGCCGAGCTCGTACCGCGACGACATCCGGGCCGGTTCAATCAGGCTCTGATGGATCTTGGGGCCATGGTCTGCACGCCCCGGCAGCCGCGCTGCACGGCCTGTCCCCTGGCGGCATGCTGTGCCGCCCACCGGCAGGGCCGGGAGGCCGAGATACCGGGAAAGGCCCGCCGCCGGGCCACGGAGTCGATCCGCGAATCGGCGATCGTCGCCCGGATCGGCGACCGGGTGCTCCTTCTGCGTCGCGGCCCGGGAGAGTGGTGGGAAGGGCTGTGGGATTTTCCTCGCCTGCCCGTCGTCGGTCGCGGGCTGTCGCCGGCGATCCAGCGGTCGCCGCTGCTCGCCCCACTCCGCTGCGGGCCGCCGCGGCGGCTCGGCAGCCTCGCCCACTCGGTCACGCACCACCGCATCGCCGTCACGGTCGTGGGCTGCGAGGCGACCCTTTGCGGCCGTCGGGCGGCCGGCCGTGCCTGGGTGCCGCTCGCCAAAATCGGCACGCTGGCGATGACCTCGCCGGGCCGCCGGATCGCCCGACTCGCAGCGGAGTGGCTGAGCGAATGAGGCTGCCGACCGCCGGCACCACCCAGCCGCAATCATGGTATTCTTCGCGGAACCTTTCTCGTCCCTGGGGAACCCTCCAATGTCAACCGTCTTCCGTCCGCGGCTGCATGTTCGTGCCTGCCTTCTGCTCACCGTCGTCGCGATCGTCGTTGGCCGCTCTGCCGGCAGCATCGTGGCGGCCGATCCGGCAGCCAGGCCGCTCGAGGTTCTCTACATCACCGGCGGCTGCTGCCACGATTACGACGCCCAGAAGAAACTCCTCGTCGGAGCACTCGAGTCGAGCGCACGGATCAGGACGACCGTGATCCACGAGGGAGGCGCGAGCGTCGATCACCGAATCTCGATCTACTCCAAGCCGGATTGGTCGAAGGGCTACGATGTGGTGTTCCACAACGAGTGCTTCGCCAACGTGAAGGATCCCGAGTTTCTCAAGTTGATCGTCGCCGAGCATGCCAAGGGCACACCCGCCGTGGTCATGCACTGCGCGATGCACTGCTACCGGGCCGGCAACGACGACTGGTTCGAGTTCTGCGGCGTCAAGTCGCCCGGGCACGGCGCGAAATACGAATACACCGCGACGACGATCGCCGACCATCCCACGCTCAAGGGCCTGCCGAAGGAGTGGGCGGTGCCGAAGGACGAACTCTATTACATCGACACGATCTGGCCGACGGCCACGCCACTGGTGGAGGCGATGAGCCGTGAGCGGCAAAAAAACCAGGCCGTCGTCTGGACGAATCAGTACGGCAAGGCCCGGGTCTTCGGGACGACGATCGGCCACTATCCCGAAACGGTCGCCACGCCCGAATTTCTCGGCCTCGCGACCCGGGGCACGCTCTGGGCTGCCGGCAAACTCCAGGACGATGGAACTCCGTCGACCGATGTTGCGCTCTCGCCCGGCGAGGCGAAGGCCGCCGGCGACTGGGCCGGTTCGGTGAATCTGCCCCCGGAGGAGCAGGCGAAGGCGGTGCGACTCTTCGACGGCCGCGATCTCGACGGCTGGGAGGGCCATGTCGATCCCTACTGGACGGTTGAGGACGGGGAGATCGTCGGCAGGAACACCGCCGACAACGCCCCGAAGGTGAGCACCTACCTGCTCACGAAGAAGCCCTACCGAAACTTCCGCCTCCTCTTCGAGGGCAAACTCGCGACGAGCGAGATGCATACGGGCGTCGCCCTCTGGGGGAAGAAGTTCGACAAGGACGGCGAGGCGTCGAGCTACCAGGGGCACCTCGTGATGTTTCCCTCGGGCTGGGGCCTCTACGACCTCTTTCGACGCAACAGCATCAGCGGCGATCAGCAGGGGCAGGCCAAGGCGGCGGGCAAACAGCACGACTGGAACCAGATGGAAATCCTCGCCATCGGCAACCGGATTCGATTCGCCGTCAACGGCAAGGCCGTGCTCGACTGGACCGACCCGAAACCCGAACTCTGCGAGAGCGGGCCGATCGGCCTCCAACTCCACTCCAACAATGTGCCGCAGGAGGTTCGGTTTCGCGGGCTCGTGCTCGTCGAGGATCCGCAGGACTCGCTCCTGACGGCCAGCCCGACGCCGTGAGAATGGCCGCCGGCTGCATGCCGCCGGGCATCTGTTATGATCTGGTTTCTGGCGGCATGACGGCTCTCTTGCGAGGGATTTTGGCGTGGCACGCGCGGCACTGGCACTCGAGGATGGCACGGTCTGTTTCGGCGATTCGTTCGGGGCCGCCGGCACCGTTTCGGGAGAGGTCTGCTTCAACACCTCGATGACCGGGTATCAGGAGATCCTCACCGATCCCTCCTACCGCGGCCAGATTCTGGCGATGACCGCCCCGCAGATCGGCAACTACGGCGTCAACGACGCCGATATCGAGAGCGGCGGCCTGCAGATGGCGGGGTTCGTCGTTCGCGAGGCGAGCCGCGTGGCGAGCAACTTCACCGCCACCGGCACCCTGGCCGACTATCTGACCCAGGCCGGCGTGGTCGGCATCAGCGGCATCGACACCAGGGCACTCGTCCGACACCTGCGAATCCGCGGAGCGATGACCGGCGTGCTCTCGAGCGAGGTGCTCGATGGCCCGCGACTGGTCGAGATGGCGAGGACTGCGCCGCCGTTGGTGGGCCGCGACCTCGTCCGCGAGGTGATGCCGAGCGGAAACAGGGAGTGGACCGAGCGGCTCGACGACTGGGCCCGCCCCCTTCCCCAGCCGGTCGAGGGAGGCGGCATGCCGGCCGCTCCGAAGTGGCAGGGTGAGAAGCATGTCGTGGCGCTCGACTATGGCATGAAATGGAACATCGCCCGGCATCTGGCCAGCACGGGCTGCCGCGTCACGGTGCTGCCGGGCAGGGCGACGGCCGCCGAGGTGATGGCCCATCGTCCCGATGGCGTCTTTCTCTCCAACGGCCCCGGTGATCCCGAGGTGCTCGACTACTGCGTCGCGACCGTCCGCGACCTCGTCGGCACCGTGCCGATGTTTGGCATCTGCCTCGGACACCAGCTGCTCTCGCTGGCCTGTGGTGCGAAGACGTTCAAGCTCAAGTTCGGCCATCGGGGTGCAAACCAGCCGGTGATGGACCTCGAAACGGGCAAGGTCGAGATCACCTCGCAGAACCACGGCTTCGCCGTCGACGAGGCGACACTGCCTGCCGATCTCCTGGTGACGCACCGGAATCTCAACGACGGCACGATCGAGGGGGTTCGGCACACGACGGCCAATGCCGCCAGCGTGCAGTATCACCCGGAGGCGGCGGCCGGCCCGCACGATGCGGCCTATCTCTTCGGCCGCTTCCGCCGGATGATGGCCTGAGGGGCCCTGGCAGAGCGTGGACCCAGGTCTTGGATAATTTTTCCACGGGCAGCTCGATAGACGGCTGCAGACCGGCAGGCGGTGGATTCGCCTGATATTTCCCCGTGAAATGCCTGTTTTTGACATCCGCGGACCGTGTGCCAGAGTTGAGAGGAGTTGCGGCATCACCTCAGCTTCACCGTGTCCCGGTTCCCAGTCCCGCTCACGGTCCCCCCAATCACTCCTCCAAGGAGGCTCCTTCCATGATTCGTTCACTCTTTTTCTGTTGTCTTGCCGCAAGTCTTTCGTTCATCGCCACTCCGTCGGACGCCGGTTTCGGCCACCATCGTCGTCATGCTGACCCCGGCTGCGCGGCAGCGGAAGGTGTCGGCTGCAGCCAGTTCGAGCCCGGCTGTGCCATCGAGCCCTCGTGCGGCCTCGAGCCCGACTGCGGAGCCGAGACCTGCTGCCCGACCAACCCCTGCATCAAGTACCGCCACAAGCACGCCCACAAGCACAAGTGTGCCAAGGGCTGCTGCGAGGAGCCGACCTACGAGACGGTGCTCAATCCGACGAGCCCGGAGACCTGCCAGATGGTTTCCGTTCCGGTCTGCCTGCCGGCCTGCTGCCAGGGCTGCCCCTGCGAGTCGTCTCGCTGCACGCTCTTCGGCTGCGGCCAGGTAAAGTATGACTACGCCTGTGGCTGCTCGGTGATCGTCCGCTTCCAGAAGCACGGCGACATCCTCGTCACCTACGTCGGCTTCTAGTTTCACACCCGTTTCACGCCCGCCGGGCCATTCGTGGCCCCGGCGGGCTCGGGGCCTCCGCGACCGGAGGTCGCCAAGGAAAATTCGGCAGGATGCCGAGATGAAAACTGCCTAACAGCGCCAGGCCCGGAGGGCCGGGTCAGCACCAGCGACCGGAGGTCGCCAAGGAAAATTCGGCAGGATGCCGAGATTTTCCGTGAATTCAGTGCACGCCCTGCCCCGCCAGCCAGCGTTCGGCGTCGAGGGCCGACATGCAGCCGGTGCCGGCGGCCGAGATCGCCTGCCGGTAGTAGTCGTCGGCCACGTCGCCCGCCGCGAACACTCCTTCCACGCTCGTCTCGGTGCGGAAGTGTTTCTTCCAGACGATGTATTTCTTGGGATTGAGTTCCAACTGGCCGTCGAGGAAGGCCGTGTTGGGCGTGTGGCCGATCGCCAGGAAGACGCCCGTCGCCTCGAGCGTGAACTCCTTGCCGGTGTCGACCGTGCTCGCCAGTCGGACTCCCGTCACCCCCTTGGCGTCGTCGCCGAGCACCTCGGCGAGCCCGGTGTTGAAGTGGATCTCGATCTTCGGGTCGTCATGGGCCCGCTGGGCCATGATCTTCGAGGCGCGGAGTTCGTCGCGGCGATGCACGAGGTGCACCTTGCTGGCAAACTTCGACAGGTAGGTCGCCTCCTCCACGGCCGAGTCGCCGCCCCCCACCACCACGATCGGCTTGTTGCGAAAGCGAGGCAGGGCGCCGTCGCAGACGGCGCAGGCGCTGACGCCGCGGTTCTTGAACTTCTCCTCGCTCGGCAGGCCGAGCCAGTTGGCGCTGGCGCCCGTGGCCACGATCACGCACCGGGCCTCCACCACGCCGCCTTCGGAGGAATAGAGCTTGAAGGGGCGTGATGAAAAGTCGACTTTCAGGATATCATCGGTGACGATGCGGGTGCCCATGTTGACCGCCTGCTGCCGCATCAGTTCCATCAGCTCCGGGCCGGTGACACCCTCGCCGGCATGGGGGGCCATCATCTGCCGACGCTCGGCCGGCAGGGCGGAGTCGAGGAAGGCTCCAAGGTCTCCGTGGGGGAAGCCGGCATAGTTTTCGACCTCGCTCGTGAGGGCAAGCTGGCCGAGCGGCAGCGTGCCCGACATCCGGTTTTTTTCGGTGATCGCGCCTTCGAAGACCAGCGGCTCGAGCTGGGCCCTGGCGGCGTAGGTGGCGGCAGACCAGCCGGCCGGGCCGCTGCCGATGATGATCAGTTTTTCGAGGCTTGATGCGGTCACGTGAAACTCCTCTGCGGCGTGTGGTCGAAGCCTGCGGGGCGGTGGGCAGGCCTGCTCAGGTTCGACGCCGCCAGCCCGACAGGTCATGATGTATTCCGCATGATGTACACGGTCGGGCCGAATCGGAAAACCCGCCCGCCTGAATCCCAGAAACTCCCGGGGGTTTGCCGATGAGCCTGCTTGCCGTCCTGCTGCCGAGCGCGGTCGTGCTGACCACGGCCTATCTCGTCTACGGGCGGGTGCTCGCCCGACTCTTTCGTCTCGACGACCAGAGGCCGACGCCGGCCGTCAGCCTGCGGGATGACGTCGATTACGAGCCGATTCCCCCACAGTTGCTCCTCGGCCAGCATTTTTCGGCAATCGCAGCGGCCGGACCGATCGTGGGGCCGATCCTCGCCGGCGTGGCCTTCGGCTGGCTGCCCGCGCTCGCGTGGATCCTCGTCGGCAGCATCTTCATCGGCGGCGTCCACGACTTCGCGGCGCTGGTGGCGTCGATCCGGCACCGGGCCCGGTCGATCGCCGAGGTCGTCCGCGAGCACATGAGCCGGCGGAGCTACCTGCTCTTCCTGGCCTTCGTCTGGATCGCGCTCGTCTACATCGTCGTGGCTTTCACCGACATCACGGCATCGAGCTTCATCGGCCGGCAGACGCTCGAGGACGGCCAGACGGTGTCGGGCGGCGGGATCGCGACATCGAGCCTGCTGTACCTCGTGATTCCGCTGGTGATGGGCTTCTGCATGCGGCGGCTCGGGATGCCGCTCTGGCTGGCGACGGCGATCTTCCTTCCGCTCGTCGGCGTCGCGATCTGGGCCGGACAGAAGATTCCCTTCGACCTCGGACAATTGCTCGGCACCTCCGATGCCGGCGCCCAGAAGATCTGGGGGGTGCTGCTCCTGGCCTACTGTCTGGTCGCGGCGATGGTGCCGATGTGGCTGCTTCTCCAGCCCCGCGGCCATCTCGGCGGCTGCTTCCTCTACGTGGCCCTGGCGGGGGCCGCGATCGGCCTCATCGCCAGCGACCGGCTCGTGGCGGGCGACTCGTGCATCCGCTATCCGGCGTTCACGCACTGGCAGACGGCGAAGGCGGGCAGCCTGATCCCGATGCTGTTCATCACGATCGCCTGCGGTGCCTGCTCGGGATTTCATTCGCTGATCGCCTCGGGGACGACGAGCAAGCAGCTGCGGAAGGAGACGGATGCCCGGCCGATCGGCTACGGCACGATGCTGCTGGAGGCGATGGTGGCGATCATCAGCCTGTCATGCGTGATGGTGCTGGCCGCCGACAGCCCGCTGGCGAACCAGCCGCCAAACTTCATCTACGCGCTGGGGATGGGGCGGTTTCTCGAGATTCTCGGGGTGCCGGCGACGATCGGCGTCTCGTTCGCCCTGATGGCCTTCACGACGTTCGTCTACGACACGCTCGACGTCTGCACCCGGCTGGGCCGTTACATCATCCAGGAACTCACCGGCATGACAGGACGCGTTGGAGCCTGGCTCGGGACGGCCGTCACGGCCGGCACGCCGCTCATCTTCCTGCTGCGGCCGCAGCTCGACGGCAACGGCAATCCGATTCCGGCCTGGAAGCTGTTCTGGAGCCTGTTCGGGGCGAGCAACCAGCTGCTCGCCGCGCTGACGCTGCTCGGCGTGACAGTCTGGCTCTGGCGGACCCGCCGGGAGACCTGGGTCTGGTTCGTGACCGGTCTGCCGACTGCGTTCATGTACGTCATGAGCACCTGGGCGCTGGCCTCGATGACCTGGCCCAAATTCAGCACGCCTGGCGGCTTCGTCCTACCCATCGATCCCGTGCCCTGGGCCGGGCTCGTGCTGCTCTCCCTCGCGGCCGTGATGCTCATTGAGGCCGTCCGCGTGATCCTGCTTCCGCAGGGACCGCTCGACCGCGGCGGTATCGGGGAGGCCCGAGCATGGGGCGCCGCACCGACCGCATGAACCGCCCGACGAAGGTCTGTGCGACCTGCGGTCGGGAGTTCGCCTGGCGGAAGAAATGGGAACGCTGCTGGGAGCAGGTCCGCCACTGCAGCGACCGCTGCCGCAAAAGTCGAAATGCCCGCAACGGTGGATCGACCTGAGAACGCTTCCGCAGCCCGCGATCAGTCGAGCCTCTGCCTCAGAAACGTCCAGCCGAGCGCCTCCATGAAGGCCCGCTGCCTGTTGTCCGCCGCGCCTCCGTGCCCTCCCTCGATGTTCTCGTAGTAGAGCACGGGTTTTTCATGCTCGGCGAGGCGGGCGGCCATCTTGCGGGCGTGGCCCGGGTGGACCCGGTCGTCGCGGGTCGAGGTGGTGATCAGGATCGGCGGGTAGGCTTGGTCGGGGTCGATCGAGTGATAGGGGGAAAACTGGCGGATGAAGGCCCACTCCGCCGGATCGTCCGGGTTGCCATATTCGCCCATCCAGCTCGCGCCCGCCAGCAGCCTGTGGTATCGGCGCATGTCCAGCAGCGGCACCTGACAGACGACGGCGCCGAATAGATCCGGACGCATCGTCAGCATGTTGCCCATGAGCAGCCCGCCGTTGCTTCCCCCCTTGATGCCAAGATGCCCGGGGGATGTCACCCGGCGGGCGACCAGATCCTCTGCCACGGCGATGAAATCCTCGTAGGCCCGCGGACGTCCCGCCTTGAGGGCCGCCTGATGCCAGGCCGGACCGAATTCTCCGCCGCCACGGATGTTGGCGATGACGTAGACCCGTCCCGTCTCCAGCCATGCCGATCCCGCCAGCGGATCGTAGCCCGGCATAAGCGGGATCTCGAACCCACCGTAGCCATAGAGCAGCGTGGGCGTGCTTCCGTCCGCCGGCAGCCTTTTTGGGCCGATCTGGAAATAGGGCACCCGCGTTCCGTCCTTCGAGACGGTCTCGTGCTGGCTCACCGCCAGCCCTGCGGCCTCGAAGAACGACGGCGCCTGCCTGAGCCGCTCGGCTGTTTCTCCGCCGACCTTTCCGAGGGACAGCGTGGAAGGCTCGAGGGCGGTCGCGGTGACGATAAAGAATTCATCCGACTCCAAATCGTCGACCGGCACCGCGGTCGCCGTGCCATGCTCCGGCAGACCGGGCAGTGACCGCCGCTGCCAGCGGCCGTCTTGAAAGGAGACCGCAAACAGGCGATTGCGGACGTTGTCGAGCGTGGTGACGATCACGTGGTTGCGGGTCGTGGCGAATCCGACCAGCGATGTCCTCTCGGCCGGCTCGAAGAGGATCTCGATCTCGCGGCCACCGGCCATGAAGCGATCGAGATCGGTGGCGAGCAGGCTTCCGGCCTTGAACCGCCGGCCGCCGACATGCCAATCGCTCCGCAGTTCGAGCAGCAGCCACTCCCGGTGGACGGCCGCATTGGCGTCGTCCGGCTTTTCGATGCGTACAAGATCGGGAACATCGCCTTCACCCCGATCGAGGCCCCGAACGAGGAACATGTCGCTCGTGTAAAAGGTCTTCTGACGGACCAGGAAATCCCGCTCGAAGCCGGGCGTGAGATCGCGGTAGGCCGAGACACTCATGTCCCCCGGTTCTCCCTCGAAGACTGGCGTCGCCTCCTCGAGCGGCCGGCCGCGCCGCCAGAGCCGCACGGTTCGGGGATAGCCCGAGGAGGTCATCGAGCCGGGGCCGAAGTCGGTGGCCACGAAGAGGCTGTCTTCATCCCTCCAGGCGACGCGGCTCTTCGCCTCCGGGAGCGTGAAGCCGTCTGCGACGAACTCCATGCGTTCGAGATCGAATTCACGAACCACCTCGGCGTCGGCGCCGCCGCGGGAGAGCGAGACGAGGCAGAGCCTGTCGGCCGGTTCGAGCACGGTCGCCCCGTGCCAGACCCAGTTTTCATGTTCCTCCGCCGCCAGCGCATCGAGATCGAGCACCGTCTCCCAGACTGTCGACGCCTGACGATATTCCTCCAGCGTGGTCCGCCTCCAGACCCCCTTCGGATGGTTCGTGTCCCGCCAGAAGTTGACGTATCGGCTCCCGATCTTCGAGATCATCGGGATCCGATCCTTGGAGTCGAGAATCGAGAGGAGTCGAGAATCGAGTCGGCTGAACTGCTCCGACTCGGCCAGCGCCTCGATCGTCTCCGCATTTCGCCCCCGGACCCAGTCGAGCGGCTTCTCGCCCGTGACGTCCTCGAGCCAAAGATATGGATCGGCCGGCTCGTCTGCGGTGGCGTTCGTGGTCATGATGACGAGGAGCGTGATCGCGATGATCCGCATCAGGATCGCACCTGCCCGCTGCCGAGCACGACATACTTGTAGGTCGTCAGCTCCCTCGTGCCGCATGGTCCACGGGCGTGGAGCTTGTCTGTGGAGATGCCGATCTCCGCCCCGAGCCCCAGTTCGCCGCCGTCGTTGAACCGCGTGCTGGCGTTGACCATCACCACGGCGGTGTCAACGCGGGCCGCGAACCTCTCGGCTGCCAGCACGTCGGTCGTGACGATCGAATCGGTGTGCCGCGAGCCGTATCGGTTGACATGGTCGATCGCCTCGTCGAGAGAGTCGACGATGGCGACCGAGATCTTGGGCCCGAGGAATTCGGCGGCGTAGTCGGCCTCGCTGGCCACGCCGGCCGTCGGCACGACCGCCCGGGTCGCCGCGTCACCGACAATTTCGACACCCTGCCGTGAGAGCGCCGCGGCAATCTCGGGGAGGAAGTCGGTGGCCACGTCGCGATGCACGACCAGCGACTCGGCGGCGTTGCAGACTCCCATCCGCTGGCACTTGGAATTGACGGTGATCGCGCCGGCCATTTCCAGATCGGCGGCCCGGTCGACGTAGACGTGACAGTTGCCGGTGAAGTGCTTGAGGACGGGCATCCTCGCCTCGGCGCAGACCCTGCGGATGAGCGTCTCGCCACCGCGCGGGATCACGATGTCGATCAGATCGTCCATCGTGAGGAACTCGCCGACCGCATCACGGTCGGCCGTGTCGACGAGCTGGACGCAGTCGGCGGGCAGCCCGGACGCGGCGATCGCATTCCGGATGCTCTCGACGATCCGGCCGCTCGAATGGGCGGCCTCCTTTCCCCCGCGGAGGATGATGGCGTTGCCCGCCGCGAGGGCCACGGCGGCGGCATCGGCCGTGACGTTTGGCCGCGACTCGTAGATGAAGAACACGACACCGAGCGGCACGCGGATCTTGCGGACGAGGAGACCGTTGGGCCGGGTCGTCTGCTCGATCACCTCCCCCACGGGATCGGGAAGAGAAGCCACTGCCTCGACGCCCGCCGCGATCGACTCGATCCGCTTCGGATCGAGCGAAAGCCGGTCGATGGCCGCCGCCGAGAGCCCAAAACCTGGGGCCGCATCGAGGTCGCGCCGGTTGGCGGCGAGGATCTCGGCGACGTCGGCCCGAATCCGGGCGGCTGCCGCCCGCAGACAGGCCGCCTTGCGTTCCCCCGACGCGCCGGCAAGGTCGATCGCCGCGCGTCGGGATCGCTGGGCGATGCCGCGACAGTGTTCTGCGAGGGTGGGCATGGGTTCAGGCGGTCCTGCACGACGAAAGAATCTCGGCTCCCCGACCGGCTGAAGCCTCTCTCAGCCGGACATCGTAGCAAACAGTTCCAGGGCCGAGCACACCTGTCCCACGGCGTGGACCCGCACGATCTGGATTCCACGGGCGGCAAGTCCGCAGGCCGCGCCGGCAGTGCCTGCATCGAGTTCCTCGAGGGTCGGCGGGTGGCCGAATGCCGCCTCGAGCGACCTGCCGATGAAACCCTTGCGGGAGTGCCCCACCAGAATCGGCGTTCCGAGATCGAGAAACCGGTCGGCATGGGCCATCAACGTGCGGTTGTGGGCGTGGGTTTTCCCGAATCCGATCCCGGGATCGAGGCAGATCTTCGCGAGCGGCAACCCGGCAACCCGCAGGGCATCTCGGCGGGCCTCCAGATAGCCGTGGATCTCGGCGACGACGTCGCCATACCGCGGGTCGATCTGCATCGACTGCGGGGTTCCCTGCATGTGCATCGCGCAGACGGCAACCCCGCTCTCGACGACAACCCCCAGCATGCCTGGATCGCCCTCCAGACCGGTGACGTCGTTGACGATCTCGGCACCCTGTTCGATCGCCCGGGCGGCGACGGCGGCCTTGGAGGTGTCGATCGAGATCGGCACGCCGGCCCTTGCGGCCAACAGTCGGACCACCTCGCCCACCCGTTCCAACTCCTCATCGAGCGGCACCGGCTCCGCGTAGGGACGGGTGCTCTCACCGCCCACGTCGAGGATCTCGGCTCCCTCCGCCACGAGCTTCAGGCCATGGGCCACGGCCGACTCGACGTCGGCGTACCGTCCGCCGTCTGAAAAACTGTCCGGGGTGACGTTCACGATCCCCATCACAATCGGCCGCCGCGGCCCGCCGTTTGGATGCCGCAGTTCGAGCGACCGAGTCCGCAGCTGCCAGTGGGTGGGAAGTGCGACAGGAGACATTCGCATCAATCTACAGCACCGGGCCATGACAGGCTGAAGCCTGTCCCACAACGGGAGCGCCAGGGCTGGAGGCCCGGGCAAATGTCTCGTCGCTGTGGCCCTCGATCAGCGAGGGGCTGCCCATGCCCTCGAGCGGGCTATGGGAGCGAGCGAAGACATGGATGCCGAAGCGAAGCGGACATGCAGAGAGCCGAGGCCTGGAAGGCCGAGGTGAACGTCCGGCGAGAGGGCGTGGGCAGCCCCGAGCGGGTCAGGAGAGTTGAGGCATGACAGGCTGAAGCCTGTCCCACGCATGCAGCACACGCGGCGCCGAACAGGATCGTTTACCAGGGCTCTTCCATCAGGCCGACGATCTGCTGTGCCATCTTCACGATCGCCTCCTGCTGCGTGGAGACGACCGAGCGGCCGAACTCCGGCACGAGCATCGCCGCCTGGCCGACATCGACGCTCGCCGCCGGCAGCGGTACCTGCCCCGAGGCGAGCACCGCTCCGCCCCGATCGGCCCAGGTCACGAGCGCCTGCATGTTCATCTCGACCTGCCGCGACTGGTCGGTCGGGCTTTCGACGACCATCCGCTTGGTATCGGCCACGATCCGGGCGGTGAGCACGCTGTCGGCATTCGGGTCGCCGACGACCTTGAACGGCGTCCGTTTCTCGATCTCCTTGCAGACGGCCTCGGTCAGCCGTTCCCCCAGATCGACCCCGGGCGTGGTCCGGAAGCTCTCCGACTGGATGATCGGAACGTAGACCGTCCGCACGTTGGGTGCGTAGAGGGTGTTGTTGCCAAACCTGTAGCTGGCGCAGCCACCCACGGCGGACAGGAGTGCGATCGCGGTCGCGACTCCCGAGAGAGCCCGGCGCCGGTTGCGGGTCGCTGATGCGGGCATGGAAAAACCGTCAGCGGAGCGGGACCGCCTCGCCGGAGTTGTCGCCGCGGGCGATCACCGCGTCGGCCTCCGCCATGGCGTCGAGTTCGGCTTCCTTGAGGGAGTCGGGGTTCAGCACGGCCGTCAGCATCGGGAACGGATTGTCGGAGACGTCGGCAAGGTCCTTGATGGTGTCGAGTTTCTGTCTCGATGCCTCGGCGAGCATCGTCTTCGAGTAGTCCCGGGCGATCAGCGCGTAGTAGATCCGGGCCGACGTGTAGTGCTTTCCCTTGGCGTAAAACTCGGCCCTGTTCCAGTGCCGCTGGGCCTGCTGGGCGGCGATCTCCGCCCGGGTCTGGGCGACCCGATCCTGATCGTTCTTTTCGAGCTGATCGGGAAACTGGACGAGAATCTGGTCGGCCAGAACCTCGGCCTCGTCGAGCACGCCACCCTCGTAGCCTGGGCCCTGGTAGGCACGCAGCTTCGCCTGCAGCCCGAGCAGATGGGCCTGCATGAGGAAGTCGCTGTCCGGATATTCGCTGCGCAGGAGTCCGTAGAAGTAATCGGCGTCCATCCACTGCCTGTCGAGGAAGTGGGCATTCGCCTGGGCCATGATGCTGTCGTCGGCCAGCGGCCCGCGGGGGTCGTTGATCCGTACGTGGTCGTAGGCCTTGAGGGCCCGGCCACGGGTGTCGAACAGCGGCCGGCTCCGGTCTGCGAGGTTGGGGATGATCACCGGCAGATGCTGCCTCTGGTCGAGGGCGACCCAGTATTGGGCGATGATGAACTGCCGCTGGGCGATCCGGTCGAGGTAGCGGGTGTTGGCGTACTTCTTGACGACCTCGTCGTAGCAGTCCTCCGCCTTCGGATAGCGATCGGTGAAGAACCAGCACTCGGCAAGCTGCCAGAGTGCGTCCTCCTCGATGACGGAATCGGGCCAGCGGTCGATTGCGACCTTGTACTTCGGGATCGCCTCGGCATACTTCCGCTCCCGAAACAGGGCATCCCCCTCGGTCAGCGCCTTGCGGGCGACCGTTTCGTTGGGCCCGCGACCCACCATCTTCTTCCAACGCTTCTTGATGTTTTCCCCCTTGAAGTAGTCCCAGCCGAGGTCGGCGTCGGACTCCCCGATCTCCGAAGAGATCACGGCGGAATCGGCATCCTCTCCGAGTTCACCCGCGATCTTCCGACCGGCATCGGCATCCTTCTTGGCCCAGGGCATGGTCGGCATCTTCAGGGTCGCGCAGCCCGCGGCCGGGAGGACTGCCGCGATGACGAGCCCGAGCAGCCCCCGCTTGATGGCGACCGCGGCGACCTTGAGTCGCCGGCCGAGCAGATTGGAAAGGTAGGTGTTCATGATCGCCCGCACCTCCCCGTAGAGACGGCCCGGAAGGCTGATCGTCCGCCATGCATCGGCGGAACCGGCGAGCAGGCGGAGGGCGGCGACCGCGTCGGCCGACACCGAGACGACCGATCTGCGGCCTTCTCGGCAGCGACCGCAGAGGATGCCGCCATCGAGCATTCCGAAGGCGACCCGGCCACCCGCGGGGATCGGCGAGCGGCACTCGGCGCAGCGAAACAGGGCCGGCGCATGGCCGACGATCCGGAGCATGGTGAGTTCCACGCGGACGAGCAGAGCCCGCACGGTGTCATCGCTGCCCACATAGCCTGACAACTCCAGCAGTGTTTTCTCGGCCAGATCGAACAATTCCGGCTGCGGATCGGCGTCGGCCGTGAGCGTGTCGAGCAGTTCGGCCACCAGCATGCCGCCGTGCACCGCCGCCTGGCTGCCACCAACCCGGAACCGATGATCGAGCCGCGCCTCCGTCAGCAAGTCGAGACCGCCGGAGGATTTGCGGAGGACGAGTACCTGACAGATGGAAAGCAGGTCAAGGCCGCCGTCGAAGCTGCTCTTTGGCCGCCACGCCCCCTTGGCCAAAGCCCGCAGCTTGCCGAATTCGCGGGTAAAGAGCGTGACCACGCTGCTCGTTTCGCCGAACGCGACCGTGCGGATCACGATCGCCTGGGCGTTCTCGGAGGCCATCGATCACCCCCGCAGTCGCTCGATCCGCACGACATCGATCCGGCGGCCGGAGGCCGAGAGCACCTCGACGACGACGCCGTGCGACTCGACCCGTTCCCCCGCCTGGGGAATCCGGCCGAACTGGTGGAAGGTGAAACCGCCGATCGTCTCGAAGTCGGCCTCCTCCGGCAGCTGCAGCCCCATGGCCTCGTTGATGTCGGCGATCCGCACCTGGGCCTGGGCCTCGCAGACGTCGTGCGACACGATCCGGATGCCGTCCGAAAAGGCCTCGTCGTGCTCGTCCGCGATCTCGCCCACGATCTCCTCGAGCGCGTCCTCGATGGTCACGAGGCCGCTGACCCCGCCAAACTCGTCCGTGACGACGGCGATGTGGGTGTGGGTCCGCTGAAATTCCCGCAGCAGCTTCTGCACGCTCATCGACTCGGGCACGAAGTAGGGGGGCCGAAGCACACCGCGGAGATCGTGGGCCTGCCTGGAGCCGACGCCCGGGGAGGCCATCGACTCGACGAGCGCGGTCAGCAGTTCGCGGGTGTGCAGGATGCCGACGATGTCGTCGGGCGAACGATCCCAGACCGGGAGCCGGGTGTGGTGGCTTGCCGATGCCAGCCGAACAGCCTCGTCCCAGGTCGATGCCAGCGGAATCGAGATCATCTCCGTGCGGGTCGTCATGATCTGGGAGACCCGCGACTCGTTGAGTTCCATCACTCCCTCGATCATGTCGCGGGCCGCCTCTTCCAGCCGCCCCTCACGGTGGGCTTCGTCGACGACCAGCCGCAGTTCCTCCTGGACACTCTCGCGGGTGACCGGAACGGTCCGGCCCAGCATCCGGCCGAGCAGCGTTCCGCCGGCGCCGAGCGACTGGACGAGCGGTCTGATCAGACTGACGACCGGTTTCCAGAGGCCCCAGGTCGCGACCACGAACCATGGTCCAGCGACCTTGGTGACCAGCATCGGAACCGCGACCAGGAGCAGCCAGACACACGCGATCCAGCCGGCCACGGCCGAGGCGCCAATCGACCAGGGGCGTTCCCCGGTCGGCCAGACCAGCCGCGACGCGATCAGCGTCGATGCGGCGGCGGCGATCACGACGACCGATGCCGCGACGAAGGCGATCGTCTCGCTCGCGGCCAGGATCTCGTCGTACCTCTCGGGCCGGCCCCGCAGACGGCACAGTTCGAGAAGTCCATGCCGCTTGGCACCGCGAACTGCGCGGGCCTGCACGGCAGCGATGCTGGCCACGACAAGCAGCCCGATCGCGGCCTCGAGGCCGAGGCTCTCGGCGCTGGTCATGATGCCTCCCGTCCGATGCCGCCGCGGGGTGCCGGCGGCATGCCCAGCCTCCGCAGCAGCGCCTGTTCGCGGCGGCGCATCGCCCGGCGGTCAGCCGGCCTGAGATCGTCGTACCCGCAGAGGTGCAGCAGACCGTGGACGACGTAGTAGCCCGTTTCCAGCCGGGGAGTCCAGCCCGGCACCGCGAATTCCCGGCTCATCCTCCGGGCCGTCTCCGCGCTGACGACGAGGTCCCCACGAAGCAGATCGCCATCGCCGAGGTCGAACGTGATCACGTCGGTCGGCCCTGGCAGCCCGAGCCATTCGGCATGCACCCGGGCGATGCCACGATCACCGACGAGCGAAAGACCGATCTCGGCCTGCCTCACACCCTCGATCTCCAGCACCTTCCGCACCAGTCGCTCGAGCCATGCGTGTCCGACGCGGACCAGCCTCTGCCGGTCGGAAATGTCGACGACGATCCCCGCCTCCGGCGGCCGCTCGGGAGGGGGCCGCACTAGGCCGTCCTCTGATCGGGGTATTTGACACGGCCGTGGTAGACCGCCGTCAGGCTCTTCACCAGGCTCTGTTCGATGAGTTCGAGTTCTTCGAGCGTCAGCCCGCACTCGTCGAACTGGCCGTCGAGCAGCCGCTTCATCGCCAGATCGTGCACCAGGCTCGCGATCCGGGCCGGCGTCGGCTCGGTGAGCGCCCGGCTGGCGCTCTCGACCGCATCGGACAGCATCAGCACGGCCGACTCCCGGGTCGTGGGCTTCGGCCCCGGATAGCGGTAGGTCTGCTCGTCGATCTCGCCACCGTTCGGATCGTTCTGCGATCGTTCGGTGGCCCGCCGATAGAAGTACTCGACCAGCGTGGTGCCATGGTGCTCGCTGATCAGATCGACGATCGGCCGGGGGAGGTTGTACTGCCGGGCGAGTTCCGACCCCTCCTTGACGTGGGCGATGATGATCAGCGTGCTCATCGCCGGCACGAGTGATTCGTGGCGATTCTCCTTCCCCTGGTTCTCGACGAAGTAGGCCGGCTTGAGCATCTTGCCGATGTCGTGGAAGTAGGCGCCGACTCTGACCAGCAGCCCGCGGGCCCCGATCGCCTCGGCGGCGGCCTCGCCGATGCTCGCCACGTTGATCGAGTGGTTGTAGGTGCCCGGTGCCCGGCGGACGAGTTCCTGCAGCAGCGGATGGGCCACGTCCCCCACCTCCAACAGGCTCAGGTCGGTGAGCACGCCGAAGGTCCGTTCGATGAACGGCAGCAGGCCCGTCATCAGGAAGCCCGCCAGGAGCGTCCAGACCCCCATCCTGCCGGCCTCGAAGAGGAGCTGCCGGTCGAGCGTCTGCTCCTCGAGCAGGTGGGCGCCGATCTGGGTGGCGAGGGCCACCGCCCCCGCCCAGAGACCGACGTAGATCAGCTTGCTGCGGCTGCGGAGCCGGCCCATCCAGAAGATCATCGCCGCGGCTGCCGAGGCGAGGGTGACGTAGTCCCCCAGCCCCCGCCCGAGTCCGACGACCACGATCAGCGCGACCTCGGCGGCCAGGAGCAGGGCGAGATCCTCGTCGTATGCGATGGCCACCGTCATCGCGAAAATCAGCAGCGGCACGACCTCCGCCTGCCAGGCCTCGTGCGAGGAAAAGGTGCAGAGAATCACCGTGACCAGGGAGAGTCCGATCAGGGTCGACACGTGGCCGAGGTCGGCGAGCACCTCGCGGTGGTGCAGGTGCATGTAGAAGCCTGCCAGCGAGAACATCGCCACGAAGAGCCCGAACATCGACGCCGCCCGCAGCAGCCTCTGACGGGTGTCCTGCTGGCTGACATATTCCTCGTGCTCGCGCCGAATCAACTGCATCTCCTCGGCGGTCACGGGCCGGCCTGCCGAGGCCAGCAGGTCGCCCTCCGCGTAGCGGACGAACTGCTGCGGGGTCTTCTCCACGGCCTCGGCCTTCGCCTTGGCGGTGGCATCCCTGTCGATTTCCAGCGAACCGGAGAGCTTGTCTTTGATCCAGTCAAAAACCCTGTCGGCAAACGGCCCCTCGTCAAGCTCCTCCTCGATCCTGCTCTTGAGGCGCACCTTCGCCTCGCCGAGCAGGACGTCCGCCACCTGGACACGGGCATGCTCGGCGGCATTGCCGAGCGGATGGACGTCGATCTCGGTCTGGCTGCCCTCGTCGATCCCGTGCTGGATCTTTTCGAGCACGCCGAGGTTCTCGACATCGGCGAACGCCCGGTCGACGGCCTTGTCGAACTCGAGCTGCTTTTCCTTGGTGTCGAGCCGGGCCCGGAACTTCTGAAACGCCTGTTCCCCGGCCAGTACGACCGGATTCGGCTCGGAAGGCCCGGCCGCGCCGGCATCGGCCTTCTCGGCGGCCTTCGGATCAGGCTCTGGTTTTGCTTCTGCTCCGGTCTTCGCTTCAGGCTCCGCCCGCGGTTCAGTCTCCTTCTTATCTGCCGTGTCGGCATCTCCCTTGCTCTTCGATTCGGGCTCGGGAGGCTCGGGTGCGATCGGCGGTTCGCGGCCAGGCGGGCCGGGCCCGCGGACGGGCAGCGCGTCGAGGGCGGCCGCCGCATCGGGGGCGAATTCGAGCCATGCCTCCCGCGACACGGCGGCCAGAGTGTCGGCGGCTGCAATCTCGGCGATCCGGTTCTTGAGCCCGTCGCGAAGCCGCACGATCGGCGCCTTGTCCTGGGTGTAGACGACGCGAACCTGGGCCGCCGCCCTCTCCTGGGCCGCCCGGGTCCGGTCGGGATCCGGCTTCTCGAAGGGGACCCGGGCCGCGACCCCGTGGGGAACCACGGAGCCCTCGCGAAATGCCTCGGGCTCGCTCCAGCCGTGAAGCAGGATCAGCATCGCGATCGACGCCGCCAGACAGAGTCCGAGCCTGACGAGCACCTCGGCCCGGGAGATCCGCTCCACGAGCGCCGACCAGAAGCCCTGGGGCCCTTCGACGGAGCCCCCACGGCGGGCGCGGCGGCGATACGAGGATGGGGGAACGGTCATGGTGTCTGGATCAGGTCTGTCCGTCGTAGGCGTCGACGATCCGCTGCACGAGCGGATGCCGGACGATGTCCTTGCCGCCGAGCCGCACCCGGCAGCATCCGGGAACGTCCTGGAGCCGGTTCATCGCATCGACGAGGCCGCTGGAACGATTGGACGGAAGATCGATCTGGGTCGTGTCGCCCGAGATCACCATCTTCGATCCGACACCCAGCCGCGTGAGGAACATCTTCATCTGGGAGATGGTCGTGTTCTGGGCCTCGTCGAGAATGATGAAGGCGTTGTTGAGGGTGCGGCCGCGCATGTAGGCCAGCGGCGCCATCTCGATCACGTCCTGCTCGGTGAGCCGCTTGACCAGTTCGTAGTCCATCATCTCCCGGAGGGCGTCGAGCAGGGGCCGGAGGTAGGGATTGATCTTGGCCTGCAGGTCGCCGGGGAGGAATCCGAGGCTCTCGCCGGCCTCCACCGCGGGCCGCACGAGGACGATCTTGCGGACCTGTTCCATCCGCAACGCGGCAACCGCCATGGCCACCGCGAGAAATGTCTTGCCGCTGCCGGCCGGTCCGGCGCAGAGCACCACGTCGTGCTCCCGGATCGCGTTGACGTAGTGGGCCTGCCCTTCCGACCGGGGCTGCACGTTGCGGCCCGGCCGCTGAACCTCGATCGGATCGTGCGGCAGTTGTGGCCGCTCGCCAGTCGCCACGGCCAGGAGGTTGGAGACATCTTCGGCGACGACCTCCCCCTGATCCCGGGCGATTCGGTCGAGCTGTTCGAAGACCTGCGTGGCCCGCAGGACCGCCGGCTCCTCCCCCTCGATCTGGATCGAATCTTCGCGGGCCGAGACACCGACCCCGAGCGTCGAACGAATTCGTCGCAGGTGCTGGTCACGCGGCCCGAAGATCGTCAGGAGCCGCTTGGAGTCGACAACCGCGATGGTCGTGCGGGGCATTGGAGCCCGCGGCGAAGGCGGTCGCCGACGGTCTCGGGAGGAATGAAGGGGGAACCAGGGGAACGAACCGACCCCCCAACTATACCCGCTTCCCGCCAAAGACCCCGAGCGGGCGGGTTTTGCCCAGGAAAAACCTGGAATTTCAGCCCGAAAACGGGCGGCCGGCCGCCCAGAGCAGCCAGGCGACCGGGGCGGCCAGGAGCATCGAATCGACGAGATCGAGCACTCCCCCGAGCCCTCCCAGGGAGCCTCCCGAGTCTTTGGCACCGGCCTCCCGCTTGAGCAGCGATTCGGCCAGGTCGCCGACCATCCCGGCGACGCCGACGATCAGGCCGTATGCGAGCCATCCGCCCCACGGCTGGAGGCTGCCGGCGGGCCGGATGGCGACCAGCACCACCCAGGCGGCGGCGACCGCACCGGCGACCGAGGCCGCCGCGCCCTCCCATGTCTTGCCGGGACTCAGCAAGGGGGTCATCCGATGGCGGCCGATCGTCGAGCCGACCAGATAGGCGGCGGTGTCTCCCCCCTTGACCACCGCGATCATGCTCAGGAGCGGCACGATCCCGAGGTGGGCGAGTCCCTTCTGCTCGGGCCCAAGGTTCTCCAGACAGATCAGCCTCAGGCTCACCATGAACGCCAGCGGCAGGCCGAGGTAGGCGAGAATGAACACCGCGACCGAAAGCCGCTCGAGCGACCGGGCCCGCGACCGGTAGGCGGCGATCTCGTCGACGAACAGGATCAGGACCGCCGCCATGAAGGTCGCGCCGGCCCAGCCGATCGCGGCGGCGGGCGAGGCACTCGAATTGGCGGCTGCGAAGGCCTCCGCCCCGAAGGCGGCGGCGACCGGGATCGCGACCGCGGCGGGCCTGAGGATCCAGGCCGGCAGGAAGAGGTCGTCGGACGTCATCAGACGGATCAGTTCACCGACGCCGCCGATGGCCAGCAGGACCACGATCGGCAGCAGCCACCAGGCCGGCAGCGCCCCCCCGAGCCCCCGGGCATCGGCCCAGGCGAGCAGGCCGAACGTCGCCGCGACGACGATCGCAGCGACCGTGCGCGATGATGCCGAGAGCCCGTTCACGATTGCGGGAGCCCTCCGAAGCGACGCTCGCGGGTGGCGAATGCGGCGATCGCCTGGTCGAGGTGTTGCTCGGTGAAGTCGGGCCAGGCGGCATCGGTCACCCAGAGTTCCGCGTAGCTGATCTGCCAGAGCAGGAAGTTGCTGATCCGCATCTCGCCCGCGGTGCGGATCAGAAGGTCGGGATCGGGCATGCCCGCGGTGTCGAGCCGGGCGGCAAACGCGGCCTCATCGATCGACTCGGCCAGGACCGAGCCGGCGGCCGCCTCAGCGGCGAGCCTTCTCGCGGCGGCGGCGATCTCGGCACGGCCACCATAATTGATCGCCAGGCAGAGCCGCATGCCGTCGTTTCCGCTGCAGAGGCCGATCGTTCTGTCCATCGCGTCGAGCGTCGACTGCGGCAGTCCCTCGCGGCTGCCGATCATCGCGATCCGGATCCGCTCCCGCATCAGCAGCGACCGCTCCTCGACCATGTATTGCTCGAGCAGGAGCATGAGGAAGTCCAGTTCGGCGGGCGGCCGCCGCCAGTTCTCGCTCGACAGGCAGTAGAGCGTGAGCTGTTCGATGCCGAGCCTGGCGCAGTGCTCGGTGATCCGGCGGACGCTCGCCACGCCCTGCCTGTGCCCCTCGATCCGCGGCAGACCCCGCTGCTGGGCCCAGCGGCCGTTGCCGTCCATGATGATGGCGACGTGCCGGGGCAACGCGGCCCCCGCCGCAGCGACTCCGGCCGTCTCGACGACGGTGCCCTGGGTCACGCGTTCGCCGGCGCAGGATGCTGGGGTCGGGGCCATGATTTCGAAACCGCAGGCCGGTCGGCGAGGATCGTCTGTTCCCGGTCGGGACCGACCGACACGATCGACACCGGGCGACCGAGCAGTTCGCCGATGCGTGCCAGATACCGCCGGGCTGCCGCCGGGAGGTCATCGTAGCGACGGGTCGCCGAGATGTCCTCCTGCCAGCCGGGGAGGGTTTCATACACCGGCTCGGCCCGCCGCAGATCGTCGACGTGGCTGGGAAAGTGCTCCACGCGGCGACCGTCGATCGTGTATGCCGAGCAGATCCGGATCTCATCGAGCCCGGACAGGACATCGAGGAGCATCACGGCCAGTTCGTCGACGCCGGAGAGCCGTGCCGTATAGCGGGCGGCCACGGCATCGAACCAGCCGCAGCGGCGGGGCCGCATCGTCACGGTGCCGTATTCCCGGCCCCGCTCGCGGAGGTGTTCGCCGACGGCATTGACCTGCTCGGTCGGCATCGGCCCACCGCCGACGCGGGTCGAGTAGGCCTTCACCACGCCGATCACACGGTCGATCCAGCGGCCGGGCACGCCGGAGCCGCTCGCCACGCCGACGCCCGAAGAATTGCTGCTGGTGACGTAGGGGAAGGTGCCGTGGTCGATGTCGAGCAGCGCCCCCTGGGCCCCTTCGAACAGCAGCCGGCCGCCCGACTCGATGCTGTCGAGCAGGTAGGCGGTGGTGTCGCAGACCAGCGGCTCGAGCCGGCGGGCGTAGAGCATGTACTGGGAGTGGATGGCATCGGCGTCGAGCTCGATCGAGGCAGCCTCGGCACCCCAGCCGGCGAAGAGCCGCTTCTTGACGTCGACCACGTGCCCGATGCGGTCGCGGAAATCATTTCGGTAGAGGTCGCCGAGCCGAACCGCGAGCGATCTTCCGACCTTGTCCCGATAGCAGGGGCCGATGCCGCGACCGGTGGTGCCGATCGCCTCGCCGCCCGAGACGATGCCGTCGAGCAGCCGATCCTCGGCGATGTGCCAGGGAAAGACGACGTGGGCCCGGTCGCTGAACCGCAGCTTGCCGTCCACCCGGACACCGCGGGACTCGAGCCCGTCGATCTCCTTGATCACGCTGGCGGGGTCGAGCACCACGCCGCCGGTGACGACGCAGGTCACCCCGTCGCGAAGGATTCCGCTCGGAATCAGGGAGAGCTTCCAGGTCTGACCACCCGAGACCACCGTATGGCCGGCGTTCGCCCCGCCCTGATAGCGGACGACGATCTCGTGCTCCTCCGTGAGGATGTCGACGAGTTTGCCCTTGGCCTCATCACCCCATTGCAGACCGATGACGCACGTGCCGGGCACTGTCGGGAGTCCTCCCAGGGAATTGAACGCGGCGAACCTGTCGGAGGCTGCCGAAGGGAGGCCTCCCCACAGAGTCTAAAACCGTGGAAAACCCGGTCAAGGGACGCGTTCCGACCGCCGCGTGTGCTACCCTCCGGTGATGAAGCCCTCTCCAGGACAGGTCCACCACGTGACCGCCGCCGACCGCGGCCAGACCCTCGCCGCGTTTCTCCGCGCCCGCCTCGGCGGGGCGAGCTGGGGCAGCGTGCAGAAGATGATCCGCTCCCGGCACGTGATGATCCACGGCAACATCTGCACCGACACGGCCCGGCGGCTCAAGGATGGCGAGGTGGTGAAGCTGCTCGAAGCGGCCGCCTCAGCGCCGCCGAAGCCCGACGACGTGCGGGTGGTGTATGTCGACGATCAGGTGGTCGTGGTCGACAAGCCGACGGGGATCACGACGACCCGCCACACCGAGGAGCGGTCCTGGCCGACCCGCCGACGGCAGGTGCAGCAGACGCTCGACGAGATGGTTCCCGAGGCGATCGCAACCCACCTCGCCAGGACATTCCCCGCCCGGGGCAAGAGGCCGCGCCGGCTGCCGCCCGTGCGGGCCGTCCACCGGATCGATCGCGAGACGAGCGGGCTCGTGGTCTTCGCCCGCACCGTGCCAGCCGAGCGGATCCTCGCCGAGCAGTTCCGGGCCCACACGACCCACCGCCGCTATCTCGCACTCTGCGTCGGCCGCGTCGGCGTCGGCACGATCCAGACGAACCTGATCCGCGATCGCGGCGACGGCCGCCGGGGCTCCTCCGGCACCGAGGAGGGCAAGTGGGCGGTGACCCACGTCGCCCCGGTCGAGCAGTTCGGCGACGCCTACACGCTGGTCGAGTGCCGGCTGGAGACGGGCCGCACCCACCAGATCAGGATCCACCTCTCGGAGATCGGCCACCCGATCTGCGGCGAGCGGGTCTATTCCGCGCCGCGGCACTTCGAGGTCGTCGACGCGTCGAACGCGCCGCGGGTGATGCTGCACGCCGCCGAACTCGGCTTCGTCCATCCGCTCAGCGGCGAGGATCTGCGGTTCGAGAGCCCGCTCCCCGCCGACATCAAGAAGGTGCTCAAAGGGCTCCGCCACCGATAGGCATTCGCCTGCCCGATGTGGGACAGGCTTCAGCCTGTCATCAGCGCAATCACAATCCCGCCGTCTCGCCGCCTGCCCGGGTGGCGAACGCCTTCCAGACCGTGGAGTCGACCGAGTCTTTCACGAAGTGTGTCGCCCCGTCTGCCGTGGCCACGTTGACGCCTCCCGGATGCCGGCTCCGCGCCGCCCGCCAGCCGTAGCCGGCGTACATCGTCGCCAGGTCGGTGGTGCTCATCAGGGCGGCGAGGCAGTCCATCGTCTCATCGTTGGGACGGCGGGCATGGTTGTAGAGGGTCGTTCGATATTCGCCATTGGCCCAGGAGAAACCGCGCAGGTCGGTGAAGTTGTAGTAGAAGGGGCGATTGCATGCCGGGTCGGTGAGCGGCGCCGTGAATGCAAATCCGTAGCCGGTGGCGGCGTCGATGCCCGTGCGGCTTCTCACCGCCACCGGCCCGTCGCCCAGGAGGCTCTCGGAAAACGCGACGGTCTTGGAGAAGCCATCCGTGACTTCCTTCGGCCTCGTCCGCGAGTTGATGTAGAAAAGCCCGTCGGCGTCGAAGGGCGTTCCCCCTCCCGCCCCACTGCCGGAACATCCCGCGTAGTTCGTCGGTCCGAACAGATCCGAAACCGGCGTCATCCTGTCGCTTGGGCAGAGGAACATCGGTACCGAGCGTTTGACGATCGGCTTGTTTTGCGGGGCGATGGCATCCGGAGTGAGGCCGATGTAGAGCGGCACGCTCAGATCGAGTCCGTCGAGCAGCTGCTCCTGCTCATAAAAGGGTGCCAGATGGGCCAGCACCGACCAGCGGAAGAATTGGTGGGGAAAGTCGGGGCGGACACTCCATTGCCTCGATTCGGCCCCGATCGGCAGCCGGCCGCGGGCCGCCTGGTGGCTGACGCTGGCCAGCAATATTTGACGCAGATTGTTCGTGCAACTCGTCCGCCGTGCCGCCTCCCGGGCCGTTTGCACGGCCGGCAACAGCATCCCCAGAAGCAGGCCGATGATCGCGGTGACGACGAGCAGTTCAATGAGCGTCAGACCGCGTCGCGGACCGCTCATGACCGCGAGCCGACCCGCCGCCGCAGGCAGAGCATCGCTCCGGCCGCCCCGATCATGGCCGTCACGATCGATGCCGGCTCGGGCACGGGCACCGCGACCAGACCGCCGATCGTGCCCAGACCGGAGCTGTACGTCTCGACGAGCAGGCCGGCGCCGTTGAATCTGTAAATGTCACCTGCACGGCCGGCACTGCCGACGATAAGACCGCCGTCGGCGAGCAGGGCCAAGGGAGACGCCCCGAATGGCACGCCTGTCGTGCCAAACGATGTCGTCGAGTCGTCGAGGAGGTTCGTCTTGAGCACGGCGCCGTTCATGATGCTCGCCGTGAAGAGCGTCGAGCCTTGGATTCCGATCCCCGTGGGACCATAAAGACCGGTCGCGACGCCGCTGGCGATCACCTCGCCGACGTATTGGCCTGAGGCATCAAACTTCAGGACGGGTCCTGAAGCGGTGTACGTCTGAAAGTCGTACGTCTGGTCGCTGACGTAGAGGGATCCGTCCGGTCCCAACGCCAGGCCGGGACTGCTGGCGAGCGATCCTCCAGTCGTGTAATTGGACGACGAAACAGAGCCACCCGTCGCATTTGACAGCTTCACGACGGGACCGGTGTCGCCGAAGAAGGGATTCCGCCCGACGAGCAGGTCGTTGCCCTTGAAGACCAATGCACCGGGAAAGACGTTGAATGTCGAAAAGCTGTAGACCGTCGAGAGCGAGTTGTTCGCGAGATTGAGCCGTTTGATGGCAGGGGCGACCGTCGAGAAATCACCGTTTTCCCCGATGTAGAGGTTCCCGTCCGGCCCGAGGGCCAGGCCTGCAGCACTGACGATGGCTCCCGAACTCGACAGCGTCACGACCGAATTGGCCGGGTTGGTCGAGTCGTAGCGAATCACGCGTCCATCGTTGTTGCTCAGGGCATAGACGGTATCGGCCTTTGCCGCAGCCGGTGTGCTGGAGATCGCGAGGCAGAGAACGGACAGGCTCCAGCGGATGCCGGCAACGATCGGGCGGTGCATGGGGGTCTCCAGTGGGCGGCTCATGAACTGACGCACATGATCGTCAATGACTCCGGCCGACGCAACCTGCGGGCCGGGGCGGGAAGTTGCCCGACTAGGATTCGAACCTAGACAAAGGGAACCAAAATCCCTTGTGCTACCGTTACACCATCGGGCA
>Ga0136644_10000084_pt1 | contig 68105 bp, 48 predicted proteins | sample C_130820_EF_Meta_FD_94780 | JGI IMG/M metagenome (GOLD analysis project Ga0136644, IMG submission 94780) | Freshwater microbial communities from Lake Croche, Canada to study carbon cycling - C_130820_EF_MetaG (v2) (version 2) | ecosystem: Environmental > Aquatic > Freshwater > Lake | place...
GGCCCGCGCGCTCGAGCCGCGCCGGCTCACCGACGGCTGGGAGCACTACCAGGGCACGCTCGGCAGCACCTGGGAGGTGTGGCGCGGCGAGAAGGCGAGCGACAACGTGGCCTGGACGGCGGTCACGCTGCCGCACTGCTTCAACGCCCGTGACGCCGTCGATCCCGACGTGCGCTACTACCAGGGGCCGGGCTGGTATCGCACGAAGCTGGAAGTCGGCACGCCGGTGCCGCCCGGACGGCTGCTCCTCCACTTCGACGGCGCCGGCCAGTCGTCGCGCGTGTTCGTCGGCCTCGACGAGGTGGCGGAGCACGTGGGGGGCTACGACGAGTGGACGGTGGACATCACCGACGCGGTCGCGAAGGCCGCCGCGGCGGATGACTTCGCCGGCACCGTGCCGCTCGCCGTGCGCTGCGACAACTCGCGCGATGCCGAAACGATCCCGTCAGACTTGAGCGACTTCAACCGCTACGGCGGCCTCTACCGGCACGTGACGCTCCTCAACGTGCCCGACGTGTCGCTCGAGCGGGTGCACCTGCTGCCGCGGCGCGAGGGCGGGGCCTGGATCGTGGGCGTGCGCGGCCGGCTGCGGAATCCGCAGGGGCAGGCGGGCGACGTGAAACTGAAGATCGACATCCGCGATCAGGCCGGCACGGTCGTGCACACGGTCGAAAAAACCATCCCCGCGTGGCAGGGCGACCAATTGCTCGCCAAGGTGCCGATCCCCGCGCCCAGGCTCTGGTCGCCGCGCGATCCGCACCGCTACGAGTGCCGCGTGACGCTCGCCTCCGACCGCGGCCCGCACGCCGTCGTGGAGAAATTCGGCCTGCGGACGGTCGAGTGGGTGGACCACGGCCCCTTCAAACTCAACGGCGAGCGATTGCTCCTTCGCGGCACGCACTACCACGAGGACCACGCGGGCGTCGCCGCGGCCGTGCCCGACGACGTCGTCCGCCGCACGCTCCGGCAGATCAAGGAGATGGGGGCCAACTTCGTGCGGCTCGGCCACTACCAGCAGGCGCCGCTCGTGCTCGACCTCTGCGACGAACTCGGGCTGCTCGTCTGGGAGGAGATCCCGTGGTGCCGCGGCGGCCTCGGCGGCGACCGCTACCGCGAGCAGTGCCGCGCCATGCTTCGCGCCCTCATCGATCAGCACGCGAACCACCCGGCGGTGATCCTCTGGGGCCTCGGCAACGAGAACGACTGGCCTGGCGACTTCCCCGAATTCGACAAGGAGGCGATCCGCCAATTCATGGCCGAACTCCACGCCCTCGCCCACGAGCTCGACCCGTCACGGAAGACGGCGATCCGTCGCTGCGACTTCTGCAAGGACGTGGTCGACGTCTACGCCCCGAGCATCTGGGCGGGCTGGTACTCGGGCCGCTACACGGAGTATCGCGCCGCCGCGGAGAAGGCGATCGCCGACGTGCCGCACTTCTTCCACGCCGAGTGGGGCGGCGACAGCCATGCCGGCCGGTTCGCCGAGGATCCGGAGAAGATCATCGCAAAGATCGCGACCGGGCAGGGGACGGCGGAGAAGGGCAAGGCCTACAAGGCTTCGGGCGGCAAGGTGCGGATGTCGAAGGACGGTGACTGGTCGGAGAGTTACATGGTGAACCTCTTCGACTGGCACCTCCACGAGCAGGAGCGGATGGAAAATCTGACCGGCGCCGCGGCCTGGATCTTCAAGGATTTTTCCACGCCGCTGCGGCCCGAGAACCCGGTGCCGCGCGTGAACCAGAAGGGCGTCGTGACCCGCGACGGCACGCCCAAGGAGAGTTACTACGTCTTCCAGAGCTACTGGGCGGAGCAGCCGATGCTCCACATCCTCGGCCACGGCTGGCACAGCCGCTGGGGTCGTCCTGACGAGAAAAAGGAACTCCGCGTCTACTCCAACTGCGAAGCCGTCGAGCTTTTCGTGAATGGAACGTCGGTCGGCATCCGGCAGCGCGACATCGCGCACTACCCCGCCGCCGGTCTCCACTGGGAGGTGCCGCTCCGGAAAGGAAAAAACGTCGTCCGCGCGGTGGCGAGCACGCCCACGGGCGGACTCTCCGACGAGATCGAGTTCGACTACGTGACGACGCCGTGGGGCAAGCCCGCGAAACTCTCGCTCGCCGAGGTGAGCCGCGACGGCGAGGCCGTCCTCCTGGAGGCCCGTGTCACGGACGCCGACGGCGCCGAGTGCCTCGACGCCGCGAACGTGGTGCGGTTCGGGCTCGTCGGAGAGGGCCGCCTCGTGGACAACCTCGGCACGCCCCAGGGCTCGCGCGTGGCGCAACTGGCCAACGGCCGGGCCCGGATCCGGGCCGTCGTCACCGGCCGCAAGGTCGTCGTCGCGGTGACGGGCGACGGGCTGAAGTCGGCGTTCTGCACGGTCGATCTCAAGGCCGCCAAACCGGCCGAGGAGGCGGCCAAGACGACTCGGGCCCCCCGGGGCCAGGCTGCCTCGCTCGACGTGGCCGCCATCGACCGCGGGCGGATCCTGCGGGCCGCGGCGATCGCGCTCGAGCAGACACCGATCACGATCACGGCCCACCGCGCGCCCCTCAGCGAGGGCGGCCCGCACGATTTTTATTCCAACGGCGACTACTGGTGGCCCGATCCCACGAAGCCCGACGGGCTCCCCTATGTCCGCCGCGACGGCGAGACGAATCCCGGCAACTTCGTGGCCCACCGCCAGGCCGTGAAGGCGCTGCGCGACGCCGTGGCCGCCCTCGCGGCGGCCCACCGCCTCGCCGGCGAGGCCCGCTACGCCGCGAAGGCGGAGGAACTCCTGCGGGCGTTCTTCCTCGACCCGGCGACGCGGATGAACCCGCACCTCGCCAATGCCCAGGCCGTTCCCGGCGTGTCGCCGGGGCGGGCCGCCGGGATCATCGACGGCCTGCACCTGATCGAGGTGGCGCGGGCCGTGAAGTCGCTCGCCGCCGCCAACGCGGTTTCCGACGCGACGGCGGACGGCGTGAAGCGGTGGTTCGCCGAGCTCTGTGCCTGGATGCGGTCGAGCGCGAACGGCCGCGAGGAGGCGGCGGCCAAGAACAACCACGCCGTGGCCTACTTCGTGCAGCTCGCGGCGTTCTCGGATCTCACCGGCGACGAGGAGATCCTCGCGGCCTGCCGCCGGCAGTTCCGCGACGTGTTCGTGCCGAACCAGATGGCCCCGGACGGCTCGTTCCCGCTCGAACTCAAGCGCACGAAGCCCTACGGCTATTCGATCTTCCAGCTCGACCAGATGGCCACGCTCTGCCAGATCCTTTCACGGCCGGACGACGACCTCTGGGGATTCGCGCTCGCCGACGGCCGCGGCATCGCCAAGGCGATCGCCTGGCTCTATCCCTCCCTCGCCGACAAGACCGCCTGGCCGCTCCAGCCCGATGTCGAGCACTGGGAGGGCTGGCCGGCCCGCCAGCCGACGCTGCTCTTCGCCGGCCTCGCGCTCGATGAACCGCGCTACCTCGACCTCTGGAAGCGGCTGCCGGCCGACCCCGAGGATCCAGAGGTGCAGCGCAACATCCCGATCACGCAGCCGCTCCTCTGGGTTCGATGACCGGACCGCCCCGTCAGGGAGCGTTCACGTTCTGCCCGTCGGCGCGACCGCCCAGGTAGACGAGCACCGTGCCGGGGTCGGTCGTCTCATTGAAGAACGCGACCGAGCCGTCGCACATGAGAAATTGCGCACCGCCGGAATGGCGGCTGCTGAAATACTTCCCTGCGTCGCCGGCGTTGCCCGCGACGAAGTTGTTGATCTTCTTGGAACTGGTCGTCCAGCCGAGCGTGCGGGCCACGTGCGCCGTTCCCGCGAGGCTCGACTTGCCGACACCGAGCCACACCGCCGCGTAGTGCCCGTTTCCCGCGAGCGCGTCGGCCTGGCTCGTCGCACCGCACCGTTCGCCGACGAGGAATGTCTTGCTGAGGCCGTCGGTGATCTTGTTGTACGCCAGGCCGAGCTTCGAGTCCTTGAAGCCGAACAGCACGCCGCCCGAATCCTGGTCGTTCTTGGGGTCCACCGTGTTGCCGCCGCACGAGCCGACGTAATTCGACGTGGCCAGCGCGGCATCGGTGCCAGTCGCGCAGCTGAGCAGCGATCCGAAATCCTCGAGTTTGCTCAGGTCAGCGGTGATGTCAGAGGCGCAGCGATACATCGGGATCTTCGTCTGCATCGCGGTGGACACCGCGGCGTCGGGGGGCGATCCCTTCAGGTTGCCGATCCGCTGCTGGGGCGTCTTGTTGATCGGGTCGAGCGTCTCGAAGATCGTGACCTGCTCGGCGTAGGGGAGGATCAGCACGCCCCAGCCCCAGCCCGGGTTCGTGTAGTCGGCGCTCTGGGCTTGGTGCCCGGCGGGCATCCGCTTCTTGGCCGCCTCGTGGTTGTGGAACGCGGTGCCGATCTGCTTGAGGTTGTTCACGCAACTCGAGCGCCGGGCCGATTCGCGGGCGCTCTGCACGGCGGGGAGGAGCAGCCCCACGAGGACGCCGATGATCGCGATCACCACCAGGAGTTCGACGAGCGTAAATGCGTTGCGGACGCGGCGCAAGGGGCGGCAAGCGATCGGCATCGGAATCTCCTACGGTTGTCCGCTCGAACTATTCCCCGCTCATTCTTTTATCAAGGGAATCATGCCGCTGCAACGCCGCAACGTACCACGTCGCCGCAGGAGCCACGCGCTGCAACCGGCCACGACCGCCAGCAGGAGCGTTCCCGGTTCCGGCACGGCCGTCACGGTGAGCGTTGGCGAGAACGCGCCGCTCGAGTACTCGGAGCTTCGCATCGTGAGCGAGTGGGCCTGGTCGAGGTCGCCGTCGAACCGGAAGTCACGGGTGATCATGAAGCTCACGCTCGTGGCCCCCGCGGCGATCCGCTCCCGCACCCAGCGGCTCACGTCGAGGGCGAGGAGTTTCTCCGTGCCCGTCGCCGCGATCTGGCCGACGATGTCGGCGGTCGTGCCGATGCCCGTCTCGTAGTTGTCGTCGATCAGGCCGGTGATCGTCCCATAGGAGGAGGAATTGTTGATGTTGGGGGCGTTCGACCACTTGATGCTCGACTCGGTCCAACTGCCGCTCGTGAGCCCGTAGACGTGGCAGATGATCCCCGCCGCGGCATCTCCGGTGGCTCCTGGATCCCAGCCGTACACGCCGAGCGTCGCCTCGGTGAGGTTGGCGACATCGACGCCGGTCAGCGGAAACTGCAGGTACGACACGTAGCGGCTGCCCGAGCCGGAGCCGCTCTGCACGAGCAGGCTCGTCGCATTGCCGAAGTTCGTCGTCGATTGGGCCTGTCGCACGTGGGCATCCTGGCTGGCGGCGATCACCGTCCGGGTGGCGTCGTGGTTCTCGGGCACCCTCACGAGCACCACGCCGCCGGCGTCGGTGTTGACCGTGATCGTGCGGTTGACGCCGACGTCGATCACCTGGCTCACGTTGCCCACGAACCGTTCGCTCACCTGCTCGACCGTCACCCGCGTGCCAGCCGCCACGCCCCAGGGTGTCAGGTCGAGCGTGAGCGTCTGGGCACTGGCCGTGTCGGCATTGGCGGCCATCAGGTAGCGGGTGCCGGTGGCGGCGTCTCGCGAGGCGGCCAGCGAGAGCGTCGTGCCCGAAACCGTCGGCGCGGCGAGCAGGTCCTTCCCCGTGAAACCCTCGGTGAACAGCCGGTAGACGTCGGCGGACTTCGTGGCCCCGCCCACGTTGCCGCCCGCGCTCTGCCAGTGCACGCCGTTGTTGGCGCCGCCGGCGTTGGAAAACTTGAACAGGTAGAGTTCTTCGGGCCTGTTGTTCGCGAGATCGACGCAGATCTGGCCCAGGCGGCTCGACATCTCCAGGCTGTCGGGCGTGTAGCCGTTGGGGTTGTTCGTGGGATCGTTCGGTGCGTAGCTGGCGCTCGTGCGGGTGTTGAACTCCGAGATCGTAACGGGATAGCTCGCCCCCTGCCCGCCCGTCTCCGTGTTCACGTCGGTGATCGCGCCGCCGAGCTTCGTTCCGAAGGTGGTCGGGCTGCTGCCGTAGTTGTGGTAGTCGAAGTGGTCGAACAGCTGGTAGCCGGGCACGGCCGAGCCGCTCAGCACGGGCGTGTTGCGGTTCTGCAGGAGCGTGTCGCCCCAGTCGGTGCCGCCGGCCGTGCCGCTCAGTGAGGGGCCGTTGGTGACCGGGCCGTAGACATGGGCCTTGAGGTTTCTGCCGAAGAGCCGGTTCACGTCGGCGATCGCGCTCTCCACGGCGTTCGCCCCGTATTTCATCATCTCGATCCACTGCGACTGGCTCAGATTGCCACTGGAGAGGTCGGGCTCGTTGAACAACTGGTAGTTCTCGACGCCCTGATCGCGGGCCCTCACGAACGCCTGGGCGTACCACTGCTGCCAGCCCAGCCAGCGGTTCTGCCAGTCGGCGGCCGAATTGTCGGTGGGGTTCGCCGGCCATGCATACGTGGACGGCGACCGCTGCATCACGACCAGCGTCCTGCCGCCGGCCGCCTTCACCGTGGCATCGGCGAATTGGGCGTCGATCGTGTTGCTACCGTAGCTGATCGACGACGTGTAGTTGGACGTGATGCCCGACCAGTTGACGTAGGTCGAGGCCGTGCCGCTGGCCCGGAGGGCGTCGCGCCGGGCGAGAAACTGCGCCTGCGTCGTCGCATCGAACGCCGCGCTCGTGCTCGACTTGAACAGCGACGCAGGCGTCAGCGTCGATGGCGACGTGAACATGCGGGCGCCATTGACGCCCGAATACTCCCACCACGACGCCGTCTGGCTGTTGTCGAAGTGGCCGACGTTGTAGCCGAGCGTGCTCGGCGTGGAACCCACGACGGAGCCGGAGACGGTGATGGATTGCGCGCCGGCCGGTCCGGCGCAGAGTCCGACCCCGACGAGGAGAGCGACTGCGATCCACCGCCACGCAACCATCGGCTCCCCCGCCGCCCGGCAGCATGTATGCAGGGCACAGAACGCTTGTATTTCCCCTATTTCTAGTTTCCGCCGGCTGCCGCCGCAAGTTTTCGGCCTGTTCTCACGCATGGAGGGCCTCAGTCGATCCAGCGGCGTCGCACCAGCCACGATTTCACGAGGTGGGTCGCCGAGGCGTAAGCGACGACCGTCGCGAGCAAAAACGGCCAGTACAGCGGCGGCAATGGCACGAATCCAAACCGCCGGCCGAGCGGGGAACCGGCGAGCCAGATGCCCGCGGCGATCACGGCCACCGTCGTCGCCGTGAGCGCCGTGCTCGCCCGGCTCCGGACGAACGGGATCCGCTCGGTGCGGATCACGTGGATGATGAACGTCTGCGTGACGAGCGACTCCACGAACCAGCCGGTGTGGAAGAGCGGCGCCCGCCCCGGGTCGGCGCAGCCGAAGAGGAACCACAGCCCCGCGAACGTCGTGAAGTCGAAGAGCGAGCTCACCGGACCCACGAGCAGGATGAACCGCGAGATCTGGCCGATCGACCAGGGGCGCGGCCGCGCCACGAGTTCCGCATCGACGTCGTCGGTCGGGATCGGCACCTGCGAGCAGTCGTAGAGCAGGTTGTTGGTCAGGATCTGCAGCGGCGTCATCGGCACGAACGGCAGGAACAGGCTCGCCCCCAGGACGCTGAGCATGTTGCCGAAGTTCGAGCTCGCCCCCATGCGCACATACTTGAGGATGTTGACGAACACCTTGCGGCCCACGCGCACCCCCGCCTCCAGCACCTCGAGATCCTTCTCCAGGAGCACGCAGTCGGCGCTCGCCCGCGCGATGTCCACCGCCGAATCGACCGAGATCCCGACGTCGGCGGCCCGCAAGGCCGGCGCGTCGTTGATGCCGTCCCCCATGAACCCCACCACGTGGCCGGCCCGCCGGAGCGCCAGCACGACCCGCTCCTTCTGCCCGGGCGAGAGCCGGGCCAGGAGCGTGGCCCGCCCGGCGGCGGCGGCAAGCGCCGCATCGTCGAGAGCGTCCACGTCGCGGCCGAGGAGCACGGCACCCGCGTCGATCCCCACGTCGCTGCACACCTTCCGGCTCACGAGCTCGTTGTCGCCCGTGAGGATCTTGACGGCGATGCCTCCCGCCCGGAGCGCCGCCAACGCCGCCGCGGCGGAATCCTTGGGGGGATCGAGAAACGCCACGTAGCCGCGGAGCACGAGATCCCGTTCGTCGTCTCGGCCGTAGGCCGGCTGCACTTCGACGTCGCGGCTCGCGATGGCGAGCACCCGGAACCCGTCCGCGGAGAGCCGCTCGAACTCCCGCAGCAGCCGCTCCGGCGCCGCGTGCTCCATCGGTTCCACCCGACCGTCGAGCGCGAACCCCGAGCAGCGGGTGTAGACGGCCTCCGGGGCCCCCTTGCAGACGAGCATCCGCCCGCCGTCGGGCGTCGCCACGACCACCGACATCACGCGGCGCGAGAAGTCGAACGGGATCTCGTCGACCTTCTCCCAGCCCCCCTTCGCGACGTGCTCACGCAGTTCCTCGTGGTCGAGGATCGCCCGGTCGAGCAGGTTTTTCAGGCCGGTCTGGAAGTGGCTGTTGAGCCAGGCGTAGCGGAGGACTTCGGGGTCGTCGCGCAGGAGCACGTCGCAATGCCGCTCCAGGATGATGCGATCGAGCGTGAGCGTGCCCGTCTTGTCGGTGCAGAGCACGTCCATGCCGCCGAGGTTCTGGATCGCGTCGAGGTGCTTCACGATCACACGCTCCCGCGCGAGCATGAGCGCCCCGCGCGACAGGCACACCGTGACGATCATCGGCAGCATCTCCGGCGTGATCCCCACGCCGACGGCGAGCGCGAACAGGAACGCGTCACCCCAGTTCCCCTTCGTGAGCCCGTTGATCAGGAACACGAGCGGCACCATCGCCCCCACGATGCCCACCATGAGCCAGGTGAACTTCTCCATGCCCACGTCGAAGGCGGTGGGCGGCTCCGGCGCCTCGAGCGACCGCGACATGCCGCCCAGGAGCGTGCGCCGGCCCGTGGCCACCACGAGCGCCGTGGCCGTGCCGCTCGCCACGCTCGTGCCGAGCCAGCAGACGTTGGCGCGCTCGAGCGGCGGCTGCGGACCCGTCTCGGGGTCGGCGTGCTTTTCGACCGGATACGACTCGCCCGTGAGCGTGGCCTGTGCCACGAACAGATCCTTCGCGGTGAGCAGCCGGACGTCGGCGGGCACCATGTCGCCGGCCGCGAGCAGGACGACGTCGCCGGGAACGAGTTCCACGAGCGGCACCTCGACGGGGCCGCCGTCGCGGAGCACCGTCGCCCGCACGCCGATCAGCTTTCGCAGCCCGGCGACAGCGGCGTGCGCCCGCCACTCCTGCGTGAAGCGCAGCCCCACGCCGAGCGCGAGCATCACCGCCATGATCACGGCCGAGACGGCATCGCCCGTGGCGAGCGACGACGCACCGAGGACGCCCAAGAGCAGCACCAGCGGATTGACCGCCGCCTTGACGAGGAGCGCGAGCGGCGACTCCCCACGCGGTTCGGCGATGCTGTTGGGCCCGTGCCGCTCGAGCCGAAGGCTGGCCACCGCGGCGTCGAGGCCCCGCGGACACGTTTCCAGCCGGGCACACGCCGCGGCGCCGTCGGCCTGCGAAGCCTCGACGACAGCCGCGTCGGCCTGGGCCAGGGAGGCCCGGCGGGCGGCGCCCGAAAACGGCAGCGTGGCGGGGAACGGCATGGGAACCCCCGGCCTCGGGAGCGCGCGGGCCTCTCACTCTACGGCCCCCTCGCGGGCCGGCACCAGGGCGTGATTGGAACGGGGCGGGCGTTCCGGCGACACTTTGGGCATGCGCGGGAGCCTTCGAAACGATTCGCTCACGGCCCGGCTGGTCCTGCCCGTCGTGGGACTCGTCCTCGCCGGCGTGCTCCTGAACGTGGCCTTTTCGGCGTGGCTCGCCACGCGCCAGGCCGCCGCCGCGGCGCGCGAACGGCAGGCGCGGGTGGCCTCCGCCCTCGCCGGTTCGCGGATCGCGCTCTCGCCCGCGGTGCTCGACGCGCTGCACGCGCTCACGGGCAGCCACTTCGTGCTCTGGGATGCAACGAGCCGGAGGATCGGGGCCGGCTCGCTCCCTGCCGCGCGGTTCTCCGCCACGAGCGGCCCGGGCCTGGCCGCCGCGATCGAGTCCGGCCGGATCGACGTCGGCGGCGTACGGTACCGCGTCGGCAGCGTGCACGCGGCGGGCGTGCGACCCGAAACGGTCCTCGTGCTGACACCGGAGAAACCTCCCCTCTCCGCGGCGCTCGAGACCGTCTGGCCGGTGCTCGCCGTCGCGGCCGCCACGCTCGGCCTGCTCGTGCCGCTGTCGCTGCGCACCACGCGGTCACTCGCGAACCGCATCCGGTCGGTGGAGCGACACGTCGACAGGATCGCCGCGGGCGAATTCGGCCAACAGCTGCCCGCTGGCGGCGATGACGAGGTCGCCCGGCTCGCCGTCGGCGTCAATCGCATGAGCGTCAGGCTCGAGGAACTGCGTTCGTCGCTCGCCGCCGGCGAGCGGCAGCGGCTGCTCGGCCAGCTCGCCGCCGGGTTCGCCCACGAACTGCGCAACGCCATCACCGGTGCCCGGCTCGCGATCGACGTCCACCGCCGCCGCTGCAGCACGGCCGCGGACACCGCCGACGGGAGCCTGTCCGTCGCCACCCGACAACTGGCGATCGTCGAGGAGGAGGTCCGCGGCCTGCTGGCCCTCGGCAGACCCACGGATGCGACGCGCGGGCCCGTGGTCGTGGACGACCTGCTCGGGGCCGTCCGCGACCTGACCACGCCGCGGTGCGAACATGGCGGCGTGCGGCTCGAGTGCACGATGCCCACCGGCATCACGCTCGTGGGCCGGCCCGACTCGCTGCGGGCGGCTCTGGTGAACCTCGCCCTCAACGGCATCGAGGCGGCGGGGCGCGGCGGACTCGTGCGGCTGGAGGCCACCGTGGCCGACGGCCGGATCGAACTCGCCGTCGAGGACACCGGACCGGGACCGCCCGAGCCGCTCCGCGCCCTCCTCGGCGAGCCGTTCACCACGGGCAAGCCGGAGGGGATCGGCCTGGGGCTCGCGATCGCGAAGGCCGTGGCGGAGGAGCATGGCGGCGGACTGGCCTGGAGCCGCAGCCACGGCCGCACACGGTTTGCGATCTCGCTGCCGGCGCGGACACTGGAGGAATCGAGCACCCCGAGCGCAGCGGAGCCCCCGGCATGAGCCGTATCCTGGTCGTCGATGACGAACCCGCGATCGGATGGAGCCTGCGCGAGCGGCTCGGCGACGAGGGGCACGCGGTGGAGGTGGCCGCGTCGGTCGAGACCGCCCTCGAGACCTGCGGCCGCTTCGTCCCGGACGCGCTGCTGCTGGATGTCCGGCTGCCCGGCCGCGACGGCCTGTCGGCGCTCCCCGACCTCAAGGCGCTCGCCCCGGAGGCGCGGGTGATCGTGATGACCGCCTTCGGCGACCTCGACACGGCCGTGCGGGCCATGAAGGGGGGCGCGTTCGACTACCTCGTGAAGCCGTTCGATCTGGAGAAGGTCTCGGAGGTGGTCTGCAGGGCACTCGCCGCCGCGCCGGCCCGGGCGGTCGCCACGCATCCGGAAGCCGATCCATCGCGTGGATGGCACCTCGTGGGCACATCCGCGCCGATGCAGGAGGTGTTCAAGCAGATCGCCCTCGTCGCCCCGACCGACCTCCCGGTGCTCGTCACCGGCGCGACTGGCACCGGCAAGGACCTCGCCGCCCGCGCGATCCATGCGCACGGCCCGCGCCGCGACCGCCCCTTCCTCGCCACCAGCCTCGCGGCCCTCGCGCCGAGCGTGATCGAGAGCGAACTGTTCGGCCACGTCCGCGGCGCATTCACCGGCGCCACCGCCGACCGCCGCGGCCTCTTCGAACTGGCCGCGGGCGGCACGGTGTTTCTCGACGAGATCGGCGAGGCGCCGCCGGACGTGCAGGTGAAGCTGCTGCGGGTGCTCGAAGCCCGCGAGGTCGTGCCGGTGGGCTCCGCCCGATCCCGGCAGGTGGATGTGCGGGTGATCGCCGCCACGAATCGCGATCTCCAGGCGGCGATCGCGGCCGGCTCGTTCCGTGACGACCTGTTCCATCGGCTCAACGTCTTTCCGGTCTCGATGCCCGCGCTCGCGGACCGGCTCGAGGACATCCCGCAGTTGGTCGAGTGGTTTCTGGCGGGACGCGGCGGCCCGCGTCCGGCGCCCACCGCCGCGTTGCTCGACGCCCTGCGCACCCGCCCCTGGCCGGGGAACGTGCGCGAACTCAAGCACGCGGTCGAATATGCCTGCGTGGTGGCCCGGGGTGGGTCGCTGCAGCCGGAGCATCTGCCGCCGGTGCTGGCCGGCGAGCAGACGGCAGCGGTGGGCACGGCCGCAGCCGAAGCGGTGGCGGCTGCCGTGAGAGGCTGGGTCGGCGAGCAGTGGCCCGCCGACGGCGTCGCGACGGGCGACCTGCACGCCCGGCTCGTCGGCCTCGTCGAGGCCGCGCTCATCGACGAGGCGCTCGCCCGCGTGGCCGGCAATCGCTCGGCCGCCGCCCGACTGCTGGGTGTGGACCGGGCCACGCTCCGGGCCAGGATCGACCGCTGAATCATTGGCCGGTGGGATGCAGTTTCTCACCCCGCCGTCTGGTAGGATGTCGAGGTTGTACCGTCATTCCTTGTCAGATTTTCCCCCGGAGTTTTGCACGATGGACATCCTCGGCGAGATTTTGAAGCAGGTGCTCGAGGGCGCCGCCCAGCAGCAGGCGCCGCAGCAGCGGGCCCCCCAGCCCCAGCCCCAGCAGCGTCCCCAGCAGCAGCCGCAGGGCATGCCGTCCCCGGACGATCTCGGCGAGATCTTCAAGCAGATCTTCGGGGGCGGCTCCGCCCAGAAACTGCCCGACGTCGTGAAGCAGTTCGAGGAGAAGGGGCTGCGCGACGAGGTGGACTCGTGGGTCCGCACCGGTCCCAACAAGCCGGTGAGCCGGCGGCAGATCGAGGACGTGTTCGGCGAGCGCGAACTCGACGACATCGCCCGGCAGCGGAACATCGACCGCGAGCGGCTCGCCGAGGTGCTCAGCCGCTACATCCCGAAGATCATCGACGAGCTCACGCCGTCCGGCCAGCTCCAGGCCCGGCGCTAGTCGCGCGCGGCGCCGATGGAGGGCTGCTGCGATGAACCCACGCCTGGTCCGCCTGCTCACCGCGGTCGGGGTGGCCACCGTTCTGGCTGCCCCGGCCCCGGCCCGCGACTGGGGCCACGTCGAATTGGCGTGGCGGGGTGACCCGCGGGCCACCGCCGACGCTCCCTTCGAGGCGGACATGTCCACCGAGCGGCGTCCCTCGCGGCGGGCGCAGCGGCGGGCCGCGGCACGGCGGCGGATGCCGCTCGACGACGTGCCGGTGGACGTGCGGCGGCCGGCCGTGTCCGCCGTCCCGGTCGATGTGACACCGCTGCTGCAGCCTGAGCGCGCCGAAGTGCCGGTGCCGGTGGAGACCACGCTCGCGTCCCCCTTTTTGCAGACCGCGCCCGAGCCCCGCGTGATCGTGCACCGCGACCAGCCCTCGCTGCCGACGGCAGATGGCCGCCAACGGTTCGACATGTTCCTGCCCGCGGAATGTTCCACGGGAGGCATGCCGCTCGTGATCTGGATCCACGGCGACTCGTGGCGGGACGGCTCCCGGGCCGACTGCCCGATTCGGTGGCTCGCAGAGGCTGGCTATGCCGTGGCGAGCGTGGGGTACCGGCTCACCGACACCGCGACGTTCCCGGCCCAGCTCGACGACTGCCTCGCGGCGGTCGCCGAAATCCAACGCACGGCCGAGGTGTGGGGAGTCGACAGGGGGCGGATCGCGGTCGTCGGCAGCGGGGCGGGAGGCCACCTCGCGGCGCTCGTCGGCCTGTCGTCCGCCATGGATCCGCGGGTCGCCGCCGTGGGCGTCGTGGCGGCACCCACGGACCTTCCCTCCCTCGGCCCCGAACACCAGCGGCCGTCGGCGCCGGCCAGCCTCCTCGTCGGCGGACCGCTGCCGGAGTTTCGCGAAGCGGCCCAGCGGGCGAGCCCGATCTCCCACGTGTCGGCCGACGACCCGCCCTGCCTCGTGATCCACGGCGACCGCGACGAGTCGATCCCCACGGCCCAGAGCGTCAGGCTCGACCGCGCGCTCCGCGAGACGGGCGTGGAGAGCACGCTGGTGATCCTGGCGGACACCGGCCACCGCACGCCGCTCGATCGCTCGTCGCCGGCGGGACGGTCCCTGCTCGAGTTCCTCGACCGCACGCTGTCGCCCGGGGCACGGGGCCCGGTGAACCAGTCGCCATGACGAACGACCGCAGGCCCGGGCCTGCATCCCCGACCCGCCGCCGGCTGCTCCTGGCCGGCGGGCTGTGCGCCGCGGGCGTTCCGCTGGTGGGCGCCATCGACGGCTTGCTCGTGACTCCCCGCCGACTCGAGGTGACCGACCACGTGGTCGGGAGCCGCCCGGCCCGCGCCGGCGCCCGGCTCCGGCTCGCCCAGGTGAGCGACCTCCACCTGCATCGGATCGGCACGCTCGAGACGCGGCTGCTCGCCGCCCTGCACGACGCCCGGCCGGACATCATCCTGCTCACCGGCGACATGATCGACCGGCGGGCCAACCTCTGGCAGTTGGAGACGTTCCTGCGCGAATGCCCGGCGGCGACGCACCGCTTCGCCATCCTCGGCAACTGGGAGTACTGGTCCGGCGTGCCGCGCGAGGCGTTCGAGCGGCTCTACGAGGTCCACGGCATCGAACTGCTCGTCAACCGGTCGATCGAGATCACGATCCATGGCGCCCGCGTGCGCGTCACGGGGCTCGACGACCTGCGGGCCGGCCTGCCCGACGCGACCGCGGCACTGGCCCACGCCGATCGCGCGCCGAACCATCTGCTCCTCGCCCACTGCCCGCTGTCGCGGGACGAGGTGCCGTGGCCGGACGGGCACCCCGTCGATCTCATGCTCGCGGGTCACACGCATGGCGGCCAGGTCGCCCCGCTGGGCCTGCCCCTCACGCTTCCCCGGTGCAGTGGCCGCTACGTCGCGGGATGGTACCGCGACGCCGGTCCGCCGATGTACGTCTCCCGCGGGATCGGCACGTCGCTGATTCCGGTGCGGATCGGCGCGACGCCCGAGCTGGCGAGGTTCGACTGGATGCTCGCCTGATCGTCGGCATGACCGCGCCATTCCGCACGCGCCGCCCTGCTTCCCCCGCCGGTGCAGTTGGCCGCCCGGGCCGCCGATATTCCGTGTGCCGCCGCGGAACCGCCGGGTTCTCCGCCTTCACCGGCGGCGGCTCGCCACACCCATTCATTCATCCCGTCACCAGGTTGCCCGCCCCCATGCCCGCGAAGCGCCGCCAGCCCTCGTCCGCCGTGCAGAACCCCCTCGAAACGTACCTCCGCGAGATCAACGACACGTCGCTGTTGAGCGCGGACGAGGAGAAGCGGCTGGCGCGTGCGATCGCCCAGGGAGACGCCGCCGCCCGCGACCACATGGTGCGGGCCAACCTCCGGCTCGTCGTGAACATCGCCCGCGGCTACGCCAACCGTGGCCTGCCGCTGCCCGACCTCATCGAGGAGGGCAACCTCGGGCTGCTGCGGGCCGTCGAGGGCTTCGACCCGAAGGTCGGCACCCGGTTCAGCACCTACGCCAGCTACTGGATCAAGCAGTCCATCAAGCGGGCCCTGATCAACTCCGGCAAGACGATCCGGATCCCGGCCTACATGGTGGAGCTGCTCTCGAAATGGCGGCGTGCCACCGCCCGGCTCCTCGACGTGCTCGGACGGACGCCCACGCAGGAGGAGGTGGCGCGGGCGCTCGGACTGGCCCGCAAGAAGCTGCCGATCATCAAGAAGGCGATCCACGTCCACCAGGCCGCGCCCCAGACCGAGCAGGCCGACGGCGGCTGGTCGCTCGGCGAGATCGTGCGCGACGAGAACATGAAGTGCCCGGCCGAAGTGCTCCTCGACGAGGACACGATGAAGCACGTGCTCGAGAGGATCGAGCGGCTCGACGACCGGGCGTCGAAGATTCTCAAGCTCCGGTTCGGTCTCGGAGGCGGCGAGCCGATGACGCTCAAGGAGATCGGCATCCAGCTCGGCCTGACCCGCGAGCGGGTGCGGCAGATCGAGGCGGAGACGCTCGCGACACTGGCGCTCGAACTCGACGGCGTGCCGCGGGCCACGATCCAGCTGCGACGGGGGGCCTGACGCCATGGCGACCGATCTGGAGGCCTTCATCCGGCCGGTGCCGGATTTCCCGAAGCCGGGCATCCTGTTCCGCGACATCACGCCGCTGCTGGCGGAGCCCGAGGCGTTCGCCGCCGCGATCGAACGCATGGCGGCGCCCTGGCGGGGCGTGCGACTCGACGCCATCGCGGCCGTCGAGGCCCGCGGCTTCCTGTTCGCCGGCCCGCTGGCCCTGGCCCTCGGGGTCGGCGTGATCCCGGTGCGAAAGCCGGGCAAGCTCCCTGCCGAGACGATCCACCACGAGTACGAACTCGAGTACGGGCGGGATCGGCTGGAGATGCACAAGGGGGTGCTCGCGGCCGGAGCCCGCGTGCTCGTGGTGGACGACGTGCTCGCGACGGGGGGCACCGCGGCGGCCTGCACGAGGCTCGTCGAGGCGGGCGGCGCCACGGTGACCGGGGCCGCCTTCCTGATCGAACTGGAAGCCCTCGGCGGCCGGGAGCGGCTCGCTCCCCACCGGGTCGAAACCGTCCTCACGTATTGACGATTTCCGCCGATTTCCCTTCGCGGCGACCGTGAACTAGGCTTGTCGAACGGTCCAGTTCGAGGGCCCGACGCGGCCAGTCGGACCCCGTGTCCTCCGGAGGCGTCGCGTGAATCCCGCTCCCGTCCAAGTGCCGTTCCCCGCCCTCGTCGCCGCCGGAATCGTCCTCGGGCTCTTCGCCCTCTCGCTGCTGCTGCTCGTGTTCAACTACGGCCAGTTGTGGTTCCAGGCGTACTGGTCGAAGTCTCGCGTCACGTTCCTCGAACTGCTCGGCATGAGCCTCCGCAAGGTGAACGCCCGCACGATCGTGCAGGCGAAGATCATGGCGACGCAGGCGGGCATCGGCCGCGACGTGTCGGTCCGGCGGCTCGAGGCCCACTACCTCGCCGGAGGCGACGTGCCGCGCGTGATCCGGGCGCTGATCGCGGCGCATCGCGCGGATCTCGACCTCGACTTCGATCGCGCCTGTGCGATCGACCTGGCCGGCCGCGACGTGCTCGATGCGGTCCAGACGAGCGTGAATCCCAAGGTGATCGACTGTCCCGACAGCGCGAGCGGCAAGTCGACGCTGTCCGCCGTGGCGAAGAACGGCGTCGAGCTCAAGATCCGGGCTCGCGTGACGGTCCGCACGAATCTCCAACAGCTCATCGGCGGAGCCACCGAAGAGACGATCATCGCGCGGGTCGGCGAGGGGATCATCACCTCGATCGGCTCGTCCGACAGCCATTTCGAGGTGATGGAGCACCCCGACACGATCTCGAAGGCGGTGCTCCAGCGCGGCCTCGACGCCCAGACGGCGTTCCAGATCGTGTCGATCGACATTGCCGACATCGAGGTGGGGGAGAACATCGGAGCCCGGCTGCAGGCCGATCAGGCGGAGGCCGACACCCGCGTGGCCCGGGCGAAGGCCGAGGAACGGCGGGCGTTCGCGATCGCCCGGGAGCAGGAGATGAAGGCTGCAACCGCCGAAAACCGCACGCGGCTGATCCAGGCCGAGGCGCTCGTGCCCGAGGCGATGGGGGCGGCGTTTCGCGCCGGACGGCTGACCACGGACGGCGTTGGCAACGGCCGCCCGTCCGCCTAAGCGTTCGGGCGGGTGCGGGGGCGGGTTCGCTGGACCTCCCATCCTGCCCGCACCGGGGGAATGTTCGGCACGACCCGGGAATTCGGCCAAACCTTGCCGGCCATGCCGGCCGATACATTCCTCGGAGGGTTCGGCCGACATCGCTCGGCCACCGTCCGGCCGCTGGATCATGGATGATCGTCGGTCCCCCGCATGGAAGGCCCACCGGCCAGGGAGAGGCTTCGATGGCACTACGAAAACTTCGCGTTTACACCGGCCCCGACGGCGAGGGCGCGGCGACCCCGTTCATCCACGAGGCTGCCACGGCTCCCGTGGTCCGCACGACGCTCGGCGAGATCCTGCCGCTGCTGGCCGACGCCGTGGCCAGCAATCGGACCTGGCTCACCGACTTCGCGGCCGACGAGATCACGGTTTCCGCCGACCTCTACGACGTGCTGCAGGCCTACCGGCACTTCCGTCGTCCGAGCGCCTGACGCACAGGGATCGTCCTCCCGAAGGCGTCCATCCCCCTTGCGGGTGGATGTCGTGCTGCGCATACTCTCTGGCCTCCACCTTGAGTCGCGCAGCCATGCCACCTCCGGTGAATCTTTCGGACCTCGGTCGCCGGGCGCGCGACGCCCGCCTCGCCCGCAAACTCACGCTGGAACAGGTCGTCTCGCGGGCCGACTTCACGGTGAGCTGGCTCTCCAAACTCGAGAACGGGCAGCTCACTCCATCGCTCGACGGCCTCGTGAAGTTGGCGGCCGTGCTTGAGTGCGGCGTCGATGAACTCGTCGCCGGACTCTCGGTGCCGCCCCGGTACGTCGCCATCAAGGATGGCGAGGGCCGGCTCGATCCGGCCGACGGACGGCGCCGGGGCGTGACGGTCGAGCATCGGGCCGACCAGTGGCGCGGCCGCTCGATGCACCCCGTGATCATCCACGTCACCGGCACAGGCACGAAGGACAGCCCGGAGAGCCTCGGCGGAGAGCGGTTCCTGTTCGTCCTCGAAGGGGAGGTCAGGCTCGAATACGGCGACGAGCTGCTCCTGCTGGGCAGGGGGGACAGCGTCTACCTGCACGCCGCGATCCCGCACGCCATCATGCCCGCCACCCGGGGAGCGACGGCGAAGCTGCTCAGCGTGATCCACGACCACGAGGAGCGGAGCGTTCCGCGGGCGGCGAAAGGAGCGACACGCCGACGAGCACGAGGAAGCCGAGCGGAATCGTGACGAGTCCGGGCTGGCTGAAGGGCACGGGCGACAGATCGCGGGAGATGCCGTAGACCTTCTCGAACGTGTCGGCCGAGAGCAGGATCCAGGCCAGCGAGGCGAGCATCCCGACGGTCACGGCGGCGATGATCCCCTGCTTCGTCGTCCGCGGCCAGAACAGCAGCATGACGAGCGCCGGCAGGTTCGCGCTCGCAGCGATGTTGAACGCCCAGCCGACGAGAAAACTCACGTTGAAGCTCCGGAACAGGATGCCCAGGGCCATCGCCACGACTCCGAGGCCCACGGCCGCGAGCTTCCCGCACCGCACCTTCTCGTGGTCGGTCATCCGCACGCCGAGGACGTTCTCCACCAGATCATGCGCCACCGCGCCGCTGCCGGCCATGATCAGGCCGCTCACGGTGCCGAGCACCGTCGTGAAGGCGATCGCCGAGATGATCGCGAACAAGGTCGTGCTGAACGACTTGGCGAGCAGCGGGGCCGCCATGTTCGAACTCGTGGGATCGAGGGCTCCGCTGGTCATGGCGCCGAGGCCCAGGTAGAGCGTGAGCACGTAGAAGGCCCCGATCGCGGCGATCCCCACGACCGTGCTCTTCCGCGCCGCGGCGGCATCCTTCACCGTGTAGTAGCGGATGAGGATGTGCGGCAGCGACGCGGTGCCGCAGAAGAGCGCGAGCATGAGGCTCGCGAAGTCGAGCCGGTCGGCGAGTTTTCCCGTGGTCAGCCCCTTGAAGTAGCCGCCGGGCTTGAGGAGATCGACACCCCGGCGTTCGACGGGCGCGTAGGTCGTGTGAACGCCCGCCTCGTCCACCCGTTTCGTGGGAGCCCAGGTCACGATCGTCGAATCCTCGAGCGCGGCGAGGTACTCGAGCGGCCGCAACGGTCCGGTCGAGGTTTTTCCCGCGTAGCGCTCGGGAAGCGCGCGGATCGTGCCGACCGGCCGCAGGTCGTGGTCGCGCGACTGCGGCGCCCCGTCGACGAGGACCGTGCCGTCGCGCGTGACGGTGCGGGTCTGCGGGGCGAGGTTTTCCTCTCCCGGACGGCCCGCATTCACCACCAGGCCCCGGTCGAGGATGAGCGCCGCGAGCACCCCACAGAAAAACACCAGGAGCGACCCCTTGATGAACTGCACCCAGGTGGTCGAGACCATGCCGGCGGTGACGACGATGAGCGTGACTGCCACCCCCACGAGCACGACCCCCACCCAGTGCGGCAGGCCGAGGAGGGGCACGATCAGGTCGCCCGCTCCGACCATCTGCGGGATCAGGTAGAAGACGCTCACCACGAGCGTCGAGATCGCCACGGCGAGCTTGATGCCGCGGCTGTTGAACCTGCTGTCGAGGGCGTCGGCGAACGTGAACCGGCCGAGGGCCTTGATCGGCTCGGCGATCACGAAGAGCGCCACGATCCAGCCGGCGAGGAACCCGATGGAATACAGAAAGCCGTCGTAGCCGTGGAAGGCGATCATTCCGCAGATGCCGAGGAACGACGCGGCGGACAGGTAGTCGCCCGCGAACGCGATGCCGTTGACGAACCAGTGCACCTCGCCGTGGGCGGCGTAGTAGGCCTGGGCCGACTGCCCCTTGCGGCCGAGATAGAACGAAAGCCCGATCACGCCGCCGACGAACGCGGCGAAGATCGCGAGCGCGAGCGGGGATGTCTCGTAGAGCATGCAGCCTCAGACCCTAGTGGTCGGCCCGGAAGAAGAGCGACAGGAGCGAGAGGCCGAACGCCGCGGCGATCAGCCCCATCCCGTAGGCGATCGCGAGGTTCACGCCACCGAACGGCCGCAGCGAAAGCAGGTCCGGTCGGAACAGCACGACGGCCATGAAACCGGCGTAGAGCGCGACGTACACCCAGAAGAGCGCGAGTCCCAGCCTCCTGCCCGGCGAATTCTGCGGATTGTTCATCGGCTTCGGCTCATCCGGCGACCGTTCCATTCCGCTCCGCGCCACCAGTCCGGCCCCTCGGCCTCGACCTCGGCGGTGTGCGACCGCAGGCGGACCATCATAGCGGCCAACCGTCCCGGCTCCTCGGGGGCGCGGTCTCGGGCCTCGGCCGGATCGGCGGCCAGGTCGTAGAGTTCGGGCCGCGCGAGATCCTCGTCGACCACGATCTTCCAATCCCCCTCGCGATAGGCCACCCTGCCGCCCCACCGCCAGTACAGGGGCTCGGTCCGCACGACGGCCCCCCCCGCCAGCGCCGGCAGGAGGTTCGCTCCATCGAGCCCCACACCCGCCGGAGGCTCGACTCCGGCCACCGCGAGCACCGTGGGCAAGAAGTCGCTGCCGATCACGGTCAGATCACTCTCCGTGCCGGGCTGGATCCGGCCGGGAAAGCGGACGAGTCCCGGCACCCGATGGCCCCCTTCGTACACCGATCGCTTCCGCGCACGGAGGCCGCCCGTGAGCCCGCGGCCGGGCCCCTTCACGCCGTCCCCCTCGGGCCCGTTGTCGCTCGTGAAGAAGACGAGTGTCGAGTCGGTCGCGCCCAGTTCGTCGATCGCCTTCATCAGCGTGCCGAAGGCGTCGTCGAGTTGCGTGACGTTGGCGCGGTAGGTCCTCTCCTCCGGGTCGGCGATGCCCGCGTGAAGTGTTTCGTACCGCTCGGCGGAGGCGACCGGATAGTGCGGCTCGTGCGTCCACACGGCGAGGAAGAAGGGCTTCTTTGGATCGCGCTTCGTCTTCAGCCACGACACCGCCTCCTGGGCGACGAAGGGCGCGGAATGGTCATCGGCCTTGCCGATTGCCGCGCCGTTGCGCACGAAGTTTTCCGGGAAGGCGTGGCTGGGCGCGGCGTTGTTCTGTGTGGCCAGCCACCAGGCGTAGCCATGGTCGTTGGGCTGCGGCTGCTCCGGCGCGTTGAACAGGCCGTTCAAGTGCCACTTGCCGACGTGGCAGGTGTCGTAGCCAGCATCGCGCAGGAGCGTCGGGAGGGTGATCTCACTCGTGCGCAGATGGATCGGACTTCCCTCCGGAATCCAGGTGAAGACGCCCGTCCGGTACGGATGCCGGCCGGTGAGGAGTGCCGCCCGCGACGGCGAACAGACCGGGCAGGCGGAGTGGCAGTCGGTGAGTTTCAGGCTCTCGGCTGCGAACCGATCGAGGTTGGGCGTGATCGCCGCCTCGTTGCCGTAGCAGCCCAGTTCGCCGTAGCCCAGGTCGTCTGCGAGGACGAGAACGATGTTGGGCCGCGGATCCGCGGCGACCGCGGCGGGGATCGCGAGCAACAGTACTGCGATGGAGTGCACGATGCGGAGGGTCATGGGGAGTGCTTTTTTTCTTCTATGGCTTCATGAGCAGATCGAGCGGAATGCGCCTTCCTCGGAGCGACGGGTTCCTCGCCGGCCAGAGAGCGGCACTCCTCCGCGATCCGGTTCCACGCCGCCTCGAGATCCTGCACGCGCTCGGGCTCCGTCGCGGCGCGGTTTTCCGTCTCGCTGCGGTCATGCGCGAGGTCGTAGAGTTCCCACGGCGTGCCCTTGGCAGCCACGAGCTTCCAGTCGCCGACCCGCACCGCGCGGTTGCCGTCGTGGCACCACCAGAGCGACTCGTGCGCGGCCGGGGCCGCCGGATCGATGAGTGCCCGGGCGAAACTTTTCCCCTGCATGGGCGGCACCGGCGCCCCGGCGTGCTCCTGCGGTGGTGAAACGCCCGCCAGTTCGAGCACCGTCGGCACGACGTCGATCACGTGCACGGGCTGTGTGCGGAGCTCGCCTTTCGCGGCGATGCCCCGCGGCCAGTGGACGATCCAGGGCGTGGCGATGCCCCCTTCGTGGACCCAGGTCTTGTGCCGGCGAAACGGCGTGTTCGCGCCGCTCGACCAGCCCGATCCGAGACAGAGGAACGTCTTCCGCGACCCCGGCGGCGCGGCCGGATCGTGCCCCTCGCCACGGATCATGATCTCGGCGCTCGCGCCGTTGTCGCTGGCGAACAGGATGAGCGTGTTCTCGATCGCGTGCATCGCCTCGAGGGCGGCGATGATCCGGCCGATCTCCCGGTCCATGGCCTCGACCATCGCCGCGTGGATCGCCATCTTCGTGGCCTGAAACTCCCGCTGCTCGGGCGTGAGTTCCGTCCACGGCAGCGGACGGTCTGCTTCGCCGGCACCGAGTCGGGCGAGCGTGGCGGGCTTGGGCTGATAGGGAGGACCGACCTCTCGTTCCAGTGGCGAGAGCGGCGACGTCACGACCCCCGTGTTCCGGAGCCGCTCGGAGCGCGCCTCCCGCACGGCGTCCCAGCCGGCCCGATACCGTTCGCGGTACTTGGCGATCAGTTCGGGCGGCGCCTGGAGTGGAAAGTGCGGCGCGGTGAAGGCCACGTAGTGGAAAAACGGACGTGCCGAGAGGGTCGCCGCATGCGCCCGGAGGCATTGCACCGCGTGGTCGCCGATCGCGGTCGTGGTGTAGAAGTCCTCCGCCGGCACGACGGGCTGGCCCTCCTCCCGGACGCCGGCGGGGTCGAAGTAGTTGCTCTGTCCGGCACCGTTCACGTCGAGTGACCGGATGAACCCCTGCTCACGCGGGTCGCCGTCGACGTGCCATTTGCCCGAGTGGTAGCTCTCGTAGCCGGCCGGAGCGAGCAGTTCGGGCAGAAGCCGGGCCCACGGCGGCCGCGTGCCACCGGTGCCCCCCTTGCCGCCCGGCAGCGCGTCGCGCCGCGTCGCCTGGGCGTAATAGCCCGTCAGCAGGGCCGCCCGCGTCGGCCAGCAACGGGCCGTGTTGTAGCCCTGGGTGAACCGTAGGCCGCCCGCGGCGAGCCGATCGAGATGCGGCGTGTCGATTTCGCCGCCGTAGCAGCCGAGATCGGAATAGCCGAGGTCGTCGGCGAGGATCACGACGACGTTCGGGGGCGCGGCAGCAACGGCAGCCACGCCACACGCCATCCAGGCCGCGATCATCGCGCCGTTCGCGAACCGCATCGAACGATCCCTCCTGTCGTCAGGTCGGCCGACGGACCCGGGCTCGTCAGGGTTTTTCGATCTCCGCCACGAACGTCGCATAGGCACCGGCCCGCTCCTCGGGCTTGCGACCGCGCAGCTCGACGAGCATCGGCCGCAGACCCACGGCCCACGCGGGATCCTGCGCGATCTTGGCGTCAGCCTTCGCCCGCAGGGCATCGGCGTCGAGCCCACCGGCTGCAGCCGCCGCGGCCACCACGCTCCGCACGTACTCCGCCGCCTGCGCCTCTGGGTTCGGCGTGGCCGGTGCGGCGACCCGGCCGAGCGCCCAGGCGATCCCCTGCTCCATGTGCTTCCTGAACATGGGGTCGTTCCAGGTCGCGTCGTTGTGGCCGAAATTCGTGGCGAACACCCTGCCCTTCCCGTAGTCACGCACCCACGCCACCGGGACGTGCCACGGCTCCTTCGGGGTGCTCGCCGCCATGTCGAGGCTCAGGAGCACGCGCAGGTTGTCCGGCTTGTAGCGCGGGTCGTACTGGTAGATCTCGTCCTTCCAGCGGAACCGCTCGGGAAACATCGCCACCACCGGATGGCCTGGCTCGTGGACGACGAAGCCGTGCTCGCCGCCCGCAGTCCACGGGTGGCCGGCGAAGTAGCCGCCCACCATCTCGCAGTAGGCGTCGGAACTCTTCAGCGTGTCGGTGGCCGCGTGGAAGCCGATGAACGCCTTGCCAGATTTGATCCACGCCAGGAAGGCGTCGAGGTCGGGGATCGGCAGTTCACCCGTCGTGCTCGCGAAGATCACGCCGTCGAAGAGCGCGAGCGATTCCGGCGCGAACGCCTTCGCGAATTGCTCGCGGAGCGTCGTCTGCCAGGGGGCGTCGTCCTTTTTGAACTGCTCCTGCGCCGCCTTGAACGCCGCCTGCTCCGCCACCCACGCTGCATCCGTCACGTCCTTCCCGCGCTTCGGTGGCTTGGGCGTAGCCGGACGACCGGGGGGCATTCGCAGGAAGTCGACGTGGAACAGGCCGCTCGTGCGGCCGAGTTCCTCGAGCGCGGGTTCCGCCGTCGCGATCGATGCGTGGCGGAACCCGGTCGTCACCGTGACGACGAGGAGCCGGGCCGGCTTGGCCGCGTCCGCCGCCGGCGCGGCCCGCATGGCCGCCGCCATGGTGAACCCGACCATCACGCCCGCCCACAATCGCTGTACCATTCTCTACCTCGTGCGAAAATGCCACGGGGACCCTCCTCACGCCGCCCAGAGTCTACTTCCCCGCGCGGCGGCGTGGCACCGCGTCCGGCCCGAATGGATCGACCGGTTGGGGGTTGGGCGTGGGCATGGCCGCTCCCAGCCGCTTCCGCCACGCCGCCAGCCGGGCCCCCAGTTCCACGGCCCGCTCGGGCCGCTCCCGGGCCAGGTCGTGACGCTCTCCGGGGTCGTTCGCCAGATCGAAGAGTTCGACCTTCCCGTCCTCAAAATGCTCGACGACCTTCTCGCTGCCCGATACGAGCGCCGCCGCCGGCCGGCCGCCCTGGTTGGAATAGTGCGGGTAATGCCAGATGAGGTCGCGCGGGCCGAGTGTCCCGGAGCCGGAGAGCACGGGCCGCAGGGTCGTGCCGTCGAGCGGAGCATCATCGCGGCCCGGAGCGCCGGCCGCGTCGAGCAGCGTGGCCGCGATGTCGAGCGTGGTGACAGGCACGTCGCTCGTACCACCGGGCCGCACGACCGCCGGCCAGCGCACGATCAACGGCACACGGATGCCCCCTTCGTAGACGAAACCCTTTCCCGTGCGCAACGGCAGATTCGACGTGGGCGATCCCTCCGCGGTCGAGAGCCCGCCGTTGTCGCTCGTGAACACGACGAGCGTGTTTTCCTTCGAGCCCGCTCTCTCCGCGGCAGCGAGCACGGTGGCCACGGTCTCGTCCATCTCGCGGATCATGCCCGCGTAGACCGGATGGTCCTGCACCGTGCGCGTGGCGGGATCCCCCGGCACCGACGACGGCACGTCGAACCTCGGGCTCACGCCGACGGCCCGCCGCCCCTCGTCCGCGGCGAGTTCGGGCCGCGTGATCAGGGGCACGTGCACCGAATGCATCGGCACGTAGCAGAAAAACGGCCGCTCGCCGCACGCGGCGATGAACGCAGCCGCCTGGGCCGCGATCGCCCGGGCGTGCATCGGATCGTCGGCAGGGCCGCTGCCGGGGCCCACTGTCGTGGAGCCGGTCACATCGAAACCGTGCGTGGAGATGTCGGCGGGCGGCCCGAGATGCCACTTGCCGAACACGCCGGTCGCATAGCCCGCCTCGCGCAGCCGTTGCGCCACGGTGACTTCGCTCGCGACGAGGGCATGGAGATAGTCGGCCGGCAAGAGCCTGCCACGCCGGTCGCCGGCGATGAAGTTCGTGATCCGCACCCGGGCCGGATGCCGGCCGGTGACGAGCGCCGCCCGCGTCGGCGAGCAGACCGGGGCCGCCGCATACCCGCGGGTGAAGAGCATGCCTTCGGCGGCGAGCTTGTCGATCGCCGGAGAGCGATGGAACGTGCTGCCTGTGCAGCCGAGGTCGTGCGCGCCGAGATCGTCGGCCAGGAAGACGACGATGTTCGGCGGGCGGTTCCGACCCGGTGTCGCGGCGCCGCCCCTCGACGCCACCTCCGTCGTGACCGCCACCTGTTTCAGCGGATTCCACCAGGCGTCGAGGCTCGCGCGGAGATCGGCGGCGACGTCGGGATGGGCCGCGACGACGTTCGTCGTTTCGTCGGGATCGGCCGCGACGTCGAAGAGTTCGATCCCGCCGCCCACACCGATCGTGGTCGGCACGATCAGCTTCCAGCCGTCGCGCACGGTCCAGCGCCAGAGCAGGCTCTCCGCCGGATCTTCGAGATCGACGAGGGTGTGCGTGAAACACTCGCCGAACACCTGCCGCCGCGCGGCCACGGCTTCGTCGTCGAGCAGGTTCACGCCAGGCAGTCCGGCCGGCGGTGCGACGCCGCAGGCGGCGAGCACGGTGGGCACGATGTCGATCGCGCTCGCGAGTTCGTCGCTCGTGCGGGGCTCGATCGCACCCGGACGCCGGAGCATGATCGGGCTGCGAAGCCCGCCGTCATTCGGCGAGAGCTTCGACCGTGGCGCGAACCGCGTCGAGTCCGGGCTCTGGATCCAGCCGTTGTCGGTGACGTAGACGACGAGCGTGTTCGCCGACAGTTGCTCGCGGTCGAGATGGTCGAGCAGTTCGCCCACCGTGAGGTCGAACCGCTCGATGTTGCCCCAGTAGCGGGCCACGTGGACGCTGTCGGTCTTCGTGGAATAGTGCTCGACCAGTTCCGGGGCGGGATCGTGCGGGTCGTGCGGCAGCATCGGCGCATACCACACGAAGAACGGTTTTCCTGCAGCCTGCGAGCGGCCGATGAAATCCGCGAGCGGCTGCATCGTCTGCCGGCCGATGTCGAGCCCCTCGTCGCCGTGCCGTTTTCCCTTCGTCATGCCCTCGGTGAACCCGCCCCTTGAAAAATCCCCCTGCCACCATTTCCCCGTCTGCAGGCTCGCGTAGCCACGGGCCCCGAGCAGGCGCGGGAGCGTCGGCCACTCCTCGAGGTGCCGGGCCATCTGTTCACGGCCTGCGGCAAACGCATCCTTGCCGCCCGGCGGGTCGTTGCCCACGATCCGGTGCTCGTGCGGATACCTCCCGGTGATGATCGAGGCGAGGCTCGGGGCGCAGAGGCTGCTCGTCACGTAGCCTCTGCGGTAGACGAGGCTCTCGCGGGCGAGCCGATCGAGGTTTGGAGTGCGCAGGTGCGGATGGCCCATGAACGCATAGTCGCGCCAGTGCTGGTCGTCGGAGACGATGAACACGACGTTCAGTGGCGGGGCGGCGTTGCCAGCGGGCGCCGCGCCGACAGCCCCACGTCCGGCGAGACTGGCGCAGGCCAACAACACGCATCCCATTCCTGACGGTCGGATCATCGATAAATCCTTCGCATGAATCGTGAGCACAGCGGCCGGGATGTTGCGGCGCCCTGTCGCTGCACGATATTGTCGCAGCGCAGTCCTGAACGCTCCACCGGGCCCTTCTTCAACGGAGCATCTCCATGCAGGTTTTCCCTCGCGCGGGCGGTCGTCTTTCGACCATCGGCCTGCTGACGGCCTGTTTCATTCTGTCCATCGCCTTGCTCGCGACCGCGCAGGCAGGCCCGTTCACCGCCGCCGACGTCGCGGCGCGGCCTTTCGGCCCGGCGTTTCCCCATCTCGACGGCTGGGCGACGGGGGCATGGTGGGAGCAACCTGACGCCACGAGTGCAAAACCCGGCGAGAAGGGGGGACGGCCGTTTGCCCTCGACGTGCCACGGCGCGACGTGATCGCGTTCGCGGTCTACACCGTGACGGTGCGGCCGGAATCCCGCGGCACACTGAAGCTTTCCGCGCAGCTCTTTCCACTCAAGCCCGACGATCCCCGCGAGGCGAGGCTCGAGATCCGGCGCGGCGACGCCTGGGTCGAGGCAGCGCGGGAGGGGGTGCACTACCCCGGCTGGGACGTCAACTTCCGCGTCGATGGCTGGGATGCGTCGCGCGACTGGCCGTATCGGGTGCGGCATGGCGACGAAGCGGTGTTCGAGGGGCTCGTCCGCCGAGATCCCGCCGACAAGCCGCAGGTCACGGTGGCGGTCATGTCGTGCAACTCGTCGCGGACGCCGGGAGCGCGGGAGGAGATCGTGACGAGCCTCAAGCAGGCCGACCCCGACCTGCTCTTCTTCGCCGGTGACCAGACCTACCGCCACACGCAGCACACGGTCGGCTGGATCGAGTTCGGCCTGCAGTTTCGCGACGTGCTGCGCGACCGGCCCACCGTCACGATCCCCGACGACCACGACGTCGGCCATCCCAACCTGTGGGGCGCGGGCGGCAAGAAGGCCGATCGCACCGACGGCGCCGACGGCGGCTACTTCTTTCCGGCCGACTACGTCAACATGGTCCAGCGCCAGCAGACCTGGCACCTCCCCGACCCGGTCGATCCGGCACCGATCGAGCGAGGCATCGGCGTCTTCTTCACGCGGCTGGTGGTCGGTGGCCTCGACTGCGCGATCCTCGAGGACCGGAAGTTCAAGACCGGGCCGTGCGGCGCGATCCCCGAGATGGGTCCGCGGCCGGACCACATCACGGATCCCGCATACGACCGGGCAAGCATCGACAAGCCGGGGCTCGAACTTCTCGGCGCACGGCAGCTCGCGTGGCTGGAGCGTTGGGGCCGCGACTGGACGGGCATCCGCGCGAAGACCGCCCTCTCAGCCACCGCGTTCTGCGGCGCCGTGCACCTCCACGGCAAGCCCGACAACCGGCTTCTCGCCGACCTCGACTGCAATGGCTGGCCGCAGAGCGGCCGCAACACAGCACTCAAACTCCTCAAGGCTGCGCACGCGACGCACCTCTGCGGCGACCAGCATCTGGCCGTCGTCACACAGCACGGGATCGAGCGGCACGGCGACGGACCCTGGTCGTTCACGGCTCCGGCCCTCGTGAACACGATCTACGGCCGCTGGTGGCACCCGCTCGGCGAGCAGCCCGGCCCGAACCCCGTGCCGCACAGCCCTCTTCCGTGGACCGGCGACTACGAGGACGGCCTCGGCAACAAGATCTCGATCGTGGCCTACGCCAATCCGGAGGACGTGAGTGATGAAAAAAAGCGGGGCGACGGCTACGGGCTCGCCCGGTTCGATTTTTCCGAGGACACGATCACCTTCGAATGCTGGCCGCGGTTTCCGGTGAAGGGTGTCGATGGCGCACCGAGGCAGTATCCGGGCTGGCCCGTCACTGTGCCGCTTGAACGACCGGAAAAGGCTGCGGCGGTGGAAAAACCAAACGTGATCGTCGTACTCGTCGACGACATGGGCTGGCGGGATCTCTCCTGCCAGGGAAGTCCATATTTCGAGACGCCCAACATCGACCGGCTCGCCGCCACCGGCATGCGGTTCACGCACGGCTATTCCGCCTGCCCCGTCTGCTCGCCAACCCGGGCCGCGATGATGACCGGGCAGTATCCAGCCCGGCTGCACATCACCGACTGGATTCCAGGGCACGACCGGCCGTTCGCGAAGCTCGCGATCCCGGATTGGCAAAGATTCCTGCCGCTCGAGACGGTCACCGTGGCCGAGCGACTCCAGGCCGCTGGCTACGCCACGGCGAGCATCGGCAAGTGGCATCTCGGTGACGCGCCGTACTATCCCGAACATCAGGGGTTCGAGAGGAACGTGGGCGGATATCACCGCGGCCAACCGCCGAGCTACTTCGCCCCCTACAGAATCCCGACGCTCCCCGATGGCCCGGCCGGCGAATATCTCACCGACCGGGAGGCGGCGGAGGCGGTGGCGTTCATCGAGGCCCACCGCGACCGGCCGTTCTTCCTCTATCTGCCGCACTACTGTGTCCACACGCCGATTCAGGCCAAGCCGACTGTCAAGGCGAAATACGAGGCCAAGGACGCCGGTGGACTCGCGGTGAAAAACGCCGGCTATGCCGCGATGGTCGAGAGCGTTGACGACTCGATGGGAACGATCCTCGCCGCGCTCGAACGGCTCGGGATACGCGACCGCACGGCGATCGTGTTCACGAGCGACAACGGCGGCCTCGTGAGTTCGGCCGACAACGCCCCGGCCCGCGCCGGCAAAGGCTCGGCGTACGAGGGGGGCGTGCGGGTGCCGTTCATCGTCTCGTGGCCCGGCGTGACCAAGCCGGGCACGACGAGCGACGAGCCCGTGATCACGCCCGACATCCCGGCCACGATCCTCGACGTCACGGCCGTGGGCCCCGAACCCTCGCAGCCGCTCGACGGCGCGAGCCTCGCGCCGGTGCTGCGTGGCGGCAGGCTCGATCGCGACGCCCTCTACTGGCACTATCCGCACTACCATCCCGGGGGCGCCACGCCCTTCAGCGCGATCCGCGCGGGCGACTGGCGGCTCGTCCACTTCTACGAGGACGGCCGCGACGAACTCTATCGTCTGTCCCACGACGAGGGGGAAACGACCGACCTCGCCGCCCGGGAACCGGCGCGTGTCGCCGAGTTGAAGGCGAAGCTCGACGCCTGGCTCGCGGCCGTCGCCGCCCAGTTCCCGACGCCGAAATCCGCCGCCACGCCGGTTGCCGTGCCGAAGCGACCCAACGTGCTGTTCATCATCGCCGACGACGCCTCGTGCCACTTCGGCGCCTACGGCTGCCGCTGGGCACGGACACCGGCGGTCGACGGACTCGCACGCGAGGGAATCGTGTTCGACAACGCCTACGTGCCGACGTCGAAGTGTGCCCCCTGCCGGGCCGCGATCCTCACCGGTCGCAACCCCTGGCAGCTCGAGGCGGCCGCCAATCATTGGCCGACGTTTCCACCCGAGTACATGGCGTTCACCGAGGTGCTCGCCGCGCGGGGGCTCGCCTGCGGTGGGGCCGGCAAGGTGTGGGGCCCGGGCGTGGCGCTGACCGCATCCGGCGACCAGCGGACCTGGGGACTCTCGCTGACGAAGCGGGGGAAAGGAGACGATCCCGGCTCGGCGTTCCGTGTGTTTCTCGGGCAGAGGCAGCCCGACCAGCCGTTCTTCTATTGGTACGGGAGCAAGGCCCCGCACCGCCCCTACAAGCCCGACGCCGGCCTCGCCGCCGGCAAGCGGCCGGCCGACGTCGATCGCGTGCCGGGTTGCTGGCCCGACACCGACGCCGTCCGCCGCGACATGCTCGACTACGCGACGGAGATCGAGGCCTTCGATGCGGAGGTCGCCGATCTGCTCGCTGCGCTCGAGGCAGCGGGCGAGAAGGAAAACACGCTCGTGGTCGTGACGAGCGACCACGGGATGCCGTTCCCGAGATTCAAGGGGCACACGTTCGACCTCGCCCACCGCGTGCCGCTGGTGATGCGCTGGCCCGCGGGCATCGTCCACCCCGGTCGCCGCGTCGAGGCCTTCGTGAGCGCCATCGACTTCGCTCCCACGATCCTCGATCTCGAGTCGATCGACGGTGTCGCCGCCGGCATGCGGCCGATCACGGGATCGAGCCTCGCGGACGTCCTGCACGACGCACCCGAGCGGCCACGTGACCGCGTGATCCTCGGCCGCGAGCGGAACGACGTCCGCTGTCGGGCGGGCACCGAATCTGGGCTCGGCTACCCGGCCCGGGCGATCCGCCGCGGCAACCTGTTCTACGTCCACAACTTCGCCGCTGACCGCTGGCCCTGCGGTGACCCCGACGTCGGCCTCGCCGACACCGACGCCGGTCCGACGAAGGCGCTCATCGAGGCCGCAGGCCAGGGCGACCGATTCTGGCAGTTCTGCTTCGGCAAGCGACCGGCCGACGAGCTCTACGATCTCGCCGTCGATCCCGACTGCGTGAGGAATCTCGCGGCCGAGCCGGCCCGGGCCGAAGACGTGCGCCGCCTGCGCGAGGAACTGTTCACGGAACTCACACGTCAGGAGGACCCGCGGCTCCTGGGCCGTGGCAACGTCTTCGACGAATACCCGTCACCACACCGCGTGAAGTAGGACACGCTTCAGCCTGTGCTACGCCAGCACGTCCCTGATTGGCTTGCCGCCGCCGCCGATTTTGAAGGGGCGGCCGTTGGGGGCCATGAATTCCTTGTCGTAAGGCAGTCCGCACGCGGCGGCGACGGTCGTGAGGAAATCGGGAACGCTGACGGCGTCCTTGTCGGGCTTGAAGCCGCGCTCGTCGCTCGCCCCGTGGACCACGCCCCCCTTCACGCCGGCACCGGCGAGCGCGCAGGAAAACACCGCCGGATGGTGGTCGCGGCCCGTGTTCTCGTTGATCCTGGGCGTGCGGCCGAACTCGGTGGCGAGCACGACGAGCGTCGAGGCGAGCAGACCGCGCTCCTCGAGATCGGCGATGAGCGCGCTCATCCCGGTGTCGAGAGGGCCGGCCGTTTCGGGCAACTCCTCGAAGATCTCGCGGTGCATGTCCCACTTCCCGTACTCGACCTCCACGCACCGCACGCCCGCCTCGACGAGACGCCGCGCGAGCAGGCAGCCCTGCCCGAACGTCGAATCGCCGTACCGCGCCCTGGTCTTTTCCGACTCCTTGTCGATGTCGAAGGCCTCGAGATCGACGCTGCCCAGAAGCCGGACCGCGTCCTTGTACATCTGGTTGTAGGCCTCGACCTGCGGGCCGGCGTAACGCTTCTTGAAGCCGGCGTCGATCCTGTCGGCGAGCGCGAGCCGACGGTCGAAGTTTTTTTCGCTCAGGTAGGCCGGCCGCGTCGTGTTCTCGAGGCCGAGCGCAGGGTCGGCCACCGGCACGGGCGTCACGGCCGGATCGAGGAAGCCGGCGCCCGGGTGCTCGTTGCCGTTGCCGACGAGCACGTAGCCCGGCAGGTCGCGGCTCGCCTTCCCCTGCACGTGAAGCGACCACGATCCCAGCGACGGATGGCGGATGCTGTTGAGCACGGGATAGGCCGTGCGCATCACGTACTGCCCCTGCTGGTGGTCCCCCGTCTCCGTGGTCATCGAGCGGATGACGGCGAGCCGCTCCGACTGTTGGGCGAGTTTCGGCAGGTGCTCGCCGAACAGCACGCCCGGCGTCTTCGTCTTGATCGCCTTGGTCTCCCCCTGCTCCTCGCGGCCGGGCTTGGGGTCGAACGTGTCGAGGTGGCTCATCGCGCCGCGCATCATGAGCACGATGAGGTTCACGCCGCCCTTCGCGGAGTCGGTGGCGGCCTGCGCGAGCGTGCCTGCCAACCCGTCGAGCAGCGTCACGCCGAGCGCCGAGCGGGCGATCCCGCCGAAGAAAGCGCGCCGGGCGAAAAGGTCGTCGACGCGGGCGTCGCGGCCGCCGGGGATGTCGTGTCGTCGCATGGTGGTCTCCGGGCCCGGCAGGGGCGGGCCGTCACTGGATGAAGATGAATTCCCGCGTGTTGAGCAGCGCCCAGATCAGGTTGCCGCACCCGGTGGCCGGGTCGTCTGCCGAGTTGATTTCCTGGAGGGCGAGGCGCCGGTCGTCGGCGTGCGGCTTCCGCGAGAGCACCGACAGGAAGACGACGTCCACCGCCTCCTGGGCTCTGTGGCTCGTGACGTTGTCGTAGATCACGGAACCCTTCTCGAGCATCGCGTGCGTGATCGGGCCGTTGAACATGGCAAGGATCTGCGGCACCGTCGCCACGGTGCGGCCACCCTCGATCGTCTGCCGGTCGCTCTGACCGAACTGGCGGAGGAAGTGCCCGAGCGGCAGGGGCGCGGGCAACTCGCTCGCCCTCACGAGCTCGAGGCCGCGGTAGCCGCAGATCTGGTCGAGGTGCCGTTTGTACTGGTTTCGGCCAAAGGCGTCCTGAAATGCCGCCAGTTGACGGTCCACGTCTGAAAGGGTGGCGCGCGGGAGGTCGAGGGTCGCCTTGGCGGCGACATCCCGCTGCGTCGGCCGCTGCACCGACCAGGGATTGCGGGCCACGAGCGTGAGGATCGAGTCCCAGATCTGCTCGGCCGTCATCCGCTTGAGCGCCGGCCCGGCGAAGCGGAACGGCGCGGCCGAGGAGGCGTCGTGAATCACCGCCTGCCGCCGGTAGGCAGCGGTCGAGACGAGGAGCCTGACGAACTCGCGGAGATCGAACTTGAGCCGCAGCATCTCGTCGGTGAGGTGCTCGAGGAGTTCGGGGTCGCTGGCAGGGTTCTCCTCCCGGAAGTCGTCGACCGGTTCGACGAGCCCGACCCCCATCACTTTCTTCCACAGCCGGTTGGCGATCGTGCGGGCGAACTGGCGATTGTCCCGCGCGACGACCCACGCCGCGAACTGCTCGCGGCCGTCGGCCTTGCGTGCCGCTTCCGGCACCGCTCCCCAGAGCACCTTGGCGTCCACGGCCGCGAGCGGCTTGGCGTCGTCGTACTGGTAGTCGTGCGGCAGGAGGAGCTTCTTGTCGGCGAACGACACGCTCGTGACGCTGGCCCGGAGGAACTGGGCGACCGCGGCCTTGTTCCTTTGGTCGCGGTCGCGGTTGGCGACCTGCAGCGCCCGGGCCGCGCGGGCACTCTCCAGGGCGTCGCCGTCGGTGCCGACCTTGCCGGCCCGCGCGGCCCGGAGCCGCTCGACAGGCCGCGCCCGGGTGCCCGCGGTGAACGCGGCGAGCTCGTAGAACTCTCGCTGCTTCCAGTGATCGAAGGGGTGGTCGTGGCACTGGGCGCAGCCGATCTGGGTGCCGAGGAACACCCGCACGGTGTTGTCCACGTAGGGGAGTGGCATCCCCTCGTCGCGCAACTGGAACCCGACGGCGGGGTTCTCCCAGGGCTTCCCATCGGCCGTGAGCATCTCGTGCACCCACGCGTCGAAAGGCTTGTTCGTGCGGATCGACTCCTTGACGTAAAAAAGGTACGGCTCGAAAACGAGGTGCTTGTCGGGCCGCTCCTGGAGCCGGAGCACGTCGGCCCAGAAGTTGTAGAAGTGGCTGACGTAGTCGGGGCTCTCGAGCAGGGTATCGACGAGATCCCCACGCTTGTCCTCCGCTTTCGAGGCGAAGAACCGCACCGCCTCGTCGTAGCTCGGGATCCGGCCGGCGAGTTCGAGGTACATCCGCCGGACGAATTCATGGTCGGTGAGCGACGGCGACGGCGTCACGCCGTGCTCCTTCCCATGCCGCTCGAGGATGGCGTCGATCCGCCCGGCAGCCTCCTCGACGGACGCACGTGTCGCCCGATCGACCCGTGCCACGTCCATCACCTTCGCCGGCGGCTCGTGGCAGACCGCCTCCGGCAGCTTCGCGATCGCCACCGGCCGTCCCTGGCGCGGCCCCGGCTTCTTCTTGGCCGACGCGGCCCCGGCCCCGAGGCAAACGGCGACCGCCGCCAGGAGGATGCACGCCACGAACGGCCGTGCCGCGGGGGAACGGACGGTCATCGAAACCTCACTCTGATCGCAGTTGGATGCGGCGACTACTTCTTCGCCGGCATGCCGGCCTTGAACTCTTCGAGCGAGAGTTTGCCGTCGCCGTCGGTGTCGGTCCTTTTGAACCGCTTGTCGGCATTCTCCAGGGCCTTGTCCTTGAGGCCGGTCTTGTACTCCTCCAGCGAGAGTGCTCCGTCGCTGTTGGTGTCCTTTTTGGCGAAGACCTTGGCTGGGTCACGGGGCTTTTTTTCCTCTTCCGCGACCGCGGGGGCGCCGAACACGAGCACGAGCAGCGAGGCGGTGAGCAGGCGGGCCGACATGCGGGAGACCTTTCAACTCAAAGAGAACGACGTTCGGAAGAATGACCCTCAGAATACATGGCGTGACTCCGAGCGAATCCTTGGGTTGAACGGCCGAGCGGGCGGCAGGTTGCGGATACCGCCGATTCGGCCCGGAACTGGGACTCGCACGGGGGTGTTGCGACGGTATGGTATGGAAAGCGTCCCTTGAAAACACCCGCCCGCGGAGGTCCGAGATGCGCTCCCTCACGCTCGTTCTGTGTGCCCTGATGGCGCTCGGGCCGGCGCTGCACGGAAACGCCGCCGCCGCTCCTGCCGTCTGGCGGCAGCCCGTCGAGGCGATGTCGGCAGCCGGTTCGGCGGGGGCGCCTTTCAGCGTGCCGCCCGGTTTTGAGGTGGAGCGGCTGTTCGTCGTGCCGAAGGACGAACTCGGCTCGTGGGTCGCGCTCACGACCGACGCCAAGGGGCGACTCATCGCGAGCGATCAGGGTGACAAAGGGCTCGTGCGAATCACCCCCGCGCCGCTCGACGGCTCCGGCGAGACGCTCGTCGAGAAAATTCCCGTGCCGCTCTCGGGTGCCCAGGGCCTCCTCTGGGCGTTCGACGGGCTCTACGTCGTCTGCAACGGCGGCCCAGGCAGCGGGCTCTACCGCGTCACCGACGGCGATGCCGACGACACGCTCGACGCGGTCGAGAAGCTCCGCGAGTTCCAGGGGGGCGGTGAACATGGTCCCCACAACATCCTGCTCGCCCCCGACGGGAAGCGGCTGTTCATCATCTGCGGCAACCACACGAAGGTTCCGTTCGACATGAAGAACGTCACCGAACCGCAGACGATGGGCGGCATCCGCCCGACGCAGCGCCGCGTCGAACTGCCGGATGACGGCTCGAGCCGGCTGCCGGCCAACTGGGACGAGGACCAGATCATTCGGCGAATGTGGGACGCCAACGGCCACGCGGTCGGGATCCTCGCGCCCGGCGGCTATGTCGCCAGCACCGACCGCGACGGCAAGGCCTGGGAGATCTGGACCGCGGGCTACCGCAATCCCTACGACTTCGCCTTCAACGCCGACGGCGAGATGTTCGTCTACGACGCCGACATGGAGTGGGACTTCGGCATGCCGTGGTACCGGCCCACCCGCGTGAACCACGCCCCGAGCGGCAGCGACCTCGGCTGGCGCAGCGGCTCGGGCAAATGGCCGGCGTCGTTCCCCGACAGCCTGCCGGCGCTCGTGGACATCGGGCCGGGTTCACCCGTGGGCGTGGCGTTCGGCTATGGCGCGAGGTTTCCGGCCAGGTATCAGAAGGCGCTCTACGTCTGCGACTGGACGTTCGGCACGATGTACGCGATCCACCTCGAGCCCGCCGGCTCGACCTACCGGGGCGTCAAGGAGGAGTTCGTCTCGCGGACTCCCCTGCCGCTCACCGACATGACGATCGGCAAGGATGGTGCGCTCTATTTCGCCGTCGGCGGCCGCGGCGGCCAAAGCGAACTGTATCGCGTCACCTACACGGGCCCGGAACCGACGACGCCGGTCGACGCCCACGATCCGGCCGGCGCGGCGGAACGGAACCTGCGGCGCGAACTGGAGAACCTGCACCAGCGAGCCGACGACCCCGCGGCGGCGGTCGCGCTGGCCCTGCCGCATCTTTCCAGCCCCGACCACTTTCTCCGCTCCGCCGCCCGCGTGGCGCTCGAGCACCAGCCGCTCGAACTCTGGCAGGACACCGCCCTCGCGTCTGCCGACACGACCGCCGTGATCGCGGCCGCCATCGCCGTCGCCCATCAGGCGGACCCCGCGGCGCAGCCCGCCCTCCTGGCCGCGCTCGACCGGATCGATCCACGGTCTCTCGACGTCGCCGGACGGATCGATCTCGCCCGGGCCTGTGAACTCGCGCTCGTGCGCCTCGGCGAGCCGCCGGCCGCGACCCGGGCCCGGATCGCGGAGCGGTTCACGCCGCTGTTTCCATCGGGTGACTTCGATCTCGATCGCGAGCTGTCGAGCCTGCTCGTCGCCGTGAGGGCCCCGGGCATCGTCGCGAAACTCGTCGGCCTGCTCGCGGCGCCGAGTTCCTCGGCCGGCACGACCAACCTCGCTCCGAGCGAAGACGATCTGCGGCAACTGCTCGAGCGCAACGCCCACTACGGCAAGGCGGTGCAGGCAGCGCTCGAGAGGCGGCCGGATCTCCTGCAGATTCACTACGCCTACGTCCTCCGCACCGTCGGCGAGAAGGAAGCCTGGAAGCCGGCCGACCGCCGCGGCTACTACGAATGGTTCGGCCGCGCCCGGGACTGGGCCGGAGGGCACAGCTTCCGGAAATTCATCTCGCACATCGAAGCCGAGAGCCTCGCCCATCTCACCGACACGGAGAAGATGGCCCTCGAGACCCTCGGCCTCCGCAAGCCCTACGTGCCGCCGCCGCTGCCGAAGCCGGAAGGGCCCGGGCGGCCGTGGACCGTCGACGACGTGCTGGCCCTCGCGGCCCGCCCCGGGACCGAGGGTCTCGACCAGGGACGGGATTTCGAGCATGGCAAACGCGCCTTCGCGGCGGCCCGCTGCGTCGTCTGTCACCGCTACGGCGAGGACGGGGGCGCTACCGGGCCCGACCTCACCCAGGTGGCCGGACGGTTCCAGCTCCAGGATCTCGTCGAGGCGATCGTCCACCCGAGCAAGGTCGTGTCCGACCAGTACAAGGCGAGCATCGTGCAGACGGCCGACGGCAAGGTCGTGAGCGGCCGGATCGTGAATGAAACACCGGAGAAGATCGTGATCGTCACCGACCCCGAGGACGCGACGAAGTTCGTCGAACTCGCCCGGGCCGACGTCGACGAGATCCTGCCGGCCACGGAGTCGCTGATGCCGAAGGGCCTCCTCGACCAGCTCAACGACCGCGAAGTGCTCGACCTGTTGGCCTACGTCCTGTCCCGCGACAGGGCCCGGGACAAGCGATTCAAGAACTAGCGGCGCGGCCGTGAACCATGGGGCGTTTGCCTTCGGCGGGCGCCGCGCGAACTATTTGCCTGTCGGATCGTGTGTCGGAGGACGCGTCGTCGGGACGCCGGCAGCCGGATGCCTTCTCACGTGGAGGTACTCGGCGATGGCTCCGCTGCTCACGGGCTCCCCTCTCGCGGTCCGCACCGTCTCGCCGGAGGCGGTGCGCGATCTGCTCGTCGATCGCCCCGCTCCCTGCCTGTCGCTCTATCTGCCGACGCACCGCAACGTGCCCGACAACCGCGTCGATCGCACGGCCTACCGCCATCTGGTGGAGGCGCTCGAGATGGCGCTTTCGGCCACCCGCTCCCGCACGGAGATCGATCGGTTGCTCGAGCCCTTTCGCACGCTCGGCCGCAACGGTCCGTTCTGGGATCACACCCGCGACGGACTCGCCGTGTTCGCCGCCGACGGCATCGCGCAGGTGTACCTCCTGCCGGCGCCGGTGAAGCCGCTGGCGCTCGCCGCGCGCCGCTTCCACACCCTGCCGCTCGTGCGGCTCATCGCCGGTGCGGAACGCTACGACGCGCTGGTGCTCACGAGCCGCACGGCACACGTCTACGAGGGCTGCCTGCGCGAGGGAGCGGCCGACAGGCTCGATCCCGTGCCGCTCCACGACGGCTCCGGGCCGATGGAATTGGAGCGCTCGGAGGCGGTGGAGGCCGAAACCTGGCAGCCGCACCGGGTGCAGCGCGGCATGGGGCCGAGCGGACTCGGAACGGGAGGCGTCGTTCATGGCGGAGCCGGGGCGAAGCGGGAAGATGCCGAAGACGACACGGAGATCTTTCTCCGGCACGTGGACGAAGCGGTGCACGAGCGGGTGTCGCGGCGGTCGGGGTTGCCGCTCGTGCTCGTGGCCCTGCCCCGACTCGCAGCCCTGTTCCGACGGCTCTCGAAGAACCGGTCGCTCGTCGACGAGTTCGTCGCCCGCGACGCGCATCTTCTGCCCGTGGCTGACCTGCCCGCACTGGTCGCTCCCGTGTTCGCGCGGGCCCGTGACCGGCTCATCGGGCACGAACTCCGGCGGTTCGCAGCGGCCCGCGAACGGGGACTCGGATCGGGCGACCTCTCCGACATCGCCCGCGCGGCGGCGGAGGGCCGGGTGTCACTGTTGCTCGTCGAACGAGACCGCTTCGCGCCGGGCAGCCTCGATCGGGCGACCGGCGCGGTCACGTTCGAGGGCGAACCACCGGCCGATCTGTCACGAGCGGGAGATGAACCCGCCCTGCGGACCGAGGATCTGCTCGGTGCCCTCGCGGAAACCGTCCTCCTGCACGGCGGCGATCTGCTCAGCCTCGAAAAGATTCGGATGCCGACCGAGAGCGGAGTGGCTGCGATCTACCGCTACGCCTGAACGCCGGAGGACGCGGCGATGGCTCCTCTGTCCAAAGGCACCCCGGCACCGCGAGTCGGGCACCGGACAGAGAGAGAGTCTCGCAGAGGCTGACAATTTGCACAGGCACTCCGCGGCGACCTCGAGGAGGCCAAAAACAAGCCGCACAACCAGCCCGCATGGTCTTCCCAGACTGCTTGCATTGCCTGGTCCGCAAACTACCATCGCAGAACGTTGTCTTCCTGACGCTCCGGCGTCGTCTCCAAAAACCGCTGAAAAACCGCGCTGGGAAACGAACATGAATCGCAACCGCTCGTCTTCTTCTTCGCCGCTCAAGGCTCTCGCCATCGGTCTCGCGGTCGTCGCAGGGATGCTGGCGGTCGAAGCCGAAGCTGGCTGGCACCATCGCTACGGTTGCGGTTCGTGCGGCGGGCGACACCACCACGGTCGGCACCACGCGTCCCATGGATCGTGGGGATCCTCGGGCGGTTCATCGGGCTCGCACGGCGGTTCGTCCGGTTCTGCCGCCGCCGCCCCCGCCGCGGCTCCAAAGGCGGCGGCTCCGGCGACCAAATCAGCCGACCAAGGCTCGAGCCAGCCCGCGCTGCTTGTCGTGCGGGTTCCCGCGGACGCGAAACTTTTCATCAACGGCGAAAGCACGTCGCTCGCCGGCGGGCAGAGGACATTCGCCGCCGCCGGCCTGGATGGCGACGCACGGCACGAGTACGAGGTGCGGATGATCGTCGGCGAGGGCGCCGAGGCCCGCGAGGAAACGAAGCGGGTGTGGCTCGTGAACGGCGAGACGCAGACGCTGGCCTTCACCCCCGACGGGGAGGGCACGACGGTCGCCATGCGGTAGGAAGGTCGCCCTCCCGGGGAAGACGTGGCCGCGCTCTGGCCGACCCGCCGCAGGGCACGAAGTCTGCCTGAGTGACCACCTGCCTCGGGTGGTATTCTGCGGCCACCATGAGTCCGACCGTCGAACCCGCCGCCGAGTTCGGAACGTGTCCCGACCGATCGGGAACGGGTTCTGAAAAGTGGGACCGCTGGGCCGGCCGCGACGTGCTGCCGATGTGGGTCGCGGACATGGACTTTCGCGCGGCGCCGGAGGTTCTCGCCGCGCTCCACGCCCGGATCGACCATGGCGTGTTCGGCTACACACACGAGCCGCCCGGGTTCCGCCCCGCGCTCGCTGCACACCTCGCCGGGCGGCACGGGTGGGCGGTCGATCCGGACTGGATCGTCGGCGTGCCCGGCGTGGTGTCGGGGCTCGCGCTCACGGCCCGGCTCCTGACCGGCCGCGACGACGGCATCCTCACCTTCACGCCGGTGTATCCGCCATTTCTTTCGCTCCCGCGACTCGCCGGGCGACGGAGCGTGCCGGTGCCCCTCGCGCTCGAGGCTGGACAGTGGTTGATCGACTGGGATGCGCTCGAGGCGGCCGTCGCCGGCGGCCGCGGCACGATGCTCTGGCTCTGCCATCCGCACAACCCCACCGGCACGGTCTTCACGCCGCCGGATCTCCTCCGGATCGCCGACTTCGCCGAGCGACACGGGCTGGCTGTGGTGAGCGACGAGATCTGGTCGGACCTCGTGCTCGACGCCGACGTGCGCCACGTGCCCTTCGCGAGCCTCGACCATCCGACTGCCCGGCGGGCGATCACTCTCGTCGCCCCGTCGAAAACCTGGAATCTGGCGGGGCTCGGGTGCGCCGCGGCGATCATCCCGGACATGGAACTCAGGCGCCGCTGGCGAGCCGCCGGGGAAGGGCTCGTGCCGATGGTCAATCCGCTCGGCTATGCGGCGGCCGAGGCGGCCTGGCGACACGGTGACGCGTGGCGGCGGCAGTTGCTGTCGCTCCTCCAGACGCACCGGGCGCTGGTGCTCGAGCGGGCCGCCTCGCTTCCGGGCGTTGCGTGTTTCCCATGGCAGGCCACGTACCTCGCCTGGATCGACTGTCGTGAGACCGGTGTTTCCGACCCCTTCGCCGCGTGCTTGGCGGCCGGCCTCGGCCCGTCCGACGGCCGTGACTTCGGCCTGCCGGGTTTCATTCGACTCAACACCGCCTGCCCGACCGCCCGCCTGGCGGCGGCGCTCGATCGGCTCGCAGCCGCCTTCGTCGCCGGGTAAGCCGGGCTGACCGCGGGGCAACTGCGGGCTGGGCGGGGTTTTCGGCCGCCGCCGTCTCTGCCCTCGCCTGCCGCCCGCCGTCAAGCCGCGTCTGTCGGACGTCGATCACACCGTGTGTGAGCAGGGCGTGGCGACAGGACCACGCGGTTGCTCGAGCCAGGGGAGCGACATGATGGCCCGCAAGACGAAGACGACGTACACGCAGCGGATCGCGCAGTTCGCGACCGTCGGGATGCCCGCACCGGTGCAGAAGGTGGCCACGTCGAGGCTCGGTTCGCGGCTGTTCCTGCTTCTGATCCCGATCCTGATCGCCACGGGCGTGATCACCGTCTCTTTCTCGGGCGGCATCCCGACGATCACGTTCAATCGTGACCGGGCCCAGGCGGTGGGCCGAGAACTCGAGGCCGACGCCATGCGGGCTGCCGAACGCGTCCGCCAGGCGAACGACCCGACGTATCGGTAGGCGGTTGGTATACTTCGCGGGCTTCCTTCCCACCCCAGGAACCCGCCCGATGAAGAGCCTGCGCGTCACCGCCCTGCTCGTCTGCCTGTCCCTGATCGTGCCCATCCCGGAGAACCTCATGGCCGCCGACGTACCCCATCCGCCGCTGCCCCCAGGTGCCGGCGTCATCGACGCCGACGCGCCGAAGGCATTCACATCCACGCCGTCGGGCCTCCAGTACCGCGTGCTTCGCAAGGGTGCCGGCGCGAATCCGAAAGCCTCGAGCAACGTGAAGGTGAACTACCACGGCTGGCTCGACGACGGAAAGGTGTTCGACAGCTCTTACGAACGCCGGGAGGCGATCGAGTTTCCGCTCAACGGCGTGATTCCGGGTTGGACAGAAGGCATGCAGCTCGTCGGCAAAGGGGGCATGATCGAGCTCCTGATCCCGAGCAACCTGGGCTATGGGCCTCGTGGCGCTCCGCCGGTCATCCCGCCGAACGCGACGCTGCACTTTCTCGTCGAATTGCTCGATGTCCGGTAGTCGTCACCTCGCTGTCTGATCGCGGTGCTGGCCGGGCGACGACGGTTGCAAGACGCCCAGTGCGGCCGGGGACCGAGGCCGTTCCTGCCGCAGCCCGGCAGTTCCCGGTCATGCCCCTGCCACGTGAACGACCGCCGGCCACCGGCCCCGCATCCGGTTTCGCACGCCCGTCATTTCTCTTTTCCACCTGTTCCCAACACCGTTTCGACACGCTCTCGACATCGCTGAAATCGTGTCGGAATCCCTGAAAACAAGGCTCTTCGTACCGCCGTGCCCCGCGGTGCTCAGACGTTCGCGAAGACTGGTTACTGGTTCTGTTGTTCCATCTGTCCGTTCCTCCGACCTGTTCTCAATCATGTTCTGAGAAGAACAGAAAAGAGACCGGGGAGGAGAATCTCCCGCCCCCGTGTCCGGCGGTACGAAATTGCGGCTTTCGCAGGGGATTTCACCTCGCCCACCGTCGGGTACAGTAGGGGTTTTCCGCCCCCAAAAACCACCGTGGCACCCCGGCCGCCCGGGGCTGGCAAGAGTACTCCGATGAAAGTGCGTTGTTCCCGCGAGCCCCTTCTTGCAGCGCTCCAGAGCGCCTCCGCCGTCGTGCCCGCCCGCTCACCGAAGCCGGTGCTCACGAACGTGAAGCTCGAAGCGACGAAGGAAGCGGCCGTGCTGTCGGCCACGGACCTGGAGGTCGGGATCCGCACCGGGATCGAAGGGGTCGAGACGCTCGCACCGGGCGCGGCACTGCTGCCGAGCGTGCGGCTGGCGGCGATCGTCCGCGAGAGCGCGGTGGGCACGGTGTTCGAACTTTCGGCCGACGGCTCCGCCACGCTCGTGAAGGCCCCGCGGAGCGAGTTTCGACTTCCCGGCGAGGATCCGCTCGAGTTTCCCTCCGTGGCTTCGTTTCCGAACGATCCCTGTTTCGAACTGGCGACGCCGCTCGTCCGGGAACTGGTGAAGCGGACCGTGTTTGCGACCGACAATGAGTCGAGCCGGTTCGCGCTCGGCGGCGTGCTTCTGGAACTCACCACGAAGTCGGTCACGGCCGTCGGCACCGACGGGCGCCGTCTGGCCAAGATGGAGGGACCCGCCGCGGGCTTCAACGGAAGCCCGTCCGACGCCCAGCCGATCGTGCCGGCTCGGGCGATGCAACTCGTCGAGCGGTGTCTCGCGGGGGCCGACGCCCCGGTCCACGTCGCCGTCCGTCCGTCCGAAATCCTCGTACAAACCGGGCCCACGACGATTTCCGCGCGGCTCGTCGAGGGACGATTTCCCCGCTGGCGGGACGTCTTCCCTGATCGCCCGGAAGCCGTCCGCGTGAGCCTCCTCGCCGGCCCGCTCCTCGCGGCCGTCCGTCAGGCCGCGATCGTGACGAGCGAGCAGTCGAAGGGGGTCGATTTCGCGTTCGAACCCGGGCGTCTCGTGCTCTCGGGCCGATCGGCCGAAAGCGGCGAAAGCCGGATCGAACTGCCCATCGACCATGCGGGCGCGGCGGTCAGGATCAAAATGGACCCGCGGTTCGTGAGCGAGTTTCTGCGCGTGCTCGACGGTGCGGCGAACGTCACGGTGGAACTGACCGATTCGCAGAGCGCCTGCGTCTGCCGCACCGACGACGGCTACGGCTACGTGATCATGCCGCTGGCGGCCGACTGACCCCGGAACAGCCCATGCAGACTCCCGGCGGACCTCGTGCGATCGGCGGCCTCGTGAGCCGGCTCCTCGCCCGCACGGGCTACGACCAGACCGCGGCGATCGACGCGCTCAGCGCGGCGTGGGAGCAGGTGGCGCCGCCGGCTTTCCGTGGAGCCTCGCAGGCCGGTCAGGTGCGCCGGGGCGTCCTCGACGTGCTCGTGAGCCATTCGGCGCTCGTCCAGGAGATGGGCTTCCACAAACGGGAGCTCCTCGCCCGCCTCGCCGCGATCGTCCCGGCGGAGGGCATCACCGACATCCGCTGCCGCGTCCTTGCGGATGCAGGCCGCCCGACACGCTCACCGTCACAAGGGGGGAGTTGAACCATGGCAGACGCCTCGAGCCAGCCCGACTACACCAGCGCCGACCTCAAGCACCTCTCCGATCGCGAGCACGTGCGCGAGCGGTTCGGCATGTACATCGGCGACAACACCTCCCGCGGTCTCCATCACCTCGTCTACGAGGTCGTGGACAACTCGATCGACGAGTGCATGGCGGGGCACGCGAAGAACGTCTCCGTGACCGTCAACGTCGACGGGAGCGTGACGGTCGAGGATGACGGCCGCGGCATCCCGGTCGACCGGCACCCGCAGCTTTCGGAGGAGATGGATCGCGACGTCTCCACGCTCGAGGGCGTGATGACCGTGCTCAAGTTCGGCGGCAAGTTCGAGAAGGGGGCCTACCAGACGTCGGGCGGCCTCCACGGCGTCGGCGTGACCGTCGTCAACTTCCTCTCGGAGTGGTGCGAGGTGGAGGTCTCCCGCGAGGGGCATGTCTGGCAGCAGGAATACCAGCGCGGGGAGCCGACCGGACCGGTGCGGAAGATGGGCACCACCAACCGGACCGGCACGAAGACGACGTTCAAGCCCGATCCGCAGATCTTTCCCCAGACCAAGTTCTCCTGGGACACGCTTTCGCGGCGGCTGCGGGAACTCGCCTTCCTCAACTCCGGCGTGCGGATCACGTTCACCGATGCCGCCACCGGTTCGAGCGAGACGTATTGCTACGAGCGGGGCGTCGAGGAGTTCGTGGAGCACCTCAACAAGGCCAGCGACCCGATCCACACCGACGTGATCACCGTCAAGGGCGCCGGGGACGGCGTGACCTGGGACATCGCCCTGCAGTACACGGGCGAGTACACCGAAAGCCTGCACAGCTACGTCAACAACATCTCGACGACCGAGGGAGGCACGCACGTCTCCGGCTTCCGGGCGGCCCTGACGCGGGCCCTCAACGCCTACGGGAAGAAGAGCGGGCTGTACAAGGACCTGGTCCCGACGGGCGAGGACGTCCGCGAGGGGCTCACCGCGGTGATCAGCGTCCGCGTTCCCCACCCGCAGTTCGAGGGCCAGACCAAGACCAAGCTCGGCAACGGCGAGGTCGAGGGGATCATCAACTCGGCCGTCGGGGACTTCCTCGCGAAGTACCTCGAGGAGAATCCCAAGAGCGCCAAGGCGATCGTCCAGAAGGGCGTGCTCGCGGCCGAGGCCCGGGAGGCAGCCAAGAAGGCCAAGCAGCTCCTCCGCGAACGGAAGGGGGCCCTCTCGGGGGGCGGACTGCCCGGCAAGCTCCGCGACTGCACGAGCCGCGACGTCGAGAAGTGCGAGCTGTATCTGGTCGAGGGCGATTCGGCGGGCGGGTCCGCCGAGGGGGGGCGTCACCGGGAGTATCAGGCGATCCTTCCGCTGCGCGGGAAGATCATCAACGCCTACAAGAGCCGCGACGACAAGGTGCTCGCCAACGAGGAGGTCCGGAGCGTGATCTCGGCGATCGGGGCGGGGATCGGCGAGGAGTCGGACCTCGGCAAGCGGCGGTACGACAAGGTCGTGATCATGACCGACGCCGACGTGGACGGTTCGCACATCCGCACGCTCCTGCTCACGTTCTTCTACCGCCAGATGTACCAGCTGGTGGCCGCCGGCCACGTGTACGTCGCCCAGCCGCCGCTGTTCCGTGTCCGGTCGAAGAAGACGGTGTACTACGTCCAGACCGAGGAGGAGATGAAGACGCAACTCCTCGACCAGGGGCTCGGGGAAGGGGTGTTCCTGCCCGGGGGCGGACGCGAGATCTCGGGCGAGGAGATGCAGAGGCTGTGCCGCACGCTCGCCGGGCTGGAGGACGCGCTCGTCGCACTCGAGAAGCGGGGCATCAGCCTTCGGGACCACGCCGCACGCCGCGACGCGAAGTCGGGAAAGTTGCCGATGTACCACGTCTACTACGGCACCGAGGAACACTGGTTCACCAGCCGTGACGAGCTCGAGGCGTTCGTGAAGGGGAAGGAGAAGTCTGCCGGAGGCACGCTGGCGGTCGGTCGGATCGAGGAGGCCGTCGCCGCGGGTGACGCGACGCCCGGCACCGCGCACGACACCGGGCACGACCAGCTCGTCGTCGTCGACCTGCACGAGGTGCGGAGCATCAACGCGGGGCTCAAGGAGCTGGAGTCGATGGGATTCGGCATCGAGTCGCTCATGCCGCAGGATCGCACCGGAAGCGAAGAGGCCCGCTACACGCTCCGCCGCGGCGAGAACGAGATCGGCCTGGAGGATCTCCGCGGCCTGCTCACGGCGGTCCGGCGTGCGGGCGAAAAGGGGCTCTCGATCACCCGCTTCAAGGGATTGGGCGAGATGAACGCGGAGGAACTTCGTGACACCACGCTCGACCCGGCCAACCGCACGCTCCTGAGGGTGACCATGGCCGACGCCGCCGCGGCCGACGACCTGTTCCGGGTGCTCATGGGGGAGAAGGTGGAGCCGCGCCGCGAGTTCATCGAGCGCCACGCGCTCGACGTCAAGAACCTCGACGTATAAATCACACCTCAAGCTGCCATGCATCGCTGGCTGGAACGGCATGTGCTCACGACCCGCACTCGGAGCCGGCGGTAAGCATGCTCGTCTCCGGTCGTGTTGAGAGTCCATGACTCGTGGGTTTTGATCAGGCGCCGATAGTCCTCAACGACTCCCTGCGTCTGCGCGTGCCCACCGACCGACTCCGCCGAAAGTTCCTGGCGCCTACGAGTTGAGGAGCCCGAAGCCGGTGCGTTCCACGGCCAGCACTGCCTGCACGACGGTACGTAGCGGATCCGCGAGCCGGGTGGGATCAGGAGCCAGTGTTCGAGAGCCGGGATTACGCTCGGCGTTGGAACGCGTGGGGGGAGATGCCGGCGATGCGTTTGAAGGCGCGGGAGAATTGTGAGGGGTCGGCGAAGCCCAGGCGGGCGGCGACCTGCTGCACCCGGAGGCGGTCGTGGGTGAGCAGGTCGGCGGCGAGGGTCATTCGCTGGCGCAGGAGCTCCTGGTAGGGGCTCGTGGTGCCGTAGCGACGGAAAAGCCGGCACGCGTAGGCGGTCGAGATGCCGAATTCGGCGGCCGCCTGCTCGACCGACGTGAGTCGCGCGCGCTCCGTGGCCAAGAATTGCTGGAACCGCTCGAAGGTCGAGAAGGCAACGCCGTCGGGTGTGTCGGAGGGATGCGCGAGTTCCTCGATTTTCGTGAGCAACACGCCAAGGAGCTGCGAGCAGAGAGTCTGGCTGTGTGCCGTGTGGGCGAGGCCGCACTGCTGGAGGAGATCGAAAATCGCCCGGATCTCGCGCGGGCATCCGACGGCGGCATGGCTGCCCGGGGCGAGCCGAGCGGCGTGGAGCAGGCGGGTCGCGTCCCGGCCGAGGAAGTCGACGTAGTACTTCCGCAGCCGGTGCCGGCGGTCGGTGCGGATTGCATGGTGGATGCCCGGGCCGTACGAAAAAACCGCGCCGGCGGCGAGCGGGAAGTCCCGGCCGTCGAGCGTGAGCGTGCCGCGGCCCGCGGCCACGAACTCGACGCAGCAGTAGGGAAAATCGTCGCGGTCCACGACGTAATCGGCTCGCACCCGCTCTTCGCCGCCGCAGACCACCGTGAGCGGTCCGCGGTGGTCTGGCCGCAGGTCGAGGAAGTAGCGGCGGGCCGTCACGACCTGTCGCGAAACGAATGCCGGCAAGGAGCGTCCCGAGGACGGGCGCAGGCGGGAGGAGGTCATGCAGGTCAAGAATAGCCATCCAGCGGTCAAGAATCATCATTCCGGTCGGTGCCGCATCCTCGGTATGCTCTGGGCATGAAACCCCTCCCCAGATTTTCGTTCGGCGTCGGCGACCGATTCGCGCACGAGGCCGAAGCCCAGCTCGCCGCCTTCGAGAGGCTCGCCGCCGCCGGGATCGTCGTGGCTCCGGTGTGGAACAAGTCGAACCGCGAGCACTCGTTCATCGGCAGCGAGCCGGCGAGCGTGCGGATTGCGGCCGAGAAGGCGGTGGCGGCGCGCCGGTGGCCGCACCCCTGGTTTGTCGACGCCGACCACATCCGGCTCGAGACGGTGGACCGGTTCCTCGATTCCAGCGACTTTTTCACGATCGACGTCGCCGACTCGATCGGCAAGCCCGCTCCGGCCGCCGACGTGAGCGGGTTCGTCGCCCGGCATCCCGAACTCTCGAAGCCCCTCGCCGTTCCGGGAATCACGAAGGTGATCCGGCTGTCGGAGGACGCCGTGGCCGGGATCGCCGGCACGTATCTGCTCGCCTGCCGGGAAGCGGGGGCGATCTGGCGGCACATCGCGGCCGCGCGGGGTGACGATGTCGTCATCGAGGTCAGCATGGACGAGACCGACGAGCCGCAGACGCCGCCGCAACTGCTCGTGATCCTCGCGCTTCTCGCCGAGGAGAGGATCCCGCTCCAGACGATCGCCCCCAAGTTCACCGGCCGGTTCAACAAGGGCGTCGATTACGTCGGCGACCTGGCCCGCTTCGAACAGGAGTTTTCCGACGACGTGGCCGTGTGCGCGTTCGCCGGGCGGCAGTACGGCCTGCCGGAGTCGCTGAAGCTCTCGGTGCACTCCGGGAGCGACAAGTTTTCGCTCTATCCCGTGATCCGGCGAACCCTCGCCCGCACGGGCGCGGGCGTGCATCTCAAGACCGCCGGCACGACCTGGCTCGAGGAACTGATCGGTCTCGCGGAGGCCGGGGGCGACGGGCTGGAACTCGCCCGGGAGATCTACGCCTACGCGCTCGACCACGTGGACGAGTTCTGTGCCCCCTATGCGGCGGTGATCGACATCGACCGCTCGCAGCTGCCGCCAGCGGCGGAGGTGGCCGGCTGGAGCGGGCCGCGGCTCGCCGCGGCGATCCGCCACGTGCCCGGGAATCCGGAGTTCAACCCGCACGTGCGGCAGTTGCTCCACGTCTCGTTCAAGGTGGCCGCGAAGCACGGCAGCCGATACACCGACCTCCTCGTGGCCAACCGGGAGATCGTGGCCCGGCAGGTCACGGAGAACATCTTCGAGCGGCATCTCGCCCCGCTGTTCCTGGCCCGATGAGATCCGCCGTCACGATCTGCCTGGTCTCGGAAGCGCGCCAGGGCCCGTTCGTGTTCCACGACGGGCTGGAAGCCGGTTGCCGCAGTGCCGCCGAGCTGGGGTTCGACGCGGTCGAGGTTTTCCCCGAGTCGGCGGCGGGCGTTCCTGCCGCGCTCGGGCGGCTGCTCACGGCCGCCGCGGTCGGGCTGGCCGCCGTCGGCACGGGTGCCGGCTGGGTCAGGCACCGTTGGCACCTGTGCCACGCCGATGCGGCCGTGCGGGCGCAGGCCCGCGAGTTCATCGGTGCGTTGATCGACGCGGCGGGCGGCCTCGGGGCCCCGGCGATCATCGGCTCGATGCAGGGGGCGTGGGGCGGCGACGTGCCCCGCGACACGGCCCTCGACTGGCTGGCGGAAGCGCTGCACGACCTCGGGGGCCGGGCCGCCCGGCACGGGCAGGTGCTGCTCTACGAGCCGCTCAACCGGTACGAGACGAACCTCCTCAACCGGCAGGCGGATGCCGCCGCCTTCCTGCGCGACCGGGGCATCGCCAACGTCAGGCTGCTGTGCGATCTCTTCCACATGAACATCGAGGAGTCCGACATGGCGGCCGCGATCACGGCCTGCGGCGACCTCGTCGGCCACGTGCACTGGGCCGACTCGAATCGGCGGGCGATCGGCCTGGGGCACACGGACACGCAACGAGTGGTGCGGGCCCTGCGGGCGACGGGTTTCCAGGGGTATCTTTCGGCCGAGGTGTTTCCGCTGCCCACGCCCCTCGACGCCGCCCGGACCACGATCGAAAGCATCCGTTCGCTCATGAAAGGCTGATTCATGCTCAATGGTCCTCTGCTCCACCCCGAGATCCTCAGCGTGCTCGCCCGATCAGGGCACCACTCCACGGTGCTGATCGCCGATGGCAACTATCCCGCCCTCAACAAGCGCGGGCCCCGGGCGGAGCTCGTCTCGCTCCAACTCATGCCCGGCGTCCCCACCGTGGCACAGGTCCTCGAGGCGATCCTCGGGGCGGTGCGGATCGACGATGTCCACACGATGGGCGTCGACCGGGCCGACTCCTACGCCGCGGCGACACCAGGCGACCCGCCGGTGTGGGAGGAGTATCGACGGCTCCTCGCCGCCGCCCGGGCACCCTGCCAGCTCACTCCGATCGTGAAGTGGGATTTCTACAAGGCGGTGGCCTCGGAGGACCATGTGCTCACGATCCAGACCGCCGACACGCAGCCGTGGGCGAACCTGCTCCTTTCGCTCGGCTGCCGGACCTTCGAGGGGAGCACGAACCGATGAACACCCGGCCCCTGGGGAAGACCGGCCTCGACGTGCCGCTTCTCGCGTTCGGTGCGAGTTCGCTGGGACAGGAGTTTCGCTCGATCACGCTCGACGAGGCACTCGGAAGCGTGCGCGCCGCACTGGAGTGCGGCCTGCGGCTCATCGATACGAGCCCGTTCTACGGGCGAGGGATGAGCGAGGTCCTGCTCGGCGTCGCGCTCCGGAACGTCCCCCGGGACGAGTACCTCCTGTGCACGAAGCTCGGACGCTACGACCTCGCGCACTTCGACTTCTCGGCGAAGCGGGTCGCGGAGAGCGTCGACGTGTCGCTCCACAGGCTCGGCACCGACCACCTCGACATCGTCCTCTGCCACGACGTCGAATTCGTGCCGCTCGGGCAGATCGTGGACGAGACGATTCCCGCGCTGCGGCGGATCCAGCAGGCGGGCAAGGCGCGGTTCATCGGGTTCAGCGGCTACCCGCAGAAGATATTCAGGTTCATCTGCGACCGGACCGACGTGGACTGCGTGCTCAACTACAACCAGTACACGCTGCAGAACACCCGGTTCGCCGACGAGACCATTCCCGCCCTCGCAGCCAGGGGCATCGGCGTGATGAATGCCGGGCCGTTCAGCGCCCGGCTGCTCACCGACGCGCCGCTGCCGGCCTGGCTGAAGGAGCCGGAGCAGGTCAAGACGGCGGCCCGGCAGGCTGCGGAACTCTGCCGATCCCGGGGCGGTTCGCTCGCGAAACTGGCGCTGCAGTTCGCACTGGCGAACCCGGACATCGCGACCACGGTCGCCGGCAGTGCCAACCCCGACAACATCCGCGCGTGGGCCCGCTGGGCCGCCGAGCCGCTCGACGCCGATCTCCTCCGCGACGTGCAGGCGATCTTCGCGCCGGTGCGGAACGTCGGCCACGCGGAAGGCCTGCCCGAGAACAATTGAACGAGTCGCTGAAGTGAATGAGCCGCTGAAGATCGACGCCCATCAGCATTTCTGGAACTACTCCGCCGCCGACTATCCGTGGATCGGTGCGGGCATGGAACGGCTGGCCCGCGACTACACTCCGGCGGATCTGGCGGCCTCTGCCGCTCCCGAGGGGGTGGCGGGGAGCGTGGCCGTGCAGGCTCGGCAGTCGCGCGAGGAGACGAACTGGCTCCTGTCGCTCGCCGCGGAAAACCCGTTCATCCGTGGCGTCGTGGGCTGGGTCGATCTGCGGAGCGGGCGGGTCGGCGAGGAACTCGCGGCGTGCGCGGGCCGGGAAAAATTCGTCGGGGTGCGGCACGTCGTGCAGGACGAGCCCGATCCCCGGTTTCTTGTCGGGGACGATTTCGTGCGGGGCGTGCGGTCGCTCCATCAGTTCGGCCTCGCCTACGACCTGCTGATCTATCCCCATCAGCTGCCTGCGGCAATCGAGCTCGTGGGCCTCCTGCCCGACCAGGCGTTCATCCTCGACCACCTGGCGAAGCCGCGCATCAAGGCCGCCGAACTGGCGGACTGGCGCCGCGACATCGAGGCTCTGGCGGCCCACCGGAACGTGGCGTGCAAGCTGTCCGGCCTGGTGACCGAGGCCGTCTGGCGCCAGTGGAAGCGGCCCGACTTCACGCCGTACGTCGATGTCGCCGTGGCGGCCTTCGGCCCGGAGCGGCTGATGTTCGGCAGCGACTGGCCGGTGTGCCTGCTCTCGGCCGAGTACGCCGAGGTCGTGGCAATGATCGACGAATGCATCACCACGCTCACTCCCAGCGAGCGCTCGTTGATCTGGGGCGACACCGCCCGCCGCGTGTATCGACTAGGATGACTTGAACAGGAAGGTGAGGGGGTCGGCGAACGGTCGAGGAGCACTGGGCTGCCGCAGTCCACGCGACGAGACTTTTGCCGCCCCCGAGCCGGCGCACAACTCCTCGGGAATCGACTGGATCGTCTCATGCAGGCACTGCTCCTCGAACAGCCGAAGTCGTTTCGCTTCATCGACGTGCCCGAGCCGGCGGCGCCACAGCCGGGCGAGGCGGTCGTGCGCGTCCATGCCGTCGGGATCTGCGGCACCGACTACGGCGGCTACCTCGGCAAGATGCCCTTCTTCAGTTATCCGCGGATTCCGGGGCACGAGCTGGGCGTGGAGGTCGTCGCGGTGGGACCAGGCGTCACGAACGTGAAGCCAGGTGACCGTTGCTGCGTCGAGCCCTACATCAACTGCCAGCGCTGCTCTTCCTGCCGCCGCGGCCTCACGAACTGCTGCGAGCACCACCAGACGCTCGGCGTCCACTGTGATGGCGGCCTGCGTCCGCTGTTCACGGTGCCGGCCCGGAAGCTCCACCTGTCGCCCGCCCTCACGGCGGCCCAGAATGCCCTCGTGGAAACGCTCGCGATCGGCTGCCATGCGATCGACCGGGCCGGGCCCACTCCGGATGAAACGGTGCTGGTCATCGGCGCGGGGCCGATCGGGCTCTCGGCCGTCGAGTTCGCCAAGCTCTCCGGCGCCAGGGTGATCGTGATGGACATGGCGGCCGCCCGGCTCGCCTTCGTCCGCGAGCGGATGGGCATCACCGACACGGTGGTGGCGAAGGGCGACGGCTCCGACGAGGCGACGGTGGCGGCGCTCACCGACGGGCGGATGTGCGACGTGGTCGTCGATGCCACGGGGAGCAACGTCAGCATGGCCCGGGCGCTGGCGTTGTGCAGTTTCGGCGGGCGGCTGGTGTACGTGGGGATCACGCAGGCCGAGCTCGTGTTTCCACACGCGCCGGTGATGCACCGGCGCGAGCTCACGCTGCTCGCCAGTCGCAACGCGTTGTCGCGGGATTTCGGCCGGATCATCCGCCTGATCGAGGAGGGTCGGATCGACACCCAGCCCTGGATCACGCACCGGATCCCGTTCGCCGACACGATCCGTGCGTTTCCCGGATTCCTCGAACCGGGGAGTGGCGTCATCAAGGCCGTGGTCGAGATGCCGGCCTGAAGAACCTGCCCAGCGGGCTCGCGAGCAGGGCCGGCAGGAGGACGAGGTCGCCGACGAGCGCGGCGGCCACGAGCAGGGAGAGCATCCAGGCGAACCGGCGCGACGGGGCGAACGAACTGCCGGCGAAGACGAGGATCCCGACGCCGCAGACGAGCGCGCTTTCGGTGAGGGCGGCCGCCGAATGGCGAAACGCGGCGGTGACCGCCGCGAGCCGGGCGTCACGATCGGCTGGTCGTCCGTCGGCGTTCAGCCCGCGCCGGAAGAACGTGAGGAAGTGAAACGTTCCGTCCACCGCCATGCCGAGGGCGATCGAGGCGGTCATGACGCTCCCGATGTCGAGCGGCAGTTGCGACCAGCCGAGGAGTCCGAAGAGCAGGATCATCGGGAACACGTTGGGAATCATCGCCACCAGTCCCGCGATGATTCCGCGTTCCGCGGCCATCATCACCGCCGTGATCACGACGCAGGCGGAGAGAAAGCTCGAAAACAGGTCGTGGAGCAGCGTTTTCTGGATCGCGTTGATGAGCGGCATCACGCCGGTGTACTCCACCGCGAGGCCCTGCGCGCGACCCGCGCGGGCGGCCACGAGCGGATCGACCCGGCGGCGAACTTCGGCGAGGAAGTCGCCATAGTCGAGGCCCGACAGGGCCGACGTCCTGGCCGTCACCCGCCAGAGTTGCGTGCCGTCGATCTCGCGGACGATCGGCATGTCGGTGAGACCCACGAGCCCCTGCTCGAGCCTGCGGGCGACGACGGCCCTGCGGGCCGCTGCCCGCACCCCGATGGCCGCGTCGTCCTCGGGGAGGAACGTCGCCGCGGACAGCACGCCCGTGACCCCCGGCAGCGCGCCGATCGCGTCGCCCACCTCCCGCACGAGATCGAGCCGCTCGGCCGCCCGCATGGTGGCGTCGGGGTCGAACCGCAGCACGACCTCCACCGGTGCCAGCGGCCCGATCTTCCGCTCCAGCCACTCGTAGTCGCGGATCACGCGGCTCTCGGGGGTGAAGAGCGTGTCGATCGACACCGACGTGCGCAGGCGGGGCGTGCCGGCGCCGGTCACGGCCATCGCGAGAGTGGACATGAACACGATCGGTAACGAGCGGCGGATGGTCCACGCCGCGAACGCCGCCACCCCGCTGCCGCCCGCCTCCCCCTCTCCGCCGCGACGGCGGATCGGCCAGCGTTCGAAGATGCCGGGCAGCACGAGAAACAGGAGCACGAGCGTGGCGAGCACGCCGAGCGCCGCGTGGAATCCGAACACGCCGATGGGCTCGAGTTCGCTCACGACGAGCGAGAACAGGCCGACGGCCGTGGTGCCGGCCGAGAGGGCGCACGGGAGCCAGCCGGTGGCGATGGCCCGCACGGCGACGCCGCGTCGCGGGCCCTGCTCGTGGGCATCGACGAGATAATTGACGAGATGGATTCCTCCCGACACTCCGAGCGTGAGCACGAGCAGCGGCATCACGATCAGGACGGGGTTCATCCGGTCGCCCCACAGATGCAGGAACGTGAACGAGAGGCCCACGCAGGCGAGCGACACGACGAACACGAGCAGCGCGTAGCGGAGCGAGCGCAGCGACCACCACGTCAGCACGAGGATCAATGCCGCGGCCGGCGGCCCGAAGGTGGCGAGGCTGTCGGCGCTCGCCGCATCGACCGCCACGTTGTCGATCACGGGGCCCGCGAGATGCAGGTCGGCCTCGCGGGGCGTCGCCGTCCGGAGGAGGACGTCACGGATCCAGGCCACGGCCTCCCGCCGGTCGGCCAGGCCCGCTCGCGTGAAGGGGATGACGAGGCAGGTCGTGCTGCCGTCGGCCCCGATCAGCACGCCCCGCAGCCGTTCGAGGGCCGCCTTCCGGTCGAGCGAGAGCGGCGGATCGGTGAGCCGGGCGAGGACGGTCTTCCCGGTCACCACCCCCTCGAACCACGGTTTGCCGTCGCGGTCGCACGGAGCGGCGGTTCCGGTGGCGACGGCGAGAAACCGGTCGATGGCCGGGTTGTCGAGCGTGCAGTCCGGCCACGAGGCGATGACGACGTCACCGCTCTCGAATTCGCGCGTGAACCTGTCGTAGGCCAGCCGGGGCGGGAACGTGGCGGGCACCCATTCGATCGGCGTGGTCGTGGGGATGGCGAGGACCGCGCTCGCAGCCGACACGATCCAGGGTGTTGCCGCGGCGAGGGCCGCGAGCGTCACGAGGCTCGCGAAGAGGAGCGGCCCCCCCGGGCGGGCGTCGTCGGGGGAGGCTGGAGGGGACGACGTCATGGCGACATCGTAACCACCGGCACGCGGGCGAGAGGCCCGGCTGGCATGCCCGGGTAGCCCGGCACGCTGGCCTGGTACTCGCGATACCGGTCGCCGATGAAGAAGGCGAGCCGGCGGTCCTTGAGCACGCTGCCGACGTAGATGTAGCCCGTCCAGATCGCGATCAGCACGGCCCGGTCGAGCGTCACGATCGGCGTGAACCAGATCAGGCCGAGGAAGCTCAGGTAGACCGGATGCCTGAGGAGGCGATAGGCCCCGCGGGGCTGAAACTCGCGCCGCTCCTGGGGCAGTTCCCGCACCCACCGCCACCACGGCGTGAAGCCCGTTTGGTGACCGAGTCCCGTGAGGTGCAGCGCGTAGAGAAGGAGGCACCAGCAGCCGGCGAAGGCGGCGGTGACCCACGGCGCCAGTGGTGCGGGCCACGCCCAGACGACGACGGTGCTCGGCTGCCAGGCGAGAATCGTCGCGAGGAGCACGACGCACGTCACGACGCAGTAGAAGCAGCCGTAAAACGCCTGCGGCACGAAACGCGCCGTGAGCGCGCGGCGCACGGCAGGCAGGAGCAGGACGCTGTGCGGCACCGCGAACATCGCGGCGAGCGCCGCGTCGATCACGGCCCCCCGGCACAACGCGCTGGCGTCACCGGGCCCCGTTCCGGGACCGGGACCGTGCCCCGCGAGAAACCACACGAGGTGCCAGACCGTGAAGGCGAACAGCCCGTGCGTGGCCAGGCCGAAGGCGATGCCGACGGTCCGGCCGAGCGTGTGAATGAATCCCTGCATCCGTGCGGGGCTCCGGGAAGGGGCGGGGGCGGTCACCCGGCCGCGCGAGACGGGCGGTGGGCCACGAAGCATCCGTACTGCATGGCGCCGGAGCGGTAGGCTCCGAGGAGGGTGGAAAAGTGGTCGATGAAGAGCGCCTGGGCGGGGTCGATCCACGGTGCCAGGCGGTGGATGCCGAGGGCGCGCACGCGGGATTCGCAGAGTTCCCAGGTCCGTGCCACGCGGTCCGTCCAGTCGTGCGTGCCATCCACGATCAGCCCCGCCCGTTCCATCCAGCCGCGGTAGTCGGAGAAACTGCCGAGCGACGGACAGAGGAACGCTTCGCAGACCTGCTCGACCTGGCTGCGTTTGTCGGGCGAAGCGGCGGCATCTTCAGCGGCCAGCCACGCACAGATCGCGACCCGACCACCAGGCCGGAGCCACGAGGCGACATGCTCGAAGAATCGGGGCTTGTCGGCGAGATGCTCGGTGCATTCGATGCTCCACACCACGTCGAACGACTCCGGCGCGAAGGCCTCCGTTTCCACGTCGGTGCGGCGAAATTCCGTCATGGCCGCCACGCCCTGCCACCAGGCGGCCGTTCCAGCCCACCGCCGCTGGAGGCCGCTGAGCGTGACGCCGGTCACGTGGCAGCCACGTGAACTCGCGAGGTGGATCGCAGAGCCCCCCATCCCGCAGCCCACGTCGAGCACGCGGTCGCCGGGGCGGAGGCGGCCCAGATCGGCGAGCGTGTCGGTGAGCCGCACCTGGGCGTCGCGGGGAGCGAGGACGGAGTCGGCATCATCCCACAGGCCGTGATGGATGTGCGGACCCCAGAGGAGGCGGTAGAAGGGCGTGGCCAGGTCGTAGTGGCTCCGGATCGCCCGTTTCGTGATGCCGGCGGCGGAGATCATGAAGATCACGGACTCCCTGCGGCCGGGAGGACGATGTCTCCCCAGATCTTGAGTTCGTCGGCGACGCCGACCATGCCGCCGAACTTCGCATACGGCTTCATGCCGAAGTCGGTCTGGCGGATCGAGAACCCGCCGCGGAGCCGCACGCCGGCCCCGGCCTCTTCGGCGGTGGCCACGAGCGTGAGCGGTCGGGTCGCGCCGTGGAGCGTGAACGTGCCGACGAGTTCGTAGGTGGGCGGCTTGCCTGGCTGCTGCTGGACCGCTGGCATCGACGAGCGGATGTCGAACCGGGCGGTCGGATGCCGGACCACGTCGAGTACCTCGGCGCCGAGCATGTTGGCATTGGTCTGTTGCTGCGTGCTCGCATCGACGTCGCCCGGCACGCCGAGCATCTTCCGGGCGGAAGGAGTGTCGGCGAGGAACGACCGCATGTCGAAGACGAGCGAGCCGGCCTGCTCGCGGGCGCCGAGCGTCACCTGCCCGGCCGCGAGCCGGCCCTCGACCGCGTGCACGTGGCCGACGAGCCCACTCTTGCCGACGAGCACATAGACGCGGCTGGCGGCGAGATCAACGGGCCGCGGCGGCGCCGAAATCTGCTGGCCCACCGCGTGCGGCATCGCCATCAGGAGGAAGCCCGCCAGCAAGGACGGGAAGCGGCCACAGCGCCCGGGGCTCGCGGTGATCATGCTTTCGATCATGTGGAACAGGCTATCCGCCAGGGGGCGGTTTCCCGAAGACCAGATCGGCGTCTCGCGGCCGCGTGACCTGTCGAAATCGTGATGCGTCTCGCGGTTCGGCGTTCTTCCCCTTGCCGTCGCGTTCCGAGGGCGTAGATTCGCGGCGGTTGGTCCATCATCTCACGAACGAAACTCACGCCGGATAAAGGAAGTTCGTCATGTCGAAAAAATCCGTCGCCGACCTCGACCCGCGCGGCAAGGCCGTGCTCGTCCGCGTCGATTTCAACGTGCCGCAGGACGACTCCGGCACGATCACCGACGATCGTCGGATCAGGATGGCTTTGCCCACGATTCGGTCGATCCTCGATCGCGGCGGCAAAGCGATCCTCATGTCGCACCTCGGCCGGCCCGCCGGCAAGGGACCTGAGCCGACATTCTCGCTCGCGCCCGTCGCGAAGCGGCTCGGTGAGCTTCTCGGCAAGCCCGTGACGCTCGCTGCCGACACCGGCGGCGCCGACTCGCAGGCCAAGGCCAAGGCCCTCCCGGCTGGCGGCGTGCTCGTCCTGGAAAACGTGCGGTTCAACAAGGGGGAGAAGAAAGGCGACGACAAGGCCTACGTGGACGGCCTCGCGGCCCTCGCCGACGCCTATGTGAACGATGCCTTCGGCACCTGCCATCGCACCGAGGCGAGCATGCACGCGGTGCCCGTGGCGATGAAGGCGGCCGGCAAGCCGGCCGTGTCGGGCTTTCTCGTCGAGAAGGAGATCCAGTATCTCGCCGATGCGATCGCCAGGCCGAAGCGGCCGTTCGTGGCGATCCTCGGCGGCAAGAAGGTGAGCGACAAGATCGCCGTGATCACGAACCTGTTGTCGATCTGCGACCACGTCCTGATCGGCGGCGCGATGGCCTACACGTTCTCGCTGGCGCAGGGCGGCAAGACGGGGAAGTCGCTCGTCGAGCCCGACAAGCTCGACCTGGCCAAGGAGCTGCTCGCGCGGGCCGCGGGCAAGCTCGTGCTGCCGGTGGACACCCACTGCGCCGACGACTTCTCGGCCGGTGCGAACAAGCAGGTGGTGAAGGCGGGCGAGATCCCCGACGGCTTCGAGGGACTCGACATCGGTCCCGAGACGGCCGAGCGGTACGCCGCGATCATCCGCGAGGCCGGCACGGTCGTGTGGAACGGGCCGATGGGCGTGTTCGAGATGCCGCCGTTCGACGCCGGCACGAAGGCCGTCGCCGACGCGGTGGCCGACGCCACGGCGAAGGGGGCGATCACGATCATCGGTGGCGGTGACTCAGCCGCCGCCGTCGAGCAGCTCGGCTACGCCGACCGGGTGAGCCACGTTTCGACCGGTGGCGGCGCGTCGCTGGAGATGCTCGAGGGCAAGGCCTTCGAGACGGTCGCCGTCCTCGACGACAAGTGATCGGGGCTACCGTCTGGCCGTGTCGGTGACGGCGGGCGCCGCGGCCTCTTGTGCCGCGAGCCGCTCGCCGGTCGCCGTCACATAGTTGAGATCGTGCCGGCTCAGCCGGGCGAGCGGCACGGTCGCGTGGCGGCCGTTGTCCTTGAGGATCCTGACGGCGTCGGGGCGGATTTCGACGAGCCGTCCGATCGTCTCATGGCGACCGGTGTCGTCGATCCAGCGTCGCACCGGCTCCGCCGACGGCACGAGGATAGCCGAGAAGGGATCCTCTCCGCCGGCAGCCGGTTCCCTGGTGGAGGACGGCTTCTCCGTGGAGGGCGGTTCCTGTTCGTCGAACAGGTTGTCGGGAGCGTCGCTGCGCGGTTCTCCCGACTGCTTCATCGGCTGCCGCGGCGGGCGTTGCGGCTCGCGTTCGGCGGGCAGATCGCCCCCCTCGTCAAACAGGTTTTCGATTTTTTCCGGCATGGGCCGCGCGGTTTCCTCAGGTCGCGCGCGCGGCGCGTCGGCGGGCGGCTTGGGCATCGACTCGAGGGCCGCCTTTTCCACCGCCTCCTTCTCCGCCGACTCGGCGAGGATTTCGGCAGCCGTCCTGAACTGCGGCTCGGGTACGGGCGTGGCGGGCCTGGCTGCCGCGGCCTCCTTTTCGAGGCGGTCCTGTTCCGCCTTCTCGGCGAGGATTTCCGCCGCCGTCTTGAATTGGGGCTCGCGGACGGGCATCGCCGGAGCCTGGGCCGGCACCGCCGGCTGTTCGGCGGGCAGCGGTTTCTCCGCCGATGCCGGAGCAACGGGTTCGAGTTGCGGCACCGCTGCCTCGATCGGCCGGGGCGAATCCGTGACCGGCGTACCGACCGACGGCGTTTCCACCGCCGGAGCATCCACGACCGCGGTCTCCTCGACCACCACGTGGGCCGAGCCGTCCGCGGGCAGGCAGCACTGGTTCGGCAGACATGCATGCGTCACATGAGTCTCATGCGTCGCCACCGGGATGCGGCAGGTCACCACGCGGCAACGGGGCCTGCAGCGGCTGCGAAGAAATCGACAGGCCGATGCCGAGTCGATCGCGAGAACGACCGAGAGCGATCCCACCATCAGTATCCGCAGCCAGCGACGCACGATGCACCTCTCCCGAAAGGTTGGCGACGCCCACCGAGACGGTCGCCACCATGACGGTGCGTATGCTAATTCGGGTGCAAAGGCCGGGCAAATCGCCGCTCGCAGCCGCTCGGAAGGCCACTCAAGCGGTGCTTGGCAGCCGGCCCATCCGGCTGAAAAGCGAAGGGCCGTGGCAACTTGGGTCTGCCACGGCCCTCCCTCGGATCGAACCTGCCGTCCGCCTGCGAAACGGGGTAGAGAACTGCGAGACTGGTGCGGATCGGGCCGTGACGGGCACGTGCTTTTCGAAGGATCCGGACCAACGCGTTGGGTTTGGCACCTCCGACGGAATGCGGACGCAGGACGAAAGTCGATGACGAGGTCATCGGCCGTCGTTCAACACCGACTCGACGATCTCACGGCCATCGACGCACAGTCGTCACGACCCGCGCCACGCCACCGGTCAGGAACACCCCATGCTGTTGCCGCAGTTGTGGCAGAGGTAGCAGTTGCCGTTTCGCACGGTGATCGCGCCGCAGCCGTCGCAGACCGGGGCGTCGATCTGGAACTTCGCGAACTGGCTCTGGCGGTCCGCCGGACTGGCGTTGGGATCGGCCGCCATCTTGAGCCCAGCCCGTTCGAGCAGGGCCGCGGATGCCGAAACGCTCGTTTTGGCAGGGGCGGCCTTCGTGGCCGACGTCGCATGCCCGTTGGTGCCCGAGGGGTGCTTGCCGCGGCTGGTCGTCTCACCGTTGGTGCGGGCCTTTCCCTGCCCATCGGCCAGCCCGCTCGCCGTCGTGGCGGCGGGCTTCCGCTCGCTTTCGGCGTCGTCACCCGCGGCGGCCTCCTCGCCGCCGCCGTAGCCGCCGGGCCTGTTCGCCTCGCGATAGCCAGGAATGAACTCGGTACCCATCCAGCGGAACAGGTAGTCCACGAGGCTCTTCGCCACCGGGATGTCGGGATTCTTCGTATAGCCCCAGGGCTCGAACCGCGTGTGCGAGAACTTCTTCACGTACACCTCGAGCGGCACCCCGTACTGCAGGCTCATCGACACGCTGGTGCCGAAGGCATCCATGAGGCCGCCGATCGTGCTCCCTTCCTTCGCCATCGTGATGAACAGCTCGCCCGGCCTGCCGTCATCGTAGAGGCCGACCGTGATGTATCCCTCGTGACCGCCCACGTTGAACTTGTGGGTCACGCTCCGCCGCGTGTCCGGCAGTCGCTCGCGCCGCGGCGCCGCGGTCGCCTTGGCGGCCGCCTTGTCGCTCTCGGTGCTCGTGTTGAGCGGCTGGCTCTCCTTCGATCCGTCGCGGTAGATCGCGATGGCCTTCAGCCCGAGCCGCCAGCCCTCGATGTAGGCGCCCGCGATGTCGGCAGGGGTGGTTTCCCGGGGCATGTTCACGGTCTTGGAGATCGCGCCGGAGATGAACGGCTGGGCCGCCGCCATCATCCTCACGTGGGCCTCCCAGGCGATGCTCCGCTTGCCGAGCCGGGGCTTGAACGCGCAGTCGAAGACCGGCAGGTGCTGGTCCCGGAGGCCGGGGGCACCCTCGATCGTGTCGTTCTTGTCGATGAAGGCGAGGATGCCTTCGACCGTGGGCTCGTCGTAGCCCAGGGTCCGCAGGGCAAGCGGGACCGTCTGGTTCACGATCTTGAGCATGCCGCCGCCGGCCAGCTGCTTGTACTTCACCAGCGCGATATCGGGCTCGATGCCGGTCGTGTCGCAGTCCATCAGGAAGCTGATCGTGCCGGTCGGGGCGAGGACCGTCGCCTGGGCGTTGCGATAGCCGTGCTTGCGTCCGCCGGCGAGCACGTCGTCCCAGACCCGCCGGGCCGCGTCGTGGAGATACCTCGGGCACGACGGATCGATCTTCTCGACGGCGCTGCGGTGCATCTGCATCACGTTGAGCATCGGCTCGCGGTTGGCCGGGAATCCCTCGAACGGGCCGACCGCCGCCGCGAGCTCGGCGCTCGTGCGGTTGGCGGCACCGTGGAGGATCGCGGTGAGCGCGCCACACAGGCCGCGGCCGGCGTCGCTGTCGTAGGCGACGCCGTCGGCCATCAGGAGGCTGCCGAGGTTCGAGTAGCCGAGGCCCAGCGGCCGGTACAGATGGCTGTTCCGCGCGATCCGCTTCGTCGGGTAGCTCGCGTGGTCCACCAGAATCTCCTGGGCCACGAAGAAGATCCGGCAGGCGGCCGCGAATCGCTCGACGTCGAACATGCCGTCGGCCTTGCGGAACTTCATCAGGTTGATGCTCGCGAGGTTGCAGGCGGTGTCGTCGAGGAACATGTATTCGGAGCACGGATTGCTGGCATTGATCCGGCCGGAGTTGGGGCAGGTGTGCCAGCGGTTGATCGTGGTGTCGTACTGCACTCCCGGATCACCGCACTGCCAGGCACACTCCGCCATCCGGTTCATCACCTCGCGGGCCTTGTAGCTCGGGCCGGCCTTCGAGGGATCGGTGACCCAGCGGGTGGTCCAGGTGTCGTCGCGATCGATCGCCTGCATGAACTCGTCGGTGAGCCGTACCGAGAGGTTGGCGTTCTGGAACAGGATCGAACTGTAGGCCTCGCCGTTGAAATTGGAGTCGTAGCCCCCCTTCTCGATGAGGACGCGGGCCTTCTTCTCCTCCTTCGCCTTGCACTCGATGAATTCCATGATGTCCGGGTGGTGGACCTTCAGCGACTGCATCTTGGCGGCCCGACGGGTCTTGCCTCCGCTCTTCACCACTGCGGCCACCTGGTCGTAGACCCGCATGAACGAGAGCGGGCCGGAGGGCTTGCCGCCGCCGGCGAGCTTCTCGCGCTGGCTGCGAAGGGTGGAAAGATCCGTGCCGGTGCCCGAACCGAACTTGAAGAGCATCGCCTCGCTGCGGGCGAGGTCCATGATGTCCTCCATGTTGTCCTGCACGCTCTGGATGAAGCAGGCGCTGCCCTGGGGGAATTCGTAGGGGTTTTCCGGCACCACGACGTCGCGCTTGGCCTCGTCCCAGCGCCAGTTGCACGGAGCCCCCTTCACGCCGTACTGGTGGAAGAGGCCGACGTTGAACCAGACCGGCGAGTTGAAGGCCCCGTGCTGGTGGACGCAGAGCCAGGCGAGATCGCGGTAGAAATTTTCGCCGTCCTGCCGCGTGCGGAAGTAGCCGTCCTGGATCCCCCAGTCGGCGATCGTGCGGGCCACGCGGTGCACGAGCTGCTTGACGGAGTGCTCGCGCTCGGGCGTGTGGATCTCGCCGTAGAAATACTTGCTCACGACCACGTTCGTCGCCAGCTGGCTCCAGGCGGCGGGGATCTCGCACGCCGGCTGCTCGAAGAGCACCTTGCCGTCCTCCCCCTTGATCGCAGCCGTCCGGAGCTCCCACTCCGTGGTGTCAAACGGGGTTTCGACCTCCACCGGGCAGAATGTCGGCTGGATGGCGAGCGGCTGCCGCGGGGCGCCGGTGCCCATGGACGGGCTGGTCGCCTCCGAGGGAGCCGTGGTCGCAAAGCCGGCGGTGGGGTCGAATGCTGCCATGGGGTGGAAACTCCTTCCAGGGAAAGTGTCGGTCTCGAAAGTATACTTCCGTATAGTGAATCGCCAAACGGCTATCGGTCGGATCAGGGCCCCGGGTTGAGCCAGTCAGCCCGGGTGTGGGCGGAAAACCACGCGATTCCGAGAAAGCAGCTCCTTCTGCATGCTATCGCAAGATGTTGTGGCGGTTTTCCCGCCGACCACTCCATATGGCCGGGGCGTGAATGTAGCGTGAGCGCTTGGTGAGTCAAGCAGGGTTTGGGGCAGGTGCAAAAACCCCTCGGAAATTGCCTTCCCGGCCGTGCCCGAGCCATGCCAGCACGTGATAGCACTGTCCACCCGCAGGAGGGGTTGTCGCCGCGGACGTTCGCCTGCGGCGATCGATGCTGCGAAGATGGAGCGTTCCCCCGGATGCGGCGGAAGTGGAGTCCGCCCCCGTTTCAACCTCGTCAGGAGTCCCTGCCATGTCGCACGTGCCCCCGCTCCACCGACCGCTCGACGGCCTTCGCATCCTGGTCCTTGTGGGCGACGATTACGAGGATCTCGAACTCTGGTATCCGAAACTGCGGCTCGAGGAGGCCGGAGCCCACGTCACCGTGGCCGGGGCGATGCAGGGCCGCACCTCCTCCGGCAAGCATGGCTATCCGTGCACGAGCGACGCGGCGATCGGCGACATGGAGGCGGCCGACTTCCACGGGATCGTGATTCCCGGGGGGTGGATGCCCGACAAACTGCGGCGGGACGAAAAGGTGCTCGATCTCGTCCGCGAGTTCTCGGCCCAGGGCAAACTCGTGGCGGCGATCTGCCATGGGGGCTGGATCCCGATTTCGGCCGGGGTCTATCGGGGCGTGCGCGTGACCGGCAGCCCCGGAATCAAGGACGACCTGATGAACGCCGGCGCGATCTGGGAGGACACGCCCGTGGTCGTCGATCGACATCACGTGACGAGCCGGAAGCCCGCCGACCTGCCGCAGTTCATGGCGGCGATCGTGGAACTTCTGGCAGGAGTGGCGGCCGCCTGAGGGCCCCGACCGGCGCGGCCGAGTGTGCGGTGACGAGTAAGCAAAATCCCGACTCCGCCGCGGCCCGTGCCGGCCAATAATGTCTGTATGAGCCATCACTCTCCAGTCGCGCGTCTGCGCCGGCTCCCGCGCCGGGCGGCGTTCCGAGCAGCCGGTGCAGGGATCGCCCTCCCGCTGCTCGACGCGATGCTGCCAGGCTTTGCCGCGGCGGCTCCGGGCACGGGCCCCGGCTCCGTGCCACCCCGCATGGTCGCGATCCACGCGGCGCTCGGGATGATGCCGCAGTTTTTCTTTCCCGCGAAGCCGGCCGCGGGCGGCCCTGCCGACGTGCCGTCGAGCCCCTACCTCGACCCGCTCGCCCCGCACCGCGGCCAGTTCACGGTCTTCTCGGGGATGTCGCATCCGGAGGTCGATGGCAACCATCATGCCGGCCAGTGTTTTCTCACGGGCGCCCCCCACCCCGGCCAGCCCACGTTCAAAAACTCGATCTCGCTCGACCAGGTGGCCGCCGAGAAGATCGGCCTCGCCACCCGGTTTCCATTTCTCGCGCTCTCCGTCGAGAAGGGGCACCAGTATTCGAACACCCTGGCCGTGTCGCGGAGCGGCGTGGACATTCCCGCGGAAGCCAGTCCCAAGCGGCTCTACCGCGCCATGTTCGTGGCCGGCACGCCGCAGGAGAAGGCGGCGACGCTGCGCCGCATCGAGGCCGGCGGGAGCGTGCTCGACCTCGTCCTCGACAAGAAGTCCCGCCTCGAGAAGGCCGTGGGTCCCGAGGATCGCGGCCGCCTCGACCAGTATTTTTCGAGCGTCCGTGAACTGGAGAGCCGGCTCCAGAAGTCGATCGAGTGGGAAAACCGCCCCAAGCCCACGGTGGACTTCAAGGAGCCCGACGACATCGCCGATGCGAACCGTGTGATCGAGAAGTCGAAGCTCATGTTCGACCTGATCCGCCTCGCGTTCCAGACCGACTCGACGCGGGTGATCACGCTCTCGCTGAGCACGTTCTCCGTCGTGCCCCACGTGCCGGGCGTGAAGAACGAGACGCACGGGCTCACGCACCACGGCAACGAACCGGAGAAGATCGCCGAGCTCAAGAAGATCGAGGAGGCGCAGATGGTGGCGCTGGCCGGCTTCCTCCAGTCGCTCCGCGACACGCCCGACGGGGCTGGCACGCTCCTCGACCACACGCAGGTGCTCTACGGCAGCTGCCTCGGCAACGCCAACTCCCACTCCAACCAAAACCTGCCGATCATCCTGGCCGGAGGTGGCTACAGGCATCCCGGCCACCTCGCGTTCGACGAGAAGAAAAACGAGCCGCTCGCGAACCTCTATCTGACGATGCTGCAGAAGCTCGGCGTCGAGACCGACCGCTTCTCATCGAGCACCGGCACGCTCCGCGGCATCGATGCCTGACGGCAGGCCGACCTGCTGCCGCAGCCAGTTCCGGATGAACGCGCGTTCGGGCGTGTGCCGCAGCGAATAGAGCGAGCCGTGGTTCACCCACGCCAGCGGAAAGAAGGTGACGCTGCTCGAGGACGGTTTGTGCCGTTCGACGAAGGCCCGCGTCTTGGTCAGGCTGCTGTCGTACACGGGCTTGAGCTTGAAGGCCGTGATCGCCTCGCCGAGGGTGCTGCAGCCGGCAGCCGTGATCTTTGGAATCAGCTCGGCGTCGGGATTCCCGCTCAGGATGTCGGTGTTGTATTCCGCCACGATCAACTGCGCGATCGTGCCGAGCCGGGCGA
>Ga0136644_10000088_pt1 | contig 66123 bp, 58 predicted proteins | sample C_130820_EF_Meta_FD_94780 | JGI IMG/M metagenome (GOLD analysis project Ga0136644, IMG submission 94780) | Freshwater microbial communities from Lake Croche, Canada to study carbon cycling - C_130820_EF_MetaG (v2) (version 2) | ecosystem: Environmental > Aquatic > Freshwater > Lake | place...
AATTGAGAAATCAAATCCCCCGTCCGCCGTAATTAGCTCCATAGATGATGCATATTTCTCTTTGCAATATACGAAATTCTCTAGGGATAAAATATTTCCGGTATTATCCGCACCAGACTCGATATATACGTTTTTATTTTGCCGCAAAAAAGTATCACTTTTTTTCCATCCGGGGATATTTGGGTCATTATTTTCATCTTGGATTGTCATGCCAATATAAATATCATGGTAGAATTTACGTAGTCCGACCATGGCCTCTATAAATCCACCCGGTCCTTCTGCTAAATGGAATGTCTTGATGGGTTTTGAATCAAACGTCAGATTAAACGTATTTACGATTTCAATCATTTTGAAATATGACCTAGAAAGCGGCTTATATTTTGAAATACACTTCTTTTTAAATGGCACAGAAGAATGTATATACTCATATGGATTAGTGTACTTTTTAAAGATATCCCAGTCTTTTTCACGTTCATCTAATAATTGTTTGGTATCATATAAATAACTAGAAAGCGAATTTGATATTACTGGTTTTGGAACGTCTTCTTTTTCTATGCAGTCAATATATTTATGTATAATAATAGATGTTCTTGGTAATAAATAATAGGACATCTTTGGGTCGATAGTCAATATAAAAAAATATGTTTATATTGATTTGTATTTTTACATATTAAGGTTTTGGGGCCGTAGGAACACGAATCTTTAGTTTCATTGGCGGAGCGGCTACCTTAGTAGGTTCTTCTTCCGCTACTGCTTTTTCTGATTCAGGCTTTTGTGCTACTACCTTCTTCTTAATGACTAACTTAGGACCCTTTACCTTCTCAATAACAACAGGCTCTGCTTTTTCTTGCTGTACTGCTACCGTCTTCTCAAGTTCCGCAATATTTTCTTCGCCATTACGCTCAATAAATTCACTTTGTTTTAAAATAACCTCGGTCATCTTCTTAACATCGACCTGTAAGACCTTACGGAATATGAAATAACGATTCAAGAATGAGATTTGCTTCTCCTCACTCGACATTTCCAAGGCCTGTCTATAATTTGTTTCACTCTGTTTATTGCGCTTTACTTCAATCTCCATATTAGAATATAATTCTCTGAAAAGGCCACTTGAATCGGGTAAATCCATACCCCTTACTTCCTCCTTTTTCGCAAGGATAAAACCATAGTCCTCCATAACGCGTACCAAATAATCGAAATTTACCAAGTACTCACGGAATGACTGGTTAATACTTTCTTGATAAACATTAATCGCATAACCTAAACTCATTTCATCATCTGGAAACCCTGTCTGGTCATACATCTTAGTCAACTCAAAAATCTTACTCTCATTTTTAAATATGGTCATGCTCTCCTCCTTTTTATATTTACGTAGCAACTCAAATACGGTCTTGCCATCGTAACATGTGCCAATGAAATATCCATTTATTTTGGTACACTCAGCAACGTTACGTAAGAATTCATGGAATGACGTTTTATTCTCAAAGAAGTAATGGACTGCAAACTGGCAAGAACTCACGTTGAAACCCTGTTCAGCGACACCATATTGACGGTAAACGCCCTTACCTAATACCGTCGCATCCTTTGCGCCTTTACCAAATACCGCATTGGTAATTTGTCGCTCCTTCTCAGTATATAAAGCCTTGCCACTGCGAATATTAAGACCACTATTTCCATTTACAAATAGTCCATAGGGCATATTATCGCCGTATTTTCTGCGCTCTTTTAAGAAGCGCGTGCAGGCACCATCCTTTTGGTTTTCAATATTATCTTTTGAAATATCTACACCAAATACAAACGACAATTTTGCATCTATCCATTTTGATAAATCTCCAGCCTTTCCAACAGCATAATCAATAAGCGTATCGCCGCGGTGCGATACAGACATAATAAGCTTCTTTTTAACAAAGAGGTTATGGAAATTACGGAGGGCGCGTGTATTCGACTCATTGCTTAAGCGGTTATAATAGACATCGTCATTTGCTAATACCTCTGGAATTCCCTCTCCTGTACTAATCATCTCATCCGTAATCGGGTTATGTATAGAGTGCCAATTATTATTGGCAACATGGTAAGGGTTTCCATAGTTTTTCTGGCCTGCGCGTAATTCTGATGTCTTATCATAGCGGACTCGGAGAGGCACCCATCGCCATCCAATCTCATTCTCTTTGACATACTTAAATTCCACAATCATATCTTCTTCGAACATTTCCTCATCTTCGGTCATCATAAATAGGCTCGAACCACTCTCCTTTAACATTATATTACAGTAACACGCATTAGGGTCGAATGGCTCTGTAGGCTGAAATGGAACAGGTTTATATGTATCCTCATTATCCAAGTCATCTGGACTAGGTAATTTATCATCTAATACATCCTGGAATGGATTTATAAACCCATGTTTTCTCTCATCAAACCCACATCGTAATACCAGCGTTTTATATTGCAAAATATCCTGAACTCCCTGTAAATTACGCCCTTCTTGGAAAATATGATGCACCTCATCCCTGCCAGTCTTGTCTTTTTTTGTCGATACTAAGAAATCAATCGTGTTAAACTCCGGTGGCTTCCATTTGAATGATTTATCCCATGCAGCTTTACCCATCTTACTAGGTGGGCCACCAACCGTCATTCCGCCAACGGCCATATCTGAAGGCGTGAAAATGAGACCATCAGTATTATATTCAAATAGCCCGTCCTTCATATTTGTGAGTATTTTTGAGCAGCAATCGAAAATGCTTATACGGTCCGTATCATAATAGAAATTCTTACAGCGAATCACGAAATCAGTGGATTTTTTTGCTGCTGCATCAGAAACCTCCTTTGACTCTTTACTAATAAAATCCATAATTGAAATCGGTTTGATTAATGAAATCAACTTCTGTAAAAGGCTGAGACGGAACTTGATTTCCGGCTGCTCGTCGTCGGCGCTATGTGTCTTCAAAAACGCTAAATCGCGAACCGATTTATTGTTTATAAAATAAACATCAAAGGCAGCATATAAATTGATAAAGTTATCATTTTTATCGTATTTGATATGCTCACCATCCAAAATACTATTATAAATCGTCTTTTCAATGGTTTTTACGCCAGTAAATATGACATTCATGTTCGTATCAATCATATAGATTTTCCCATTGTCCGTAATATATAACAATTTACGTTCACCATCAGCCTTATCTGTGACTGTATAGTTTTTCGTAATATTATTTACATTTACTTCGGGCTTTATAGGCTGAATATTTTCAATTTGAAGAGTCACAGATGACGGGCCAATAAAATCACTCGGATAAACGCGGCGGGGCTTATCATATGCTTCACCATTAACAACACGCATGTATGACTGTAAAATCGTATCGCGTTCTACATATGAAATTGGGTATTTAGTTCCCTGAAGACCGCTCAAGACAATACGAATGCATTTACGCAAGGCATCCATTAATTTTGGCGCGCTATTAAATGCCGAGCCAGTTCCCACGCGCATATTATCGATTTCTAGTTCGACCTCGTATTGTTCTGAATTATTAAACACACCCGATTCCTGGATTGTATAATGTGGTATGGCGACCTTATTTGTTCGCTTAGGCATTTTTACAATACTCAAATCAGCGAAAATCGGGAACTCTGGGTGACGGAAACGCGTACGATTCATAGAGCGAAACATCTTCTTAGAATCCGTCCACTTGGATAGTATATTTCGCGTAACATTCGACTGGATATTATAATCTTGCTCAGTTTGAAATGACACGCGGAAATTAAAATCATCCATGTCGAGGCGCTTTATCATAACCCCGGCCTTATCGATTGCCGTTGTTTTTTGCGTAAACTTGAGTTTATTAAAGACTGTTGATGGCATATCAATTACACGCTGAAGACTATTTGTACGACAATACTCTTGAATAAGGTCAGAGCCAACTATTTCCGCGCGAATATTAGACATCTTAGTCATGCCCGTTCTAGGGTCCATATATTCACACGCAATGCGCAATAGTTGCGTACCGTCTGAGTTTTCGGGAACAAACCCATACGCATATAATTGTTTTACCACATTATCATAATCAATTTTAGTAATTGGACGAGATAATTTATGATTCGTACCAAAACGAATTTCTAATTCGTTTGCTTTTCGACCAGTATTGATATAAGGATTACTTTCTAAATACTGTTTTACAATATTTTCAAAGTCGGCCTTTTTCTGGTTTATGGTTTTGGGTACGGATTCACTAGTATCTTCATCCTTTTTTTCCATAATTTAATATCTTATATAGTAATTTAACATATTAAATTCCCTTTATGTCTTTATTCAATTTTCTACACACTTATTGCATTATTTCCACTTCATAGCCTCATTCAACTCCTCATACAACTCGGGTTTCTTGTATTTATAATTCTCATCAAAACCACCTAGGCGTCTGGCGATATTCTTCAAATCATCAATATGATACGTACTGAGCGGCTTCAATGGCTTCAAATAACTTTCTAGGCAAACCATAGTCTTTTTAAATTCATTGACTTGCATGACATCCAGTGAATCGGAACGCAATTTATATTTGCCATATGAATCCTTTTGTAAGACGTACGTAGGATATGAATCGTTGTCCTTATTAGCTTTAAACTCGAGCATAAGTGCGCCGGTCGAATCCACTAAAATAATATTTATCTTAAAATAAACAATCATTCCTACCATAGACATAATGCTAGTTTCTTTCACAGAGGTTAATAACTCGGATAATATTTCTTGAATAGCCACTTTGGTAATTTTTATATTAGCCTCCTTCATTTTCCCTTGGTTTTTCTGTATCCAATTTCCGACGGTTTGCTTTACTTCTAGTTCCTTTACGCCATAATTGCGTGATACTTGCAAATAATCATTGTATCCAAATACTGCAATATAAATACACCAAAAAAGTGTGTCTTGGTGTTTTGGGGATAAATATTCAATTTGTTCAGGCGCAGTTGTTATGACTGGTGCCTCTGGTAACATTGTTTCGACTTGCTGTTCTTGTTCCCCATTTTGTTTTTGTTCCCCATTTTGTTCTTGTTCTTGTTCTTGTTCCTGTTCCTGCACTTGTTCTTGTTCTTGCTCTTCATCAATAGTTGCAATATAACCAATATCGTCGCAATGACTCGGCAACGAACTTATTGATGGCGCCAAAAAATAAAACGGCTGCGGAGGCGTGACAGGAACAGATACTGGCAAAATAGAGCATGGCACTGGCTCCCTCTTAAACATATACTTTCCAAGTACCTGTAAAATGTTTTCGCTATCTTTTTTATTAAAATAAAAAAGATTTTCAATGACTTTTGGAATATTAGACATTATTTATTAATTGAACTATATAATACTGTTGCATTGTCTTTATCCTCTTTTTCAATAAAGAATGCATTTTTAAATTCTTCTTTTTGATATTCCATAGTTACCAAAGATTCCTCCTGGGCATTAACATAATCAATATATGTCTTAATTTCGTTGAGGGTTTTCTCTGGTAAAAAAGATAAATTAATATAACACCCACTTTTATTTTCATTTATCCTACAGAGATTTTTAGTTAGTATTTTGAGAACCTCGACTTGGTGATGTTTATTCATAGATTCAATTGTTTTTTTAAGGTTTTCTATAACAGCTATCTTCTCAAAATTCATTATAAGTGTTTTACATTAAAAACATTTATATCATTTTCATTGTTGATTACTATTCAAACTCATTTTCTAATGTTACGTCTCCACCAATTTGGACGCGCTTACCCTGCTCGACCAATTTACCAATAACACAAATATATGGGTCATTTAGTTCGAATCTTACACCTGCTACACGCACCGTGATTTTGGCGTTTTCCTTAATCTCACCAAATTTCTTCTCGGTAAAATGGTGGTCTCTTGCAACAAATACAGTAATTGGTACAGTACCGGTATCATCAATAACCTCAGCGTGAATACCAGCCTTTGTAATGGTCTTCGTAGTGCATTCTACAAGCATTCCTTCCACGGGATAACAAATCATACACTCAAATATAGTTTGGAATTCAATGTTTTCATTATTTATTGTGCCGCTTGAATACGTCATCACTTTTACTGTACCGGGCTTAATAAACCCCTCTGGAATACACTTTCCCTCCATTTTTTTAGATATCATACGCTCTAAATTCTGTTTTACATTTTTGCCTACTTCGCGAATTGATAACGATAGTTTCGTAGTCAAAAGGGATTTTGTGTAAACGCCGTAGATTTTTTGCTCTTGGGCCATGTCTAATATAGTAAGAGAATTTATCTTTACACCCTTTTGTAATATTGTTTTAAATATCAATTTTTTACTAAGACTAAAAAATTGAATGCACATGTCTGTTATTTATAATTTATAAATAAATACAATCATGGAAACGGTATTTGAAACGCCCACGAATCGCGATACAGATTTGCTAGAAGCAAAGGAACAAATCAAGCAGCTCGAAAATCAGATTACGGATTTAAAAAAACAACTTACTGAATCAAAATGGAATCTTATAGAAAAAGAGTCTACTATTTCACAGATTGAAAAAAATATGGCTAGCCAGTATGTAGAGGATTGGACGTGTACTGATATTGATGGGAAAGCAGGTAGGTTTTCTGGTAATATGTATTGGATAAAGGGTGAAGGTATGTTATATTATAAAAATGGAACACACTTCGAGGGAAGTTGGGATTCTGAAGGAGAAATTATAGACGGAGAATTAATCAGTAACCGTAATTTGGAAGTGCTTGAAAAATGGGATTGCGGAGCACTTATCGGCGGCGAAGATTATGAACAGGATGCCTAATGATAACAAAACCGATATATATTGATTTTTTATTGAATATAGATTTTTGTGAAATAAAAAATTGATTTCATAAAATATTTGATAAAATCAATCCAAAACAACAACATGGCGCCGCTTTTTAAGTCTATTGAGGTATTTTCGGAGAAGGATGTCTGGGGAGACAACTTGGTAGAGGCTCACGGGTTTCCAGGTTCATTTTCACTGGGTCAACTCATCGATTTGGCTGTCGCAAATAACTGCAACCTGATTATCAAGAGCGGTGAGAAGGGCAAGTGGTACCTAAAAAATCAGGCATTTGAGAGAACCCAAGCAGGCCTTCGTGGCGACAAATATGGAAGGGCAGCTCATACGACGTATTTGATTGAGTATGAGCAAGAGGAAACTAAGACTGATACATAAAAAAATACAACCAAAAATAAAACAACAAAATTATAATGCAGCTACCGTGCTAATAAGACTTTTTTCCAAGTCAAAAAACCAAGCCCTACGCGTTTCAGACGGCCGCGTCTGTTTCTCATAATCGTCAAAATACCTCATAAGAATCTCTAATATTACACAAAATCCCATCTTTAAAGTATTAGTTAAAATATCTTTATTATATGGATTTTTTTCATCACCCTCGATATAAAATGGTCCCTTTTCGAGAACCTTATTAAGACGTTTAATTATGTCATTTTTCGTATTTCCACTACACTTAGAACCTCTATTATTACGTGTTTCCATCATATCTTTTGTTTTAAATACTATTTCGTCCTTTTTGAAGACGCTCATAAAACCAACAAATTGGCTCATTCTATCTTTGGTTGTTTGTAATTTACGTTGGATAAGTGGTAAGAAACTACGATATTCAGTTGGTTTTGAAATACTCCATTCACCTGTATCTGGTAATTTAATATAAAGTTCTAATTTATTATTATTTGAAATTAATACCCCTACTAATCTATTATAAACAAATGTCTTTTCATCAAAGTATTTCCGAATATAATCTTCGATATCATCGACTTTTGTTTCGTCAGATGGCATATTTTTTATGAGAACCATTCGCTGTTCAAATGACAGGGTATCCAAAAAGTGATATACTAAGTATTTTTTAATCGTTTCTTCGGGTAAATTATGGACTTCAACTAATATTCTATGAATTCTACCCAAATGTTTATACCAGTCTAATTCACCACTGTCCATAGGTTCTCCATTTACTCTTTCTATTTCCATAATTTCAATATGTTCTCGAATTTGATGTAAAATCTTATTATAATCATCGTGGAACTCTACAACATCGCCAATTTCTTTTACGGCAGGCGCAAGATTTTCCAAGTCATCTGGTTTATCCTTTTGTGTGGGTAATTCCATTCTTAATAAAAGATTTTTATATTCAATCGGAACGGAACGGTCAAAAATTGAAGAATGTTCGTCGGTGATTTCTGTGGGTTGGAATAAATAATATTCGCCATTGTTTAATAGATACCCGGTTCTCCCATATCTATCTATTAATGCCTCACTTTTATTATTAACAAAACGCGAAAGAGCATAATAGATATGTTCATCTGGATATTCGCGGTTTATTCGGATAGCATTAAATAAATGTTCTCGTTTATAGAAAAAACTTTCGCGGAATAATTGACGAACTCGTTTTACAATGGCCGCATAATTTGTTTTTGCATAGTTCAAACTATATGTGGATTTTACCAAATCAGCATCACTAATTTCTTGATTTGGAGAACATACAAAATTACAATTATCCATATAATCACATATTCCTGAGAATGGTTTATCGCCAATTTTAAACTCAACCTCTTTTTTACTAGAAAGTGTCAATTTAATATTTTTATTTTGAGCGTTGGCCAATAAATCATCTACGGTTAGTTTTGTTTGGCCAATATTTAAAATACAATCGACGGCAACTTCTTTCATTAAACGAGTAACCTCGCCAATTAGAACTGCCTTCTTTTCCGCGTAGCGATAAAGATATAAATCCGCTGGCTCTTCGCCATTTTTTGGTAATGTGGCATGTAGATAAATCTCAACATTGCGTTCTTTAAACGGGAGACCGCAGTGACTTAAGTTGCGCACACCACGCCCAATAATTTGTTCTAAGCGATTTAAATTATACCATGGCGATAAAATATGCACTTGGCGAATATTCTTAAAATCAAGTCCCTCGGCAGCGGCTTGACTAATAAGAATAACTTTTACTTTTTCGCCATATTTATTATCATCATTGGTGGCATATTTGATATCGGCCAAGTTATTCGGAGAGAATGTTTTGTCGCCTGTAATCATTACATATTTTGCTTGTTTAAAGTCTGCCATCTTTTCCTTATCAAATTCATCACGCTTTTTCATAGTGAGCGAATCGATAGGTGTTTGGGGTGTTTTTAAAAGAGAGGTAGTATATGAGGCAGAACCATAACGAGCAAAACCCATTTCTTCAAGTGCGAGTGCTAAGGGTACTACGCCCCCATCAATATATTGTGAATAAACAATAACAATACCCGTGGAATTTTTAATAACCTCGCATATTTTACTGATTTTACCACTATATTTACCAATATTTTCAGGACTTAAAAATCTGCCATATTTTGCTAATATTTCTGGTTTATATTCAAAATTATTACGTAATTCATAGGTGTCGCGAATTGTCGTATATGTCATCGTATTCGACAGACCAGTTTTGCCGACCATGTTTTTAATAATGGCCGAATTGTCTTGGCCAGATACACTTGATTCCGTCGATTCACTGCTAGCACTGCTAGCACTGCTAGCACTGCTAGCGGTTTGTATCGCGTCATCTTTAAAATCTGGATTAGGAAAAATAATACCAAGTGCCTCTAATGGCTCTTGTAAATGGGTATAACCAAAAGACTCCATGTTCTCAAAATTAGGCATATCTCGCTCCTCGCCCTGCGCATCAAATGTATTGAATGATTTTTGACGTAGGTTATCCATAATAAATTTATAAGCACGCTCTTGGTACGTACCTATTGGTGTTAAAAATACCGATGACCGAAGTTGTTGTAATGGCGTTTCAATTGGTTTCAAATTCATCTGTAATTTTGGATATCTATCCTCCTCCTTTGCCGTAAGATTATCAGGTGTCCATGGTAAAAATGTGCTTTCTGGTGCAAATGTATCAGGATAAATACGATAAGGGAAAGTATATGGGTTTTCACCGCGAATATACGACACATAGCCAGTCAATTTACGTTTTAATAATTCCCTACCGCTTTCTTTTGTAGACCCGGAAGCGGCTTCTATGAATTTTCCATTCTTATCAAAAACATCCTCTGTTTTAATTGCGCTGCGTTTATCAACCGCATTTAATAAATTAGTGAGCCAAATGATTTCTTTATAACTATTATAAACTGGTGTCGCAGATAATAAAAGAAGCCGTATATTTTCAGCATATCTTACAATGCGCATCAATAAACTTCCAACCTTCTTTGCCTGTTTATTATCTTGTGCCAAACTAATATTATGAACCTCGTCTATGATAATAAGCCTATTATTAAAAAACTTGCGTATTTTTTGTATTTCTAATTGCTGCATTTCTTTTGTAGCGTATTTGGGGGCATCTTCATCTTCTGCAACCTTTGTTTCGGCGCGTATGATATTCGCCAATTTATCGTACCCAATAAATTCATAATATGTTTTTATGAGAACAGTAATCTGATTTATAATTTGGCTTCGTGTCATTGAACTCATGGATGAAGGATTAATTTCTGCTAATAACGAATTTCCTACGCAAGTATTTAAATTCCATATTCCATTCTCCTTTTTTAATTTACGTTCATCAAATAACTGTAAACGAAAGTTATTCTGTACGTTGGGAGATGCAATTATTAATATTTTATGATTCTTTTGAACTAATCCAATTTGTTTCATATAACTTCGCATTTCTTCTGCTACGCCAATTGCAGTACACGTTTTGCCTGTTCCCAGCATATGGTATAATAACAGCGCGTTATATGGTGTTTGGAAAGATAAAAAATTCTTGACGAATAGCTGATGAGGCAATAGCTCAAAATCCGCCATACACATTTTATCTGCCTGCTCTTCAATTGATATTTCCGTATTTAATAGGTATTTAGTGTCGCTGAATTCCTTACGTTTTGCGATTTTAATATTAAAATTCGGGTCATTTAATTCTGGATATAAAAAATCAAAGTCTGGGTTGTCGACTATGCTATGTTCTATTTTCTCTTTATTAGATAAAAAAGTATTATATTCTTTAGATTCGACATCGCCAGGTGCCATTCCGATTTTCTTTTGTAGTTCAATCTCTTGTTGGCTTACCGTTTTATAATTATTTGGTAGTAATGTTGGTATAATAGGACTATCATCTTTTGCCTCTTCTTCGACTAAGTCTTTGACTGGTTCTATAACTGGTTCTTGTTCAGGTGCTGGTCCTGGATGTTGAACAAAATCCGATTCATCCAATTCAGGTTCAGGACTAGGAACAGGACTAGGAACAGAAACAGGACTAGGTTCAAATGTAATAATAGTCAATATTTTATCACCATTAAACCTACCCAGCGCAGTAGTGCGAAGAGTATTTTTAATAATATCATCTAATTTACTAAGGGCAACTTTCTTAGGAACAAAGTACTCTAATATTTTTGGTTTATATTGACTTTCATCACTTCCATTATCTGTTATTAATTCCATTTTTTCTTTATTGGCGATTTTTTCAAATCGCAGCTCAACGCCATAAATATTAAGTGCGTTTAGTACATCAACTGCAACGGGCTCGACTACTGAATTAACATCTTTTATTTTTAATTTTCGGGTGCCTCTGGCCTCTCTGGGTTTTATTTTTAATGTATATTTTGGTTCAGGAATATGCTCAGCAATAGGCTCAGCAATAGGCTCAGCAATAGGCTCAGCAATAGGCTCAGGCTCGGCCTCAGGCTCAGGCTCAGGCTCTGGTCCAGGTCTCAATAGCGCCTTTAAAATCTGGTTATCGCGTTTTACAACCTCTGGGTGAAATTCCGCCAATTCATTTATTTCATTTTCTACTGCTTTTTCCAAATCACTTTTAGGACTCTTTTTTTTTGATAGATTTTTTGGCTTATCTATCTTTTTTTTGGTACCAGAAGACATAAATATATAACTTAATACTTAGAATATATGTATATTTTTTTATGCATATATTTCATTTTGCTAAGGAACTGTGAACTACAATGAAAACATGCGTAACGTCTTTACCATATTATGAATATTTGTTAATAACCTGATTTTTTCTAAATTATAGGGCCTTATTGACTTGATGCAATCTTCATAAGTTTTCCATTGCATTTTACTAACCTCAGACCGCTCATAATTATCCATGACCTTAGTATCTTCATTCTGCATATATGCCAAATAGTATTTATGTTTATAAGATTTATAATTCGAGCCAGTAAAAATCTCTTCAAACGGATATATGTTTTCTATTGTGCTTATATTTCGTATAGCATATCCAGTTTCCTCATTAAATTCACGTAATGCACAATCAAAATCCTTTTCTTGGAAGTTACGACGCCCCTTAGGAAAGCCCCATTCAGGTTCATCCCATTGCTCATATACATCACTTTCATCTATCATTGTATCAAGAGTATAAAGTTCATTTTTTAATAATATACCCTGGCGTAATTGATTGAATTTTTCACTGGAAATTACTTCTTCGGCTCTATACTGTGTAGATATCGATTTTGTTCCCCAAATCCCCATCCATAGCTCATCAAACGATTTTGTTTTTAAAGCCACCTTTTCCTCATTTGTCATTTGTTTTATCATATTAATTATGTAATTCTTGTTATAGACAGAGTATTTGCCGCGCATAAAATCAATATATCCTAAAGTATCCTTACGACATATCATCAAATATTGTACAGCGTTGTTATTTATTCGAAATGTAATAAGACCAACACTAGTAATCGGTATTTTGCATTGATGATATAAATGGCCTTGTTTGCCACAATTATTACAATATTGGTCAGTCATCATATTCTATTCGATTTACCTGTACAAATATAATCAGATATCTTTATATATTTATAAATCTACAATGCATTTTGACCCTTCTGTCTGGGGGCCACATTATTGGTTTTTTATACATACGGTTGCAGAATCTTACCCAATGACCCCAAATAATATTACAAAACGCAAATACTACGATTTTATACAGAACATCCCCCTTTTTATTCCAGTTCCTGAAATGGGGAACAAATTTAGTGAACTATTAGATAAATATCCCGTAACCCCGTATTTAGATAATCGCGACTCATTTGTTAGATGGACACACTTTATCCATAATAAATACAACGTCTTACTAGGAAAAGAAGAAATATCACTCCCTACAGCTTTAGAAAAATATCGCGACGAATATAAGCCAAAACCAGTCTATTTATCTGAGAAAATCAAAATGCGTAAACATTATATTTATGCAACCATTATTTTTGCCCTATTAATATTGATTTATTTTAACTATCGGTGACCTTATAATATTCTAACCATATTATAGGAGGACATATGCGCATTGAAATACTTATATTTATTATTGCAGCATTTTTAATGGCAAACATTTATACAGATGGTAAATATTTAAAAATGCTACAGTCTGGCAAAAAATATTATCAAATGGCGGGGATTGCTTTTGGGGCGCTAATGATATATGTTTTATTAAAACGAAATCCTATGCGCGCTCACGACATAGTATCAACCACAAATGATTATATAAAATATTTACCAATCGATAAGGGTACATCGAGTATTATTTCGCCCATTTTGGATTTTACATCAAAACATAGTTTTAATAATGACCAGTATAATAGTATTGATGGCGGAAATTATCCAATATTAGATATGAGTCGCGCACAGGAAAACCGAAGTCAAGCAATCGCTACACAGCGTATGGCAACTTCTGGCCAAAAAGCAACTAAACGCTCTGTAAGCGAAACCAAAAAAAAGTTTGTCGCATCTAGACAAAGTTGGAAATGCGGCGACTGCCAAGACCAACTAACCGCATGGTTTGAAGTAGACCATATTAAACGACTTGAATATGGTGGCAGTAACCACATAGATAATTTAGTCGCGCTCTGTCGCGATTGTCACGGGAAAAAAACTACGATGGAGAACTTATAGGGCAACCCATTTTAGTGAATATATTGTCTAGCTATATATTAGACAATATATCATGGGCATTTCCATTCGTGGTAGTCGTTTTGGCGCACTGCAGGGCAGCGAAGAAGTAATGAAGTATTTATTGCCAATATTGATTGCAACATCACCTATTTTATTAATGGTTATATTCTATTCATTTATGTATATTTTTACATCATCCAGTGTAGTGTATTCATTTTCTTCACTAATATCACTTTTTCTAGTATTTGTAATAATATTACTCGCTGCAATCGTAATGGATAAAAAAGTGAATTTTAAGGACCTTGACCCCACAAACACAAGTTTTTCAAATGTTGTCGATGCTTTTGAATCTAATGAAGCCTATAAAATATCATTTATTGTAATAACCTCATTTTTTGGATTAATGTTTTTGGGTTCGAGATTATGGCAAGCAAGGCAAAGCATTTCTGGATTATCATCTGTATCAATAACATCATTACCTTACATGTTTATGTACGCAATAGTCGATTTTTTTAAATGGCTTAACAACATAGCAGTCGATTTTTTCAGAAATATAACCCAAGACATACGCTCAAGCGAAGAGATGCGAAGCACATTGCTTCGTTATGCGGGATTATACGGATTTATTTTCATGATAGGAGTTGTATTATATATTGCGTCAACTGACCCAGCGGCTCTAACAACAAAGGCATACGTTTACATGTTTACGATTATTATTCCATTTGTCATATTATTCGGATTTATTTTCCCATTTTCAACTACACAACGTAGTGCCACTAGCACAATGCTATTACTTGGCGTGGTGTTTACTATAATGACAGCGCTATTTTATGCATATTCATCGATGAATTCTGCAACATTAGCAGTCACGTCTTATTTTTTAAATGGAATAATGGCACTTATAGCATTAGTCGGTCTAGCTATATTTTTCTATATATTCAGTAATTATTTAAAATCAGTTGAAGGCATTGCCGGTTTTTTAATCTATTTAATTTTTTACATACCATGTTTGATAATAGACTTTTCAAACTATATTTTGAATGAATTTAAGATGACGGCTCGACCAGTTTATATGTTATTTATCGCGGAAATTATACTTATTTTGTTATATATTTATTTACCAGACTTAATAAACCGGGCAAATAATACAAGCGATGTTATTGTTTTATTAGAAGGTGGTGCTTTCTTAGATAGCCGTCAAGTGATTGGCAATAGTTATCAATTAAGAATGCTTGGACCTTGGCCTCCAAATAGTGTTGTTCCATCTACTATTTTTCAATATAGAAGGAGTTATGCAATTTCTATGTGGACCTATTTGAATATACAGCCACCAAATAATAAGTCTTATTCAGAAGAAACCCAAATATTTAATTATGGGAATGGAAAGCCAAAAATTTCGTACTTTAATAATACAGAAGTAGATAAATCAAAAGATAAATACATAATTTATTTTACAAACGATAAAAAGGGCGAAAAATCATATGAATTAACTATGCCTAGCCAAAAATGGAATAATATAGTTTTTAATTATTATTCGGACAAGGTCGATTTATTTATAAATGGCAACCTAGAGAGAACTTTTCAGTTATCTAATAACATTCCAATTTATTTAGCAACAGACAATATTGAAATTGGAAGTAAGACAGGATTATCTGGCGCGATATGCAATGTGCGATATTATATTAACCCATTATCTAAAACACAAATAGTAAATAACTATAATTTGTTAATGAATAAAAACCCGCCAACTTTTCAAACATAAATATATTTTATATGCCTACTTTATAGATGAATACTGTTGTAATTGGTTTAGGAATTGTCATTGTAATTTTAATATATATTTTATACTCATACTTCTCTAATTTATCAAATACTCTTAATCCCTCTGCCAGTTTAAATACACCCGTTCCTGCCGTAACTAGTATAAATAGTCCGTCTTCTACCCGATATGCATATGGAACATGGATATTTATAAATTCATGGGACCCTTCCGTTCCCCATACTATTTTCTTCCGCGATAGAAATTTAAATGTCTACCTTGATAAAACCCCTGCTCTTAAAGTTCAGGTTTTCATGGGACCCAGCGCCGGTGGAAAATGGTCTGACCCTATTACGGTTACAAATAGCTTTCCCTTACAGAAATGGGCACATGTTATTGTAAGCATGGATAATGAATTTGCCGATATTTATTTAGATGGAAAGTTATTAACGTCTCACAAATTTATTGATGCTAATAATAATAGACCTTCAACGCCATCGAAGGATGCATCCTCAGCTGGAACACCCGTTTATATAGGTAACCCGCCACCTGTTACATCTGCTCCTGCTCAAAACCCTGCTGGCCAAACATATGACGCATATGTTACAAAATTCAAGCGATGGGACCAAGGACCCGTTGACCCCCAAACAGCCTGGAATACATATATGGAGGGAAATGGTACTAGTTCTATATTAGGCTCTTTAGGTGCATATGGAATAAACTTGACAGTATTAAAGAATAATGTTGAGAATTCCAAATTAGTACTTTTTTAGACACACGCTGAATATGTTTTATACTAATAATATATACCCCATAAATATATATTATTAAATGAATGTACAACCGACTACAAATACTATGCCAAGTTTAGCATTGCCAGAAGCAGTTAAAAACGCTGGGCAAAATCTAGGCAATTCAATAAATTCTTTAAAAACAAATATAAACGAATCAGTTAATGGTTTTTCTCAGCAAGCGCAGGCGGGAGTTGGTGCATCGACGCAGTTTTTGCAGTCTAATACGATTGTTGCCAAATTTGCATTTATAATATTAATTATCATTATTTTTGTATTTCTGTTGGCTTTAGGGATTCTTTTAATACAGTATTTCACGTCACCTGCAACTAATCCATATTTGATAAAAGGTATGACAGATGGCACATTTGGAATGGTTATTAGCCAAGACCCTGGGCAATCCGGTTCAATACCCGTAACTCGTTCTAATAATCAGTCAACTGGTCTAGAGTTTACCTGGTGCGTATGGTTAAATATTAACGATTTAGGAACAAGCAATATTCTTCAACATATTTTTAATAAAGGTGATGCAAAATATGGCCCCGACGGAATAGCTATGGTAAATAATGGTCCCGGGCTATATTTAGGCAATGCTAAAACTCCTACTTATAAACCAAATAGTTTAACAGTGGTTATGGATACAAATGATATTAATAATACATCCATTTTAGCTATTGATAATATTCCATTAAGAAAATGGGTTCATGTTGCAATACGTTTAGAAAATACGATTATGGACGTTTATATTAATGGTGTAATTTCGGGTCGAACGGTATTGACCAGCGTACCTAAGCAAAACTATAATGACGTAAACATATGTCAAAATGGAGGATTTAGTGGAAAAGTATCAAATCTCAGATACTATGGCTACGCCTTGAATGTATTTGAAATAAATGGTATTGTTGCTTATGGCCCTGATACAACTACAAGTGGTTCAAGTGGGGTAGGTAACGCAGCCAATGGAAATTACACATATTTATCCAATAGTTGGTATTCTGCGAAACTATAAATGAACCTATTATATAAAATCCAAGAATTTATATAATACATGGCAAACATTTTGAATTTAACAAATTTATGTTACCAACGACGTCAACAAATGTTATTTAATGTTCCACCATCTAGAACCGAACTTCAAGATTCGCCATATGTTGCCACTGCTACACATCGTGCATATACAAGTTCAGAACTAGACATGCGAAGAAAGGCCGAAATATTAAAATATAGTAGTAATCTTTCTAGTAGTCAAACTAATTTACCAACAAGAAAGGAAAAATGGGCGCAATTATCCCGCGCAAAATATAGGGGGAATACGCTATTTTGTCCCAATGACATTACTCTTCCGACTTTATCTAGTGCATGTGATGTACCTGGACCAATTGTTGTTTTAGTGAACAACCCGGCAATACCTCTATATAATTTTGCAATACAAAAAAGAACATATGGCATATTAAATGTAACTAATGGGTTAAATTGGGTGACGAATTTTGTCAATAATGTCATAATATATCCAAATGCACAGTCAACTATTGCGTCATTATATATAAAAAATAATGAAAATTTACCATTAAGAAAATTTAATATTAATACACCGTTTTCTATCTACGTGACAGGACAAAACATTTCCCCCAGTGGTCCGTTTGATATTACAATCACTATTACTACAATTAATACTATAGTTTATTATAGTGACAATCAAGTTATTACCGTAAACGGCACGCCGACATATTCTTATTCTACACTACAAACCCCTATAAATCTTACATTAATCCCGCCAGATTATGTTAATAATTTTAATTATTCAGCGTTTGTATATTCTGGTATATTAAACTTGGGAAATATAAATTTATATACTGAAAATGGGTTTATTTATGATATTAAAACTGAGTTTGTATCTGCAATAACGTCAACAAATACAACAAATTCAAGTATTAAAAATAACACTAATATAGTTATTTATGCGAATCTTTCGAGTGATTTTAATCAAAGTGTTGCTTCTAATATAAACCCAGTTTCTGGAACCGACGTTGCGTATAATTGTATAATAAACACCGGCAAATCTCTAGACGTTTATTCTGGTGCAGTTTTGGGTGTGTAATAATCAAATACAAAACCATATATTTCAATATTCTCTGGATAAGTGGTCAAGTCAAACTCATATTCATCAATCTTATTAATTATATAATATGCCATATACTCGAATTTTTCAAGCAAGTGTTTTTTATCTTTCATGACTGCATCTGTCTCGTAAACTGGATGCAAGTGATAAAATATTGCATCAAAAGTATGTTGAGGAGTTTCAAATAAACCAGGATTTTCAATAGCCTTATCAAAATTCGCAATAAATATCTTATATAAAACTCTTAGTCTTAATAATATTTTATTATAACGAATTGGTTCAACCATAGTACTATTAAGACATTCTGATAACCATTCCAAATCAGCTAACAACGAACGGTCTATTATCTCTCCATCAAGTGTTTGTAATGATTGAAGTTTTTGTTTTATGATGTTATATTCTTCTATGGATTTCTTAATATTTGTACGGTCTACTTCACCAGAGATGCATTTTTGTTTAATTTCGTCAAGTACTAAAAGTTTTGATGCGTAATCATTTGAAAACTCTAGTTCTAGACTTTTTAATAAATAATCAGGTAGGATTTCCATTGAATAACTACCTCCACGAATGTTCTCAATACCAAACATCTTCATATTCTTTTTTACATAGCAGTCTACTTCAAATGAATCCTCAACCTCTGTTTTATGAAGTATTCTGATGGGTGGATATTTTCGCACATAATCAAATAATGTAACACATTCCAAGAATACCTGCGGCTCATCCCGTGCATTCGATGCATAAATAAACATTTTTTTAGTCTCAAGTTCTAAATAGTATAATACTAGGGGAGGTTCCATAATATAAATATTAAATGCGATTATTTATATTATTTCGGTAATTGAACACTTATTCACGAATAGGTTTTAATGAGTGTTGCATATTATTTGTAAAGGTAGGATTTAAACACAACTTCTGTGTAGGGAATACCTGACCTGATAAACATTTATCAGATTCATTTATTTCAATACATCCACGACGAGCCTCATATTCACCTACTAAGCACCATTGGGTTTTACTAGTAGCAATAGGGTTTTGTATTGGGTTGGTTGTAGTATCGGGTTTAGCTTCTTCGGATTTTTTATTAGAATCGTTGATAGTTGTATCCAAATCGGTGGGGTTACCGCCTTCACTTGCCTTTATAAATAAATCACCAACTGAATGGACTGCTCCGCCAGCTATATCAATACCTTTTTTACTAACATCGGTAACGACATCAGTAGTTTTATCAATTACCGTACCTGTTGTATAACCAAAGGTTGATAATACTCTTGATACAAAGGGTGCAAAAACTGTAACAAGGCGCTGAACAAAGTCGCCAAATATAGTTAATAAGTTTATGCCTAAAAAAGAGAAAATCAATATTATTACCAATATCATAATGATACCATTTTTATCACTAAACATACCGGATGATGTTTTTTGTGGTGCTGCTTCTTGAAATGTATTATCCATTGTCCTATTATATATTATATCATACTATTTTTTTGATAATAATAGTAAAACATATTTAGAGATTCGTTTGCATATAACTTATAATTTATAAGTTTATAGTAAAAATGGGATTTTTTAATTTTATCGAGACATTCTTCTTTATAAGTTTAGGCATTACGTTCGTTCTCATATTGTTATTAGTTTACCATTTTAAACAACGCATGAGCAGTCTAGAACAGAAATGCGATACTATGTTTGAAATTATAAATAATATGGTAAAAGAACTTACTATGTTACGCGCTGCACAAGCGCAACAAAGACAATTTGGGTTTTCTCCAGCTACATTAGATGAACTTTATAATTCAATGGAGCCTCGTAATAATAAGGTTTTAGTATCTGATAATGAAAATGGTGACCAAGACGATAGTGATTCTGAAACAAGTGGTTCGCAATATGAAACTGGAGATAGCGAAGATGAAGGAGAGGATAGTGAAGAGGAGGAAATTGAACAAGGACCCATCAAAATTGTCAACGTGAATATTAGTGAAAAGATGGACATTGAGGAAATTGATGGTGATAATGGCGACGTTGACAACGATGGTGACAATGAATTAAATAATAGCGGCATTGAGCCAATTGAAGTTGACGAGCTTCATGTTGAAAAATTGGGCTCTACTGAACCCATAGTCGAAGATGCCGAAGATTCTACATCGGTTACCAGTAACAATAAGGACGTGTATAAGAAGATGGCGCTGTCTGCATTAAAGACAATTGCTATTACCAAGGGGCTATGTAGCGATGCAAGCAAACTCAAAAAATCTGATATATTAAAGTTATTAGAAGACAGTGAGTAATAAACAAATCAATATTTTTAGCGTAAATAATTTGATTGCAATATATATAGTAGATGTATTCCAATCAGCCAGAAAACATTAGAAGCGCATACCCTATAATAAAAGAAACATTGCCTCGCTCCTCTTTAGGTTATAATACAAATAATAAATACCCCGAATTCCCACCTCTAATGAGCGACGGACGTGCGGTATTTGGCTCATGGCAACCCGAATCAGTAATTAATAAAGAGCTTATTGAATCAAATAACATAAAATCGAATTGGCAATACCGTCAATATTTAACACATAACTCTCAACAAATTATGGAGTATAATTTTCGCGAGGCATCTAATGATGTAGGATATTTTAAACGTCATATGGATATCCCATCCATACAGTCTAATAATGCGAATGGCCTTAAAGGCACGCCCTATTTATATTCATCTGTTTTAGATGATACCAAACCATTTGGTCACTCTACAAGTGATTTAAAAACAATGTATTTGACGCGCGAACAATTAGAGGCCCGTAAAATATCACCTGTTATTACTCAGGACAAGTTATTGGAGAAAAACTCTGCGCAGGCAAACCAATAAATTCATGCACTGTAATATATTATTTAAATTTAAAATAATATAATAAAAACGATTTAATTATTGTAATGATAATCGATTTAGATTTATTAGAGCGATTATTAAGTGGAATTGAAATAAGCGGCGCCCTTCATATTGGCGCTCATGAATGTGAAGAACTACCATTTTATCAAAATCGACTTAAAATATCAGATAAAAAAATAATTTGGATTGAAGCAATGTTTTATAAAGTTAATGAATTAATAAATCGAAATGTTCCAAATGTCTATAATGCAGTAGTAACTGATAAAGACGACGATACAATTTTATTTAATATTGCAAATAATGGCCAGTCTTCTAGTGTATTAGAATTTGAAACACACTCAATCGAACATCCTGATGTAAAAATGATAGACAGAATTGAAAAAAAAACAATCACCGTAGATACATTTTTCGAAAGGAATAATTTAGATGCATCGCAGTGTCATTTCTGGAATTTTGATATTCAGGGTGCAGAGCTACTTGCATTAAAAGGTGCGACGAAATCGATTGTTTATGCAAAGGCCATATATTTGGAAGTTAATGAAAAAGAGCTTTATAAAGGATGCGGATTAATAGGAGATGTAGATTCATTTTTATTAACACATGGATTTATAAGAGTTGCTACTGATATTTCAAATCACGGATGGGGCGATGCATTATATTTAAATACAAAATATATTAATAATTATAATCGCAAATATATTTCTAATAACATTACTCATTTTTATCGTAATGATTGTAATAATGTAATATTGTTTTGTCCAGGTGGTAGAGAAAGTGTTTTGAGAATCCAAATAAAATACATGTTAATGTTACTAGAATTAGAAATCGTATACGAGTATCACATATGGGACTTTTCTTGGAGCAAAAGTGACAGCGATTTTATTTCAACATTAGGTGACCTTCATCCAAAAATAAAAATAAAGCATTCTCCCTATAAAAATGCTGAAAGGGCTGGTCAAGTAGCATCAAAACAATTCAGTTATTTCTTACATGATTATTATAATTATGAAACTTATAAAGACTATATATTTGTAAAGTTAGATGACGACATAACATATATTGACACTTACAGCTTTGAAAAATTTATTGAAGGCAGAAGAAATAGCAACTCGTTTTTGTATTCAGCAAACATAATAAACAATAATGGTGAGGAGCCTCATCTTTTCCATTCAATTCATAGAGACTTTATAAACAATCACAAAGCTATATTGAAAAAAAACAGGTGTAAGCAAATATCCAAGTTTTCAAATGAAAATAGACTATCCATTAATTTCGTATCTTTTTTAGGTGAGGATTTAAAATATATTAATAAAGAGTTTTCAAATGGTGTTGGGTCAAATGATGAATGGCGACTATGCCATGTAATACCTAAAATGTTAGATAGACAAAACGAAATATGTTTATTTATGTCTGTTGTGCATTATGCATATGGGGGTTATATCGACAATATATATTTAAATCACTATTTAGAGATATATGAAAAACAAAAAAATAAAATAAATATTAATGCAAACTTTACTAACGAGTGTAAAGAAATGTTTTATAATTATTTTAAAAACGATTTAAACGTCATTTTTGATGTCGGGTCAAAGGAAGAATCAATATATAGTAAATTTGAGGGGGATGTTCATTACTTTGAACCAAACATTAACTTGTTGGATAAATTAAAAGACATTGGCAAAAAGAACAGAATGTCGGTATATAATAACTTTATGTTGTCTCATGAACATAATGGAAACGCATATATGAATAAATATAACATAACAAATATTGAACTTTTAAATATAAATGATTGTGTTAATACATTAAATATATTAAATAGCTTCAGAGAACAATTGAAAAATATAAAATTAATTCAATTTGAATGGTTTGATAACGACAGTTTAAATATTATGAAAGTAGTTGACTATTTAATTTCTTATGGATTTTGTAATTTTTCGTATCTTTCGATTAATGGCCCAATACAAATAAATAATTTTAGTAATAATTTTGAAATGTGTACAATAGTATGCATAAATTCTTATTATAATGGGGCCGTTAAACTTTTTAATAACGAAGACCATCAAATTTCTGGCGACAATAGCTATGAAAGTGTCAATATATCGGAAAATGATTCTATAAAAAAAATAGCCTTTTATACTTGCTTTTTTGGCGATGATTCAAACGTCTCAAATGTTATATCGCCGGTTCCTTCTGAAAAATACGACTGTTACTATTTTACAAATAATATTAATACTTATAATAAATTAATAGATACAAAATGGAAAAGAATTCTCATTGCGATTCCTATAAAACAATCATATAATTTGAACAGTATGGATTCCAAAGAATTAAAGGCATGTCCAAATCACTATGAAATATTAAATGATTATGATTATACTTGTTATTTCGATTCTAAATTATATATCGAAGCTCATAGTGTTGAAAAGTTAATAGAAACTGAGTTATCAAACTCACAAAGTGTAATGATTTTGGCAAAACACGGTTATCTCGCATTAAATAATTGGAAACCTAGCGTCTGGTATGAATTTAATGAATGTCTACACCAAGAGCGTTATTATATTGAGAAGGATAGATATTTTAACTATATACAAAAGCAACTAGATAAGGGACTCGTTGATACGAACAACACACATTATTCGACGCATTTTATTATAAGAAAAAATAGCACACTTACGAATCAAATAAATGAATTATGGTATGAACATATAAAAGAATGTGGTATTGAATGTCAAATTAGTTTTTTCTTTATAAATCAATTGTATGTTGATTATATTAAATCAATAGAATCGTATCAGTGTTACAAAGGGTTAATATAGCCCCCCCTAAGGTTTCAAATGTAATCCTAATGAATTGTTTGCTATTTGAAATATTTCTTCATATTTTTCGTCTTCCCAATCATCGGGCAATAAGTCTTTAAATATGCTTTTTATCTCATCATATGTATATTTTGAACCTCTCGTATTTTTCTTTGTGCATATATGGTCTATGGCATGACCAAAATCTAAGTATATTCCATTTGGATAATTATACTTTAAATCACAAATCATAGGTTTTGCAGACATTCCGCAACAGGTTATGATAATATGACATTCATTTGGATTTAATAATGTCAATATGTAATTTAAAATTTCAATATAATTAGTATCAAACCAATTATTCAATGGAATATAAATTTCATGGTCTATGTTTAACAACATTTTTGCACGAGCTAAAAGAGGATTGCAAATTATTATTTTTTTTAATTTAGATTCCTTAATTGCTTTAAATAGATTAATTTTCTGCTCTATATATAATTCTTTATTTTCAATGTGTTTATCATCTATAATAATCGTTTCATATTTTGCCCAATTAACGCGCCTTGAACTAAGTGATTCCCAATAAGAAGTCTTTTCAATATCTGTCCACATACCCATATAGGAATTATCAGTTTTGTTTGCCAAATAACTAAAAGATATATTTAATGCGTTTGATAACTTTTTGCTATATGAGTCATTATCACAGTTTGTACCGTATTCGTTTTTGGCGCAATTATATTCACCGTCGCCATACTTTGAAAATGAGATAGGAATATGTTTTTTTACGCAATTAGTTAATAAAGTCGTTATGTTCATTAATATTATTGATATATATAATTTTATCTATATCAATTGTCCGTATTATTCGAAATAATTAATATTATAATTTTTATCATATTTTGTAGTAAGTCCAATAGATGCCGTATGTCCCCAAATGGGCAACCAAACACATTTTGCCTTTGATAAATATAATGCGGAAATCGAAAATGTGCTTCTAGATAATATAATTTTATCACAGTTACATAAATAATATAAATCTAGACTTGGGTCATCCGACCGTATGGTTCTATATGGCAAAGTTACAACGCCAACAGGTGAAGTTACAAGTACAACTTCGTCATCTGGATACTTTGTTTTACATATGTTTATGATTTTTTGTATTTTTTCGTCTTTCATTGGAGACTGAACGTTTATTTGTTGATAATATGTTCCATTTCCGACAAATATATTGTTTACGAGTCCGATTGAGTCATAATAATTAAATTCGCGTTCTAAATCATTTGCAGAGTCATTATTAATAAGTTTATTTACCCAACAATAACTTGAAATGAGTCCCGAGTAATCCATTCTATTATTAAAATCTAGGTCGTCTAATCTTAAATGAACTAATATGGTTTTTTTAGGATTAAATGGCAAACTATATTTTTTTAATATCGCAAATTCATCTATTATGCTTATAAAATCGTTCCGTAAATGTTTATAAAAATATGAAACCAGGTCTTGTTTTATACAATTTACTGTAGTTATTTGAACTGAGCACCAAAAATTAATTTCACCAATTAATATATTTTCATGGGTTTTTATTTTATTTTTATTATATTCATTTATATATTTCTCAATACACATTACAAAAATAGAGTCGCTATAATTTAAATTTGTTCTAGTTTCTCTATCTGTTTCTTTATAGGCATAATCGATATAATAATTGTTATAATGGGCGTAAATTATTTGACAAATATATGACGATATATTTGCACCCATTCTATCAAATCGGTTTATTAGTTTGATATAGGGCACATATACCAATTCCATAAGATATACTATTCTTATAGCTTTTTTATCGTTATATTACGCAAAATATAACCCATTGACAGTGTATATGAAAATTATCAGTTTTGATATAGGTATTAAAAATATGGCATATTGCATTTTATCTAAAAATGAGACGAATAGACTGATTTTTTTGGATTGGAATGTTCTCAATTTAATGGATTCAGAAGAACCTACGAGAACTTGTTCACATTTAATACCACCCAAAACCAAAAAGAGCAAGGAACCGCCAAAAATCTGTGGCAAAGTTGCAAAGTACCAAAAAAATGACGCGTGTTATTGTGAAAAACATGCTAAACTAAATACTGCACATATCGTGCCAACTAAACAAATGTCTACGGCATCTTTGAAAAAAATGAAGGTAGACGATCTCTTGAAGTTTGGCAATTCTCTATTTGTTTTTTCAAATGTTGAGAACCCAGAAAAACTAAAACGCGCAGAATTATTGGCGCATTTAGATGCCTTTTTTAAGACAAAATGTTATGAACCAATTATTAAAAAACAATCAGTTGGTGCAGGCGATGTTGATTTAGTAAAAATCGGTAAGAATATGAAGGTCGCATTGAACCAGGTTCTCGAAACACATAATGATATTACTCATGTTGTTATTGAAAACCAAATTTCACCCATAGCAAACCGTATGAAAACCATACAGGGAATGTTAGCGCAATATTTTATTATGACACAAGAAGGTGCAACTATAGATTTTGTATCATCCGCAAACAAATTAAAACAATTTGCTCCCAAACTTGAGAACACGATGACTACTATAAAAAAAATGCCAAATGATGAAAAACCTGTCGTAAATGCTAATTATAAACAACATAAACTCGATGGTGTAGCATATTGTTCTCGAATTATTGAGAATAATCCATCATTCTTGGAATGGAAAGAATCACTCAACACTAAGAAAAAAGATGATTTGGCTGACTGTTTTTTGCAAGGTCTATGGTATCTCAAACATCGAAATATAATAACATATGCGGATGATTTAAAAATAAATCTTGTATAAATATCATAATAGATGGAAATTATTGACCTAGGTTTAAATGATTTAGAACCAGTTTCATTGAATTTTAATGATGCTCCAGCAAAGCCTAGTGTGAATTTTGGGGGCGGTATTGAATTTCTTATGAATGATAAGAAAAAGTCGAGTTCTAGTGCAATGAATCTAAATTTAGGCGAATTGGATAGTTTAGAGAATGAATTAAATGAATTAACTGGCAACGCGGGGTCGTCATTTAGCGGTAGTTCTGGATCTGGGTCAAGTGATACGAAATCCTTCACTGGTTTTGCTGCTAATTTATTTGGACTTGGTTCAGATTCAGGCTCAGCTAAAAAGGTTTCTTTAAATGTTGAACCGGAGTCGAATGATTCAAATCTTGGAAACGCTACTCGTGAAAGCATTGGCAATACGAAGACTTGGGATGGTTATTCTAAAATGAATGATATCCCAGTAAGTGGCGGAGGAGGAGTCGGTAGCAGTTCTAAGATGAATGACCGTGAGCGTCGTCGTAAGAAGCGTATGATGATTAAAAAATTAGAGGAGTGGTATGAGAAGGGTCTTACAAAGCAAAACTCACATTTTAACTTAGATTCTCCCTATGATGAAATTGAGGACGAGTATGAGAGTGCTATGGAGGATAAACGTAAGAAGGACAGTGTAAAGTTACAAGGATGGTGGTTTATGACATTTATTAATTCTATGGAATATGCCAATGCCGCGTTTAATCCTTTTGACCTTAATTTAGATGGGTGGGGCGAACAGGTGAGCGAGGACCTCGATAGTTATGAGGAGATTTTCGCAGAGTTACATGATAAATACAAGGGCGGCAAATTAGCGCCTGAAGTATCATTGTTATTACGTGTTGCATTTAGTGCAGCTGTATTAAACTTTTCGAACAAAGCGCTTTCTAGTGCTACGCCCGCATTTAATGATGTTATTAAACAAAGCCCTGAACTAATGAAGGCGTTTACGAATGCAACTGTTAATAGTATGAGCCAAGCGTCGCCTGGATTCGCGATGGCAAATAACTTGATGCAAGAACAAAATAATCGCCCTCGTGGTCCTCCTCCGCCAGCGCCGGTAGAAACAAAGTCTCAGGCGCCACCTCCTAGACCTGGTTCTGGAATGACATATACCGAGGCACCCGGAAACCGACCCGACTTAAATGCTAGTCGCGGACCTATGTTTTATGAAGAAGGTGTCGATATAAATAATTCGTTTAGAGACGTGAACCAAGTAGACCGTAATGTGCGACCAATTAGTATTCCACCAACGCCACAACAGGGCGGTCGCGCCGAAATGCGTGGCCCTCAGACCACTGATATAGATAATATTCTATCTGGGTTAAAAACCCGCACTATAAATATCCAAGAGCCGACTGTTGAAGATGATTCCATGATTTCAATTAGTTCATTGAGGGATATGCAAAATAGCAACATGCCTAAGCGTAGCCGCAGGAAGAATGGGTCGGCCAAAAACACTATATCATTAGATATATAAACTTTTGATAATAATACACGCGATATATTATTATCAAACCATCTTATTCGGTGCAAACTTTTTACACAATTGTTCTATTGCTACTACGTCACTTGGCCTATCTCCCCAGCGCCTATTCCTATAAAATACGCATTTTTCTTCTATTTCTTCGGGGCTTGGTTTTTTACAACAGTTACACCCCACGTGCATAGCATTATGCTTTGTATATTTATTAGTATTTTCAAATATATCACCGTGATATTTTCTTACATATCTACCAAATGAGACATCGTCTATGATATCGTGTTCAAATCGGTCATCGTGTGCACACATATCTTCAATAATGTCTTTGGAAAATATGATTCCAGTGCCTTGAGAATAGTAGTCTCCGTAACACCGTACGTCTTTTCCCCAAGTGCATTTATGCACGTGCCCGCCACCATAATATTTTGTCGGGGCGATGTTTGATAAAAACTTGGCTAAAAGCTCTATGTTTATTACTGTTGAAATATTAGTTCGGATTAAAAAATCAAATTCATCGGTGTGCTCTTTTAAAATATATTTCATCGATTCTAATGATTTTTTTAAAATACTTAAAAATCCCTCTTGTCCATTTACGTATAGCATTCGTTTTTCTGTATCGAGCTCAATTGGCGAATTTTGTTCTCGCATTTGCGTAAAATAAAAAACGACATTTTTGAATTGGCTATAATAATTATGTAATATGGGGAACATTTTATCATAATGAATGCTTGGTGAAAAAATAATTAGAATACATATTTTCTTTTGTTGCTCCATTCTGTATATTAGTTGGACATATAATTATTTTTTATTTTACGTGTTTAGGTTGCGACGGTTCTGATATGAACGACGGGAATTTTGGCGAACCTCGTCTGGGTGTCTTAGGCGCCATAGACGGTTCACTAAAGACTTACGGTCAGCCGCATTTAGTCCCAGTGCATCAATAGCTTGGCGACGTGCTCTTGATTCCATAGCATTGAGATTCTCCAACTGTTGGCGGGAAAGTGGGCGAGTGTTTACAGATGGTGTTTCAACCTGAACAGGCACTGTAGGTTGTGCTGCAGGTTGTGCTTGTACAGGCGCAGGTGCTTGTACATGAGTTGGCGTTTGCACGGCATCTGAGGGTTGAACAGGTGGAGGCAAAACAATCGGTTCAATAAATTGGTCGTGGAGACGATTTTGTCTAACAAAAATAGACATCATTATGTTAAAGTTTTCACGCGATTCAGTTGCCTCCTTATACAATCGATCTGCATTATCTTCGTCTGACGAAGCCATAATAAAGCGCTTGTAAAATGCTGACTGGTCCGCAGTGTTCATGGTGGGTTTGATGTTTTATTTAACAACAATGTTTTTGTTAAATAATCAATTTTTTACTTTGTGTACATCGCCAACATTTTTTCCTTCTGTTCTCCATAAACCACAATTGGTTTTGGATATTTTACATCTTTGTATTTCTTATCCAAACACATAGTGTCCCATTTATGAATATCTCCTGGTTCAACATCACTTAGTTCAGGCACCCATTTCTTAATAAATTCGCAATCATTATCAAATTTCTCCTGTTGTATCCATGGATTCATATCACGAAAATATGGTTTCATATCAACGCCGGTCCCACTAATACCCTGCCAATTACCATTATTAGATGCAATATCATAATCTGTGAGTCGCTGAGCGAAATATTTTTCGCCTAATCGCCAATCCATTAAAAGCGTCTTAATTAAAAAACTAGCGACTGTCATACGCCCTCGATTATGCATATAACCTGTCGCATTTAATTGCCGCATAGACGCATCGACAATTGGAAATCCTGTTTCGCCCTTTTTCCATTTTTCAAACATCGCTGCGCTATTATGCCATTTTATATGTTGATATCGCGGTTGGTATGATTTACCAACAACTTCTGGATAAGAATAGAGAACATGTGCGAAAAATTCACGCCATAAAAGTTCTCGAATTAGCCCATGACTGGTTTTTGAGAACACATGATATGCTTCGCGAACAGAAATACATCCAAATTTAATATGTGCCGATAATCCAGTGGTATTTTCAATAAAAAAATCGCGGTGTTTATCATAGGTTTTTTGTTCTCTAAATGCGGTTTTTAATCTCTGTATTCCAAGTGTTCTACCGCCATGAACCATTACATTGGCGTTAGGTTTGGTAAACTGTTCAAGTGCACTTGTCAAGCTGATTTTTCCGTGAACATTTGCTTGTCCTCGAGTCAAATTGCCTATCTTTTTGTTATTTGGTGCATCTACTTTTTTATGAACGACTGCATTATAAAACGGAGTATATTTCTTATATGCCGCCTTTCCTGCGCCGCTCAAAATTGTTCCTGGTTCAAATAAATAATAATCTGAGAACATTTGACATTCGACATTTAGTTTCTTACATAATTCCGCCGTTTCTGAATCGCGCTCAACTGCATATGGTGTATAATCTTTATTAAAATAAACGGCTCCAATATCGAGCGACTTTATTAGAGTTTTTAAAACTGAGGATTGACTGCCATAAAAACACATTAATTCGCCGCCACTATGCGAAATTGCGCTGCTCAAATCCTGTAAACTTTCTATCATAAATCGTATTGCGTTCTCGCTTCTGTAATCGTTTCCTCGACCAACTTGTTCGGGCGTAAAAATGAAACAGGTAAATACTTTTTCGCATCCCTTGGCCGCTTGTAAAAGACCCACATTATCCAAGATTCTAAAATCTCTATGAAAAACAAATAACCCATGTTTGTGCATAAACTATATAAATATTGTCACATATTATCTATATATGAAAATCGTAGATTGTTTTATTTTTTATAATGAGCTTGATATGTTAAATTATCGGCTTTCGGTTTTAGATGAACATGTGGATTATTTTATTTTAGTTGAATCGACACATACTCATACTGGCGTTGAAAAAACATGTACATTCCATGACTATAAGGAACTTTATGAGCAATATGCGTCAAAAATTATCCATATAATTGTCGACGACTTCCCACATAAGCAGCCTAATATGGATGTTCGCAAAAACCAACAATGGATAAACGAGAACTTCCAGCGAAACTGTATTAAGCGTGGAATTAACAAATTGAAGCTTGCGCCAGATGACGTATTATTAGTTTCCGACTTGGACGAAATCCCTGACCCAAATATGTTAGCGGCCATAAAGCGCGGTGAGATAAAGGTTGATATCCAACAGCTTGTCCAGGACTTTTATTATTATAACTTGAATTCAAAAATGGCTGAGAAGTGGTTTTTGGCTAAGGCAGTATCTTATAAAAAATACCTTGAACTAAATATTAACTTCCAGGAGATTCGTATGTTTAATCGTACGCGCGGCTGTGCCAAAATCGAAAATGGCGGATGGCACCTCAGTTATTTTGGTGATAAATATTTTATTCGCAATAAAATCCAGAACTTTACGCACCAGGAATTTAATAAAGAGCAATTTACGGACTTAGATAAAATTGAGGAACATATTAATACTTGCACTGATATTTACAATAGAAATGGCACAAAACTCATTAGAATTCCAATTTCAGAGAACAAGTATTTGCCGCCCAAATATGAGGATTTTTTGGGTAATTTTGTTACGTTTTAACAAACAAAAACCAAAAACAAAACCCAAAAACCAAAACAAAAAACAAAAACAAAAAACAAAAACAATAAAAAAACATATATAAAATAATCGTTCTATATGTTTATATTACATGGCTGATTTTTTTAAGAACTTACAAGAATGTGCTGAAACTACCATAAGCAACGGTATAAAAGCTGTAACAAATAAAAAGAATGAAATTTGGTCTGATATCCAAAAGAGCACACTTTTTTCGTATGGTGTTATATCCGCATTTTGGTTAATTAAACAAGTAGAATCTGTAAAGGCAAAGTCGAAGCAAATCTATAACTCAAATTCTCTTATTAAGGCCGTGGTTGATATTTTTGTATATTCCGCGCGAATGGGTATGGCTACGCTGCGAAATCAACGCATCGAGCCATTCAAATCTAACTGGATAAGCACTTCAGTTTTAATGAAAAAGAATCCATCTATGTTTACTGGGGCAGAATATTCTTATTTGGATTTATATGATTTTATAAAGGAACCGATAGACAAAAATTTAGTTATCGGTTTTACTGATAGTTGCCAAACACTAAATTCTATGGTTTCTAATACTGCAAATATGGAGGAAGGAATGGTAACCATGAAGGTTGGTGAGAAATATGTTAATTATATTTATCCGAAACCCAAGGATGGCGAAAAGGCTATTGAAATTCCTTTGGTGCCTTGTAAATTTTCGTTTTTGAGTATCCAATATACTCACCCGCTTATGGACGAAACAATTTATATTGATTTGGATAAACAGTTTTATTATTCCAAAAATGAAATTTTGTCTCCCCTTTTTATTCAACGTTGTTTAGAGTATCAGCCGGCAAACTATCATTTTGATATGGATTACGAACTTCATATTATTGATAATGATATCGAAACATTTTCATTGAATAGTAATCAATATATTTTATTAAGTGAAACTAAATATGAAATTGTTAACCTGCGTCCGTAAAAGGGTATAAAGATTTTTATCGATATAATATACGGGCGTAATCACTATATGGATACAGTGAGTATTCCTACCCAACAACATTCCTTGCATGGTAAATGGAATTTATATTATCATTTACCACACGACAAAAACTGGGAATTATCGAGTTATACGGTCGTTATGAAGGAGATTAATACCGTAGAGAAGGTAATAGCCCTGAACGAAAATTTAACTGATAATATCGTAAAAAATTGTATGTTGTTTGTTATGCGGGAAGGCATTACGCCCATGTGGGAAGACCCTCGTAATAGGAACGGCGGTTGCTTTTCTTATAAAGTAATTAATAAGAGCGTTCCCGAAGTGTGGAAGAGCCTTTTTTATTTAATTTGTGGCGAGGCTTTATGTGAAGATATTGAAAAAATGAAGCATATTAATGGTATTACGATATCGCCAAAAAAGAATTTTTGTATTATAAAAATATGGTTAGATACTTCGGATTTTCAGGACCCGGGTATCATAGTACCCATTTCTAATTTATCGAAGCAGGGGTGTTTATTTAAGAAACATGAACCTGAATTCTAGATGAAAAATATTATTATGAAAAATATATAAACATTTATTGTTATATATTTTATACTATGCAACGTAGAGCCTTTTCTAATATTTCGCGGTCAGTTTCCGCGTTGAGCGTTTTTGAAAAATCTTGTTATCGCAAGGTTGATTTCAGAATAAGTGAAGAGAATTTGGTAAAAGATGCGGTTGTTCGATTCACTGCGTTTAATGTCGGTTGTCTCGCGGTAACTGATAAGAACAATAAGGTCGTTGGTGTATGTTCTGAACGTGACTATATTAATAAGGTAGCTGCGCTTGATAAAAATCCTAGCGAGGTTCGCGTTAAGGATATCTGCACGTATGGTCCTAAGATTATTACCGCTAATAAGACGGATTCTTTGGACGAGTGCATGAATAAGATGATGTTCAAGGATATTCGCCATTTGTTGATTTTGGACGACAAGAATCCCGATTTTACTGGAATGATTTCAATTCGCGACCTTATTCGGGAAATTCTTAAGGATAAGAGTGATGCGATTACAAGATTGAGTGATTTTAAGGTAGGCAAGGGTGGATTTTTTGGTAGTGAATAGAATATTCACAAACGGTAGTGAATAGAATATTCACAAACGGTAGTGAATAGAATATTCACAAACAGTAGTGAATAGAATATTCACAAACGGTAGTAAAAAAATTGAATATCAGGGTTATTTTTATTTTTTTACTAAAACAAAACAACCATGGCTGCAGTTCAAGAAATCACAAACCCCGACTTTACTAGTAAGACATCTGAACTTATGGATTTGAAAAACCTAGTACAATGTAATAAAAAAAGTAATACATATAAGTTTATCAAGACCGGGAAGAAATATGTCATCGAACTACCTGATACTAAAACCATTTTGAATGTTAAATGTACGTATGCTGCTTTAGCAGCAGCCGATATGTATATCATTTCGGCATACGTAGACGGAAAACGAGATTCTAGTAGCGAAACCTGTACCATTTCATATCAATATTCACACTTTGAAAGCATTCATTATAGTTCGTTTTCTGACCGCGAGAACTGTAATATTTATATTTCAATCGATGATTTATTTTAGGCTTTGAGCTCTTGAAGAATAATCCATTAACATATAGAAACAATATTGTAGTTTTGTAATTACAATATTGTTTATATTTTTTTGCTGCATAACAAGTTTAGATTATTTGTTTATAATATAAAACCATCTTATATTATAAATGATTGCCACCATGCTAGGTAAATGTGTTTGTCTCGGTTTATGTATTTGTGGAGCCGCAGTGTCTGCCTTTATTGGTTCTCAAATATATAACATATATATAAACGAAAAACAAATTGACAGTTCTATTGATGACGTAGTATAAAAATATATACAAAATATATAATGCCTAAAAATCGTACGATTAAAAACAAACCAATGCACGGGTTCATGGGCGACTGCTGTGCAGCTACTTTCCACGGGCTTCACGAATGGCATACTCACATGTTTGAACAATTAGGGTGGATGATTTTAGCCAAAAGCCATGGAGCTATGGATAAAATCGCTGTTTATAAAGCAGGTCTTGCTCGTTTAAAACATGCTCTTGAACAGAAAATCAAAGAAACGCGTGAAAAGGACAGAAAAGATGATTTACACATATTACATCATAATGTTACAACATTAATAGAACATGTCGAAAAAGATTTTTAACCAAATATATATAATGAAATGGTTTATTACATTTAGTGCAGGAACACAAGATTATATCGACGCTGGGAACCGAATATTAAAACAAGCCAATGATATAAACAAATTCGATAAAACTACATATTATGGCATCGATGATTTAAAAAATGACCCAGAATTTTGGACACCGCATTCCAATTTCGTCGAATCTAATGAGCGTGGATTAGGATATTGGATATGGAAGCCATATTTAATTAAAAAGACGATGGCGCAAATGGCAGATGGCGACATTTTATTATATTTAGATTCTGGTTGTGAAATCAATATTAAACTTGCTCATCTTTTTGATGGACTATTTGAAACCGCGCGTCGTGATTATATTATTGGTATTCCTAATTGCTATGAAAAACCCTGGAATAAAATGGATACCATATTAGCAGTTGATGCATTAGATGGAAAATATATGGATAGGCGCCAGCGTAATGGCGGCACAAATATGTTTTTTGTCTGTGATAAAACTCGAGTACTAGTTAATCGATGGTATGAACTATGTTGTGATTACCATTTAATAGATGATAGCCCGAGCGTTGCCCCAAATTTCCCTGAATTTCGAGAACATCGACATGACCAGGCGATTTTCAGCTTATTGACTAAGAAAATGGGCCTATATAGTGGTGAAACTCTTTGTCCAGCAATTGTTGTAAACCGTAACCGCACAGGCAAATCTATGTTGTCGTAGTTGTTTTGTCTACTGCTACAACTCGCGCAATGTTTTTTATTATTTTTTCGTCTAGACGGGTTTGTTCATCACCCAAATCGCCCAACGAATTACGCATCATATTAATGCAAAAATCGTATTTTTCATTTTCGGGCTCCTGGCATTCTGGGTGCGCTGCGCGCCACTTAGGTATGGTCCGATAATTTTTATTAGCAACTGTGCTAATCATATTTCGCATTTTTTGGTTTTCATTCGTATCTTTATTCCAAGCATCCTGTTCCTTGATATAAAGAGTCTCTCGTTTTAAGTCTGTGCAATGCACTGGCCGCTTAGTAACGTCTAATTGCTTTAGTCTTGATACGATAATATCTGTAATGCCAGACACATAACCATTATTACCTACGTTTTCAACTTCCTTGAGTTGTATTTCTATGTTTTTAATGAATTCGTTCATATTAATCGCATCTTTACATGTTTCATTAAGAAAAAAGTTTATATTAAAACTATTATTATTAGAATTTATATTGTTATTGACGGTATTATTGCCTACCTTGGAAGCCAAATTTGCAATAATGCTCTGATTTTGCTTCATAAAATCAATGACCATGTTTTTAAATTCACCTGTCTCTTGTTTTACTTCAACTTCTTTTTTTTCTATTATAAGCGTCTTAAACTCCTCGTTTTGTTTTATTAATTGCATTATGTTTTCATTTGAAACGCCAAGGTTGGCCACAACATGACTTCCACTTTTATTATCTTTTTGAGTACATTTCTTCTTATGATTATATAAACTAGGCCCATGCTTATATCTGTTACCACAATCGCAAACAAACTCCTTGGAAATATTTTCAGTAGTATTTGATAGTCGAATATGTTTTGCAGTGGTTATATGTTTATCATATTGACTTTTCCTACTCGAATGAAAGTTACATATTTTACAATTATAATCATCGGACATAAATGACTAGGAAATATTTCCTATACATACTACTAATAATATTTCCTAAACCCTTTTTTTAATATATTATTTTTGCATTTTTCATCGTTACTTTTTTTGTAACCAACTCATACGGCTGCATAACGACCATCCATTCAACACTTTATAAAATTTATCCTTCGACTTTTCAAAAATGGACATTTTAAAAATGTCCGAAAAAAAAAAGCGCGGCCATTTCTTTTTCGGGGCTTTTTTGGTATTTTTACGCAAAATATGAAAACTAAACCCACATAAAAACAACGCATTAATAACTATAAACCAATATGAATTTAGTAGTAACAATAATGGCCGCTGGGGAGGGAAAGCGCATGAACTCACCGTTACCAAAGGTATTACATATGTTTAATGGCAAACCAATGTTAGTGCGGATTATTGAAACTGCGCAAAAACTGAATCCGACAAAAATAATTGTAGTAACTGGGCAGCATGATATATTGATACGCGGCACTTTATCGACATATTTAGATACTAATTGTCTTATTTTTGTAAATCAGGCTGAACCAAAAGGTACTGGCGACGCTATAAAACAATGTTTGTCACATTATTCACCTGGTGAGAATGTATTGATTTTAAATGGAGATATGCCGCTAATTACACAGGATATTCTTGAGCGGTTCGTACGTCTTGGAAAGGGTGCTAAAAATATACGAATTTTAGTTGCGCGATTTTCTAATCCGACTGGATATGGTCGTATATTCTCCAATAGTAGTGGTGTGGTAGAAATCGTCGAAGAAAAAGACTGTTCTGCTGAACAGAAGCTCAATGATATTGTAAATACAGGCATTTATGTAATAAACTCTATGTTACTAAAAATGTATATTCCGTTAATAACTAATAACAATGCTCAACAAGAATACTATTTGACTGATATTGTAAAAATTATACGGAATTCTGGCGGGATAATAATAGATGCTTATTTGATTAATGAATCAGAAAACAAATACGTTAGTGGTGTGAATACGCAGGAAGAATTGGCTGTACTAGAATCTTCAATATATAGTAATATGAATTGAAATGGTAAATTCAAATAATATAAATGTAACTATAAAGACATTATAAATATGGCGGAGGTTGACTCAAAAACAACAGACAATGTTCCAGATATTAATAGAATAAAACGAGCTATACCAATTGAGTGTTTTCGTAAAGACCCATTATTGGGTTGGCATTTTATTTGGTTCGATTTTATGTGCTGGGCAACAACGGTCGCACTATATTATGGAATAGAAACCAAAACAAACTTCATCAAAGTTTTATATTGGCTAAGCAGTGGGTTTTTTATGTGGTGTCAGTTCATGAATGGACATGATTGTGGTCATGGAAGTTTCAGTGATTCGCCACTTTTAAATAATGTAATGGGACATATTTCGCATACGCCGCTCCTGGTGCCTTTTGCGACATGGGCAGAGTCACATAGACGCCATCATTTGGGCCATAACCATTTTATAAACGACTACTCGCATCCATTCATAGACGGACCTGATGATAAATTTTATTTAAAGGGGCTAGAATATATAGGCGCGTATTCTATAGTAGGATGGATTTTTTATATGGTGGGTTACCCAGACGGAGGTCATTGGATTCCTATTGGTGGCCGACTATGGAACAATGACTATAATATATATACACATATACATTGCATATTTAGTAGCACATTAGTGTTCGGCTGGTTTTATTTTGTTCTATCTTTGTGCGATTTTAATTTTTATAACTTCATGGAATGGTACGGAATGTCTTGGATAGTTTTTTCATGGTGGATAACTACGGTTACTTATTTACAACATCATGATAATAGTCCAGACGACACTGTTGTATATGGAGACAAAAACTGGACATTTATGAAAGGTGCATTACAAACAGTAGACAGGAGTTATGGCAGCGTCATTGACAAGTTAACACATAATATTACGAATGGCCACTTGGTTCATCATATATTTTTTAAGCAAATCCCCCATTATCATCTAGAAAAAGCAACCCGACATTTATATAATTATTTAAATGAAAATGGCATTGAATATAAGTATCGATATACGCCATTTTTCTTTACTGATATATTTCATTATACAACAAATAATTTGAGCGAGGTTAGATATATTTATTAGAAACATTAGAAACGCGCAAATTTACGTAAAAAATTGATTAACTTTTTATCTAACATCAAATTAGATAAAAACTAACATGAAGACCGTAACTCGCCATATTGACTCGCTCAACATTGACGTTGATTTCGTCGTAGGCGGAAACGCCCAAGAAAACCACGATATCATCGACGATGCCGACCCAGAAGATATTTGGTTTCATGTATCAGGGCATCCATCGTGCCACGTTATCAGCAAGATTCCGGCCGACGCAGTCGTAGACAAGAATGGGATTTTGAAAATTGCCAAACAGGGCGCCGTGGTCTGCAAGGAACTATCTGGTCTAAAAAATCAAAAGGATGTTAAGATTGACTGGACGCGCATTAAGTATGTAACAAAGCTTGATAAGCCAGGCAGTGTTAGCATAACTAACCATAAACAAATGGTTATATAAACCTCGACAATATGCATAAATATAAGAGTGTTGCTAACAGCGGTTTAAGTGTCAGATTCGCAACATTTTTTATAACAGCTCGGTCATATTCGCGTTTTTTTACAATACCCAAATTATGTAAAAGCGGACTCATTATAAGCATTAAGACAGCGCCCCTCTTAAAATCATATAAACTCGTAATGGCTAGCGTGCTAGATAAAATATTAAAAATACACATATTATTTACGAGCTTCCATGCATAATCGTTTCCTATCAACACGGGTATTGTTGTGATATTATTTTTTTTATCGCCGGGTGCATCTGCAATATCCAATAAGATTTCAATATGGAATGACCCCCAATAAATAATATTAGCCAAAACATATACGAGCGGATTAATGCGGTCACTCACAGCCATTGCAGAAAAAACCGTAGAAAATGATATTAGATTGGCACAGACCAGGTTTTTAATTATAGGAATGCGTTTTAAAAATGGCGTATATAAGATGGTTACCATATTAGCTATGCGAACGGGCCAGCGCATATGTGATGGCATAAATAAATTGTTTATTATTTCGACTACACCAATTGTACCAACCGCTGCAGTAACGGCTTCGCGTTTTGTAATCTGACCAGTGATAAGAGGACGTAATGGATTATTAATTCGGTCAAGTTCAATATCAAAAATATCATTAATAACCATGCTATTTGACATTACTAGCAAAGCAATAGTAGTAGCAACCCAAAACCTTTTAGTAAAAATTGCCGCTGGGTTAACAATAAATGTGCCCGTAGCACTGAGAAGCGCTGTAGGAACAATGTTTTCAGGCCGAATAAGTTTAAAAAACCCGGCAGATTTTTGTTTTATCGTTTGAACTACACTCAATATTTCATTATCATATTGTTCAATTGTTCTCAATTTAGTATATGATTTATTTGAATATATACCTTTACGTAAATACGCGTCTGTATGTGATGCAAATAACAAAAGTCCGGCAATATATTTTAACAGATGCATATTTTACATAATATTATGTGATACCATTTAAGTACATATTTTACATAATATTATGTGGTTGTCATAACATGACATTACGATGGCGGTAAGGGCGCTAGACATAGCTTGATTTCGCCAAGTGATGCCACGTCATATTTTACGATAAGAGGCAAATCATTTCCTAAATACATCTCTAAATGGCTACAGAGTGGTGTGCACTTGATAAAATGGCTTAGACTCTTTAGAGAAAACTCACCTTGAATAATTACAGATGCATCCGATTTTTGAATAAACTCCATATTTCCATCGGATTCTGACCTAAAGATTCGAGAACTTGCGAAATTGCCCTCGCATGAAAAAATGAGGTCATTCCCCACCGATTTGATTTCGATACGGTCCGAAATACCATTCAAATCACGGATGATTTTTTGAAAGTCCGTCGTAGGCAAATTAATGACCGTGGAATATTCTACATCGGGAACGACGAGCTCCTCCATATCAGGCTCAATGAGACGCAACTTCTGGCTATAACATTGCTTAATATCGCCATTATCATATTGAAGTCCTAAGTGAGATACGATTCCGTCGTGGTAATCGGCTTGGTCGATATACATAGAAAGAGTATCGTCATTCGACATGGTCGAAATTACTTTGAATAAGTGGAGCGTATTTGCACATACGATAATTTTATCTGGATTGCATGTATATTGTTCGAACTTGTTAGAATGCAAGATGACATTCACTAAAATAGTATGGGTTTTATCAAAATTAATGATTTTAAGTCCATCTTTAGTAAAAGTGATAGTCGCATCGGTCAATATATCTTTGATTGCCGTAATCATATTACGAATAGGCTGAATTTGAACGGTTTTGATAGTCAATACGTTATTTTCTTCATTCATGTTCTCGATAGTATATAAATAATCCGCGTTTGTTTTTATATTTTATTTGAATAAATGTATTTTTTGTTAAATGAACGCACTTTGTTAAAACCCGTTTTTGAATTCTTTTGTTTAGTACAACGTATTCGAGTAAAATAGGTTAGAAAAATATAATAATTATATATAATTATACAAATAATGAGTGAAATAGAACAACTCAATAATAATGATATTCAAACGGGTGGTGTGTTTGGTATACCGAACCTGGGGATTAAAAAAGGTTCTACTGACTTAGCAAATCAACCCGCTGACTTCACAAATGAAACTTCTGACTCCATAAAAAAACCAAAAGATAAAGCCGACGACACGCGAAGATTTAGTTCTATTCCTAAAAGTGAAGAAAACAAAAAAGTCAAAGGCAAGGGTTCTATAAGAACACGTATTGCAGAATTTGCTACTGGTAAAAATCTTATAAATACTGCGGCTGAAACAAAGAACAAACTTAAATATCTTGCAAACTTGTTGCTAAACACATCCAATATAAATAAATTGCATCTTAAAAACCAGTTTTATGTCGAATATATGGATTTTCGTACTATTCAGCGGATTTATTCACTTGATATTCTAACTAATATAACAAAACGGTTCGTTGACGATGCATTATTAACTGAAAAGGGCGGCGATAACCTTATAAAATTGATAAAGATTACTGCAGTTGCGCCTCGCAAAGATATTGTTCTTTACCAGGGAAATATGCCAGGTGATAATAATTTTTATTTATACGGTAGCACGGCAATTACGAAGGACGAGAAACAAAAATGGAAAAATACCGCAAAAAAGAAATCCGAACACGCAAGAACTATGGCAAATTTAAAATCGTTTGGTCAAATAACAACTGAAGAAGCGGACTCTGTTCAAGATGAAGCATTAGTCGCGGCCTCAGAACCAGGTATAAAAGAAAGCGAAGAACAAGAAAAAGAGGCCTTAAAATTTGCATCTAAGGAACGTAGTTTGATGCCGCAGTCATTAAAGAAATTAACATTGACTACGGGCTATAAGGGAAAGATACCTTATGGTCGATTAAACAATGCGATAATAATCGAACGCGAACTTTATGAGAACATTGAAACAACACTTATAAATGCAATTACCGATGAAGTCAACAAAGTCAACAAAGGCAAAAACTCGAATACCAATAAAATAATAGATTTTCTTAGTAGGTTGCGAAAATTGTATAATAACTACGTTTGCTTTTCAAAGGAATTTGATTATTTATATAAGTATTTGCATTTTTATCGCCACCAATTAAATTCGATGCTATGGAATGGAACTTTCGCACCATTTTCTACGATTGACCATATGATAGAAGAGCAAAATAATATGATATTTAAAAACAATGAATTGCGTGAACGATATGTTGATTCTATGAAAACAATATTTAAAGTTATTGCATTGATGTCATACGTTAATCCTGGAATATCTTCAAAGTTTAAAGAGGCAACAAATCAAGTCGCCAATGGCGATAGTGTTGAGAATTTACAAAAAAAAGCCAAAGAAGAATTAAAAGGCGAGGAGACAGTGCTTGAAAAAGCGGAAGAAAAAGGCGAAGGCGTAGGCGTAGGCGAAGGCGAAGTTGAAGAGCCAATGAATGGCGGTAAACGTAACAATGTTCTCGAACTAATTACTAGTCAAACTGTAAAACAATTACAAACTGGTGGTGGTAAATCCGAAATATTGATACGCTTACGAGACTATTACGATATTGATTTTGAAATAGAAAAACTAGACCCACCTGATGCGTTTACTGATATAAATTCGCGTATATATCAATCTTTGGCAGGTCTTTCGTCTTCGTATAAAGCTGCTGTATTAAACTCAAAGACTTCTGAATTAAAGCCGATGTATTCTTTGTATGAAGCAAAATACGCGCTATTTGTTGCGGTAATGGTAATGCGTAAACTAAATGATAAAAATAATGCTACGGATAATGCTACGGATAATTTCGTTAAAATACTTAATTTTGAAAGAGCAGTTAGTTCTCGTGTTGGGTTTAGTTCAAAATATAAAATAAAATTTGATAAACTTAATGAAATAGATGATATTCTCAATGCAAAAGAAATAGGTTATAATGAACTTGATACATTGGTAAAGAAAAATAGCAAAATCCAAATATTTGATGACAATGGAAATTGGCACAAGGAATTCAAAGATTTCAGATTTTCAGAATTAATTCGCGTATTAACTGCTTATGAAAAGAAAAACAAGTCTTCGTTTAAAGAATTATTGAAAAAAAAACAGAGAGAAATAAAAACAGCTATAGAAACGAAGGAGGTAGCACGAGCAGCAGCAGCAGCAGGAGCAACAACAACAACAACAACAGCAGCAGCAACAGCAGGAGCAACAGCAGGAGCAACAGCAGGAGCAACAGCAACAGTGCAAAATCCTCCTACTTCTGAATATTATACCGCACAATATTGGGAAGACCTTGCAACTAAATATAAAAACGACCCAGACGGATTAATAGTCGTATTAGAAACCCCTCAGAAAGGCGGGTCATTATTACAATCCCGCCGTTCAAATACACAAAAAAGACATGGACTTATGGGCGGAAACAAAACGCAAAAGATTTACCAGCGCGGCGGCAATTGGATTACTCAAAAATTTGCACAGGCAAGAAAAGCAGTAGACCAGAATAATGTATTTTTAAAGGTACTCGATTCGGTTTTCTATACAACTAGCTTGAGTATGATTGGTCGTATTATAAATGGTCTTTCTGTAATGCGCGATAATAAAACAATGAACTCGCAAACCGGGTATACTATTCAAAATAACTTGGCTCTTTGCGTTTCCAAGACAATGAAATATATGTTGAGAATGCCATTTTTAATATGTTTGGCACCAATATCAGAACTAGTCGGGCATGCAACATTTGGAATTTTAGCAAGTCCGCATTGTTTTATGGTAAGTCATATATTCATGTCCATTTTATTGAAATCGAACATTTTGACAAACTCATTTGCGAAGGATATTTCAAAATTAATGGGTGATGTTATGTTTAAAAATAAATATATAATGAAAAATGGGGTCTATGAAAAGGTAGAGGATACTATAAAACACTCAGACGATTATGCTGCTAATGCTGGTGGCTCTGATGCTGGCGGCTCTGATGCTGGTGGCTCTGATGATGGTGGCTCTGATGCTGGCGGCTCTGATGCTGGTGGCTCTGATGCTGATGATGACAATGCTTCTGCTGCTTCTGCTTCTGCTTCTGCTGCTTCTGCTTCTGCTTCTGCTTCTGCTGCTGCTGCTGCTTCTGTTGCTGCTGCTTCTGCTGCTTCTGCTTCTGTTGATGCCGCTAAAAGTAAAAAGGATAAGGATGAGTCTCTTTTTAATGCAACAACCCCAGATGAAGTTACCGAATTGCTTGAAAAAGGTGCGGATATAAAAGCAAGACATGATGATGGTAAACCTCTATTATTTCATTTTTTACAAGATCTTGACCTCTCTGATATACATCCAATGTTGAACGCAGTTTTTGAATATAACAAAAAAGAAAAAAAAACCGGTTTGACACGCGAGGCTGTTAATTATTTATTTGAAAGTGGTACCTTAGTTGACTTTGCTGATAATATGCGCAGTACTTCCATTTCAGATGTAACCGAAAGCACCAAGAATATTACTAGAAAAGATAAAAATAATAAGATAAAACAGATAGAAGCCGAATGGACTAAAATTATAGACTTAATTATAAAAAATGGCGGGCTAACCAGGGAGCAAATAAAACACCCATATACCCCACTTTTGGACTCAGAACCACCTCGTAGACTTGGCGGCGCACTTATGAACGGAGGTTCAGGTGGTGAGGCCCCTGAATCCGCATCAAATAAATTAAAATCAGCTAGTGATAGTGTTAAATCAATGCTTGACTCTCAAAACTCCAAAAATTTCCTCGAATACTTAAAGAAAAAATACATAGGAAAGTTTTGCGCCATAAATAATAATTTCATGGGAATATTATCAAAAATTAGAATCGATGAAAACGACAATGAGCAAACATATATATTCGAATTCTTTACAGTAAATTACAATGAAGAAAAAACCGAGTTAAAAAAAATTAGCGAATCTCATGAAACAAAAGAATGCTATGTTACAGTTACGCGCGAGAGGGGGGGAGATGAACTAATAAGCGAAGTTATACCCTATGTTTATGCTTGTCGAAATTACTATGACGATAACCAGCGAGACATCGGTTCTAGTATTGCGAGATTTGGCTCTAACATAAAAGGGCGACACATTCACACAGAAGCTACGTCTATTCGTGAATTAGAAAAGTTATATAGTTCAATGTCTAAAAAGGATAAAGAAAATCCGCAATTAAGTAACTATCCAGAGTTTCAACGCGAATATGATTATAACGGTAGTTATTTAGGTTACATTCGCAAAATCACTAAGAAATCTAGTTTTTGTGTTCCATCTGAAATAACTTATTGTACATATGAGGCAGTTGTGCCAAATGTTCTCAAATCAACATATACGAACAACGACACCAATTCTGCTGAATTTACAAAGGTATATATTGAGTCCAGACAACCAATACATGTTATTGTTCCTTATAATTTGCCCGGGGTTACCAATGATGCTGCCAAGGTTACTGGACATCAATATGAAGAATTACAATGTAAGGCGACGCAAAATAGGGTTAAGGAAAATAAAATGACGTCGACGTATATAGTCAATGATTTAGCAGGACAATCACAAACGCCGGAAGAGTTATTAGCAATTCGACAGAAGGAGGATAAAGAACTTGCCCAAAAAGCTAAAGCCGATGCGGAGGTGGACAAACAAACTCTGGCTGCTAAACGAGGCGCAACTGAATTACTAGATGCAGAAGATTTGGCTAAAGGGCTTGTCGAAGTTAAAAAAGTGGATTTAAATAAAATTGAAACAGCAGAAGATAGGGAATATTTTTATGTAGATAATGAGTCGACAAATATAGAAAGGCGCGGAAACAAGATTTTTGCACCAGTCTCAACACTAAAAGAATTAGGAAAGTTTGTTGTGATAAACAAAGGTCAAGCTGTTCCTGAGTACAAATTCGATAAGGGAATTATTATAGATAAGAGCGTGTTTTATAAGACAGATGATGGGTTAGGTGATGAAGAGGCAGAAGCAGAACCAGAAGCAGAAGAAGAAGACGAATCAGAACAAGAAGAAGAAGCAGAAGCAGTGGCAGAACCAGGAGCCGTAGGCGTAGGAATAACAGCAACAAAACCAACCGACGGAAACGCAGCCCCAATATCTAGCCCAGGCCAAGCCCCCGAGGGCACGGGCAAGGAGCTTTGGGACGAGGCTCGTAAGTCGAAGGAGGACAAGGTAAAGGCCTTGTGTGAGAGGTGGGGTGGTTATGGGGAGGTCATCAACTGGTCCCGCCCTAATGAGCTTAATGGTAGCACACCTCTCCATTTAGCCAGTTCAAGTCCCAAGATAACGGCCATACTGCTCAGCACAACATCAATAAATGTCAACAAGGAGAACAATTTTGGAGAGACGCCGCTCTTTTTGGCCGCCAAGTATGGATATCCCAAGACCGTCCAGGCCCTGCTGGCTGCACCAGGAATAGATATTAACAAGGCGCCTACTGAGAGGGAGTACAAGGGAAAGAGCCCGCTCACCATCGCCCGGGAGAAGGCTGCAGAGGGTCTGGAGGGATTCCAAGAGGTGGTGAAGCTGCTGGAGGGGGCGGGGACCGTGGCTCTGTCTCTATCAGCCACAGCCACAGCCCCAGGACCAGGCCCAGCCCCCGAGGGCACGGGCAGGCAGCTTTGGGGGGCGGCCGGACTTGGGCAGGAGGCCCAGGTGCAGGACTTGTGTAAGAGATGGAGTGGTCATGGGGAGGTCATCAACTGGGCCAACCCTACTGATAATGGTAACACACCTCTCCATAAGGCCTATAGCAATCCCCAGATAACGGCCATACTGCTCAGCACCCCGGGCATAGAGGTCAACAAGAAAAACAAACGTGGAGAGACGCCGCTCTGGTGGGCCGCCGCCAATGGCAAGCCCGAGACCGTCAAGGCCCTGCTGGCAAATCCGGGCATAGATGTCAACAAGGGGGACAATAATGGATGGACGCCGCTCTGGTATGCCGCCTACTTTGGCAAGCCCGAGATCGTCAAGGCCCTACTGGAAAAGCCGGGCATTGACCTCAATAAGGCGCCTACTGCGGGGAAGGACAATGGCAAGAGCCCGCTCGCCATTGCCCAGGAGAGGGCTGATGATGTAAAACAAAGTGAAGAAAATAAGAACAAGTACATAGATATAGTAAAACTACTGGAGAATAAACAACAACCTCAACCTCAACCTCAACCTCAACCTCAACCTCAACCTCAACCTCAACCTCAACCTCAACCTCAACCTCAACCTCAATCAGAATTTAAAATAACTTCCGGCACAGATTACAAAGACCTTGGGCAAGAAATTAGTATACAAGAAGGCGGCGGTAAATCTATAAACTATAATAATAGATGCTTTATTTTGTCATTAGAAAACGCTATGTCGAATCTTAGTGGTGTAAGTGATTATTATAAGACATTGTTGGATACGTTTAAAGCCTTTGATGAAAAATATGATAAACAAAAAACAAACCTATCAGAACCACAAAAAGCGCTTTATGATGTCTTTAAGGAATCAATAACAAAGTCTAGATTTATTGATGCGTTCATATTTTTTATGTTCTTTAATATACAAGAAGTTCAAACTAATGGACTTATTGTTACAAATCCGGTTGATAAAAACGGAAGTCTAAACATTAATAACGCTGGAAAACGAGGGTTCTACATAAAACAAGTAACAAATGACTCTAATGGGAATTCAATCCCAAAAGACCTCACTGTTGATACCCCAATAATATACAACTTGGGTGATTATCATTTTGTACCAGGAATAGCAAAAATATCATCAGAAATGTTACATGCTATACAAAAAAACTATTTAGATTTAACAAGTTTAATGGGTCGTGCTCCAATAACCGCGAGAGGAGCAAGTGCGTATAATATTGAAAATGAATTGCAAGAAGAAGAAGAAATTAATTGCAGATTCTTTGGAAACGATATGGTTACATATGCAGGAGATAAATATTTAATAAATGAAGTAATTAATAATGATGAACAAAATGACTGCACTGGCTATAAAGCAACAATTTTTAAACAAATTGTAGAACAAGGACAACCCGAAGCAATATTCGAGCAAAACGGAGAAGTTGTTACTATAGAAGGAGAACAATTTAAGAACTTTAATAAATATGCAGTGTTTGAACCATAAACATAAATTTAGGATAATTTTGCAATGCGTTATAGACAGTAAAATCGGTTTTTAGCAGTTTATGCGTTAAGACGGATAACAACAATTGTTACATATTTTCAATGTTGAAAGGTTTAGAAAAAACGTCTCGCGCCAAAAAAATATCCTATTAATATATAAATGGCCACTCAATTAAACACAACAAATTATTCGGTTATCAACGACGATATGAACGCGTTATTAACTAGCGGTGCGTATTCTGGAGTAAATATCACTCTTTATAGCGATGCCAATCAAACGTCCATTGTCTCTGACGCACAAGGTCCTATTCAAAATCGTAAAATTAGCCAAATTGGATATGTAGCCGCCCACACGAGCCCTACTACCGGGCAACCCGTTTCCGGCTCAATTACAGTTAATTTCAATGATGGCACTAGCATTACTGCAGTAGACGGTGTCAATACTTGTTTTTATACTTTGCAGGGAATTATCTTCCAACCCAGACGCTTTGGCGGCAATTAGGATAATTGACAACTGGGCAATTAGGATAATTGACAACACGGGCAATTAGGATAATTGACAACTGGGGCAATTAGGATAATTGACAACACGACCTATGTGACAAGACAATTCAATAAATATATTTAGAAATACATATAAACATTATTATCATAATATTAATAATTATGATAATCCCTCTCTTCTTATTATTTAGCGCGCTCATACAAATCACTGCACTAAACCAGTGCAAAAATTGCAAGCATTTTATTACGCCATACTATAATGGAAAATATGCTATCGGTAACTACTATGGTAAATGCATCAAATTCACACGCCTATCACCTAGTACTACCGAATATGATTATGTAACTACCGAAGACGCAAGAACCGACGAATCTATGTGTGGTAAATCCGGGAAGAAATTCGAAAAATGCGCTAACAATAATCACCAAGGAGCTATCGATTGCGAGCCCTAATGTGTCGCATACGCCATATACAAAATATAGACATTTTGTATATGTATGATACAATAATAATAGGCGGTGGAATATCTGGATTATATGCCGCCTATAAAATAATAAAAAAACGACCAAATACAAAACTATTAATATTAGAGCGAAATCGGCCAGGGTATTTAGGCGGGCGGACAGGAAACGCCGACTTTCATGGCACAAATGTAGTTACTGGCGCAGGAATTGGACGCAAAAAGAAGGATAAATTATTATTGCGGCTATTAAGGGAGCTCGATATTCCGATACATGAGTTTATAACCGGACCATTGTATTCTACGGCGTTTGATGGTGAATGCAATGTGAAATCAACGTTTTTAAAACTGAGAACCAACTATAATGCAAATGCGCATTCCAATATGACATTTAAAAAATTCGCTACGTCCATTATTGGTAAAGACGCTTATCACCAATTTATTATGTGTGCAGGATATACGGATTATGAAAATGAATCCGCACATGATACATTATATCACTATGGATTTGATGATAACTACGAAAAATGGACGGGTGTATCAGTGCCATGGAGCGCGCTCGTTGATAAATTAGCAGAGCATATTGGCAGAAAAAAAATAAAATATTCACAGAATGTTCTCGAAATAACAAAAACAAATGAACAGATGAGCAGTTTTACGATAAAAACCAAAACCAACGTATTCGAAACTAACGACATCATAATTGCCACGACAATAAATCCAGCAAGAACAATGTTGAGCAGCCTAATTACAAAGGCACAAACCAAAATATATGAACAGATACATAGTCAACCATTTTTGCGTATTTATGGGAAGTTCTCAAAAGAGTCCGCACACATAATGAAAATGGCTGCACAACAACTAATCATAGTGCCGGGCCCACTACATAAAATCATACCGATGGACCCAGATAAAGGAATTTATATGATTGCTTATACGGATAATTTGCCCGCGACAATGTTACATGAATATGAAAAAAATAACAAGACAAATCGTGATATTTTATGTAGGCTTTTAGAGAGGTCACTTGGACTACCCAATGAAACATTGGAATTAGACTCGATTGGTGAATATTATTGGAAAGAGGGCACACATTATTATGAACCACTAAAGAGCCATAAAACGCGTGACGAATTTATAAAAGCGGCGCAACATCCTTTACCAAATGTTTTGGTAGTTGGTGAAATGGTTAGTAAGAATCAGGGCTGGGTAGAGGGGGCTTTAGAAAGCGTCGAACAAGTGCTGTCTTAGTGCTACGCAAACGTGTGCTACGCATTACATCTACATTTCCATTTTTTGCATAGTTTACAAAACAGTTTGCCAGTTAGTCGGTCGGCTTCATATTCTGGTGCCAACCCGTCATTTATACAGTCGCACATATTAATTAATGATAGACCACATGGTTTAGGGTGAACTGTAGTTTTTTTTACCCTGTCTTCGATTTCGCGCTGTTTATCTGCTCTAAGTAACTTATCTTCTTCTTCCCATTGTAGTCTTAGTTGCTCGTCGCGTATACGTTTTTCTTCGGCTAATCGCGCACGTTCTGGGGCACCACTTTCCCATTCTTCTGCTGCGCGTTTAGCTCGTTCCTTTTCTTTTTCCAACTCTTCCAACCGTCTCTTCTCAATTACCAAAATAACCTCTTTTTGCTTACGCTCTTTTTCAATCCGTTCCCTTTCTTTTTTTAAGGCTTCCAAACGCTCCCTTTCAATACGTTCATTTTCTTTGCGTTCAGCTTCAAGGCGTTTAGCTTCGCGCCTTTCATTTTCAATTGCAGCCATTCGCTCATTATCTAAAATACAACACTCACAGATAAAATCACGCATACATTGGATACAAAGTTCAGTATCACTAGTAGTATTAATATAATTAACAAATGGTTGGGCTTTAATTTCCACCCAAGGAATATGAGGTGGTCTAGAATTTTCAGAAGTCCGATGTGTATGATAAATTTCAAAAATATGTTTTATTATACCATTTTCAACTAGTGCAACATCAGGAATTTTCATAGACTCATCATATTTAAAGCGACAATCATGTTCACACATACCTTTCGTATGTTCATTATAAGTATCACTTGTAATGTGCAAGACATCATAATTACAATGACATTTCTCACATTCCCTATAAAATAACATTTCTCTGTGTTCGTTCAGTTCTGTGCGTAAACAATACTTGGCATCTTTATGGATTTGTGATTCAGATGGTTTATCATAATATAAACAGGGGTTATTTGACGCAAAGTGTGCATAATGTGGTCGGTTTTTTTCTCCTTTTTTGAAACATACTGGTTTTCGACAATGTGGGCATTCGTACTCTTTATCCTTAGAAGCATTATTAACGGTTATGAAATTTTCCGTGCCTCTTATAAAAGCACCGCAATTAAAATGAGTAGACATAATGTATTGATTTATATTGAAATATTGCAGCATGAATCAATTTTTTCAACTATGACATAAAGATTATTTCATATATATCTATAATATATATGCGATTTCTATCAAGTATTTTTTTATTGTTTTTAGCATTTCAAAAGTCTACTTCACAGTTTGATAGCAGAGAACTTCAGTATGGAAGTGATTTAGTGAGCGGAGGAGCATCTTATGGCGGCGACGCAACTTATGATTCGTCAGCAGACAGTAGTGGAAGTTATGATACTGGCACGAGTGATAACACTGATTATGGGTCAACTAGTTATAGTACTAGTGATAGTACTACAAAAACAGACGATGTTTCAAAACCAACCGATGATACTAGTAAAGGCAGTCCAATCAATATCGATAAAATATTAAAGGCGGCACCAAAACTAATAACCACTGCGCAAAAAATAAAAAAAATAATTGATGGTAAAAAACCCAAACAAATTGTGGCCAAACGGTCACCTCCAAAAAAGCAAGTTGTTCCTAAGCCCATTAAAAAGAAGGTAGTTCATAAGCCAACTAAAAAACAAGCTGCGCCTAAGCCCACAAAAAAGAAGGTAGCTCCTAAGCCAACTAAAAAACAAGTCGCTTCTAAATCAAACCGTAAGCCTAATCACTTACGCGGATAAAATCAATATTGTTTACCACTTCCGTGTGCGCCGTCATAATAAACGCAAACATCGTCTACGTATACACTATTAGTATGTTCTAATGCTCTAAGCCAATAGTCGTAATCTATATGTACTGTTTTTCCGTTTATATTTGCGCCGCCCATCTTTATTTCTAATTTTTTTCCGATTTTTGTGATAATGTCTCTATGTATTATCACACTGCATGCAATAATACAATTATGGATTTTCAAAAAGTCTAGTGACCATATTCTAGGAAATCCGTTATCCAATTCACCGTGCCCATTTCTTCTATAAACGTTTTGTAAAATATTATAATAGTGTTCTGCATTGTATTTTTTATATTTGTTCTCCGGATTATAGACGCCGCGTCCAAATAGTCCATCGGTTGAAGACATTTTACATCCAGTTTCCTTCATGGCATAAAGTTGTAATTCTAGTTTATTTGGAAACCACATATCGTCGTCATCGCATGTGGAAAAATATTCACCCGTATAAATTTCAATACCCTTATTTATAACATATCCAACACATGGATAACCAAACTGTTGTTTCGTGTTTTGTTCTAAATGAACTATGATTATACCATTAGAAATCCAGTCATATTCATAATATTCTTTTTGGGTAGAGCAGTCATTGACTACGATGATTTCAATATTTTTATATGTTTGTTCCTTTACGGATTTTATTGTATTCAATAAAAACGAAAATCTATTAAATGACGGTATTATTACGCTTACCTTTTCCATAAAATATAGAAACTAATATTATATATTTTATAAATGAATTTTTGTCTATGTTTATGTGTCTACAACAATTCAGACGGTTTACCATATGTTCTCAAAAACATTGATAAAATTGACCCATCAATGGTTCTCGTTTTATATGACACATCGACAGACAAATCCCTAGAAATATTACAAGAATATGCAACGACACGGTCCAATATCCGCATAATAATAAACAAGAGCCGGTCCTCCAAATATAAAACTGAAAATATAGCCCACGCAAGAAACTCCCTATTAAATATAATAAAAACAGAATACTCGTCAACTCCTTATTTTATAATGATGGATTCAAATAACTATTCGTGTATTGGTGATATCGATATGGATGTTCTCAACAATGTCCTTGAACGTGATGATTGGGACATGGTTTCGTTTGATAGGGAAGCCGGTTATTATGATTTTTGGGCATTGTCTTATTATCCATTTGTTTATAGCTTTTTTCATTTTGATGACTATAAAAAAGTTCTCAATGCACTACAATTAGATTTTTATAAAACTCTAAGTGACTACAAGGAAAATAAACCAGATGAGCTTATTACAGTAATAAGCGCATTTAATGGTTTTGCTATTTATAGAACGCCCAAGTTTTTGAATTGCTCTTATAGTTCAGACATTGATATTTCGTTGTTTCCGCAACAGTTTTTATTGGCAAATCAGCAAGCCGTTGGCTCAAAAATAATAAAATTTAAGAAGTGCGATTGCGAACATCGTAAATTTCATATGGAGGCAATTTTACGTAATAATGCGAAGATAAGGATATCGACAAAGTCGTTGTTTAAAAAATTCAATGAAACGGTCGCGTTTAAACATGATGGACCGTGTTAGGACCACATTTCATTAGGCCTTCATCAATTTCTTTTTACCTTGAACATCAACCAAACGACCTATTAAAATAGGTTGTGTTGTACCCTGTGTAGCCTGCATATAGCTATTAAAATCATAAATTTCATTTGAATTTTCGCGCTGGGCATAATCAGTGCCATTAATTGTGATTTTACTAGCGCGCCACTCCAATTTACGAACATCAAGGCCTTCTTTCTGGGCCTGGTCGTCGTCAAGACTAGGATATGACGAAAATTGATTTGATTTTACAACATCAACGCCATAACATATGAGGTTCTCACTATTCTTCGAAATCGTAGAATAAATCTTACAATCAATGGCGCTTTCTTTAACGGCCTTTAATATTTCATTATTAATGCGCTGTTTAACACTAGCCATTTCATATAGTGTTTCATCAGTAGTTACAGGCGTCTTTTTATCTAGGCGGCTCACATCTCGGATACGGAGTTCTATATTTGCCTCGTCTGTTTTTTGCTCTTCACTAAACGTAGAAATATATAAAAACACTTTTACAGTACGTAATTCGGGTGGTAAATCTTGGTGACTGCAAATACGACGCGCGCGACCTACGACCTGGTCAATGCGTACCATATGCCAATATGGCTCTACAATATGTACGAAACGTGTATTACGTAAGTTAATGCCCTCTGCGCCAGACGACGTAATCATTAATATTTTTACGACCTCACCATAGTTATTATTTTCAGCCTTTTGTTTAAGTTTTGTTGCAATTGTTGCGGGAACATAATCCCACATACCATTATAAACGTTACGTATTATTTCCTTTTCTTCAGTGCCTTCTGTGCCAGTATATAAAGCAAATTTAGGTTTTGCTGCATCCGCTTCTGTCTCTACAATATCCCAAATTTCGCCTGTTTTTTTGATTTTAAATTCAGCAAACCCATTCGCTAATAAAATAAGACGCATAATAGCAATGCCCTCTATAGTGCGGAAATTACTATATAATAAGTGAAGGCCCTGATTAGTTTCGTCCAAAAGGTTCTCTAATATCTTTGCAAATTTCGGACTATACATAGGCAACGCATCTTTGGATAAATATTCACTTGCCTCTGAGCCATCGACTTTTTTACTCAAGTCTTCCATGGCCTTTTCAATGCGTTTTTCATATTTTTGGAATTCAGGTTCGGCTTCCTCGGCAGCAATCTCATCTTGCTCTTCTTGGCCTGCATATTCGTCGATTTCTAGCAATTGTTCTTTTGGAACTACATCTAATAATGCCTCATTTACTTCCTCACCTTCTTTTACATTAGGAACAGGGCGTTCAATGGATGATGGGAATGCAAAATTACAGCATGCTCTAGAAAAAATACGATATGTCGATGAAATATTAAAAGCATCCTCTTCTCCGGGTTTCACAGGCTTTCGTTTGGCCGTTTTGGAGCGTTTTTCTTGGTCGGCTTCTATTCTGCGAATCTTGACGTAAATACCAAACTGATGAGGGGTCATTGGCGATTTAACAACATGATAAATATCGCCGGCTGACGTTGTAACAAAACTGGGCAGCAATTGTTCTTGGGCGCTACGGAAATATGACGTAAGACCTAAAATACGGCGTTTAAATACATTCATTGCGCTAGATGTTACCACGCCCTCATTTACAAACATATTCATAAAAGCTTCCGCGTCGTCTGGTAACGCCTTATATTTTTTGAGTTCAATAGAGCCTCGTATAGTAAGACCATTTTTGGCACTTTTTAAAATAGATTGAACGCGGTTAATAAAATCATCGTCAGAAATATTTCCAGTTTCATCCATTTGTACTCCATTATAGCGGTCGAAAACTGGGCCGCCACTACCTCCCAAATAAGGATTTTGCAAATTTTTATCATACTGAATAGCTGCATCTTCCTCTTCAGATATGCCTGACATAACAATAGTAGGTATTTTTATAAATTGCTCTTTATTAGAGCGGGTTTTATTGGACGACTTGGACGACCTTGATTTTTTAGTAGCGCCGCCACCTGACTGGCCCTTCCCTTTCGCTAATGCCCCTCTCTTTTTCGTATTGATAAAACCAAACGGGTTTCGTGTAATAGTCAACTTATTGTCTGCATAATCGACATAATCAAACGTCTTCATATTACCCTCGTCGAGCATTTTCAAAATAGTCTCCGTATTTAGTTTCTCGGCCTTTTCCCAAACTGCAGGAATAGTCCATGTCTTAATATATCCACGAAGAATATTATATAAAATACCAATTTCATTCGGGTAATTAATAATCGGCGTTCCAGATAAGAGAACAATACGCGCATTTGACGCATTCATCAAATAATCATATAAAATATAAGATATAGATTTGGGTTTTTTGATTTTATTAACGATACGGCTTACAAAATTATGGGCTTCGTCAATCACTACTACAGAATTATCAAAAGGATTGCGCGTAAAATCGCCCGAAAGCATTTTAGTAATTTGCGTAAGATTATTTGCATTATAGTGGATATCCGTATATTTACTACGAATCATTTCATTTAATTGCTCGTCGACTTCAAGCTGTTGTTCAGTTTCTAATTCAGTATAATTTGATTCTTTTTGGATATTTACTAACCACGCGCCTTTATGTTTACGTATATATTCCATAGAAAGTGAAAGTGCTCTAGAAAGGATGCCAACGTACTCTGGTTTGCCTTCAATACTAATAAACTCCCAAAACTGGTTTTTCTTATAGAGTTCATCGCCGTATTTTTTCATCTCACTAAAAAAGTTCATTTTTAATGACGCTGGTGTCAAAACAAATACTCGCTTATTGCTCTTCATGCCCTCGGCAATTGCGATAGAACTCGCCGTTTTTCCTGCGCCTAAACCGTGATATAATAAGAGGCCGCGGTAAGGAGTATATAAATTTAAATAGTCGCGAACTATTTTTTGATGGGTCAATAGTTCGAACTCGGCACCCTGGCGCGATTCACAAGATACAGATTCCGCTGTATCCATAAGTTCCTTTTGATAGGGTTTAAATAGCTCAGTTAATTTTTGGGTGAATATCTTACGGTTACTCATATAGTACGTAGGGGCTCTGATAATAATCTTCTCTTTTTCTTTGGGTAGACGGTCAGCGACTTTTTGCGTACGAATCATAGCTGTTGTTAAATCGACCTCGGGAACAGGCTCAATTTCAGTAGACTTCTTCTTTCTGCCACGCTTAGGTTTTTCGGTAGGTTCGGGTCCCGCGTCCTTAGGCAAAACTTCTTCGACAACGGCTTCTGGCTTTTGAGCAGCAATCTTTGGTTTAATAACTAATTTCTCACCGGTTTTAATGGGGGCAACAACTTCGATTTCGACTTTTTCCAAAGGTAGAGGCGCTTCGAGCAAAGCTTCAGGTGTAATTGGATTAAGTGTATCTTTTACATCAAGATGGTCACTTAATCGAGCTAATATCCTTTTAATATCTATTTTACTAGTTTTACGTTTATCCAAAATTTTCATTTCATTAGGACCAGGACCAGGACCAGGACCAGGAACAGGACCAGGAACAGGAACAGGACCAGGACCAGCGTCCACACCCTCGCCTTCTTCAACGCCACTATCCTTTTTTTCAGTTGGAGCATCTTGATATCTATAATTAACCTCCTCGTGTTTGAAAGATATTGGTTTTTTTTCTAATACTACTAAAGGTTGAAATGGTTTATTGCTCATATTTGTAACTATAATATAATATATTCATACAAAATATATTCTATTCTCTTTTCTTGTCAAAATGCATTCGGTAAATTATAAAAATCTTTATTTCCATAAAACAAATACGAAAATGCCTGTTGAGGTAGTCCAATATCAACACCATTATCACTACCTCTTGCTGTGCGTATATTTTCGCCCTGTATTAAATCTGACATAAACAGAAACCGTCCCTAGTCAGATTATATTTGTGGCCATTTGCGATAGTTCGTTCTTTATATAAAATAAAATAGTTTACGCAAAATATTATTCCGACCAAAGCTATTGATAATAATAAGTTATATTTCATATATATCCATTTGCTAAATTATGCAGCAAAAAAATATTGGTTTGTAAACACAAACACTGCATACTATGGTTACAATTTTAAACAATCGTAGGGGTTTTAGACAAGAGAATAATTGTGAAATTCAAAAACCTTTTATTTTGGCTCGTCGACTAGTTCGGCAATGACTTATAGGCTAACTAATGTTGCAAGCAGAATATCAGCGTGTATTGGATTTTCAAAATCCACTTAAATTACGAATCGCCGTATCACACGCAACCTGCTCAGCCTTCTTTTTGATTTTATGAATTCCCTCGCCCAAAAATAACAATATCTTATTATGTTGTGACATATATTGATGGATTTCATAGTAAGACGTAAATCGAGTTATATTAATTGCCTGACTCGGTGTCACGGAATGGATTGGCTGTCCCAAACACAAATAAACGCCCATGTGATAACCTGTTTCTGAATTATGTTCCTCAACCTCCAAATAGTCAGGCGTCACCTTAAATTCCTTTTGAATCTTCACCTGGAGAATATTTTTGAAATTATCGTCGTTTTTAATTAGACTAATCCAATCTACGTGCTTTTCAAATACATTTTCAACAAATATCTGGACCATTTGGAACCCAGGGCCAGTGACAAACACATCCTTGAACCATCCGTCTTCGTCATTTACCGTAATCTTATTAAAATCCAAGAACATGGCGCCCAAAAACGACTCAAAAAGACAGCCCAATTTCTTAAGGTTGGTTCGGGTTTGTTTACCCTCTGCGTGCTTAGAAAGAACAAACCACTTATGCAGTCCCATCTCATATGCCATTTTACCAATAGATTCGTTTTTAACTAGGGCGATTTTCTTTTCAGTCATAAACCCCTCATTCTCTTTAGGGAATCGTCGATACAAATAATATTTAGTGATACATTCCAGTACACCATCACCTACAAACTCTAATCTTTCATTAGATTTTGTATATAGAGGCAAACAATCGTCAGGTTTAGGGACAATAATAATGTTATTTGATTCGTTTTCTATATTTGGGCGCTTAATATAAGAGCGATGAATAAATGCACGCTTATAAAGTTCAAAATTGTGAATATCGACACCAATACCATAATTAGTCAATATCTGTTGAATTTCCTTTTCTGAAATCTGTTTATTTAGGGGATTAAATGGGTCAAAAATATAGGTATCCTGGCCATTTGAGTTTTTTTCAATGCGTATGTCTTCGTCCATATTCATGTTATTTTTAAAATAAAATGAATACACCTAAGTATCTAACGCGCATTGTTTCTATGTTGTTTCCAAATAATGTTTTGTATATTGATTTGTCCAAGTAAAAAATATTTAGCTAATATATATTACATAAAGTATATAAGATGCCTCAAGGAAATGCTTTTCGTTCATCTAGCCGCGCCCAAATGGGCAGCAGTGCCATTACTACACAAACTCAAGGAGGAGGCAACAAAAAGGCCGGATTCCCTTACCAAGTAGGCCGTGACACATGGGTGTCTATCTACTTTAACTCTACTAACCCCGTCGCTGGTCACTGCTGCAAGTTACCTAGCTACCAAATGAATCTCTTCCCCAATGCTCGCCCCAGCCGCCCCATTGGCTCTACGTACAGCCCCAATACGTATTTCCATATTCCTGGAACTGGCCGTTAAACATATATTCAATTTATACATTTTTGAAACAATATAGTAATTTCGCATAGATTACTATATTATTATGAAGATTATTATAGATGAACGTGAACATGCACTATATAAAGAATGCCAAGCGTTTTTATCTAATGGTCAATTTACGTCAATTATTTTAGACAGACAAGTTCTCGCACTAGGCGACGTTTTATTGAGAACCAATGACGATAAGGATATTTTATTGATTGAGCGCAAGTCGTTTTCAGATTTATTATCATCTATAAAAGACGGTCGTTATGAAGAACAATCATATCGCTTATTAAATTCCGGCGAATTTTTACCCCATTCTATTTTTTATTTAATAGAAGGAATATTCTCGCAATTAAGGGCGCCAAATGATAAAAAAATCATAATGTCGGCAATGACGTCTCTACAATACTTCAAGGGATTTAGTTTGTATCGCACATCGTCTGTATATGAGTCAGCAGAATGGGTCGTTTCTATGGCAAATAAAATAGAGCGCGAACTAGCCAAGGGAAAGCAACCATATTTCCAAACCGCGCCATATTTGCGCAACAATAATGCGGTGGTTATTGAGAATGAAATGACAACGACGACTAGTAACAACGTTACGGGCGCTGATTATTGTGCCGTTGTAAAGAAAGTAAAAAAGGATAATATTACGCCTGAAAATATAGGTGAAATAATATTGTGTCAAATACCCGGAATTAGTTCAGTAACTGCTATAACAATTATGAAAAACTTCAATGGGTTCCCACACTTTATGGATGAATTACAAAAAAATCCGGCATGTATAGAGAACATTACAATAGAAACAAATGGAAAAATACGTAAAATTAATAAATCTAGTATTAGCAATATTAGACAATTTCTATTAAGTGCGCCCACTAATCAAGATGCTTGTGTTTAGTTGGATTTTGTGCCCAAACCTTCAAGCTCGTTGACTACCTGTTCTAGCTTTTCTGCGACCTCTGTAAGCTCAACGTTTCTTAATATTTCAGTGACCTCATTATCGTCTTCTGGTTCAGTCGCACTAACGGTTATCTTTACGGCGTCCTCCTCTTCGAGCTCGCGTTCATTTACAGTGGGTTCCGTATCATGGACAGTATTATCTAAAACCTCGGTAGTTTCACCTACCTTCTTGAATCCAGCACACCAATTTTTAATTCTGTTACAAAAATCCATTTGTAATTAATAATATAAACTTAGATTTTTATATTGTTATCAATTTTTTATAGTTCGTCGCGCGGTTTGGGGAAAGGACTAGGCACGTCGGGGAAAAACGCTACTTTAGGTTGGAATAAAACCGGTTTGCTAATATTATTGCCCACGTATTTTCCAGAATCGACCATTTGCTGAGTATATGTAGTTCCAGCCCAGTTTATGTCCATTGGATTATCACTTATCTTATTCATTGACGTAGAGTCGTGTATTTTATCTATATCTGTATAAACTCCAACATAGTGACCATATGGGTCGAAACTAGGATATTGGTTTGTATTATATGAATGGTTGGCACGAGATGCGTCATCATGCATAATAACTTGTTTTTTATCAATGGGATTTTGCACCTCAGTAATCGATGGTGTTCCGCCGTTTAATTCAAATGGACTAGGGCGCATTCTATATACATCTTGTCCTTGTGCGTTGTTCTCTTGTTGTAAATATAAAACTGGGCAATTAATTCCTTTTTTGCGTTGTACTTCTAAATAGTTAATATATTCATCTAAATTGAAAAATGGGATAGGGTTCTCTCCTTCAATAATGGGTTTAGTTGTATTATATAACATTAATACGTTTCCTTTTTGTACTAATAAATCAGGGCAATTGCTACTGTTCTGTTGTTCGTTTTTATTATCTGCGTCAAAACCTTCCTTCTTTTTCTTACATCCACTACTAGTTGGTTTACCAAAAAACATCGTAACATATAAACCAGCTAAAAATATGATTATTAAAAATAATAAAAATAACAACTTGATTTTACTCATTGACTAATATTCCTATATACTATTTAGAGAAGAAAACATTTCTAATTATAGTGTATAATGCCACATAAACGAAAGAGTAACAAAAAACCGATAAGTGGCGATGACCATGAACATTTAACCAAGAAAAACGTTCATGTTATTTTAATACACTCCAATAGCTGCGGTTACTGTACACAATTAATGCCTGAATGGGATAGAATGGAGGGCATAGTACAAAAAGACGATGGATTGAATCAACAATGTGAGGTCGTTAAAATTGAAAGTGCCGAAGTAGATGACAAAATTGAAAAATATAAGGCTCTTATTGGAAATCGTGATATTCCTATAAATGGGTATCCTACGATTGTCTCTATAAAAGGCGGAAAACTTCATAGCTATGCTGAAGAGAGAAGCGCGGAAGCTTTGGTAAATTGGATTCGCAAATTAGCAAGTCAACGGGAATATACCGGTGGAAAAAAATCCAGACGTAAGCGCAGAAAGCGTTCGGCTTGCAAATCATGCAAGTCAGGACGGTTGTTTTCGTTGTGGTAAATCTTTGCGTTTTTTGTATTGATATATTTAAATGAATACAAATAATTGTCATGGCGGAAGGTTCGGCAATTGTTTTTTTACGGGAATGGCGATGCATTTTATTGCCAAAAAGAACAATTTAGCAGTAACCTATAAAATGCATCATAAATTCAAAAATTTGGGAATTGATTTATTCGTAGGAGAAAAAACATATGGCGAACATATTTCTATGCGCGATGGGAATTTTATGGAGCTTATATTAGGTGAGCCAATAAATAAAAACATACATATTCTTAATAATGTATGGTGCCAAACCCGGGAGTTTTCTTTATATTTAAGGGACTATTTTAATCTCGCTGAACAAAAAGGCCGTATTATGGAGTCAAATCAGTTTAAAGAGCGATATCAAAACAACAACGATGTCTATGTACATATCCGTTTAGGTGACATTGTTCAACATAATTATTTTCAACCATTTGAATACTATGATAAGATATTGAGCGGGCTAGAATTCGAGAACGGCTATTTTTCATCGGATACAAGTGAACATCCAATATGCCAAGAGCTAGCCCAAAAATATAATTTAAAAAAATATAGTGAGCCTGATGAAAAAACTATTATGTTTGCAAGTACTTGTAAGCACATCGTTTTATCTAGTGGCACATATTCTTGGATGATTGGATTTTTTGGTTATTTTTCTGACGTATATTACCCTAAGGTCCATAAAATTTGGCATGGTGATATTTTCGTATTTCCTGAATGGACAGAAATTGAATATTACACCTTTTCGCATTGAAAATGCGCAAAGGCAACGTTACCTTTCACTCATTTACGCCCAAAAAGTGGGCGTTTTGAATGAGAAAAGGTGTAATATTGAACTATAGCACACATTGTAAAAAAAATGTTTATGTTATTGTAGTCCGTTTTTCTAATTATGAATTTATTTCAAACAAACAATGCAAAGATAGTGCGGAATATTATTTGTGTCTTTATGCAATAACTTAAAATAACCAATCCTTTCAAACTCAAACACAACATCGTGACCACAATCCAATACATAGCTTTCAACAAACCCGTCGTAAATATTTTTTATAAGCGGATTTTCAGTGTCTATAAATACAAATCTTGCCGGCACAGCATGACTTACGGAAAGCCAATGTATAGTAGATTTCACTGATTTATCTTTTTTCAAATTACATGCAGAGACATAGACAACATTATCAACAACGCATTCGTATTTCACGATATCAAAGAACTTAAATCTCACCATTTTATTTATTGGCGACAACCTGTAATAATCATCATCGTGCTCTAGTTTAAAATCATCATTTTCTATGTATATTTCTCTGCTTATAGTTGTAGTATGATAGTGTTCAGGATTATTCGGAATGTGCGGATGCATACAAATTTTTTCTTCGTCCAAGTTTTTAATTACGCATTTTATTGGGTTTACTACGGCAAAACATCTGATTGCGCTAGGATTATAATGAGTAATCAGCAAATGATGCACAAGTTTCATAGAGACAACTGTTTTTACCTTGCCAAGACCTGAACATTTTGCTATGGCTTTAATTATTTCTGGTGTATATCCACGTTTGCGCATACCTCTCACAGTAAGTAAAGATGGGTCATCATAACCAGATACTACACCTTCATCGATTAATTTTTTAATGTTTCTTTTAGATAGTGTATTGTTCTCAACAGTCAGTTTTCCAAACTCATGGACGTTCGATGTATACAATGAGCATCCCAAAGAATTCAATGTGTTGGTTGTCCAATAGTATAAATCGCGGCGAATATAAAACTCGTCCGTGCAGTATGACGTAGTTATGTTTTCAAGAGCATCAACAATACCATGACTATAATCATATGACGGATAAATGCACCAAGTTTCCCCGGTTTTGAAATGCGGAGTATAGTTTATTCTATATGCAATGGGGTCTCTTAACGTATGATTGTCGTTGGACATGTCTATTTTTAAACGAAGAACTGCGCCACCTGATTCATATTTTTTATTTTTCATGTTTTCAAATTCCATTAGATGCACATCTGGAGACATACACCTATATGCGTTTTCAACCCCAAGGTGTCTTTCCTCTTTTATTGTTTCTGGTGTTGAAAAATCAACATACGCATATCCATGTTTAATCAAAATACATGCGAAATTAAAGAGTGTATCAAAATAATCGGATGTATATGTAACCTCGCCCGGGTCATACCCAAGCCACTCCATGTCGCGTTTTATTTCATTTACAAACAATTCGCTTTCATTTGATGGATTTGTATCATCTAATCTTAAATGACACAAATTGCCTTCGCCGTAATTTATCAATAAAGATTTACAATGACCGATATGCAGAAACCCGTTGGGTTCCGGGGGGAAACGCGTAACCGTCGGCATTGTTGTGTTAAAATTGGATTTTATGATAATCTATAAAAATAGTTCAATTTTTTACCAGTTTTCGTTATAAATCTGATGTATGCGTGCATTAAAAAATTGAACCTTAGAAATATTCAAAAAAGGGTTAAATAATAAACACCTATTAACAATAATGGCTCCAAAACATACAAGGAAACCCTCTATAAAAAAACTATTTCGATTATTCGATTTCAATGTATTGGATGGCGCGGTAATGGACGGTTCTAGTTCCGGCTCTGATAATGATTCAACAAGTGAACCAGAAACTAGTTCATCGAAAGAAAAGTGCTTCGTCATTCAAATGTTTGGAATAAACGAAAAGGGCGAAACCTGCTGTTTGTATATGCAAGAATATCAACCATTCTTCTATATGAAAGTAGGTTATAACTGGACAAATACTAATATGGCCGCACTTTTACGCGAAATCCGCGAAAAGGTTGGTAAGTATTTCGCGGATTCGATAGTTTCCACGGAGATGGTTGACCATTACAAGCTCTATGGTTTTAGTGGTGGTAAAAAATGCAAATTTATGAAAATTGTCTTCAAGAACACAATTGTCATGAATAAAGTGAAAAATTTATGGTATGCATATAAAAAGAGCGATGACAAAGGCAAAGCTGGAGGCAAAGGAGAGCGCTACCGTGTGAAATTTATGTTTCAGGGGATTAGTTTAGAGCTTTACGAAAGCAACATCCCACCGCTTCTTCGGTATTTCCATATTCGAAACATTAGTCCTTCAGGTTGGGTATCATTCTTAACTGACAAGGTTGTCAAAGTGGCGCAAAAAACAACGACATGCGACTTTGAATATATCTGTCCTCTAGAAGAACTAGTGCCTGAACCAGAAAAGGAGACGCGTGTTCCGTATAAGATATGTAGTTTTGATATTGAGGCTAGTAGTAGTCATGGAGATTTCCCAGTTCCGGTAAAAACCTACAAGCGACTTGCATCAAATATGGTGGACGTGTTTATCAAACAGGCGGCTGTATTAGATAAGACACGAGCTGAAGTATTACTATTAAAAATAATGATGGCTGCGTTTGGGTATGGTAAGTTTGACGACATCGATTTGGTGTACCCAAAGCAAGCAACATCAAAAGATAGGGTAAATAAACTAGTGAAAGAA
>Ga0136644_10000091_pt1 | contig 65276 bp, 30 predicted proteins | sample C_130820_EF_Meta_FD_94780 | JGI IMG/M metagenome (GOLD analysis project Ga0136644, IMG submission 94780) | Freshwater microbial communities from Lake Croche, Canada to study carbon cycling - C_130820_EF_MetaG (v2) (version 2) | ecosystem: Environmental > Aquatic > Freshwater > Lake | place...
ACATCAGCCTCTTCAAGTATCATTACTTTAGCCAACTGTCAAATGTTAACTTCGGCATTAAGTAATGTCGCCCCAGTTGTACTAAGTGGATTTTATTCAATATTAAATTGCGTATATGATAAAACAAATTCAACACTAATAGCATTGTCTGCAACTGGTGGGCCTACTAATTCTATTGATTACTTTCAATATATTAATGCAGACAAGTTCATTACTCAGGGTGGGTCTTCTACCCAATTTGTGAAGGGAGACGGTTCTCTTGATGCTACAGGACCAGTAGGTCCAACAGGATCTCAAGGCATAATGGGCGGCCAAGGGGTTCAAGGCGTTGGTGGAAGTCAAGGCTTACAAGGGACTATAGGCAGTCAAGGCAGTCAAGGCTTGCAAGGGACTCAAGGATTAAATGGAAGTCAAGGAGTTCAAGGCTTACAAGGTGCTCAAGGAAGTATCGGTAGTCAAGGAATTCAAGGTTTACAAGGCGTTCAAGGTGGTATCGGAAGTCAAGGATCTCAGGGATTGCAGGGTGTTCAAGGCGTAGGTAGTCAGGGTACTCAGGGTCTACAAGGGCTTCAAGGAGGTTATGCTAATTTAACAACATCTTTACAGGGTGGGACAGGAATAGTTCTTAACTATGATGCTGGTAGCGATAGTGTTACTATCGCTTCTACAGTTTCTCAAGGGACTCAAGGATTAACTGGCGCTGGCAGTCAAGGAACTCAAGGATCAGGCGGCAGTCAAGGACTACAAGGCTTGTTAGGTTTACAGGGTACTCAAGGATCCCAGGGTGTTCAAGGAGCCATTGGAAACCAAGGTGTTCAAGGTACTCAAGGGCTGCAAGGAACCCAAGGACTACAAGGAGCACAGGGTAATATTGGCTCTCAAGGCAGTATTGGTAATCAAGGATTGCAAGGTCTTCAAGGTAATACTGGTTTTAATGGAAGTCAAGGATCGCAGGGACTTCAAGGTATTATTGGTAGTCAAGGTATTCAAGGAGCTATTGGTAATCAAGGACTTCAAGGAACCCAAGGGGTTATTGGTAGCCAAGGCTCACAAGGACTTCAAGGTAATACTGGTTTTAATGGAAGCCAAGGAAATCAGGGTGTTCAAGGAGCACAGGGTACTATTGGTAGTCAAGGTTTTCAAGGCTTGCAAGGACTACAAGGAGGTTATGCTAACTTAACCACTTCATTACAAGGTGGCACAGAGATAACTCTTAATTATGATGCTGGAACAGATACTTTAACAATAGCATCTACAGTATCTCAAGGAACACAAGGAACTACTGGGGCTGGAAGCCAAGGAACTCAAGGTACCATTGGCAGTGCTGGATCAAATGGTAGTCAAGGAACACAAGGCGCATTAGGTAATACAGGCAGTCAAGGTCTTCAAGGACTTCAAGGAAGTATCGGAAGTCAGGGTGTTCAAGGTAGCATCGGTAGTCAAGGCGTTCAAGGTACCGTTGGTAGTACCGGATCTAATGGTAGTCAAGGCACTCAAGGTGTGCAGGGTTTGGTGGGCAGCCAAGGCTCACAAGGACTCCAAGGAAATATTGGAAGCCAGGGTTATCAAGGAGTCCAAGGCACCGTCGGTAGTGCCGGATCGAACGGTAGTCAAGGCACACAGGGTACTTTAGGTAATACAGGCATTCAGGGCGTTCAAGGTAATACAGGCTCTTCTGGATCAAACGGTAGCCAGGGAGTTCAAGGAGCATTAAATAGTCAGGGTACCCAAGGAACAGTTGGGTCAAACGGATCCAATGGAAGTCAAGGTACTCAAGGTATCATAGGTTCTTCTGGGTCTAATGGAAGCCAAGGAAATCAAGGAGTTCAGGGATTAATAGGTACGGGAGGTAGTCAGGGAAGTCAAGGTGTACAAGGAGCATTAAATAGCCAAGGGACTCAAGGAGTACAGGGAACACTAAATAGTCAAGGAGTTCAAGGAACATTAGGATCTGGTACCCAAGGAGTTCAAGGAGTACAAGGAGTTAGTGGTAGTTCGTCTACTAATATTACAAATAGTTCAAATCTTTATTTATGGTCAACTTTTAGATAGGAGTTTAATTATGGCAGCTAGTCCAGTTTTTGCAGTAACACCAAGAATAGGTTCAGTTTCAGTATCCACAGCAGACAGCAGTTACACTGCGCCATCAAGCGTAGGAACTTTAATTACGGGTGCCTCTAGTGGAACAAGAGTATCTGAAATAGTAGTTAAAAATGCAGCAACTTCTGCTGCTGCTATAGTAAGAATATTTCTTTATGATGGATCAACATATTGGTTATTTGATGAAGTTACTGTTGCTGCTGCTACTGGTAGTGCTACGGTTCAGCAATCTAGAGTTAGTACATTATATACGAACTTAATTCTTCCTAGTGCTTCTTGGTCAGTCAGAGTAACAACTAGCGTTTCTCAGGTCACTCACGTCACAGCATTTGGAGCTGATTTGTGAATAATGGTCTTTTTGATATAAGCTGTATTCAAACTACTCCGACATCAACGATAAATGCCGGAGTATCATCTAATAATGTTCTTGATACTTTATCTCTATCTCAAAATAGGGGAGTTGGTATTAATTACGATAATCTAGTATTTCTTATCGATACTAGATTAGAATCAGATTATATTTTTAGCTTTTCTTTAGGTTCTACAGTTGATGTTTTTGTAGATTGGGGAGATGGAACTAGAGAAACTTTTAAAACAACTGGAACAAAAAGTCACACATATCCCAGCAAAGGTAGATATGTTGTTCAAGTTGGTGGGACACTAAATACAATTACCTTCGCATCTATGACGGGACGAGGTAAATTAGTTAGCTGTTTATCTTTTGGAAATCTTTCAAAATTAACAACATGTACTTTTAATGGTTGTTCAAATCTCATCGGTGTTCCCAATCAGATACCAAGAACATTCACCAGTTTAAATAGCATGTTTACTTCTTGTACAAATTTTAATGACAATAATATTTCTTTTTGGGATACCAGTAATATTACTGATATGTCTACTACTTTTCAAGCTGCTTCTTCATTTAGCCGACCATTGAATAGTTGGAATACTAAAAAAGTTACAACTATGAGTAATATGTTTTATCAATGTAACTATAATCAAACTATAGGCTCTTGGGATGTTGGGAAAGTTACTAACTTTACTAATATGTTTGGACAACAATTTACAGCAGCTAAAGCATTTAATCAGGACATTAATCAGTGGAATGTAAGTTCTGCTACAAATATGAATCAGATGTTTTTTGCAAATAGGGCCATGACCTATGATTTAAATAGCTGGGATACTAGTAAAGTTACTAATATGGGTAGCATGTTCTATCAAAGTGTATTTAATGGAAATATTAGCAATTGGAATATTTCTGCTGCTACAACGGTATCTAGTATGTTTTTCCAAGTCTCAGCTTTTAATAGAGATATTAGTTCTTGGAATTTTAAAGGTTTAAATGCAACAGCTAATTTTGATTCTTTTATGACAAGCGCTACTGGATTTAGTACTACCAACTATAATGCTCTGCTTATAGCAATGAATAATAATAAATCAAGCGCTCCCTATAGATCGGACTTAAGGCCCACGTTTGCTGCTACTTATTATGGGAGCTCAAGTGCTGCTGCAACCGCAAGAGCAGCATTGGTAACTTATGGTTGGACCATAACAGATGGAGGAACAACAACTGCGGCTCCAGATGCTCCAACTTCAGTAGCTGGAACCGCTGGCAATGCTCAAGTGTCATTAACATGGACAGCGCCTACATATAACAATGGAGCAGCAATAAGCGATTATACAATACAGTATAGTAGTAATTCTGGTTCAAGTTGGACAACATTCAGCCATTCCGCTTCTGCTACGGCTTCTATTACAGTAACAGGATTAACAAATAGCACAGCCTATATATTTAGAGTTGCTGCTGTTAATTCTGCTGGAACTGGTAGTTATTCATCTAATAGTTCTAGCATAACTCCGGTAGCAGCCTCATTCTCTCCAGTAGCTTATGTGATAACGTCTGGAACTAGCAGAACAGTACCAACTGGAGCCACAAGCATGAAAGCTTGGGTAATAGGAGGAGGTGGTGGTGGAACAGAAGGTACTAATTGTAATAGTACTTCTGAGTGCGATGGAGGTTATGGTGGTGAAGCAGTAAAAACTTATACTGTTGTTGGAGGAAATACTGTTACTTATACGATAGGTACTGGTGGTGCTGGTGGGAGTGGTGGTGGTGCTGCTGTGAATGGAGGAAATAGCACTCTCACTTATGGTGGAGTCACAGTAACTGGAGGAGGTGGAACAAGAGGAGATAGCGGCACTTGCGGACTGCCATATGGAACAGGATCAGGCGGAGATTTCAATCACTCACTTGGCGCTTCGACTCCTTATCCAGCAGATTATCAAGGAAGATCAGCTGCTGTGACACTAGCTGGAACATCATTAGCTGCAAATGTCGGCAAGGGTGGTCTTGGTCAGGTTATGGATGTTGGTTTGCCTGGAGGAGCAGGAGCTATAGTTCTTTATTTTACTTAATATAATCTGGAAGGTAAAGATACATAGTCGGGCATTGACAAAGGAGTATATGGATTAATACCGCTCATAGTGCTCGAAAGTAGTTCGTCATCATATATCTCAACTCCTGCTTGTAACCATTTTCTTGTTGCTGCTGGATTATTCGATGTTTCGTCTGAAAAAGTCCATTCTTCTGGATGATTATAATAATAGCACAAATATCTCATAGCTTTTTTAATGCTTCCTCTGCCCTCACTATTTTCGTAATTCCAAACATCAACCCCCAAAGAAGCTGACATAATACATAGATTAACGAGCATACCTAAATTAAAATTACTATAATTTCTGTTAACTGCTCTGTCCATCTCTAATATCTGGTTGCCCGCACTATCTATTTGTACACTTAATAGCTCTCTAAGATTATTTTCCAAATAAGTCCTTGCCTCAACCTCTTTGCCACAAGCACAAAGATAAGAACAAAGCTGTTTTATGTATGATGTTTTAATATTATGACTATACCCAGACTGAAGAATTCCTCTTGGACTTGTTTTAAACCAGTCAGCTAAAGAATCAAACCAAAATGCCATCCCATTTTCTATTTCTGATGTCCAATGAACACTGTGTTTCAATAGTTCTATAAAGTCTGGTAATGCAGATAAATTATTCGTATCGATAATAGCTCCTCTAATACGTAGATCTTCTATACTATCTCCAATTACCATACCGCTATATGTTAAGCTAGGATTCATTTTAGTATTTTCATCTATAAAGAACTTACTAATAGCAGCTATAGCTTTTAGAGAATAATACTCAGAGTGTGTTAAATGATATAAAAGAGAACATGGTATTACTATTTGGTAAAGTTTACTTAGATATTTATTATCAGTAGTCTCTGCCGCTATAGGATTTCTAACTCCATCTCTTCTAATATATGGAAAACCAGTTCCTGTATCTGGATTTGGATGATAATAGGGGGCCAGACTAGCATAGTTATTAGCGCCGGACCTCTGTTTAATATTAGAGGTGTTTTCTGTGATGCTTGGTAATGCAGTATCTAATATATTGACAAATCTTTGTTGATAATTAACTATGTCTTCTAGTGTTAATTGGTCCATTCTTTGCTTATTTAATATCAATAGCATTATATTATCTCCTCGGGTAGGGTAATCTTCTTAGTAAAATTGTATTCTAAATCGCAGCTTGTTAATTTTGTATTTGGACAGTGGATTTTATTCTCTATATTATATTCCATTTTTTCTCCATTCAGATTATTCATAGTTTCCCAGTCCATATTGCTACCAGTATTAAGAGTGGTTTCTATCTTAGAGTTTAAAATTGGATTGATCATACAGGGAATATGTTTAAAATAATAATTAACTAATTTGCATCTAGCCATAAAGTCCATATCGTGTTTTCCAGCTGGTAAAAAAGATTCATCATAACCACCCACCATATTAAAAACTCTTCTAGAACATCCTATTCTACCATAAACTCCACGTTTGAAAATATCACAACATACGCCAATTTTTGTTCCCAGGCTTTTTATTTGACTTGTGGCATTTCCAATATAGTTGTCAATATCCAAATTAAATACATAATCCCCAGAACTAAGCCTCACTGCTAAATTTTTGGCAACTGGAATTGAATAACTATGATAATTTAATGTTCTATGATAATGAACCCTATCAGAAATTCCAAATTTTAGTATGTGCTCATATAAGCCATCTTTTGAATCACAATCCACAATAACCCATTCAGTATCTGGATTATTCTTGATATGATTTATATTATGATAGAAAGTTTGTTGAAATTGATAAAATCTATTCTTAATTTGAGAACAATACGAAATCATCATTTGTTATCCTGTGTTTATGTCATATAATACACTATAATTGAATCTGGTCTATTCTTATTATTGAAGGACAATTTATATGAATCAAGAAATTTTCAAACCAACCAATCCGACTTACTGGATTATTACAGATGGTACCAATTATGGAGATGGAGTTACAGGAATTGATCAAGTTACAACAGTTGGTAATGGATGGACAATACATTGGCAAGGAACTAATTATGATGATTATGTTAAAGAATGCCAAATAGTTAATATAGTACCAGAAATATCTGCTCAATAAAACTGATCAATTAATTTTAAATATACCACTAATAAGCAGAAGGTGTATTAAATATCAGAGACTATTTACTCTTAAAAGGGTCAAAATATGAGCTGGAAAATTGAAGTCCCAATTATTGTTAGAACATTAGTTAACGATATGTCGTCAACACCAACATATTCTGACGAGAGACTATTACAAATCATATCAGTAGCCGCTAAATATGTTCAATTTGATGTTGTTTTAGATAATACATATACAATTAATGTTGTTAATCCAGAGATCACTCCAGATCCTACAGCAAATGATGATAGTATTTTTATTAGTTTAGTTTCACTAAAATCAGCTTGTCTAGTCGATCAAAGTGTCTTGCGTACAAAAGCCGCTATGGAAGGAATTAGAGCAGCTCTAGGCCCAGCTCAACTTAGCGTTGGTGGCAGTTTAGCTGGACTAAAGATGATTATTGAAGAAGGTCCATGTGCAGCATATGATGAACTAACGTCTCATTGGGATGTTAGAGAGGCCACTGCGATTCGCGCTATTCTTAGTCCATTCGTTGGCAACCATTTCGATCCTACAAGTCTCACATATCCTGGCGACCCAAGAAGAAACATGTTTTCATAAAAAGGACCCATTATGGCAGCTGCTAATTATAGTTTTCCTATAGAACAGGGATCTGATTTCATTATTAAATTTCAATATAATGATGAAAATAATATACCTATTAATTTAAGCAATAAATGCATAGTATTAAGATGGATTCAAAATGATGGTGGTGGTAAAATTTTTTCGTCCACTGTTCCCGCTAGTTTGGAGAATGACGATAGTGGATATTCACTAACCGCTGATTCTCAAGGAACAATAACACTACAGATCTCTGCACAAAAAACTAAACTATATACTTTTACTAGCGCCACATATGATTTAGATATTATAGAAACCGATGGCATCTTAAAAAAGAATACCAGATTAGCTACAGGATCAGTAAGTATAATTACGAGAAATTTTTCAGTTATAACAGACTGTGCTCTTCTTAGTTTAGACCCCAATGTGCCTGCGCCAACACCACCTCCTGCTAGTGGTACAACGCCAACCCCAACACCAACGCCCAATCCAGTAGCACTAGATCTTTGTTTACCCGAAGACTGTATAGAATTAGATATTTATTCCATAGTATATCCTGGTTCTGGATTATCTATCTTAGACAATACTAATAATAGTGGAATAGTAAATATAGCAGATAGTAGAAGAATAGAAAATATTGAAGTAGCAATCAATGGACTGAGGCACCAATCTCCACAAGATTTAACATTCTTATTAACTCCTCCATCTGGAGACACAATTCTATTATCTGCCAACAGCAAGATAAATAACTATCAAGATAATTTTAGTTTCATGTTTTCTAATAAAGCTATAGGAAATAATTATTTATACAATGTATCTCATGGTGGATTATGTAATATCCTAGATAAAACAGATACGACTCAATTCGATGGAAAAACGCTTACTAATACCTTTAGTCATTTATTTAACTACTCTAATCCAGGAGATTGGACTCTAAATATTAATGATAATGATATAGGAGGATCAGGATCTATATCGTCATGGAAGCTTATTATCACATATATTCCACAAGAGTAAATTATGAACGTAAACAGATCAGAAATTAAAAATACTAATCTATCAGTAACGCTACCTCAAAATGTAGAAGTATATGACGACAATCTTATTAATCATACTGTTACGCTGATTCGTTTTGCTATAACAACAAATATTAAACAACCAAGTAATGCTTTAGCTATTTATTTTCAAAAATCAAAACCAAGTATATATTATGTTTGAAAATCCTATTACCAGTGAATTTAAACAACTTTTTAATAATGCTATAGATTCAATAATAGCAGAGAACTCCCTATCTGTACCATGTCGATTAAAATACTCTGGAGAAACAAATTCCACACTTTGCAAAAATTGTGAATATGATCCAATATCAAAGCTATCTGCTAACATATACAAAAGTGGTGGACCAATAGTTTTTACAGATAACCATATTTGTCCCGTGTGTATGGGCATGGGAATGGTGAAGAGCGACGCTTCAGAAATACTACATATGGCAGCAATATTTGATAGTAAATATTTTATTAATTGGTCAACTGATGTTGCTCGTATTCCTGGAGGTATGGTTCAAACGATATGCTTATTGACTTATCTTCCAAAAATTAGAAATGCTAATGAAATAGTTTTTGATACTCATATTGAAAACTATGGTAATTATACCTACGAAAGAGCAGGAGATCCTATGCCAGCTGGACTGGGTGATAATCGGTATATTATTACCATGTGGAAACGAAAATGAACCTATCACTAAAAATATTGGAAACAGATAGTCAGATCAGAAATTTAATTTTACAAGAAATTAAAAAAGTAGTAGATAATTCTATTTCTAAATCAATTCCAAAAATTATAAATGAAATCAAACCAGTAGTAGAATCGGCACTAAAGTCTGAACCAGAATATCAATCATTAATAAATGGTAAATTAAAAGCAGAACTTGGAATACCAGATTCATCACAAGTTGATAGTGTAATTAACTTGATGGTTAATACTTTAAAAATTAATTATGTTTCTACTAATATAGGAAATCTTGGATTATCTGGAGGATTCCAGTTAACAATGTTAGAGTCTTCGACTCTTGGAGGAGTTATAGCATCAACACCAGCATATGTTACAGACATAAAGGGATATTCTATGCCTTGGCTAGAATGGCTATGCCTAAAAAATAATGCTCTTATTGTTAGAAATTTTGATGTAAAGTATGGATCAGATCCTAATTCCAGAACCGGTATGGCTATTATGGTTCCATCCAATAATTCTTGGAGAGTTCCTCCTGAATTCGCTGGTTCACAAGATAAAAACTGGACAACAAGAGCAATAGAAAGAGTTGAGTCTCAAGTGTATAGTATTATACAAAAAAATATAGAGGCAAATATATGACAACTTTTTTACATGTTGATACTATAGGTCAAAAAAATAGAATTTCTAGTCTAGAAGATAATATAAAAGATTTCTTAGACTGGTCTTTTTTGAATATAGGAGCATATGTAAATGTTTCAATTCCAACTAGTGGAATTTCTGGATCGAATTTTCATCAACTAAAACCAGTTACTGATCCTTCAAATAAAATCAAAGTATGGGAATCGGTTAGAAAAGACTGGGTTTATGAGACAGGGATACCCAATCAGTCGCCTACTCATATTTCCGGCATTTATTTGAATGGAACATTTTTACCAGCCCCCACAGGCAGTGGATCATATGGATATAGTATAAATTATCCTCTGGGCAGAGTTACTTTCAATAATTCTGTTGCTATCTCTAGTAATGTACAATTAAATTATGCATATAGATATGTTCAAACCTATAAATCTAGTGAAGCTAGTTGGTGGAAAGAAGTTCAACAATTAACATATAATCCAGCAGCTTTTAAAGCGAATGGAGACTCAAGTATAACTGCCAATCATAGAATACAGCTTCCAGCCATTATAATAGAATTAACATCAAGAACACAGCAAATTCCCAAAGAATTAGGAACAACACAAAATATTATTATTCAGGACGTTTTATTGCATATACTGACAGAGAATGCAGTACAAAGAAATAATCTAATAGATATTCTAATGCTACAAAAAGATAGAGTATTTTACTTATACAATATAAATAAGGTTATACAAGATAGTGTCTATGGAGTAAACTATAAGGGAGAAATTAATAATTCTGGACTAAATTATGGTCAAATAGTGGCAGACCCTCAGTATCTAGAATATTATACCTATATCAAAGATGCTTATTTATCTGAGATAAACTCATTGAGCTCTAGTTTACACAATGGGGTAGTAAGATGGTCAGTGGAAATGTATCCTTGATAATATAGGAGAGGAAATGTTAAATACAAAATGCGAGAAGTGCCTCTTTGCACAACCAATAGATAATAGAGAATCAATAAAATGCTCACAAGGAATCATAGAGAAAATACAAAATTTTAAAACTATTATTCAAGAGAATAATTTTAATACTATTCAGGATTATGCCTGTAGATTTGGTTTTGCCAAGGAGGTATATGAGTCACACAAAGAAGATTTGAAAGATATCGATCTTTTAGAACAGATAAAAAAGAATGCACAAATCAAGTACTATTTAATATTAGATATCCAACAACAATGCGATATGTCCAATATAATAGAAAAACTTAATAGTTTAGATAACAAACCAAGATTTGTATCATTAATGTTCAGGTCTCCTGATTCTCGTAAATTTACCCAACAAGATAGAGAATTATTAGTTTCTAAAAGTAAAATACAATGGAAATGTCATAATTTTGTATCGTATTTAGATGTGCAAGAAAGTATTGATCATATTTTATCAACCAATATGGAAATTAGTAAGAGTTCTCATGTTTTAGTGTATAATTCACTGGATTTAGATAATTTGGCCTTCGACATTTCTATGATTAATGATAATTTAATACTATATCAAAAATCACATATAGCAATGATTAAAAACCTCAATTCTCTATACGGATTATTCATGAGTCTTGAAAATTATAAAGTTGCTAAATCTTTAAATCATGATATATTACAGACACTAAAAGCAGAATCAGAAGTGCTACAATTTTAATTTTTAGGTGTATTTAGCTAATAACTACCAAACTAAAGATACGGAGCATCATAATGTCTAATAACAGAATCTATTACGCTTCTCAAACAGTTCAACTAATGCCACAAAATGCAGACGCAACATCGCATTATCCTCGCTGGTTTCAGCCTCTTGGTCTGCAAAGCGTTGGAATGAATACTACGTTTAATCTTCAGCAAGCGTTTCAATTAGGTACTGTAGAATTATATGACAACGTAGAAGGTGTTCCAAATGTTGAAGTTAGCATGAGTAAAATAGTAGATAATACTGCTCCTTTATATACCATGTGCATGGGAGGAGGAGCCGGAGTTAATGGGGCTTTATCTCAGCCACTAGGAGCATTATCAACAAATAGAGTAAATTTTAGATTAGGTATTTTTGAAGACAATAAGCAATTTGCTAGTGGTAATGCTGCTAGTCATGTTGTTTGTAGTGGAATGTATTTATCAAGATTCAGCTTTGCTTTTCCTGTTGAGGGTAATGCCACAGAAGAAGTTACTCTTGTTGGAAATCATAAAATATGGAATACTGGCACGTTCTTTAGTACGAATGGTGACTACAAATTTTCTACATCCAATATATTTCATCCCGACACAAAAATTAACAATAGTACTAATGGAGCAACAGAGATAGTTCCAACAAAAACTAGCGGTATTGTTAGTCGTCAATATGTTAATATTATTGGCTCTGTTCTTCCAACAGGGTTCGGCGGAATTAAACTTCCAAATTCAAAAAATAGCGGACAAACAGAAGCTACGTCTCTTCCTCATTTTCAGAATATCACAATCAGTTCAGATCTTGGAAGAGAAAATATTAATGAGCTAGGTAAGTTCTCTCCATACTGTAGATATACAACATTTCCTATCGAAGTAACTAGTGAATTTCAAGTTACTACCACCGAAGGAGACTATGTTGATGCTAAAGATTTCTATCTAAAAGATTTTTGTGGAACGTCAAAAACTAATTTAATTAAGCATCCTATTAAATTACATATTAATTCCTCCAATTCTAATGTTGGCTCTTGTAGCGATGGTATGATTCTGGACCTTGGAAACAAAAATACATTAACAAGCGTTAATCATGCTGGTGGAGATACTGGTGGAGGCAATGTAACAGTAACTTATAGTTTTCGTAATTTTAATAATTTTATGATTAATGCAAGCGGGACATATGCTAATGGGGTAACATTTGACAACAATACTGTATTGTCTGACTAGAGAAATATCAAAAATCCTAAGCTAAAATAATATTGATTCTAATTTACTATTCCGGAGATAACGATAATGACCTCTAAAAATAAAAGAATTTTCTATGCTTCTCAGAGTGTTCATCTACAACCAGTAAGCACAGGTACTAACGGAAATCATCGTACTCCAGAAAAATATTTTCAATATGGAGATGGGGGAAATGCATCTACCGAAACTAGTACTGGTATAGGTAAATGGATATATCCAAGAGGTTTACAAAGCGCCGGAATCAGCACCACATTCAATACCGCACCAGTATCACAACTAGGAACACTACAACTATATGCTCAGACAGAAACTGTGCCTCAAGTAGAAGTCACTTTAAATAAAGTTCTTGATGGAACAGCTCCTTTATACAGCTTATGTACTGCATCGATAGACAATAATGATCATGATATCTTAACAGCCTGGAATAAAGATCTAACAGAAATCACTAATAATATGGTAAATGTTAGATTTGCAATTTTTTCTGATACTAGCACATACGCTACTGGAACTGCAGAAAGCTATACTCAGTGTAGCGGTATGTATCTATCAAGAGTCAGTTATACTTTTCCGGTTGAAGGATCAGCAACTGAATCGGTTACTCTTTTGGGAAGTAATAAAACATGGGGTACTGGCATACACATTCCAGCAATACTAGACAATCCAGACACAGCATATGATCCAGCAACCCCATCAACATTTGAACAAATCACTCCTCAGACTACTTATGATTTAGGAGCAAACTATGTTGTTAAAAGACAACATATCGCTTTTACCGGAGAAGGTTATGGAGCTACCACGGCTAGTAGAAGTGCTGATGGTAAAATTCTTAAGACTTCTTTAGCTAATAATAATCATATTGTTTATCATGCTAGCATATTACCAACAGGGGATGGTGGTATCCCTGTTTTTAATCTGGGAAATACTAATATACCTGATCCTTTGAAAGTTCCTAGTATTCAGAACATTACAATTAGTGCTGACCTTGGAAGAGAAAATATTAACGAACTAGGATATTTTGGTCCATTCTTTAAGTACACAACATTTCCAATTGAGGTTACTAGCGAATTTCAGGTGATATCAACATCTGGAGACTTGATCAACGCAAACGACTTCAATCGTGATGAATTTAGTGGCTGTACTACCAAAACCGACTACAGCAATGTATCTTCTAAAGAAATTATTATTAAAGTTTGTGGAACAACCGCTTCAGATACTCTATGGATCGATCTTGGTACCAAGAATAAATTGACTAGTGTTAATTACGCTGGCGGAGATACTGGCGGAGGAAATGCTATTACTACATATAGTTTTCAAACATTCAATAAATTAAATATTATTCCAACCGGAGCATATCTTGCCTATAAATCCTTTTCTGATGCTCCAGATGACGAAAGTGGTAATGGTGGCTCATATGGTCCAACAGTTCAGAATTTAAACTAAATAGTGGGAGAAAATGATGGCTAATAAAAAAAATAGAGTATTTTATGGATCACAAGTAGCACAGATACGACCAGGAGGTACTGGTGTTTATTTTACTAACTATTATCAGCCATTAGGCGTTCAAAGTGTTGGAATGAATTCCACATTTGATACTCAACAAACTTTTCAACTTGGTGCTTTAGATTTATATGATATTACAGAAAATGTTCCTAATGTTGAGGTAACCATCAGTAAGTTTCTTGATGGAACATCTCCATTGTATTTAATGTGCATGGGAGGAACTTCTGGTATTAGCGGAGCAAATTGTGTAGATTTTAGTGCTCAAGAATTGATTAACAAGGGATTAGGCGGATTAGCCAATAATTATGTTGATTTTAGACTAGGCATATATGATGGAGTAAATACCTCGTCTAATGGAACTACTAATGATTATGTTGAGTGTCCAAGAATGTATTTATCTAGATTTACCTATACTTTTCCTGTTGATGGAAATGCTACTGAGGAAGTAGTTTTAGTAGGAAATAATAAAACATGGAATCAAAATAAAGCAGAAAACTCTAGTGCTGCTGGCTATGTTGCTGGAGATCCAGTACAAACTTCGATGAGTGGATATCCATTTGATACTTATACGCTAACGGCATCTAAACTAGCCCGTAGACAGTTTATTTCGGCTTCACAGTTACCAACCGGTCTTGGAGGAATGCCAACAGGTGTCAACACCCACTTGCAAAATATTACTATCTCAGCTAATCTTGGTAGAGATAACATTCTTGAATTGGGAGCATTTGCTCCTAGAACCAGATATGCCACATTCCCTATCGAGGTTACTAGCGAATTTGAGGTCGTGGCAACCGTTGGAGACTTTGTTGATGCTAAAGACTTTTTATCTCAAAGTGGATGTTCAGTAGATTATAGGAATCTTAAAATGCTTCCTATTACTATTAATATCTGTGGAAATACTGGCAGTGCCAGCCCAAGTATCCCCGCCTCTAATTTATCCATCTATTTAGGATCTGGTAATCAATTAACATCTGTAAACTATAATGGTGGAGATACAGGCGGAGGAAACGCAACAGTAACATATAGTTTCAGAAATTATAATGATTTCTATATGCATGGAACAAATATCTATGGTAGTGGAGCTAAACTTACTTAGTACTATACCATAGTATTTTATTAGTGTTACAAAGTAGTCGGCACAAGGAAATTGATTTAAGACTTAGGAATTAGGATCCATATAATGGAAGAACTATTAATGATCATAGGAAAATTGTATGTTGATCTATATCAGACTCAAAAATATATGGAGTCTATACAACAACAATTAAAAGAAAAAGATAATGATATATTATCTCTTAAACAAAAACTTAGTCAAAAAGATAAAATAGATAGTAATGATAAATGATATTGAATCTGATCTATATAGGATATTATCAGGCAAACTGATTTTTACATACAAAAATAAAGAATATGAACTAAGGAGTCAGCACGCTGATCTAAAATATAAAGCTAATTTGATTTTTCAGTCCATAATGAATGATGAAAAATACAATGACTGGATGAGAGCTGAATATTTAGATAATTATATGACTTCTTTAGGAATGTGGAATAAAGATATGACATTATTTATGAAAAATTCTGAAAAAACCATAGATGATCTTAAGGTATCTTTATTTAGTAGTAGATTTAATACCAAACAGTCTGATAGAACAAGAAAAACATTAGCTTCGATCAGAGAAAAAATAAATGACCTATCAGATAAAAGAGCTTCTTTCTATGGCAACACATTAGAAGGATACGCAGAGAGTATTAAATATGAATACCTAATTACAAATACTATATTTCATAATGATAAAAAAGTATTCAAGAGCTTCACCTCTGATCAAAATTCATATACAGAATTTACCGCATTAATTAATGAGATTAATAAGTATTCATTAAATGCTAAGATATATAGAAAAATAGCAAGATCAGAACTATGGAGATCTTATTGGAATGTTGGTAAAGAAAGAGTTTTTAATGATGCTGTTGTAGATTGGAGCGACGAACAAAGGAGCTTAGTTAGTTTCAGTACCATGTATGATAGTGTATATAATCATCCAGAAAAACCACCAGATAGTGTAATTAATGAAGACGACTCATTGGACGGATGGATGATACTACAATATAGGAATGCGGAAAAAGCCAAGCAACAAGACCAGATTGTGGGAGGAAGTTCTCAAATGGCTAAGGCTCAAGAGGTCTTCATTTTTACAGATAGTCAAGAGGGTGTAGAACAAGTTATGGAGATGAACTCTGCTGATTCGGTCGCCATTATGCAAGATAGATTTCGCGCTATTAATAGAGTTGGTAATGTTGATCAACAGTCTCTTCCGGACGTTTACGAGTCTTTAAATAAAACCTAATATATAGAGTGATAAAATGATACCTATCGAAAAAATTATAGTGGATATCGAAAGAAAATTCAAAACAACCATGATTGGTTCTTTGGCTAGATTTGAGGAGTCTTTTGGACATCTCTGGGAGGAAGAAGGCCCAGATCAACAAGAATATTTGGACCTTTGGGAATATACCAGAAATTCAGTACTGAATAATGGAAATAAACAAATGAGAGCAGCAATTAATGAAATATCGAACGCTTTTTTAAATCCACATAAATCTACAATTACTTATAGATTTAACAATAATAGGAATCAAGGAGATCAATAATATGAAGACAAAGACTTTTACAGGATTAGTTGATGGTAAAGATAGAGAATTTCTAGTCAAAACACCATCATTAAATGATCAAAGAGAAGCTCAAAAAGTTTATAATCAAGCTTTTACTGATGCTATCAAAAGCAAAAGTGTTGTAAGGGCTAAACTTGACGATCTGCTACAAGATCAAGGACTATGGAATGATGAGAAACAGGCTAAGTTCACCAATCTGCAAAGAGATCTTCTTGACGGAGAAAAGAGACTTGCTAAGGGCGGATTTAGTTTAAATGAGGAAAATTTTTTATTTCAAGCAATAGACGGCATACGAGATGAAATCAGAGACCTCATCAGCGTTCGTACGTCACTAGATAATCATAGTGCTGAAGGCCAAGCAGATAATGCTAGATTTAATTATTTAGTTAGTGTTTGTGTGGTGTATAATGATACTAAACAGCCATATTTTAGAGATATGGAAGACTATCTTAATAGGGCTGGTGAGTCAATTGCTTTGTTGGGTGCTCAAAATTTGGCTAACATGTTGTATGGTTTGGATAATGATTATGAAAATGGCTTACCAGAAAATAAATTTTTAAAGAAGTATCATTTTGTTGATGACAAACTAAGACTAATTGATAAAAAAGGCAGACTTATTGACGTTGATGGCCGATTGATTGATGAAAGTGGTAGATTTATCGATGAGGAAGGAAATTTTGTTGATAAATATGGTAATAGAGTAAATTTAGAAGGCGACTATGTTGTTGAAACTAAACCATTCTTAGACGACAATGGAAATCCAATTCTTCTGGACCAAGAAAATAATGATAAATCTACAACAGAAACTAAAAAGGAAGAAGAGCCAGTCGTCAAAGCCGACGCTGCTCCGTCAGTGCCTGCTGAAACCAATACAGCTTCATAATTCTTGTTATAATTTATTATTTAGATTTTTCACTAACAAAGTAGCATCAGTGAATATGAACTATTCATTGGTGCTATTTTTCTAGGAACTCCAAATGGCAGCAGCATTTAACTTAACAGCTCAATTGAATTTGAAAGGCCCAACAAATGTTGGGGCCATAACATCATCCATAAAGAAACAGCTTGGCAATTTTACTGCTAATGTTGACGTTAAACTTAATCAGTCTTCTATTAAGAATGTGGCCCAACTTAACTCTGGTCTTCAACAATTTAATCAAACCCTATCAGCCACCACAGTTACTGCATCATCAGCAGCAAATGCTCTTGCTAAACTTGGTCAAACTGTTGGTGCAATCAATATTAAAAATTTACCACAACAACTTGCCGCAACTTCTACTGCTATTACTCAAATAAGCTCAGGATCAAATCAAGCAACTAAACAACTTGCTGAAACAACTACACAGATGGAAGAATTCGGTAAACAGTCAGCTTTGGCTGTTAGAAGATTTGCTGCTTTTAGTATTGTCACATCTAGTATTTATGCTTTAAGTGATAGTATTAATAAAGGTATTGCTGCATTTATTGAATACGATCAACAGTTTGTAAAACTACAACAAGTCACTGGACAATCTGCACAAGGACTACAGTCACTATCTAAAGAAATTACATCGCTATCTGTTGGTCTTGGTGTTAGTAGTTCAGCATTAACAGAAGTAGCTAGTACTTTAGCTCAAGCTGGTTTAAATGCTAAAGATACAGAAAAAGCACTTAAGGCTTTAGCTCTCAGTTCGTTAGCTCCATCATTTGATAGTATGAATGAGACGGTAGAAGGTAGTATCGCTTTAATGAGACAGTTCGGAATTGGCGCTGATGGACTTGAAAAAGCATTAAGTTCAATTAATACTGTTGCTGCTAAGTTCGCTGTTGAAGCTAGCGATATTATTACTGCTGTTCAGCGTACCGGTGGTGTGTTCGCTACTGCTAGTAAAGGAGTTAGCGAAGGAACTGATGCATTAAATGAATTTATTGCTGTTTTTACTAGTGTAAGAGCAACAACTCGTGAAAGTGCTGAAACTATCGCTACTGGTTTAAGAACAATTTTTACCCGTATTCAAAGAGGGTCAACAATTGATGCTTTGAAGGAATTCGGAGTAAATCTACAAGATACCGAAGGTAAATTTGTTGGAGCATATAAGGCTGTTGAATTATTAAGCAAAGGATTAAATAGTCTTGATCCTAGAGACGTTAAGTTCTCAAAAATTGTAGAAGAGCTTGGCGGTTTTAGACAGATCGGTAAGGTTATTCCTCTTATTCAACAATTTTCTGTTGCTCAAAATGCACTAAAAGTAGCCCAACAAGGGCAAGGATCTTTAGCAAAAGATGCAGCCACGGCACAACTGTCTTTGGCAAATCAAATTCAAAAAGTCAGACAAGAATTCTTAGCATTATTCAGAGAGATGGGTCAAAGCCAAGGTTTCCAAGTTATGGTTAAAGCAACCTTATCATTAGCTAGTGCTCTAATTAAAGTTGCTGATGCTAGTAAGGGACTATTGCCTGCTCTTGGAGTTCTATTAGCTTTTAAGGGAGCTAGTGCCATAACTCAATTTACTACTGGATTTAACCAAGGACTTAAGCCAGGAGCTGGTAAAAAGGATAAAGAAAAACCATTATTCTCTCAGGGTGGTCCTGTCCGAGCATTTGCTAGAGGCGGAGTTGTTCCTGGTAGTGGAGATGGAGATACTGTTCCTGCTATGCTTACTCCGGGAGAGTTTGTTATTCGTAAAAAAGCAGTAAAGGCTATTGGTGCTCAGAATCTTCATAAGATGAATAGATATGCTGGTGGTGGACAGGTGAAAAAATTTGGTAATGGTGGAGGAGCATGGACAGAACCAGTTGGATCAGATATAAGAGTAGATAAAGATGCGGGTCCAAGAGTAAGTGATGGAGACACGTTTGCAGCAAAAGTATTTACTGTTAAAGAATATCGTCTTGATGCTGTAGACGCTGCCGAGACAAATCAGAAGTATGGAAGAGAAGCTACTACTATACTAGAAAGATACAAACCTAATCTTATTAGCGATATTACTAGTGGCATAGGAGGATCCTATGGTAGAGGTAAATTCAAAGATGATCAAGCCGGATCAGAAATAGTATCTTCTGGTTATGGTGTTCCAGATTTTAGATATGGAGGACAAAGATTTCAAGGAGATCTTGATAGTGCAAGACATAGTGGGAGAGGAATTTGGAATAGTTCTAATATCAATCATCCTAAAAGGATTTTATTTGAAGCTGAACATCGTCAAGACTTAGCAAAAGAAATAGCTAGAAAAAAAGGATTACCAGAAGAAACTCTAAAAGGAAGATTTAATATTGGCGGATTAGTACAAAAATTCCTAAAGGGAGGAACAGTAGAAGAAACAGCTCAGATGGAAAATCTTAGTCTTCAAGATGCTATACTAGCTCAGATCAAAGAGCTCGGAGGTATCGGAGGAGTTAAGAAACTTATTGGAACATCGGGATCAGATAGAACCTTAGATAGTTTATTAAGAGCTAACGTAATTAAACAAAAAGATGCTATTGATCCAAAAGCTCTCAAAGCAGTCAATGATGCCTTGAGTAACGAAGAAGGAAAACAGATAAGAAGAGCCCAGCAAATAAATAAAAGTCAAAAATTAGCAGTAGTTGGTTTGCAACCATTTGATAAAAGCGAAGAGATACCATTAAATCTTCCAGGGTTTGAAGACTCTACAATTTTTGTAAGAGGATTATCTAGTAAATATGCTGAGGCTGTTGCTGGCATGAGACAGATGGTAGAGAACACAATAGAAAAATTTGGAACAGACATACAGAATACCATGGTTTTTGGAGGAAATGCTCCATTAGCTCTTGATTTTGATGAGACCTTGGTCAGCGGTGCTGATATTTTTGGTCCTGATGGAAAACCAGATATTCCCGCATATAGCGATTTGAATAAAGTAGCGGCCGGTCTTCAGAAAGGTGAACTAACTCCACTCGGAGAAAAAATAAAAGAGATCGTTGGATTTGATCCGTCTTTCCTAAATAGGATCAGGGTATTAACAGCAAGGCCCCAAAGCAATGATCAGCTATTAAGTCAAAAATTAAATGAACTAGGTATTCCTCTAGGCTCCGATAAAATAACAGGCGTTAGCGGAGGGAATAAAGGTATCGCTATGGGCATGGCCGAAAGACTCATAGATGATAATATTAAAAATATTAACGATGCCAAAAAAGCTGGGAAAAGCGCAGTTCAATATAGAGAATTAAGAAGATTAAGCGAAGAAGAAAAAGCAGCAACTGGAAACGCTAATGCCGAAGGAGCAATTCTAGAGGCGGCCCTTGCCAAATTAGGTGCTGTTGGAGGAAGTGTACAAAACAGAGCAGTAGACTTTGAAAATGGACTAGGTATGTCGGCCGCTCAAGCCTTTCCTGGAATTGCACCAGACTGGCCCACAGAAGTTAAACGAACTCTTAGTTCAGATAATATCGGCAGAGCAAAAGAAGAATTTACTAGATATTATTCTGAAAATTATGGACCATGGCCACAACAGGAAAATGCATTCGATTTTGATAAAGCAGGAAAACCAGTAGCTAGATTTGCTCAAGGAGGCAAAGCCTCAAGAAAAGTAAGTTATGAAGCCGGTAGATATGCTGACGGAGGAGTTGCTGAACCAGAACAGAAAAAAGAAAAACAGTATGGTCAAATAGGGTTAAAAATAGGAAATGGTAGGATCACAGCAGAATATTTGAGACAAGGTATGAGCTTACTTGGTGGCGGCTCTATGAGGTCTGGTGAAGTTACAGCAGACAAGAACGGAAGCATATATACTGTTCAGAGTGCCGGTGCTACTGATGGATTTGGTCCAAAACTATACGACATTGTTATGGAAGCTGCTACAGCTAATGGCTCTATGTTAACTTCAGATCGTCATAGCGTAAGTGATGAAGCATACAGGGTATGGAATTATTATTTTAAAAATCGCGGAGATGTTAAGAAAACACCACTATCTCCAGAATATTGGTATCATGGACAAAAATGGTTTGATCAATCTAAATTCCCAAGCGAAGATCCTAAAACATGGGCGCCAAAAAGCGATGAGGCTTGGACATTACTTACTGGTTACAGTAAATCTCCATCATTAATAAATGATCCTAAATTAGTACAGAAACTTGCTAGCGGAGGAGCAGTTGAATTATATCATGGATCTAATACTGGAGTTAATGATAGCGTTCTTAAAAGCTTTAAAGAAAATGGTGCTCTATCGAATATAGCTCAAGGATATGGTCAAGGTGCTGGTTTTTATGTTTATAGTGGCAAAGAAAAAGCTAAAGAACAAGCAATGATGAGAGTTAAGGGCGGTCTTGGATCATTTACTACTGTTAGTGGAGATACAGCTGGCAAACCAATGGTTTTGACATTTAAAGAAATGTTAGATCCAGCCACATGGGATTTAGACTATGAATTAAATAAAGGATCAGTAGTTAAATGGCTTGCAGATAATTATGATAAAATTAAAGACAAAGTAGCTCCTGGGGAAAAACTAACAGGAATTAAAGATGTTGTTAATGCTGATAGCTCTAAAGGAATAATGTCTCAAGGAATTAAGATTCAAAGCGATACTGGTAGCAGAAAAACTATTTATTCAGGCACCGATTCCAACTTGAGAGAAGGAGAATTACTTGGACAAATAATGAGTAGACTAAAAGCTAGTGATCCTAAAATAGTTGGTGATTTTGAAAACACATTCTTTAATAGTCCATCTCTAGCTTCTGGAGAGTGGGATAATTTAGCGCTTAAATATGTTGGATCTTCTCCCCTCAAGCCTACAAATATAGAGACCTTTGCTAAAGGAGGATCAGTAGAAGATACCGTACCTGCCTTACTAACTCCTGGAGAGTTTGTTGTTAATAAGCAAGCTGCTCAAAAAATAGGATATAATAAATTACATCAACTAAATCATGCAGATAAAATAGCGGGATATAATAAAGGAGGAGTTGTTGGAGGAGTACAAACATTTGCTATTGGTGGTGCAGTAACCGCAAATGAAGCAATAGATACTTTTATTAACTGGGCAAAAACTATTGCATCTAAAACTTCTGAACCTCCCAAACTATTAGCCAGACCAGATACTGTTAGTAGAGCAACTCTTCAGATTTCTGATAACACACAAAATTCTATTAAAGAAGTTATCAAAGCACTTAATGATCTTGGAATTAGCGCTAGTGATTCAGCAGCGTTAATTAATAAGGGTGGTGATTTAAGCTATAAAGCGATTGAGAGAGCCCTGCAAAAAGATATTGAACGAATGAATATTGCTGGGGCTTCCATCGACCAAATATCTGCTGCTGAAAAAGTATTAGCCACAGTAAGATCAGAATCAAAAACTAAAGTTGGACAAACACAAAAACTTGAAAATAGTTTTAGAAATTCTACCGTTGGACAAAAACTAGGATCAGGAGGAGCTCAACAAGCGATAATTTTAGAAGCAGCAAAAATACAAGAAAGTCTTAAACAGCAAGCAATAAAATTCACTGCCTCCAAACTACAAATGCCAGGATTACCAGGAGCGACTCAGGCAGATAAAATAAAGAGAGCAACAGAAATAGTAAATAGTCCCGAAACAAAAGCATATCTTAAAGAAAGAGCCTATCTTAGAGCAACACAAAATGTTACCGGGGTTAGTAAATCAGAATTCCGTAAAGAAGGACTATCTGGAAGTGATATTCAAAAATATGTTACTGAGTCTTTAAGAGACCGTAAAACATTAGCTTCTATGGATAAGCAATTAATTGCTTTTAGAATGGAAGAATATAAAAATGCCGGTACTGTTAGGGGTATATCGGTAAATTCAGCTAAAGAAGCAAAAGCACTAGCTGATCAAGAAGTATCAAAAAGAAGAGAAATTATTAATAATCTAGCTAAAGCTAGTGGACAAAAAGGAGTTGGTGCTGCCGGATTAACAGATTATAGGAATAGTCCTATTGTACAAATGATCAAAGGGGCTTTACCTAAAAATCGTACCGAAGGTATTGGTATGTTAGCTACTGGAGGAGCAGTTGCTTCTGGTCTAGCAACTACCTATAGTAGTACTATTTCTAACAGTCTTTATGATACCAGAACAGATAAAGGTAAAATAGATGCTGCTAGAACAGGAGTACAAATTTCTAATGCTGGGACTATAGGCTCTACCGGATTAGCAATAGCAGCTAAAAGTTTAGCTGTTGATCCAAGTGGAATTACTGCTGGTGTTATTGCTCTTGGCACAGCTGCCGTTGCAGCAGCAGACTATCTTGGCGATTTTACTGGAGCTCAAGCAAAAGCAGTTCAAGAAGTTGAAAAATCAATTAGAGCAAAAGAGATTAGTGCAGCAACGGCAAGTCTAAAAGATGCCTTTAAGAAACTTGAAAGTGATCTTAATAATCTTGATTTTCAAACAGGAGCTAGTCAAGCATTATCAGAAGCTGTTGGTAAACAAGCTAAAGATACTACTGGAAATATCAGCAGCACCGCAGCTGACTATGCTCTTCAGAATAGAAGTTGGGGAGACTTAGTAGGAGATAAAAAAATAGCAGGAAGATACATTCCATTTGCAGGAATGAATCCTAAGGGTAGTGCCCAAATGGATCCTGCTCAATTAAAGGACATATATAGAGAAGAGGCAGATAAATTTAGTGAATTTGCGGATTCTGGATATAAGCAAATTCAAAGAAGTATTGATGCTGGCGCTTCGATGTCTCAGATTATGAAGGACAAGAAATTAAGAGGAGCAAGAGCAGGCGTTGCTATGGGAGATGCCGAAGGTATCTCTTTGTATACTGCTAAGGTTAAAGGAGAAGAAAGAGCTACTGGGAAACCATTGAGTGATATCAGAAGAAAAGAAATAATAGATGAAGTAGCAACCATTGTACTTTCAAGAAAAGAACAACTTATAGCAGCAATTAATACTAGAAAATTAGCTAAGGCAATGGAAGAAGCAGATGCTGCTGGTCGCAAAATAGCTCAAAGTTTTGATAAATTATTTGATAGTATCAGTCAGGCTATTAATAAGAATGATTTTAATATTGAACAAAGAAAAGCAACTACTGAGTATGCAATGGGGGCGCTATCTGGTAATCCAGTAAGTCCTGAGTTTAACTCAAAAAATATTAATATTTTACAATATCCTAAAGCATATTCATCTGCTGAGTTTGAAAAAGCAGCTAGTGTTACATCTCAAGGATTACCAGCACAAGATGCTGCACTAATAAAAGGGGCAGCTATTCTTCAGAGAAATCTTGCTCCAGCAATAGAGTCATCAATTAGAGGAGCAATAAGTGGCGCTCCAGGAGCAGGAATACCAGGACAAGCAACTTTGGGATTGGATGATGCGGCGGGACTAGCTAGCAAAGCAGCAAAAGAACAAATTTTTGGATTAAAAGGGGTTCCAGAAGAATTAAAACAGAATATTTTAGATAAAGTAAATGCTGCTATTAATATCCAGAAAGCAAATCCTGATCTTAGAGAAGGTTTTGATAAAGGTAATGTTTCTTCTGTAGATAGATTTTTAGAATCAATCAAAGAAGTCACAAACAAAGCTCTTAATGATGCTGGTAAAGGGGCTAGTGAGAAATTAATAGAGCTTGAGACCAAAAGACAACAAGCATTCAATGAATTTAATAAAAATCTCGCTAGATCTTCAGCTCTACAAAAAGCATATAGTGAAACTCTTAATAAAGCCAAAAAGGCGGTTGCTGATTTTAAGCTAGATGTTAGAAAAGCAATAACAGGAAAATCTGAAAGTTTTACTGAGACAAAGAGTCGTCTTGATGCTGATACGGCCAGACTAACAGGAGGACTTACTGATCCAACAGCTATTGGAAAACAAATAAAAGCTTTACAAGAACAAGGTAGTTTACTAGCAAAACAGAGAGATAAAGCATATGATGAAGGAAATAAAGGAGGAGAAGCAGAAAAATTTGCTACTGAACTACAAAAAGTAAATGATAAACTAGCTAATAGTACTGAAGCTTTGGATAAAATAGCAAATTCTGGAGAATTAGCATCAAAAGCATTAGAGGATATTGCTGATAAAAAATCGTTATTACAAAGTAGAACAAATGTAACAGAGAGTCTTCTTACTCAGTCTCCAGAAGAAGCTAAAAAACGTAATGATACTTTCTTAAGATTACAAAATAATGCAAATGGTGGACTAAATGGAGCTATCAATTCAAGAGAAGTAAGATTAGCATTCAACGAAGCTCTGAGAACTGGAAAAGGTCTTCAAGGAGCATATCGAGCAGCGAATACTGTTGGTTCTCAACAAAGATCAGAAGTATTAAATATGCTCAAAGATCCAGATTTCAAGAACATGATGATCATGCAATCAATAGACGATCAACAAAAGAAACTAGGAAGAAAGCTTAATCCTGATAGTGAGAAAGATCAAGCAATATATGCTAAACAGAAGGTAGAAGCGGAAAGACAATATGCTCAGTATGAATACAATGTTAAAAATTCAATGGCACAGGAAACTGGGCAAATTAATAATCCTCTTATGCAGGCCGAGTTGAAGACTCTTAAAGACAGAGCATCTGGCGATGTTACTAGTGGTTATGAAATGGAATTAGGAGCAGCCAAAAAAGCTGCTGAGTTACAATCCCAGGCTTTGAATGCTCAGGCAAAGCTAATTGAATCTCAGCAGGCTTTGATTAATCCTTTGACAGAGTTAAAGACATCTATAGATGGACTAACAACAGGAATAACGGAAGCAAGACTTGGCGATGCTGCGACCGAAGCTGGAAATGCTGCTGCTGCGGTTGCAGAAGGAAAGGGATTTGCTGTTGGAGTAGCTCCAGGAGGAGGTGTTGGCCCCTGGGTTAGAAACGAAAAACCTTTTGCAAAAGGAGGGGTAGTTTATGCTGATAAGGGGACATTAATAGATTTTGAACCTAAGGGTACTGACACTGTTCCGGCGATGTTAACTCCCGGCGAATTTGTTGTTAATGCAAGAGCAACACAGCAAAATCTGCCCTTGCTTCAAGCTATTAACAAGAGTAAGGGAGGGGTAGTTTACTTATCTGGTGGAGGTATGAGTAAGCAAGAGGCTTATCCTTCTCCACATATAAGTAGACTTCCTTTAAATCAAGAACTAGCAGAAGAAGCTCGTGGTATCGATAGGGAGTACAGAGGCGATCAACATCTACACGAAAGAAAGAAATTTAATTATACCCCAAATGAGAGAATGGCATATGATTTACACGAAAAGGCACAAAGCATTCTTGGTGGTAATAACAAAGGGGATGATCCAAATACTCGTAATGGAACACCAGTTAAAAGACCATTACGCCTGATAAATGGGACACCACAAAATGATCTTCAGGATTTCTATAATGAGCACTTTAAACCAAAAGACGAGACTAAAGGACAAAGCGCTGCACAGACGTATAGAGAGCAATATAATAAGGTTTTTGATCGTACTAGACCTGAGGCAGAACCTATCTTTAAAGGAGAGGCTGGAGATACCAATGGTCCATTATTTAAAAATAAAGGAGGATTAATTTATTTAGCTGGTGGAGGAGGAGTTCCTCTAAATGTAAATATGGCAAAAAAAGCTAAGGATATGGACTCTGACTTTTTAAATGGGAAAGTAAATCTTCCTGATTATCGACATGAAAAAAATAAATTCAATTATAGTCCAATTGAAAGAATGACTTACAATTTACACGAAGGAGCACAAAGCGTCCTTGGTGGTAATAATGAAATGAAAGACCCTAATTCTAGGAGAGCGGATCCTATCGAAGCTCGCTATACCCCAGGTACTGCAACAAATTTTATTGATAATATTTATCGGGATCATTTTGAACCAAGTGATGAAACTAAAGGAGAAAGAGGTCATTTAAAATATAAAACCCAGTATGATGAAGTTTTTAGTTCCGAGGCTCCCCATAATAAGAATCCTAAAATCCTTAGTAAGGGAGGAGTAGTTTATGCTAGTTTGGGAGGTTTCTTAAAAAATATATGGAAAGCAGGAAAAAATGCGCTCGGTTTTTCGGATAGTGTTTCAGAAATAGAGAAAAAAGGAGCAACACCGGAAAATGTTCATGCTGCTACGTTGTCGGCTGCTGGTACGGCAGAGTATGCTTTGGGCGCTGCTGGACAAGAGGTTCCCTTATTATCTGCTCCTTATCAGGCTGCTGAATCAGCTACTGCATTTATAAATGCAGCTAATCCAAATCTGAACCCAGCAGAAAGAACGTCAGAAGCACTGAGCGGAGCATCATCAGCCCTAAAAAGCGCAGCTGCTACTCAAACTGCTAAACAAGCCGTTGATGCTGCCAGAGGTCTTGCACCGGGGGCCACAGCAGCAGCAGAAACAGGCGCTGCTTCTGTAGCTGCTACTCAAACTGCTAAACAAGCCGCTGATACTGCCAGAGGTCTTGCACCGGGGGCCACAGCAGCAGCAGAAACAGGCGCTGCTTCTTCCTATTCGAGTTATGCTGGCCCATTAGCTTTGGGTGCCACTTTGGTAATGGGAGCAAATGATGGTCTTAACGACAAGAGGGAAAATGCAGATATAGGAACTCCTGGCAGAATAGTAGCCGGTGCTTTAACTGGAAGTGCAGGCACAGGAGGAGAAGGATTATCTAAGAATCTTGCTGAAAACTTAACATCCGGTAATACTGAAAATATTCAAGAAGGACTTGAACAGCAAGCATCAGGATTCAGAGGAGGAGCAGCACTATCATATTTAGGACCATTCGGTTTTGCTGCAGGATATGGGATAGGTACTGCTGCTTATACTGGTAAAGTGGCTAATCAAGCAATTCAACAAACATATGAAAATGTTTATGGCGAAACAGCACAAAGAAATGAAAGACTTCAAGAAAATTTAGATAGAAGCAGGGGACTAAATAATACCCCTAGTCCAACTCTTTCGTTATCGTCTGAACCAGACACTCCATCACCAGAACCAAGTACTAATGATGGGACTTTGAGCGTAAATTCGAATAAACCACCAAAAAATCATCTAACAATGTCAAAGGGAGGAGTAGTTTATTTGGCTGAAGGAAGCCAAAATCCTGTTGACTCTGGAACGAAAATCCTAAAAGGTGTTCAAGGGGTTTATAAAGGAGTAACTAAAGGAGATGTTCCCTTAGTTGTAGGATCATTGGCAGGTATAGGCAAAGGAGGTCTTGAATTAGCTGGTAATGTGCCTGGACTAAAGGGAGTAAGTGAATCGGCTAATGTTGTTAATACTACTGGCAATATTATGTCAGGACTTCATACCGCAATGGATTCTCATAAAGATAATGCAGCAAGAGCAAAAGCAGCAGGTGACGTGGTTGTTAATAGTGGTAAATTAGTTGGTGGAGTAGGATCAGCATCCGCTATTGTTCCTGAAGCATATTTAGCTGGAGCCTCAAAACTAAATCCGGTAATGACAAAAGTTGCACCAATAGTAAATGTCGCAACTTCGGCAATAGGAGGAGTTTTAGATCCAAAAACTAATCCGGGAGTTCCTGTAGAAGTTAAAGCAGGCCTAGGGGTTCTTGGAGGAGGAACATCAAGTCCTGGAGGATCCGCTTTATCTACAAAAGATACGCCAGAAGCTCAGGACGAACAAAATGCTGCATTAGGATCAACACTTAGTACAGGAATATTAGGATCAACCATTGGTACTGCTGTGGCTGGTCCTGCTGGCGCTGCTGTTGGATTTGTAGGTGGAGCCATAGTTGGAGCAGCTTCTGAGTCTCTTAAAGTAGGAGCAGAAGGACTAGCAATAGCGCAAACCGCTGACCGCGAAGGAGCAATACTTGACAAAAAATTAGATAGATTAACAGGAAGAAATGGTACGCCTGTTACACCACTATCATTATCGTCCGAAACAACCTCTCCATCTCCAGAGCCAAGTACTGCTGCTCCTAGTACTGTTGCATCTAGTATAAATGGGACTACTTTGAGCGTAAATTCAAATCAACCACCAAAACCATCTCCAGAGTCAAGTACTAGCGATGGAACATCGAGCGTAAATTCAAATCAACCACCAAAATATCGCCTCACGTTGTCAAAGGGAGGATTGGTTTATTTAGCAGATGGGGGGCCACTAACTCAACAACAAGCCAGAAAAGCTCAACAACAAGCACAAAGAGAAGCCAAGCAAGAAGTTTTAAGACAACGAAAAGCCGCTTATGAGGCTCGTAAAGAAGCTCAAAGAACAAGATATAAGAAACTTAAAGAAGGATACTCTGTCGCCGAAGCCAATGCCGCCGCCGCAGAACAATTCCCAGAAGCTTTTGCTTCAATATATAGTGATATGATACATGCGGAAGAAGTTAAAAAAGAAATAATCGCAAAAAGAAAAGAATTATTAGAAGAAGAAAAAAGAAGAAAATTAAACGATAAAGATAGACAATCAGACTTAGTGGCTAGATATGATGGACGACTTACCGAAGTAGAATACAAGAAAGCGGCACTGCATGCAAAAATAGCATCAAATCTTAATAATCAAACTGGAGTTACTGATGAAAATGTGAAACCTGTCATAGATCCTATTACAGGAAAACCGGTTCTTGAAATAGACACATCGCAGAGCACAAATTTCAGAGACGCTCTTTATAAAAGACCAAAAGGAGATGATTTCAGAGATACTTTAAGCTCTAAAGATAAAGCCCTACTAGATAAAGAATTAGCTAAAAGAAGAGAAGAAAAAATCCAACAACAGGTTAAAAAAGAATCTGATGAAAGTAAAGCTAGATTTCAAAAAGAATATGCAGAATATCAACAGAAAGAAAAAGACAGAGTAGCTAATCTTGAAAAAGCAAGAGCTGGTCAAGACTTTGAGCTTAGAAGTAGAGATGGAAAATATGTTGCTGATGGAATAGTATTGTCTAGAAATAAAGACCGAGTAATAATCAAAAGGTTTGACGGAATCACAAAGTCTGTTCCATTAGCCTTACTAGATGAAGACACTTTAAAAGCAGTTAATGCCCAAACTTCATATCAAGAACAAAGAAAAAGAGAAGAAGAAAATCCACGTAAGCCAATTGTACCAGATATGGCTAAGAGATATAGGCAAATAGAAGCTGAAGTAGAAGCAGAATTTGCACAAAAACGAGCTCAAGATGAAGCACAAGAGCAAGAAGAAAAAGCAGCAAGAAGAAAGAGAATAGCAGAGCGTTTCGCTATTGAAGAGGCTAGAGCAGCTGAAGCTGCGGCACAACCAAAGACACCACTTAAACAAGATTCAGAACAGCCAAGACCAAAGGGATCTCTTCCACCAACCTACTATACTGAAAGTCCAGAATATAAAAGAGCAAAAGATATTAGAGGACCATATGCTCCCGGATTACCTGGAGCAATAGATAAAGGAGCAGACCAATTTTTAAGCGGTGTTGTAGCACCAATTTTTAATGCGACTACTTACTTTGCGAGTGCTCTTAAGTCTGGTAGTGGACCAGATTGGGAAAAAACAAGACAAGAAGTTAAGGATGCAGTAGGGGCTGAGCGAAGATTAGCTGAAGACAAACAAAGAGAATCTCTTGGAACAGGCCAAGATATGTTTGGTCGTAATGTTGGAAATAAACCACAAGCTAGACTATTATCACTATCCGCAGAAGAACAACAAGAATATGCTGATTTAAGAAAACAGTCAGGAACAAAAAAGGGACTTGGAAGAAAAGGCTATAACAGATTAGACTATTTCCAAAAAACTCTTGGTATTCCATGGATGCAAAGAGTTGGTATTCCAAGAGGCTATGAATCTGATACTGCTGAACTTCCTAAGAGCACAGCTCCGACCGTTAAGATGAAAAATATGGAAGATATGAGAGAAGTAACAGCTAATATGCCGTTATTAGGTAGCAGTAAGTATGTTGAAAATTTACCTGGGCCTTTTGAAGAAGGAGCAACATTAGGTACAATCTTAACTAAAAAAGGAAATGATTATGTACAAAGAGCAAAAGAGGTAGCACAAGGAACTGGACAAGTAGTAAAAGGAACAGTAAAAACCGCAGCTGGAACAGCTGCTGGGGTTACAGCTTACGCTGGTGCTGCTGTTTCATTACCTGGGTCTGAAGGACAGGCCCAGCTTATGGGATTCGGGAATTCTGCATTTGAAACTGCGGGTCAAGGACTTACAGAGATTCAATTAGGAGCAGCTGGAGGAATTGGTAAAAATATAATAGACCCAGCAATAGGTACAAATTATTATACTCAACAACAACAGCTTCAACAAAAACAATTCGATAAAACATTCCAAAAACAAAAAGCACAATCAGAAGATTTACTTCCAGGATTAGGAACTAGCTATGAGAGATCAGAAAATTTGTCTCAAACAGCATTTACAGAAGCTACTATGGCAGCTTTTGGAGAGGTTGGTACTGGAGCACTTCTTAAACCAAAAGACTATAGTGGAGCCTTAAACAAAGCAGGGTCTGGAAGAACTCCGGAAGATATAAGCTTTGGTAGGATCGTAGAAGGACGAACTAGATACTCTGATCCTACTAAGCCATTTCCAAGAGAACTATCAACTCCTCCAATTGATGTTGGTGGTGGACCACTCAAGATTCCTCCACCAGAAACAGACTCTCAATATTTAGCTAGACAACTTAGAGAAGCATTAAAGCCTAAGGTTGAGACTAGTGTTCCTAAGCCCGCTGCTAATGTTCCAAAATCATCTAGTCCATACTTTCAAACAGAAAGAGATTTTCCTGATACTTCGTTATTACCGCCAACAGCAAATCCAAGACCACAAGTTCAAAGTGCTACAGAAGTTCTTGACCCATTACAGGTAAATGCGGCCGCTGCAAGAAAAGCACAGGGAACAATTCCACTATCCGGCGATGATAATGAATTTATGCTTTTGCCAAACCAGACTACCACCCAAACTCCTGTAACACAACGATCATGGCAAGAATTTCGAGAAGATTATTTTCCAACATTTGGATCAATCAGCAGAGGCCTTTATAATAGGGGTACAAGAGCAGTTGCAAGAGTAAGAAGTATGATTACCCCAGAACGTACTTTATTGGGATCAATAGGTCTAGGAGAAATTTATCAGATTCAACAAGGTTATCAACAAAGAAAACAAGCAGAAGAAGAAGCTAAGAAAAAGAGACCAAAGAATAAAGCTGCTGGAGGAATAATATACGCTGCTAATGGAGCGTTAATGTCAGCTCAAGCAAAAGGAACAGATACTGTACCAGCCATGTTAACTCCTGGTGAGTTTGTTGTTAATAGAGAATCTACTCAACAATATCTTCCATTATTAAGATCTATAAATAGTGGAAATTATGCACAAAATGGTGGAATAATTAAATATATGGCTCAAGGAGGATTTGTTACTCCTCAATATAAGGCAGTTGGAGGAGAAACTTCAGGAGGATCACAGTACTCAAAGACTCCATTATCTACTAAAGGAAGTACAGAAGACGCAAGACTAGATAAAATGGAAAAAAGTATAGATAAATTTGTTGGTATAGCAACAACATTTGAAAAAGCTTCTGAGAGTATGGGTAATAGTATTAATCAATTTTCACAATCTGCAGCTTCTATGCCAACTCAAATGAGTCATTCTCTTAGTGCTGTGGTAAATGGAAGTATTAGTAATAGTACTGGTGCTAATACTCAAATAGTAAATAGTAGACACGAAGCACAAATTGTTGTTGACCAAAATAATCAAAGAATGGACAGGGCCAATGAGGGAGCTTTTTCAAGATCTGATCCTACAATAATCAGAGGGGCTAGTGGATCAGGAGGATCGGCTCATGCATAAGGTAAGATTTAATTTACTGATAGTGGGTGTATAATACATTATAATCAAGGGTAAAATATGATCAATTCTCTTACTAAAATATTTGATACCATAGGATTTTCTTTCAGGACTAAAAATAACTTTTTTATTCCCGTTGAACCTATAAAAGGATATAATAATTTAAATAGTTCCCATATAGGGTACTATATTCCCTATTTAGTAAGAAACTACACATCTGAAGGGTCTCTTCAATATGAAGTTGGCGTTGGATATATAACACTAGATGGTATCGATATTGTTATTGATAGATATAAAGTGGTCAAGTCCTCAGATAATGACCAAAAAGTAGACTTTAAATCATCAACCAAATCAGAATTTTATATCTTTGCAAATGAGAGTAATTTTAATACCGGATTCAATAATGTTATAGTTAAAAACTTATCTTTCGCAGCAGATACTATTCAGGCCATCTATTTGCTAGATTCATCCAAATCTGCTATAGATATAGCTCTACCTCCCAATGATAAATCAGATAATCTAGTTTTAGAGTTTAAATTAATAGCCGGAGAAAATCCCGTTATTATCAGAGATTCTAGTGGATTAATTATCTATTCATTAAGTTATTCTAATAATAGATATACTAAATTAGCCTACAATAATAGTTGGCACCAATTAAAAGAAGATTTTTCCACTCCTTTCTCAGCAGAATCTTTGGGAGACAACGCATTTTCTGCTCAAGCTGATGTTGCCGGAGATATTTATTCTTTTCAATATAATTCAGATGGTTCCAATCTAGCTGGATCAACAATGTATTGGAGTTCTGGAAATAGTAATAAGCTATTATTAGGATCTAGCTCTGAGTCTTTAGCACATACTATTATCCCAACATCTGGCGCTGGCACCGTAGTATTTAATAACGATAGAACTAATAGTAATTTTAGAGTTTATGGTAGTGGAGAAAGAAATTTATTAGTAACATACGATGGAAGACTAGGATTAAATCTACCATCAGGCACCGATCCTCTTACGGTATTTCATGTTGTGAACTATGCTTGTCAAGAAGGATTTAGGCTAGAAAATAGAAGCCCGTGTCATCCAAGTAAGATAACTCTATATCACAAACCCAGTGGAGAATTAGCTAATGGATCGACTGTTGCAGAGATAAGTTTGGATGGTAAAAATAGCGACGGTAATCAGACAGCCTATACAAAATTAATTTCCAAAGCAAAAGACGTAACTTCCGCTACTCAAAAGGGCAAACTTGAAGTATCCGTTAAGTCTGCTGGAACGGATATGTCCACGATAATCACCGATCCTGATGCTACTATTATAGGTTATTCAAATAATAATCTAGTTGTTAGTGGTAATACTAATACTTCGTTGGGTTTTGCTAATACCAATCTCAATCTAACAGCGTCTACTGCTACACTAAAAGGTCCCACCATTAATCTACAATCCCAAAATATAGTTTTTGGCAGTGGAAATACTGGAACAGTAACCCTTCCGTCTTTAGTTGCATCAAATATACAGTCTACTAATATTAAGCTTCCATCGATTGCTCCTAATAGCATATTGGCATTAGATGCTGAGGGCAATATAGCCGCAGGATCAGATTTAGTTAAGTTTCCATCAATTCCCGCAGGAAGAATTTTAACTACTGATGTGGGAGGAGCAGTTACTGGCGTATTTTATACTGATTCATTCTTCTTAAGTGATAGAGATATAACTTGGAATAAATATAGTACAAGATCAGTTAGCGCATGTTTGAAGCAGATTATTTTGGATACTCCTTGTCCAGTTGAAGAATTTAGCGTTGGAGATCAAATAGCAGTTATTACAGACACACAAATACTATATAGAACAATCGTTTCTTTAGATATCAGTGGTACTTCTATTACTGGAATGATTGTTAATCAAAGTCTATCACAGACCTCTCTTTCTAATCTAAATATTATATCCATAAGTAAGGGAGCATATCTAAAACTAGATATGTACACAGAACCAGGGACAGCCGCAGACTCAACATCTATTACTCTAAGTTTAAGACCAAATGTAGATACGGTCTTTAATACTAATCAAAAAGATATAAACTTTGTTGTTTACGGTTTAGACACAATACCAGCAATATCTGTAAAAGCAAATTCAGGAAGATCAACAGTACAGTCTGGTGAATACTTCTCATACGCCACACAACAAGGAAGGGCCCCATTTGCTATACCTGTTAATGATGGAGGAGATGGGGCTGACAACACCAATAATACTGTTAATTATAAGCTTACTGCTACTGGTATTTTCAATCAGATGGTAACATCTGTTGGAACCAATGGTCTACCAAGTTATTATGGAACCTATGATCAAAACGGAAACGTATCAGAATGGGTTGAAGATTCTGAAGAAATTTCGACAGCAACTTCTCAGTTTGCAGCTGGTGGCTCATGGGCTTCACAGTCTGATAATGCTTTACATAGTGTGGTTTCATACTCTTCTGCTAGTGGATATGAAGATGTAGGATTCAGAGTATGTAGTTCTTATGGCTTGATAGATAATTCCAGAATTTCTTCTACTCTAAATATAGGTTTTGTTCCAGTTACAGATATAAATAATGAAGCAGACCTTGCTCCGGTTTATACGAGTAACGGAATTTCTCCATCTTCTTCTGGAATAAATAATCTAGGAGTAGTTGATAGAAACTATCGTATAGGAAGAAACGAAGTAACAAATAATCAATACTGCTTATTCTTAAACTCTGTTGCTAAAACAGATAATTTTGGATTATATGATTCCAGAATGTCAGGAACTATTATTGGTGGTATTAGCAGATCAGGGATAGATGGATCATATTCTTATTCTATAAGAGATCCAATGTCTAGTAAGCCGGTTGTATATGTCAATTATTTATCTTCTATAAGATTTTCTAATTGGTTACATAATGGAGCTCCAACAGGTGCAGGGTTAGATAGTAGCATTACTGAAGACGGATCTTATAAGCTATTAAATCTAGGGGCGGATACATATCAAGTTACTAAAAATGACTATAAAAAATACTGGCTACCTAGCTTGAATGAATGGCACAAAGCAGCGTACTATATGCCCGGAGATATAGTAGCGTCCACTGGAACATCTAGCGTTTTAATCAAAACAGAAACTCCTCATATTGTTGGTTCTGGTACTATTGACGGAGTTAGATATACTGACTATGCTAGTCTAAGTGTGAGTGGATGGTTATATACTGATAAATTAACAGTTGGTGATGGATCATTCATCACTAGTACTGGTAATAATAGATTATCACTAGTTAATGGAACAGTAGTTATCGAATCTGGATCGCACAAGGTCACTATTGGAAATCAAGCAAATTTGGTAGTTGCTGGTGCAGGATCAGAATGGAATGGCACATATGGCAACGTAATATCGGATACTGGTATCACACTGTCTGCTAATGGAGACTTGACTCTTGCTTCTGCTGGAATGATCAAACTTTATTCTCCAGAATATGTAAGAATGAGTGGATTATATATTGATGATCTTAAATACCAAACATTAACAAAGGTTGATGATGGAGGAGGGTCTGCTGCTGTATATGGAGGAGCAACTAGTGGATTATTATTTAAGAATAGCGATACCGAAGCATTAGCAACTAGTCAGATGGTTATCGGCGCTGGTGGTAAAGTAACTATGCCCGGTGAGTTTATCGAACTTCCCTTATTTATAAACCAAAATCATCAAATAACCACATATACCGGTGTCTCATACGCAACAAAGGGAGTTGAAATATTAAGACCCTTAGTTGTTGATACAATAAGAATTGGAGAAGAACTACAGTACTATAGTGGCAGTATCCTAACCCACAATGGTAGCGGGCCAGCAACATGGCAACCAGCAGAATATCTTAAGGCTGATGGAATATTATGGAATAGATATGATAAAAGAGAAGTATTAGTCTATAATAATAAGCTAGTATTTAAAAATGCTCCATCAATTCAAGCATTAGCTAATGAATTTTCTTATGGAGATACTATCGCTGTAATAAACAGAGAAACTAGAGAAACTAAATATGTTAAAGCAGCAGATAATAGTACGCATATTATAGACGGACCATCACCCTTTCCTGTAGGGACTGGAATGTTCAGTACAGGAGCAGAAGGAACAACGATGTTCTTCTGTCCAGAGATCAATTGGGCAGTTGGGGATTGTGTGGCCGTAACAGGATATGCCTACTCTTTAACAAAGGGTGGTTATCTATCGATACAAATTGATCAAGAACATGCTGGAAATGTTACGTCATCATTTGCCTGTGGTATTGATGGAACAGGATATTTAAAACCTAATACTCTTAATACCATTAGCACAAGACCCAATCAGCCAACAGCATTTAATCTATTAGGTGAAGATATTGACTTCGCCATTTATGGTGCTAAAAAGACACTCTATCATAGATACGATGACACTGCTTTATCTTTAGGTAGTGATGGATTACCAGCAGGATTAATTCCAGCTATTAAAATTAATTCATATACTGAAAATTCAGTGTCTGGAACAATAGACTCTGGAGTATTATACTCAGGTTTTATTGATAATAATAGTGTTGTTCCTACCGGATATTATCTAGACGAAAAACCAAAAGTTTGTATAAATACTGCAAGTCCATTCGTAATTGATACTATACAAAGCGGTAATAGTAATTTAGCTCTATATGCTGATCTTACAGTTAATAAGTACATATACGCAGAAGGTATTATAACAGATTCTATCAAAATTAATCCTACTCCTACAAATGGTTTAGGAAAGTATGTTATAAATGCCCCATTAACCATCAACGCTGCTGGACAAATTGTTTCTCAGTCCCCAGATTCTTTACCAACAGCACCAGGAAGTCCAATAAATGTAAATGGAATTGTCGGCAATTCTTCCTTGAACGTCTACTGGATACCTCCACAGAATAATGGAGGAAAACCAGTATATAACTATGTAGTTGAATATGCTACTGGTAATAGTCCAAGTCCATCATGGATAACTCTTGATAGACTTTCATCATTAGATACCTTTATACAAATTACTGGTTTAACTAACGCCCAACAGTATTCATATAGGGTATCTGCTGTAAATAGCATAGGAACAGGATATCCATCAATAACGTCAGATATATTTGTTCCATTATCTATTCTTGGGATAAATATTGATAATCTCAACATATTAAGAAGGAATAGGTCTGCAACTCTTTCTTGGAATGATCCTGGCGTATCAATCACAGGCTATCAAATAGGATACTCATCTGATAGAGGAGAAACTTGGACTTCAATATCTCCAGACATTAGCAATAATACTACGACCGTTAATGGAATAGATAATGAAACACGTTATTTATTTAGAGTAAGAGGAGTTAATTCTTTTGGAAATTATGGGTCATTTACTGTTCGAGAAAGCATAGGAACTGATCCTGTTCCTCCACCAGAAGATACCAGTACTGGTAGCATATGGGATTTCGGAATCATAGCATTTACAGGAGTTTGTTCATGAGCAGTTTAAAGCTTAAAAGAGATGAAACATCCACAAATCCTCCAGCATCAAACCAGCTTGAAGTTGGTGAATTAGTTATGAATAGTAAAACGGGAATACTATATACAAAACTATCTAATGGGACAGTAATAGAGTTTATTGGAAGACAAGTATGCTATGCTCCGGTTCCAGCAATAATATTTGACGATGTGAGTAATTTCTGTTGTAATGGTGATTCATTAAGTGTTAAAGTTAAAGGACTTAAAGCTTCTACCGAAAACTATGTATTTAGTATTACAGAATTAACAAATAACTCTAGCTCATTCTCTGTTGTGTCTCCAGCATCGTACTCTCCTTATACTGAGAATGGACAAATATTCAACGAAGCAACAGTGTTAGTTTCTGGAGAAATTGATGGCAAAGATCCAATAACTCTTATTAAGTTTTCTGTTGAACTAGACAACGAGCCTCTAGCAGAAAAAACAACACCCATTTGCTGCAAAAACTGTACTTCTTAATTAGGATTAAATAATGTTCTTAAATGATATTACATATAGTACTAGCTTATGCGATGATGGCGTACTAATAAATTTTAATACATTATCTAGTACTGGCACCGGGATTGCCGCAAATATATCTCCAGCAAATACTTACTTAATAGAATTTAGCGAAGAACTAACCATACCTTCTGGAAATACTATTTCTATAAGTCCATCAGGATATACTCTTACAAATGTTAATAGTTTTACTCCTCAGTGTTTTGTTAAAATTAGATCTGAATATACAGATGGAAGTCAAACGGTTTTAAAGTTAGTGGTTAAGGATTCTAACTATAATATACTATCGTCTCAATATAAAAGAGTCATATGTTCATCGCAAAGTGCTAAACCATGTATTGTTCCAGTAACACAAGTTTCTCAACCGCAATATATAGTATTGAGTAATAGAAATAATTGGGAATATATTTATAATGGCTATATAATAGCAAAATTTGCTCTGACAAATATTACTGATAATCTAAAAATTCAACTACCAAGAAAAGATGCAACATACTTACCGTCTCGTGGACAAAATGATCAAATCAAAATCATAATAGCCCAAAGTAGACTTTCAGAATATAGATTAACAGCAGACGGTATTAAGGCATTATTAGGTGGAAATACGGCCTATACTATTAAAAATAAGAATGTTATTTTTGTGTTTGATAGCTTAGGAAGAACAATTCAACAAGTACAAGACATACAAATAGCCTCTGTTCCAGTTGGTAGTTCGAGTACTCCTCAGCCAGTAGCTATTAAAAGTTTAGGATCTGTTGAATTTAATTCCTCAAGACCAGCTCCGATACCATCTGTTAGTATAGTGCGTTGGAATAATGGTGGTATCCATCTTGATCTAGGAGAATTAATAGTAAATCCTGATGTATATCAAATTAATGATGAAATTATAATAACAAGAGATAGCGATAAAATAACTGGAGCAATTAACTTCCCATTACTATTATTAACTAGCTAGAACTACTTTATGGCCCGGTGTATATTCTATATATCGCCAAAAAAAGGTTAAAAACATGAAACTTAATTCGGAATTTGCAATACTTGAATATAATGGAACCAGAGCCTTTAATCTTATGGTTCCTCCACAGGACTTTATAGAAGACCCAAATAATCCTGGAAATATTATAGTTAATCCTTTATATGTAGACTATAATAAATTTATAGATGGAATAGCCTCGATATATGCTACAGAAAATGTTAATGGTATAATACCAACATTCTGGACTATTCCTAGTGGAGATAGTTATATCGCTAGTCCAGACGTTAATCTTACTAATCTACAACCAAATAATTCATACTATTTTATAGCTAGATCATTATCTTCTCTCCCAATGACGATACCAGGAGCTGTCGATGAGAATGCTGTAGTAGACAATCGTTGTAAGAGAAGTTATGGTATTTCTATTAATGGTGATTTAAGCAAAGCTCGCGGTTCTTATACTGATGTTGGTTTGGATCCATACAGAGTAACGCTTAGTGGAACAAATAATAATTCTCATAATTTATCAATATTACTAACGGGCCTAATCCCATATCAAGAATATTCATACAGTATAGACTCTGTGAGACGTAGCATTGATACTTCTCTTCATCCGTATGAAGGAAGCTTTGTGGCACAGTCACAACAACATCTGTTAAATTCAGAATTTTATTTTAATCCTACAGGAATAGTTACTGAACCAATAATTTATGATATTAGAAGACTTTTGATTAATCCTCCAGGAAATTGCTCAGGCATCAAACAGGATATTAGTTTTCTTTGCAGTAACTGTTTGCCTGACCCAACAGGATGCGATCATAATAACAACATAGAAATGTATATTAATGGAGACGATAGTAAAACCGCAGGACGCTATATTAACAATACCTTAAATCCCTATCAGGTAACACTAAATGGGGTTGGTAATAATTACTATAATTTATCAATATTATTATCTGGTATTATACCAAATATAGAGTATACTTATGGTATATCGGACGTTGGGGGCAATTGGCCATCCGTATTAGAAAATAATTTTGGAACTTTTAATAGTACTGAAGATCAATATATTATTAATACAGAATTTTATTTTGAAGGAGACACAGGAGATCAATCTATTGCTTGTGGATCTGATAAAACATTATACAAAATATTTAATTTTACTTTAACTCCAGATAATAATTGTGGATCATCAATTGCTCATTCAATCAGAATAGAAGGTAAAGATTGTTTACCGGCATGTGCAAATATTCCTTCTGTATCTTTTGGTAACAGTCCTATTCTAACACTTCCATTTGACTGTTGTAATATTTTAAATCCTATAACAGTAAATATTAGCGGTGCTTCTCCAGGAGTACTATACTCTTATAGATTCTCTAATCTACTGTCTAGCTCTCTCGATCTAAATCCTGCTACAGGAACAATAGCTTTTGGATCGAATGGAATAGGAAGAATTAATACATTAGTTGATCCTAATAATAATTCTACTTCGGTGATAAAATTTACTTTGACTCATCCAACTAATAATTTGATTTCTTCTTCCGATTTTCTATCAATCGTATGTTCTACTCCATTACCCTCATTACCACCAGTAAATACTCCAACTCCAACACCAACACCTATGCCAATAAACTACGATACTACAATTATTATCCCAAGTGATCAAACCGATGCTAGCGCATGCAACACAACATTAGCTGGTCAAACAGGATCATCATTATCTTTTAATTGTCAGCCACCTAATGGAATTATGGCCACAATGTATATTTATGTATCGAGTGTTCCTAAAGCATCAATTGCCTTCTATTCAGATTCTTTGGCAGGACAGCCATGCAGATTAGTGCTTAATGGTATTACATATAATACAACATTTAAGTCTGGCAGAAAAGATTTCTAATAAGGATTTACTCAATATATGTCAAATGCAGCCATTAATTACAGGGTACAATTTGTACATTATTTAGGAAGCGGACGAGCTCCTAGTTCTCTTCCGTCATTATCAAAAATAGACACACTAATCGGTATTAGTACTTCTGATGGACTAACGCCAGAAAGTTATACTCCTAGTTTTCCATTTAATAGTTTATCTCGTTTGAATAATGATCAAGGATATTTAGTTTTTAGTAAGGCATCAGAGCCTCTTCCATATAATCTGTATAATGAAGCTGACACAGCGCTAACTGGAGTAAGATTAACTAAACAAATACAAATAGCACAATATGGTGGCGCTACTCCTATTGTTCTTGATACTTCTTCTTTAAGTAGCAAACTAGATAGCGTAATTGGTATTAGGGCAGATGGTGTTAGTCCGATTAGCTGGACAAATGGCTTTCCTTTTAATAGCTTAACTACCATAAGTAGTGGTAATACATATTTATTTTTTACTAAATCAGCAGAATTGCCATTTGATTTATGGCCTAGCGTATGGTCTCCTGTTACACCAACACCAGTTCCTCCTACTCCCACACCAACCCCATCGTCAACACCATCTCCAACACCCACAAGAACACCCACACCTACTCCGACATTAACTCCAACACCTAGTCCAACGCCAAGTCCAACTCCTACTGTAACTCCAACACCAACTCCTCTTCCATTAACACCTCCTATACTATCTTCTTTTGTTCCATTATTGAAAAGCTTATTTGTTGCTAATCCCAATGATATATCTGTATACTATCTATTAGAATATTCATTAGATAATATTAATTGGACTTTTTATAGCTCAAGATCTATTGATGCAAATTCGACATTAGTTATTAGTCATGGAATAACTGGGGATATTTACTGGAGATCAAAAGCTTGGAAAATTGGACTTGGCGTAGACGTTACTCCGTGGTCGAATACCCATACTTATAGTAATCCTGGAAATATTATTGCTCCGATAATATCATCTGATACTATTACTGTAAGTCTAAATAATATTAATGATATCGATCTAAAATACTTGTTAGAATATTCAACAGACAATATTCGATGGTACTATTATAATTCTTCTGTTTCTACAATCATTACTGCTAATTCTATTCTTAGTGTTCCAAATACTTTTGCTACAAATTATTCTTGGAGAGTTAGGGCTTGGGATACTGCTATTGGTATATCTGTTAGTCCATGGGAAACAGATACCTATATTTTTCCAACAGCAACACCTGTTCCAACAACAACGCCAACACCAACACCAACATTAGGCCCTACTTCTACTCCTACTCCAACACCAACTCCGAGTCCTACTCCAACACGTACTCCGACTCCTACTCCAACAGTAACTCCTACTCCAACAGCAACACCAACACCAACTCCTATGCCCTTAGTTCCTCCGTTGGTATCTGCAGCTATAACCTCGGTAAATATTATTAATGTTAATGACTATGGTATTACTTGTGTATTAGAATACTCGTCAGATGGTGGTTCTAGTTGGATATCGCAATTCACTGCTCCAGAAACTATTTCAAGTAATTCAGACATTAGCAGATTAATTTCGGGCGCATCCTCCAAGAAATGGAGAGCTAGATGTTGGAGAACTGGTGTTCCAGGCATTATTAGTCCTTGGTCCAATGTGCATAGTTATATTAATCCTGAAAATTTTAATACTCCACTCATAAGTGCAAATAGCGCTACTGTCACAATAACTAATAATAATTCAATAATAGCAAATATTTTATTGGAATATTCAACAGATAATATTAATTGGATACAAAAAGCTGATATTAATTCTCCAATAGGTTCAGGACTATCATCTTCATTGCTTCATGGTTTGGGCAATGTCTCTTGGAGAAGCAGGCTTTGGAATTACGATACTGGTATTTCTGTTACTGATTGGGAAACTAGAACTGTTATTTTCCCAACAATGACTCCAACACCAACGATTAGTCCAACCCCTACGGCTACGCCAACAAGAACTCCTACCCCAACTCCAACTCCAAATCCTACAGTAACTCCTACTCCTACTCCAATTCCAGTAATTCCGCCAATAGCATACGGAAACTCTAATACGGTATATATTGGTAATCCTAATGACTATGATATAACATATTTATTAGAGTATTTTACCGGCTTAGATGGAGATCCTGTTGGAACATGGGTACTATATACCACTTCAACTATTGCTCCTAATAGTACCACTAGTTATAATCATTCTTTTTCAAATGTTAACTGGAGAACAAAAGCATGGAAAACTAGTGATCCTGGTAATGTCACACCATATTCTGATGTTTATACCTATCCTAATCCAGATAATATTAATTCTCCAATAATATCTTCGAACTCCAGTTTCGTTAGTGTTTCAAATCCTAATGCGGGCATAGTATTTGCACAAGTACAGTTTACTACTAATGGAACCTACTGGAGCGCACTTGCTGGTCCTACTTTTATCCAGGGCTCTGCAACATATATTTTTGCGAATCCTGTTCCTAATAGCTGTCCTTCCTTTAGAGCCAGATTTTGGTATTATAGTAATCCTGGAAGTTCTGTTAGTGATTTTGGTTATGATATCAATCCAACTTGTACTCCAACTCCTACTCCAACAGCGACTCCAACTCCCACAGCCACACCAACACTAACTCCTACTCCAACCCCAACCCCTACTCCTACTCCAACAGCAACACGAACTCCTACTCCAACTCCAACTCCAACACGTACTCCAACTCCAACGCCAACTCCAACCTCTTCAGTTCCAGGAATCTGTACATATTATCTTGATTTTGGTTTTAACATATATCTTTATTCTAGTAATTGTAATCCTGGATATGAATGTGGTCCTATGCCAACATATCAAGAATTATTTGCTGGCCAGCCGGGTGGTACTTACAGAAGTAGACTCTGTCGATTGTCACCAACACCAACTCCAGTACCACCAACGCCAACACCAACTCCAGAACCATCAGTAGTACCAACAACACCACTCCCGACAACGCCGCCTCCAACTCCAACTCCAACGCCAGAGCCAACAGCTACGCCAGAGCCAACAGCTACGCCAGAGCCGACAACAACACCAACTCCAACTCCAACACCAACTCCAACACCGCTACCAGTATGCTTATATCGTTATACTGGTAATGGTTCTCATCCTGCCGGTTCTGATTTTTGGGAATTAGTTTGCGCTGATGGAAGCTGTCCATCTACTGGTGATGATTGTTACAATTTAGTTTTTGATCCATGTTTACCAACACAGCCTGGATGTATAAATAAATATGGGCCAATTGTTACTACTATCTGTATGTCTAATGGGCCTGGTTCTTCTGTTACTTTGATTGGGGCAGGAATAGACAGTTATTATTGTGCAGGCGTATTTGATAACGAAGCTTACTGCAATGGTTGCACAACCTATGGCACATATTGCTCAACATGTCCAACAATCGGTGTTGGTTTCTTTGGTCAACTATATCCCTCTAATACGAATTGTGTTCATGCATGTAATATTTTGCTAACTCCGATGCCAACTCCTACTCCTACAGCAACTCCAACGCTAACGCCAGAGCCAACAGCTACTCCAACCGTAACCCCAACACCAACAGCGGTACCTGATGGTGGTCGCCCCTTGGTACCACATCCGTAGTCAACACGATTGATATTGTTATAGAGAGCAAGATTACTATTAATTTTTAAAACGAGAAGAAAAGGAAAAATATATGAAACTAAATAATACTATCACAATTACTCCTCCTCCATTTATTAATAATATTGGAGTAACAGTATTTCCAAGTCCATTATTACTAAATAGTTTAGACTTTATACTTACTGATAACTCAAGAAATAAAATAGTAAGTGTGGACATTATGGGAATACCAAGTTCTATTACTCTTTGGTCTGGGCAAGATTATGACAATGCTGGAGATTATACTCAAGCTCAAGCTGAAAGTAGGCTGCTCGATTTGTTAGGAAATGATCCAGCAGCAACATTACGAGCATTATTTCCAAAAACCCTAGAAGAAAATCCTAATGGTCCTGGTACAGTTTTGGTAAAAAGTATTAAAAGTTTAGGATTTGCCATATCGGATAGTTGCGCTTGTAAAACCCAGCTTTTAGAAATGAACGATAAGGGTACTGACTGGTGTGTTGAAAATATTACTAAGATAGTATCTTGGCTAAAGGTACAAGCTCAGAATATAAATATTGTGTTCATAGATAGTGTTGCTAAGGTAATAATTATGAGAGCAATTAAAAAGTCTAAACTATTATTGTCTAATCAAACAGTTCCTCAAAATGATGAAGAATTAGATGATTTGCTATAGTGATAATAACTAGCGTCCTATTGAAAATATGAATTAATATGATTACAAATGATAGATGCTCTAATATTCCCTCTATAAGTATTATCGGAGCAGCTAGTGGATTATTTATTATTAACTGTGAATCAGAAATTATTGAACAGCTATCAATAGATACAACAGTATCACCAGAACAAATAAATTTAAGCAATAAATTAATCTAGATAAACTATTAGGATATAATAAAGACCGGTTTTTAGTAATTGATCACCGGTGTATTATACTTATATATGGACAAAATTTAAATAGGACAATATTATGGTATACTCTTCTTATCCTTCAATAAATGGAATGGAATTTTCTGCTCTAGCTACTACTCCACCTCCTCCCGGTCCTCCGTCGCCTACTCCTGCTCCTACATTGCCTACTCCAAGAGTGGCTGTCTATTATGCCGGTAGTGGAATCCATGATATAACTGGGCCCGTTCCATTTATTAAAATATCAGAAACCCCAAATACTGCTGAAAATGGAGAACTTTTTAGTTCAAAATTATCAATTATACTAGAGGGAAAGATTGTTCAAACAGGTAATGGTGGAATTAGTGGCATTATTGATAAAATAGGAACTCTTAGAAACTTATTCTATGGTTCTGGAGACTATACTACTAAGCTTTATACTAATACCTATAATAGTACATTATCAATAGTATGTGATAATCAAACTAATTTTTTAGCTAGTGGAGTTAGAATATTAAGTTTTAATGCTTTACCAAGTCCAGATAATTGGACAAAAACTGCAGGTTATTCAGTTGATTTGGAGGCATATGTACCACGTCTTAGTGGCAATTTTGCTATTAAATCTGCTAGTGAAGATTGGACAATTGAACCATTAGGGGATCATGAGTATTACATAAATACCAGCATATCTACTAGTGGCAGACCAGAATACCATAATCCGATTATAGGAGATATAAATCCTCCGCCATCTCAAACCGGAGTACCAATAACATTATCTCTCGTTAGCTTACCTCAATATAAAATTTCACGCAAATTGAGTGCCGTAGGTTTTCCAACTGGTATAGGATATAGTGGAACATTTGACGCATACCAATCCGCTAGAGAATGGGTAAGATCACGAATTAATTTAACATATCCTGTTCCTGGTACCAATAGTTATTATCCTAGTATGATATTCTCTTCACAACTTAATAATAAACTATCTTCAAGCCAATACTTTCTGTATAATCATCTTAGAAATACAAGTTTTAGTGTTGATGCTGGGTCTTATGAAGTAAATGATACTTGGTTAGCATTACCAACCGGAATGTCTTTTACTGAAGACTACACAGTTGATTGCTCTACAGATAGTAGTAATGTTAAAACTGTCAGAGTACAAGGACAGATTAAAGGATTAATGTTGGATAATCCATTGATAGAACGATCATTAGATGATAGATTCATGGTTCCCACTAGCGGAACTAACAATATTAATTTATTTTCTGGAGTAGTTGTAGAACCTTATAGGGACTTAGCAGATGGTTCAAATACAAATGCTGGACTAAAACCACAAATTCTTGATAATTTTACAGTATCTTCACAAAATAAAGATTTTAATAAACATAAATATCTTAATGCTCTTAGTGGATGGATATATGATATTAAACCATATTTATATCGTAGAGCATGTATAGTGGTGGATTCTAAAGAGCGCAATGTTGGTCCGTATCCATATAATACGTTCGATACCACAAGAATCACCACCGCACCAAATCCAATTTTTACTCATGAAAGACTTTTAAATATTAATCCGGTAAGTTTTTCCGAAGATCATGACCCAAGAAAAGGAACCATAAGTTATACATGCGAATTTAGTAATAAATTTACATTCATTAGTGGGGTGTTATCTGAAAACATAAGAATAAATGATAATGGCCCTGCCGATGTTATTAATGAGGCTTTTGTGCTAGGAAGAAGATTAGGTCCGGCTTTACAAAATTTAGGATCAAGAACATCATCCAGAAAAGACATTAGCATCGAAGTAACAGTTGTTCCTCCAATGAGCATTGGAGGATTTGTTTTAAATAATAAAACGTGTCCATTATATACTGGAGGAGCAGTATTCAGTGGTATTAGTGGATTACTTAATGACTTTAAACCATTTTCTCCAACAAGACTAGCTGGTGTATTTGGAGGGGCAGGTTTTGTTAATCCTAGCGGAATGTCATATGTAACATCTGATACAACAAGCTGGGATCCAATACGAGGAACATTTACTAGAAACGTATCTTGGATTTATCAACATTGTAAATTGGTCTATAATACTTTAGATAACTAATAGGTGTATAACATAATATATCAACAGGACAAATAATGGATAATCTATGGTATATATTGACCCAAATATAGATAGTAATTATTTTACTACATTAAAATCGGATGCTGAACCCCCAGATAGAAGCGTTAGAATATCATATAATGGAGTAGATATTCATGATATAACAAAAGGAAATGTTCCTTTAATTACGCTTAAAGAAAATACTAATGCTACTGCTAATGGTAATCTATACAGCTCTACTGTTAATATAACATTAAATGGAAAAATATTAGAATATACTAATGGGACAACTGGTATCCTACAATCAATAAGTAAACTAAGACATTTATTCTTAGGAACAGGAAATTTGAGCGACGCTAAAAATCAATATAATGGCTATCTTCGAATATCTTGTGGTCCCAAAGTATTGTCTTCTAGTCCTCCAAATAGTGGTATATTTAGTGCTACTGGAGTAAGGTTATTAAGTTTATCTGTAGATGAAAGTGGAGATAATTGGACTAAAGGAATAGACTATTCCGTTGAGTTAGAATATCATATACCAAGACCTGTTGAATTTGGTTATCCTTCATATTGTGTTAAGTCAACAGTAGATAGTTGGACTATTGAACCATTAGAAGATTACTCATATTTTGCAATAACAGGATTTCCTGCCCCTATCCAAATGAATCCTGAACTTCATAATCCAAATCTAAAACCAGATGCTGCTGGTGATCCTTCCACCAATAGTCAAAATATACAGCCTCCAGAAGATCAACGAAATCCAAATGACACAGATTTGAGTCATAGATTACATCTAAAGATTGTGAATGTGCCATTATATAGAGTATCTCGTAAACTTAGTGCTGTTGGATTACCATCATCTAGTGGCCTTGGTAAGACATTTTATGCATATCAAAATGCACAAAATTGGGTACAAGAAAGACTTAAACTAACTCATCTAAGTGGAGTTGGATTTCCAAATGCTATTTTACTTCATTCTGGAGACGATACTGTTAAAAACTATTACTATAATCATTTAAGAACCACTGATTTTAGCATATACGATGGCTCATATGCTGTAAACGAGTCATGGTTAGCTATGCCTATAAGTATTGGATATCTTGAGGATTATTCGGTATCTGTAAATACAGAAGAAGGACATATTAAAACTGTTAAAATTCAAGGAGAAATTAGAGGATTAATTAAAGGACATGGTAATTTAGCGTCAGGAATAAGTGGATTAGTACCAAATACTGGAAGCACCAGCATTCTGAGCAATAAAGATAATGGAATGAGCTTAAATTCTCAACCAGACAGTTCTTCTACCTCCTATATTATTCCAGATGCTTATGTACCAACAACTTTTAACACAACTGTAGGAGGACCTAATAGTCGTAGTATTATATCAAGTAATACAGTATTAACAGATACTAAATATCTTAATGCTAAAAATGCATGGCTAAATGATATTAAACCATATATGTTCAGAAGAGCTAATATAGTTATGCACTCTATAGATAGAAATAGATCGTATGCTAATAATACATCAAATCCTAAAGCGATACCTGGTAATCCAATATATTCTTATGAGAGACCACTAAACGTTAATCCAGTATCAACATCTGAAACACACGATCCACGAAAAGGCACAATTAATTACACATATGAATATAGCAATAAATTTAAATACTTTCCTAACACAATATCAGAGAGCATTACTATATCTGATACTCATCCTTCTCAGGTTATAAATGAGGCATTCGTATTAGGAAGAAGAGTTGGGCCAGTATTACAAGATCTCGGTACGATAACATCTGCTAAAAAAGAAATTAATCTTGAATTAGTAGTTATTCCTCCTACATCTATTCAAGGGCATTTTATGAGTCATCCAGAGTGTCCTTTGTGCATATCTGGAGATCTTTATAATGGAATTAACATTATGCTTAATCAATTAAAACCATTTGGAGATAGACCAATTAATGTTTTTGGTCAACTTGGAACAAGAACTCCAACTACTGGAGACGAAGGAAATTTATATTTAGCTAATGATACTCATTCTTGGGAACCATCTGCCGGAGTATATAAAAGAAATATTGCATGGGTCTATCAACACTGTAGCGTCGATACTCAAACACTGGATCAATAATTATGCCAACAAAATCATGTTCTAATGATCAACAAAAAATAATAGCACAAACACTGTTCTTAGGAGCTAGCGTTGCTAGTTTTAATAATAGTGTTGGATGGGGATCTTCTCCATCTCAGTTAACAGTTAATTTAGTTGATGATAGTCCTGTAGTTGGTAGTGCTGCAGCAGGCTCTTGTGGTGGTGGTTTTGCAAAGATGTATCCTGATTTACCAACAGGCCATGGATTCGAAAATCCTAATCATTATCATTCTATTCCATCTAGTGGAATTTATGTCGCTTTAAAACCAAATGGAACAGCAGAACCTTATGATCCAGGTAAGCATGACGTATCAGAAAGGATGGTTGCTGGAAAAGTTTATTATAAACTGGATGATAGTCTTCTTAATTTTTATTCTAAATACTGGCTTTATAGCGATCCTGGTTTTTTTGGAGAAAGTACAAAACTAAGAACAGATTTTGATGATAATACTATTGCTAATGGTATACCAGTTAATCCTGATGGATCTTTAAATCCATATGGACAACCAGGATTTTTAACAAAAGCTAATAAGTATATAAAATATGATATAATAGATACTCCAGTATATTTTAAAATGGGAGATTTTAGTTTTGGTGGACTAGTTCAATCTTGGCAGACTAGCTTATCTAATAGCGGTAAGGGATATACTATTACTATTAATAGTATGCAGTCTTTATTAAATTCTTGTTATGTGATTCTTGATAAATTTGCCGGATCAATGTTTACCCAAAAACAATCTTCTACTTCAACTGGCGCTTCCATATATGGTGGATCTCCTAAGAATTATATCGGCGCCAATGCAGGATATACTAATTATTTTGGAACAATATCTGAAGGCAATATACCAAATGTATTTAATGTTTATGGATTTTTAGAGTCTTGTGGTGTGGATAACTTTGGAGTAGCAAGAAGAAATGATAGAGGAATCTCGGTAAATAAAGTAATAGATGCGTTATCTGTTCTTACCTCGGCGATAAAAGATGCTAACGATAATGGCTTTTTATATCAAAACTTAAATAATACACAACAAAATACTTCTGTGCCTTTTACAAATTATGCTAATAAACATATTTTTTCTCCATATGGGCGCATTATAGCTAAACATATGCAAGTTGATCGTAGCAATGAGGCCACGAATTCAGCCAATTGTCCAATTGGAACAAGACCTTATGATGGAATAAGTAGCACTTTTAATAGTTTCGGAGTAATACCTCCAACACAAACTTTATTTGATATTAATCAATCAAAATGTCAATTTGCTTTAGATCTTAGTGATATTCCTCCACTACCAGATTCTTTTAGAGTAACAGAACCAGTAATGAGTATAATGTCACTATTAACTTTAATAGGTGAACAAATTGGTCATGATATTTTTATTGAGGCTGGTCCAGTATATTACCCTAACTGCGCTGTTCCTCAGTATATCAATGTTATTAAGGTTAGACTTATTTCCAGATTAAGTCAGCCAAGAACTAATCTTATAGAAAACACAGTTAATGAATTAGCTTGTAATAACTATGGTATTTCTAACTATACTTTGGGCAAAGAAAGAAATGAGTCACCAAATAGAAGCATGATTGTAGGAGCTAATCAACAAAGATTATTCCAAGCCAAAAGTTACAGATTAGGATTTACTCAAACTAATTTCGTATTGAATCCTAATAATGGAAATATGGTTAACTATCAAAGATTGGGATATATTAAAGGAAATCAAAGTACTGGAGCTTATGAGGTCGTTAATGTAAATAGCAGTAAATATTACCATCATGGGAAAATTAAATTTCCAAATTTTTTAACAACTAGAAATCCTAAACTAGTTCCATATTATGGATCAGATCTAGAGGGAAGCGGATATATTCCTACTGGTTTAATAGCAGAAGAACAAGACTTAGTAGGAAATTCAACTATTAATGGTTTTAGTGGTTATGATCTTTATTGGGATGATACATCAGTAACTACTCCTAGTCGAAATACTAATGCTTCTAGACCAATAGGAAATTATTTACAGTCATATACTATCGAACAAAGCGGTCTGATGGACAGCGATCCTCCTGCTCCAACCAATCCTCCTTGGCAAGATAATCCTGATTGGGGTACTAAAGCAAATCAAAGATGGCATCCATTATATGCTGACGTTATTTGTCCCTTTTTTGGTTATGTTCAAGATGAAGAACTAACAATTAAACCAATGAGCAATAATGAATTTAGACGAGTTAGACCAGTATGGTTTGATACATGGACTGGGCAATCTTGTGTTATTGTTAAAATGTTTGAACTTCCAGAATTATCTGTTGAATTATCTTCAGGATATTATGTTACTACCAATGAATTTTGTAAAGATAGTACTACGACCACCACTAGCAGACCATTTGCTCCAACATCAACCACAGCATCTAGTGGTCAAAGAACAGGGTCTGGGTCAACTACCAATCCTAATCCTGCTGCTAATTCACCAGTATTAGAAAAAACAGTATGTTACAATGAATTTGGGCAACCAACTAACTACAGCATAAGTTATATTGTTATTTCAGAATCTGAAATACGAGCAGCATTAGCAGGATTTGATAATTTCTTAGTTTATGAACTCGCCAAGTATTATAAACCTGATCTTATTGAGGCATTAAGATTATCTTATTTTAAGAAAATTAGAGATAAGATGTTAGCATTGGGACATACTACACAAGAAGCTAATCAAGGAGCTAGAAGTAAAACTAATTGGTATTGGAATATTAATTCGTCTAATATCGCAGACGATGAATTAAAACCAGGATTTATGGCACCAGATAGAAACCAGGGAAGTTCTTATATTCCAGAAGACGCTCTCAAGGATTTGCAAATTTTACATAAATTCGTTGCTTCTATTGGAAAATATTATGGTAAAAAATATATGGTTACTGCTCCTGATTTATCGTCATATCAAGATGAAGAGGCTGATATTATTTTACCAACAGAGGGAGGAAATGCTTATATCTTTAGGGGAGATGGTAAATTCTACTATAATTATGAGCCAACTAATGAGGGGGCATGGGAGGAGTATGGCAACTTTATTGATGATACTATTGTTGTTGGCAGTACTAGTTGGTACGCATTAAGCGACGAGGTTGGAAAAATTAAACCAATCTTAGGATACAATGCCAGCCAGTATTTTGACTATATGAGATATAATATGTGTCAATTAAGTCAAAATCAAATTGATTATGTTAGAAGACAAGATAGAGTAAATCCTATGTGGGACTGGGAAGGCTACCTATCTTTGATGGAAAAACGTAACATTAACTGTAGCCATGAGGATTATATATTTCCTAGTTTAGACTATTCAACTCTTGAATCTGATCAATATGTTGTAGAAAATGTTTATGAAAGATTGGGAACAGTTAGTGCTATGCAATTTATGGCGGACTCTTTAGTAAGAGTTAATCCACCAACAAAAGTATCAGCATATGATGCTTTTGGTCAAAAAATAATATCATCAGGTAGCGCAGCCCTCAATAAGACAATAACTGCACCAGCAATTAATGTTTCCAAACCAGAATATGTAGCATATAAACAAAAGTTATACGTTAATACTACTGTAGAAGAAAAATTTGCGTATTTAGATCCAGATAATTTGGCATCACCTAAATTTTTAATAGATTCTCCAGGAATTTATCTTAATCATTCATCATCGGAATATGCCCAGGATCCTAATCGTACAGTAATGGCTAATGTTACAATCGAAGATCTTTTAGTATATATGAGAGTTACTCCTCCAAATCAAAGAGATAACGATTGGATGAGGTATATGTTAAGTTATACTATGCCTATTAATAAGTTTGACGAGGCGGCAACTATTGATGCTTTGGGTACATATGGATCATCCAACAACCAGTCTGCTTTAAGAGTGGAGATAGCACCAAAAGCTGCTCATCCATTTTTTGCTGGCATCCCAATCAAGTCTAATCAATTTTGTTATGGACCATGGATAAACAACCCATTTGCTGAATATTCCGCTTTTCCTGATACTCTATTTCCTTCTGGAGCATATTTAAGCTGTTCTAATGGAATTATTAGCACTGGAGATCTTTATATATGGCCCTCTCAAGCTAGAAGCGGATGCGATAATTGGGTAGGAGTAACAGAAGTAGAAGTAATGGAAGAGATGGCTCCGTGGACATATGGAGGAGCATCTTTATTAGATAGTGCAGCTTATAGATATATTGCAACAAAAGTAAATTATCAATCCATTATAGAAACAGCACAAGTTGAGATGCCAGGACTACCAATATTTAGTCTTGGTGGAGTTTTCAATATAAATAATGCAGGAATAGGAACAGTAGGTAGTTATAAATGTACTGGTTTGGATTATTTGTATAATGATGTTAAGACAGTAACTAAGGGAATCTTTAGTATGTCGGGAAATATGCCGACAATGCCAATTGTACCACAAAATACAATAACAACGAATAAGTCAAAATTCAGAATATTAAAAGCAATCAGCTCTCAGATAGTTAATCAGGGGCCAATTATTACTAATATTCAAACTAGTGTGGGCCAAGGCGGAATTACCACAACATATTCTTTTAGAACATATAGTAGGAAAATGGGACTCTTTAATAAAGAGCAAAATGATATTATTAAGAAAAATAATTTGGAAAGATTCAAACGAAATAAAGAAATGTCCGACATCAAGAGAGAAGCAAAGAATAATATCGTTCAACAAAGAGACTTCATGGATAAGCAAAGACTAGAATCTAGTATTAATTTTAATACTGAAACTTTCAAGTCAAAGTTATTTGGTACTAGTCCATCAACAGTACTAATTGGAAGATCAATGCCATTTATTGAGGAGCCAAAAAGAACACCACAAATAATAGTAGACTATACCAAATATACAACTCCAGGCGATTTATCAACAACTCCAGGAAATCCTATAGCGTGGTCCGGAGTAAAAGGAAATAGTCCTGGATATAAGGAAAGAATAACAAAAACACCAGATAATGACGCTACGGCAAAGGCTGAAGCCATTAACAAATTAAATCTTCAAGGAAGATATAAAACTTCTGTTGGACTATACGAAAGAAAAGAAGCTGATTCTGAGCTAGATAAACAATTTGGTCTTAATGCATCAATGAGTCTTGATGGATTATTATCTCCAATATCTTTTTATCCAACCTTTAAAAATTCAACTTTCGCCTATTCAATTTATGATGTTCGTACTTGTCCGTTTTGTTTTGGTACCAAAAAAAGACCAGTAACATATTCTCAATATAAAAATGATCCACCAGCAAATAATGCTACTGATAGTAATGCAGGAAAGAAGAAAATATTTGTTGATAATTCCGGCAAGCCATTATATATTTATTGTGATAAATGCTCAACTCTTAATGATAAACTTAATGCTACCCTAATAGAGAAAAAAGCAAAGAAAAATCTTGAAAAAATTCCTCCATATATAATATCTAGTGGGACAGATTTGAATAATCTATTAAAGCTAGGAAAAGGAGGATTGTCATTATCCTCTAAAGTTGCTCCTATCAATTTGATTACTCTTAATCCTGTAGTAGTAGGAAGAGGAGAATTTAGAAATAGCAATTCTCAGTATTATGACGGAGCCCATCCAAATGGAGATCACGATGACATTACTGCTGAATCACCAGGATTTTTATCTTCAGAGGGAGAACGACCATTCTACGATAGACAACAACATTCTATTGAGATAGTTGGAAGAGGAGCAATACCTCCAGGATCATATGAATATTCTTTAGAAACTAGTCAAAATTTTACCAAGTTTCTTAAACATCCACCAGGAGTAGAAGCAAATAATTTAGACTACTATCATAAAGATGTGATGCTTAATCATTACGTAAGCAAACTTCAGCCAGCATTAAGTGGAATAATTCCTGAAATGAATTATAGATTTTTGGGACTAAGAGGACCATTAAATATGCACGGTTGGGGATATGATACTGAAGGATATCCTGTTCCTAATGCTGCTGATGAGCCCTTTGCTATTGATGAATATGGAAGACCAAAAAGGTTCAAACAGAAAACAATAAATTTAGGACAGTGCAAGTTTACTGATTTATCTGAAGGTGATTCGTTCACTATTACCAATAATTTAGGAACTGATCCTGACGAACCTGTTGGTAGGATTTATACTAAAACATTTAATAAAGAATTAACTCCTGATGGATATATAGTAGGCACAACTCCGTACGGGCCTAGGCCTTCTCTTTTAGATACTGCCCTTCAAAATGTATGGTGGAATAATAATGGGCGCTTCGCGACTGTTGATAAAATAAAAATTATTGATGATTATTCTGATCCTGGTGGATATGATCCTGATACTTATAAGGGTAGTATTATTAGTAAAACTCAAAAGTATACTAATGGTTCGTGGTCAGAAAAATTCAAGATGAAAGAGTTTTATTTGAACTGGGCCGAAAGACAAGATCTATGGCCTGTTGGGCCTATTGATTTAAGATGGGATGAAAATAGAAAAGTATGGACAGCTGCTGATAATAGCTCTAAACCATACAAATTTATTTACGTAACATTAGAAGAAGATCTTGTAAAAGAACCAGATTATGATGAGACATATCCAACAAAAGCATTTATTGACGATATAGAATATAGTCAAGAACCATTGCCAAATGGATATAGAAGATTAGTATATGTTAAAGATAAAGCAGGATATACGGCGCCAAAAGGTACGAAACTATTATGTCGCTATAGTATTGATAATGGATTTTATGAACCAATTAGTAAACCAGTTATAGTAGCAAAAGGAATAATAGCTTCTAATAATACTGCAATCATAGAGATGCATTATGTACAAGGAAGAAAGGCCGGAAACATACCAAAGAGTTTAATTACTTTCGATAATCCATTAGGATTTAATGCAGTAACTAATGACAGAGGAATATTTACTTATATCAATGGACTATGGACACTAACATCTAAAAGATAATGAACATAAAAGATGAGTGCGATATTTATAATCGTTCTTTTAAAGACGATTTAATCAGGTATAATTTAAGAAAAGATACTAGCTATCCATCTGGTGTCGATTATGAGAACGGTATCGTCAAAACATATAGTATCAATTTTAATAAACTACAAGCGTTATTTCCGTCTGATACTACTATTTCTAGTTATAGTGGTGGATGGTTTCCAATATTTATAAGTAGCGATAGTGGAATTAATCCTAATACTAATGAAGTAGTATCTTATGTAGATAATAAAGTTTTATCTCATAAAGGATCATTATTAAATGGTAATAGCGGTCTTACTAGTGGTAGAATTGGAATCGAAAACTTTATATCTTTTGGTGCTCAGTTCAAAAACTGGACAATATCAGAAGACTGTAATATGGTAACAGATTGGATCTTAAATAGAACCTCTGTTCCTCATTATCTAAGTAATGGAATTATGTGTTGGGCGCAAGAGCTTGTTCCAGGACAATTTACTAGAAAAATTGATGGCTTTCCTATTGGGAGTAGAATAAAGGGGACGGGAGATCCTATTACGAGTCTATCTGATACTCAGAAAGTTATTGATAGTCCCGACACTAAAATTAAATACAAAGACGATAAAATTTTTGACACACTCTCTTTTGATCTTTTTACTAATTCTCCAGCTAGTACTAGCTTAGAAACAGAATTTAAGGATCAAACAGCAGTTTCATTAAGTGGAGATATTAATTTTCTTGATAAAGCAAGTATGATTAGCGTTACTGGAACAGGTTTAAATGATAATCAATTTTTACCAGCAACAAGAAGAACTATTGAATATAGACACGTAGACTCTACAAATGAAATAGAAAATGTAACTTATAGAAAAGAATACATATCATTATTTGATAAAACAGAACGAGCAGCAGATGTGCCCACATCACCTAATGATAAAAAATATATTCTGTGGATAGCTGATGGAGATTATTTTGCATACTATTCTGACAAAACCGATAGTTTAGATACTAATTCTATTTCTAGACCTTATATATCCCCTAGCTTATGGTCAATATATAATCAGATTTATCATATGCTGTCTTTATATCAAATTAAAGGAGTACCAGCATCAGGTGCACTATTTTATGAACGAGCAAAAAATCTTAGACAGTCCAGGCTACTTAAAAAAATATCGGCTATATTAAGTACTAGTCCGTACATTACAGATGAATGTATCAATGCTTTAGCTTCTTCTGAAATCCAGTCATTAGTTCAACAATGTTTGACGGCAGTTGCATACGATGACCAAGATAATCAATATGCTGTAGAGACAACAGATGCGACTATTAGAAAGATAGTTGCGATCTTACATAAAGAATTTGGATTATTACAAAAAATAGTAGGATATAATAATCATGACACATTACATAATAACATTATCACCAATGAAGCTTCATTATTTTCTAAATTAATAGATAAATATGGATGTAAGCTTCAATTAGATAAAAATAAAGAAATAACACTATCATATAATAATAAATTAAAACATGGTGATAGCATAGATATTATTCAAGCATATCAAACACTATGTCCAAAAGGTATAATAAATGGAGATATATTAAATAATCAAATAATTTCACTTGATAAATTAAAAGCGCAAACTAATTTAACCACAACGAATACTTCTATTGATCTAACAGTAACAGCAGCCGCAACAGATTTATTTCCATTAGAGTCTAAAACCACAAAAATTCCTCTATATGATATTGGTATAATAGATCCTGGACAAATAAAATTAAATATTATTTTATCTCAAACTACTGATGGCAATGCAATAAACGAACCACAGATAGGCCCAGGCAATTATAAATTTAGAGCAACAAAATTTAATGGATATGAGACCCTATCTGAAACTCAGATTCCATTACAATGTATTCAAGAGATAGAAACTCCTGGTGCCTTAGAGAATATATCTATTTTTCAGAGTGTTGTTTCTTGCTTTTGGGAACAAATTAAAGGACCAACTCTAAAATTCAACGATGAAAATAAAAGCTCAAGAGCTATCGGATCTGCCCCATCAGATTTTGACAGAAATAGATTTGATAATTCTACCTATATAGAGCCTATCATTTATGTTTATTATACCGGTGAGTACGAGATACAGTGTACATTCACTACTCCGTATGGGACATTCGTTAAACGTAAAACTTTCTTTGTTGTTGATGGTAGACAAAAAGTAATCGCAAGGAATGGCGCAGAAGAGGATAATCCTAACTATGACATGTATTATGATAATCTTTATACTCTAGTCGGATGGACAACACCAAGAACGTTAAGCTCTTCGCAAGCCGATCCTCTAATAATTAATTGGGATAAATTAAGAACTAAAATTGCTAGTTTTAAGAATATAGTATTACATAAGCATGGTATTTTTTGGCCTATACAAACAGATCATTATATAGAACAGGTCTTTGCTGGATCAAAAGTTAAAGATACTCTTAAAGATAAATATAAGTTCATATTTGAAAATATAAATCCTCTTGGATATACTCCAAAAGATAAAGATTCTACTCTAACAATTCAATATAATACTCAAGATACTATAATTAAACTTGATACTATTATTCTTAAAAATATCAGGAATAATACTGATGAATGTAAAAGCTGTTTGAGCGTATGTAAACCTAAATTTGAAGCATTGCCATCTTTAAATATCACCCCAGGATTCATAACACAAACAGAAACATATGTTAGAACAGGAAAAGATCCAGATACTTTTACCTTAAATAGGTATGCTAAGGCAACAGCTACTAGTCAACCAGTAACAAGCGGCACTATAGACTTTAGTTTCCCTCAAATATCCCTAGATTTTGCTCCACCATTAAAATCCTATGGCGGTTATAGTAGTGAGTTTGTTTCTGGTATAGGACTCTCAATTAGTGGTAATCCGAATCCAGGAAATATTCTTGCTTCTGTTACCGGCTATCCATTAGACTATAAGGCCGACTATCATCGAACTGCACATAAAGCATGTTATCAAATACCAATAAGCGCTACCGGATATATTCCTTTTAGTAAAGGACTATTTCATCCAGGTTCTGGTTTTATAATGGAAACAGGTATACCATCAGCCATCCCAAATCGTCTTAAGAACAAAAGTAGTGTTTTGAAATTTAATCCAGGAGCACGAGATACATATAATTTTATTGGGCCCGGTATATTTAATTTCAATAATAATTATGTTGGTACTGGTACTGGTCAAGTCATAGGTCCTATACACTATAGTAGTTCAATTTCTCTTTCAATATCCCCGGATATTTATCCAGAGACCGACTGTAGGTCTCCATCGAGAAGAGATCTTGTAACAGACAATTTAAATAAACTTCATAAAGAATTCATGGACCAACAGATTAATGGAAATACCGTAGGTCTATCTGGAAAAGGTAGGAGATACACAGGATCCTTCCATGGATATAGATTATTAGAAGGTGGCCAAGAAAAATCATCAGAATTATCTACATATAGTCCAGCAACCCCAGTTAATGACGAGTTTGGTTTTGATATCAGTAATTCTCGTAGATCAATAACTCCCTATGGATCTGTGGAATCCTCTACATTTAACTATAGATTTGCTACCAATGGTCCCAATCATATTATACATAATACTGGTATGATATTGAAAACAAAAGAGCTAACAGTTCAAGATATTGAAGTTAAACTTAATTTTTTAAACTATATTAATCCAAAAAACTTAATGGTTTGGTTAAGTGTTACTCCTTCTGATTTTGATAAAGCAAGGATGAGGAGTCCGCAAGGACTATCTGTTTGTCCTGGTATTACCAATCCTGAATTTATGGATCAGACCTTCCCAGTAAATACATATGGGACCGACGCGATTCATGGTTGTCCAACAACATTAGGATCGATTTCTGGTGAGGGTCTTGAGGGATATTTAGGTAGTTTAAACGAATTGAACTCTTCACCTACCCCAGATATTAATCCATTAAAATTATACTTAATTAATCAAGACTATATTCAAAATAACAAATATAACTTTTCACTCACTTTCTCAGATCATGCATCAAAATATAATACATTATTTGATGAGAATAAGATTAATCCAAGTGGAATAAATCGTAAACAAGAAATAATAAGAGATAATCATGTTATATGTCCTACTATAACAGCTACTGGGTTTAATGATATTGAATCTACAATATATAAGAATATTATTCGTACAAATAAATTAAATATTAGTAATAATTTTTTTTCTAAGTTCAAGAATCTATCTTTATTTAAAACTCGTATTCCAGAGGAGACGGCACAAGAAGGCGCTCCTCCTAATGTGAAGAATCTTGGTCCTACTTATGATTCTAGTATGACTTTTACATTAAATATTGCAGTACTAGATGAGTCGGAAGAAATGAGAGTTTATGATAATGTTATAAATAATGAATTTATGACAAATTTTACTTCTACTAATAATCAAAAAACATCATCTAGCATATATAACTCTTTATGTAGTTGGGAGCTTATATTGCACACAGGAAAGAAGAATAAATATAAAGCATCTATTACTAATGATTTATTCAGTTTCGGGACATCGGATGTTTTAGGTCTATTAGATTATAGCGCAGAACCTCAATTTCCAGGATACAATTTTATTTCTTATTTTCCTTCTGGAGAAAATCCTAGTAATCCATATATTAGTTATTTTGATAGCTTTCCTAGCGGAGTATCTTTAATTCCAAGAGTAAATCAAAATGCCCCGTACCTTTACATAAATGACAGTACGCTTTGTCAATCTGCTGAAAATATATTAAGTGGAGCATCTGCTAGGGTACAGCCCCCAAGATTTCCAATAGAAAGCTTATTATTAATAGTTGCTGGTATGATGGCAGGGGCCGTTACCGGAACGCTCGTCGGTTTAATGGGATCTCTGCTATATGGATTTGATGCTGGATGGCAAGGGCTATATGACTATTTTTATTCTTTAAGAGAAGCTAGAGAAAGAGAAGGAAGAATAAGAGAAATTTATATTCCAGATTATGATCATTATTCTTTTGGATCTCCAGAAAAAGCACTATTAAACGTTAGTAAAGATGGAGGAATATGGTATAAGCTTGAAGCAGCAATTTTTAAATACAAAAATACTCCAGCACTTGGTGGTAATAAGTATAAGTTTATTAGGCTTAAACGAGGTAATATTCCACTATTCAGTGAATTTGATTATGAACTGGTTCGTTCAGTTGGTCAATTAGTAGACAGTGATATATTATCAGTTCCTCCAAGTCTAACTCCAACTCCTACGCCAACTCCTACGCCAACAGTGTCTGGACCTCCACCAGCACCAACAGCTACTCCAACACCTACTCCTACTCCAGTACCTAGAGAACAAGCAAGATTAATAGCCGAGGCACTAAAGAACAACCAAGCAAAAACGGCTCAAATTGACTGTTCTATTTCATATCAAAAATCATTTTTTGATTGGGATTTATTTGATAAAATAGAGAAGAAGAGAATCGTTATGATCAATGGATCATTAGCTAATAATATTTTTCATATAGGAGATAATATACCTTTTTATAATGCTGGAGATCGAGACTCTACAACCGAACCAGCAAAAGCTAAAATTTTAAATAAAGCTTTAATAGTAAAAAACAATAAACAATATACCGTATTGGAACTTGACCCCGAACCAGAAGGAGACACTGATACTAAAGATTTATCTAATTTTTCCATTCTTGGATGTAATGGAGATACTTTGCTCGTCTTCAAAGATCATGTTAGTAATCTTAACGAAGACCCTTTTGGCGTATGGGGATTAGAGAAATCTCCACTAGTTAGTGAACCTCCAGATATAAAACATTCCGCAATAGGACTGGGATCATATGGTGATGGATCTCCTTTTACGAACAAAGATTTCTTAAGTTATAAACTTCAACAGAATAAGCTATATACTATATATGAGATATTTAACAATAATAATAATGACAAAATTAAACAAGCAATAGTTAATCTTAAATTATCAGATACCAATACTAAAATAGTTGGATCAGCAGCAGGATTCTATGGATATGGATATACTAATAGAGAATTGAGTGAGCTATTTCAAGATAAATACAATAATATTATCGATACTCCAGGACAAGTAACTGGTGGCTTAAGTAGTTCTGATGCTCTAGCCTATATACTATATCAATTAACTAATACTACGAGTAATATAAATGTTAATGGATATACTTTTATGTTCTTGAAATCAGCTAGTTTTGCTGATAATGAAATCTTTAAAGATACTGAACTTGACGCACAAGGTAACTCGCAAACTGTTTATCGTAATTTTGGTGAGATTATTGTTCCAGAAGATCTTGTTAAAAAACCAATGATAGAAAAAATTTCTGACGCTGATATTGTTTTGATAAATAATAGATTAGCACAGATAGAATCAAGAACATATAATAGTACTATAGAAGATAAATTAGGAGATACATCAGATGAACAAAAAACAAAAGATATTATAGATCATGGTTCTATATACTATTTACAAAAACATCTTGATGAGCTATCTAATGATCCTTTAGAGTGCTATAAAAAGAAAACAATCAATCTTAATGGTACAGTTAATCCGGAGAAGATATTAGCTAAATGTCCACAAAAAAGAACACACAAAGCACTAAATGATTTGTACACAGAAAGAAGTACACTACTACAAGTTTTAGAAATCAATAACGCAACATCAAAAGGAATAGTTCCATTACAAAAGTTTAGTGTTAGTGGCAATACCACCACAGCTGGAACACCAGGACCAATTTATGTTTCACTTAATGATGTTAATCAAAATCTATACTGGATTAATATTGATCCTAAGCAGTCTTGTAGTATTGCTGAAGAGATGTGTCCTAAAGTTTTAAAATCAACAACATATAATTGTATCCCATTAACTGAAACTACATTATTTATTCATGCTAATAATAATATATGTGCAGATTTTCTAGCAATGCAGAATACCAAAATCGAAGATGGAGGAGAGGTTAATATTGAGATGACCAATCCATTTGGAAACTACTATAGAGGATATAAATATTCTGTTCCTACATCAGTTATTGAGTCTCAAAAAACTGCCATACAAACTAAATACCCTAGTGTTTTTGGATGGACAGAATTTGTTCGTCATAGAACATTTAATATTAATACGGATAAAAATTTAGATGGGATATGGAATGGACCAAGAGATATTCAAGTTAAGGTTGAAGAAGTATATTATATCGGATTACCAGAACATATGATGAGTACTTCAT
>Ga0136644_10000092_pt1 | contig 65106 bp, 40 predicted proteins | sample C_130820_EF_Meta_FD_94780 | JGI IMG/M metagenome (GOLD analysis project Ga0136644, IMG submission 94780) | Freshwater microbial communities from Lake Croche, Canada to study carbon cycling - C_130820_EF_MetaG (v2) (version 2) | ecosystem: Environmental > Aquatic > Freshwater > Lake | place...
ATAATTGTTTTGTCTATTAACCGTGTTTACACCCCACTGACCAATGCCCGTAACTGCGTCCGGAATCTGGTTGGTGTTTTTGGGTATATCATAGACTACCATATACACATGCTTTTCTCTATCCTTGGCAATATGGTGCATGGTAATGGCAAAATAATTGGTTCCGGCTGGTGCTCCAGACCATTGCAATGCGGGTGATATTCCTAGACTATCACAGGTATACAGTTTGGGATACAACCCTTTATTATTAAATGTTTTTCCAGAAGCTTGAAAAGCATTGTTGGTATTTGTTTGTGATTGACCAAACAAATAAGTCATCAAGAAAAATAAACTAAGTCCAACCTTGAAGATTGATTTGGTCATGGTACTTATTTAATCTGATAAGAATATGGGGTTGTGGCTTCTGGTTTTAAAGACGGATTGTCTTTCAAATAAGAACGGATATAATCCACTTGCAATCCCTTTTTGGAAACAGAAACTTTTAAAAATCCTGAGTTGGGCAATTTGACTCCAGACTGATAGGCTTCCTCATTAAAAGCAGTATGGGTATCATCGGCTGGATTGGGAACAGATTGATAGATGACCCCATCCAATTCTTGTTTGGCATAAATATGGTCATGACCCTGAAAGAAAATACTCACTTTATTTTTAACCATTAATTGGTGAATGGGTATTCCCCAACCCGGTCTTTGTTGGTCAAATTGCCAAACACCATTTTGTCCATAACCGCCCCATTCAAATAACTTGGCCCTTTCAACACCACCCCGGCCAGTTCCTGATACATGGTGCGCAAAAACAAATTTGTATTTGGCCTTGCTGTTTTCCAATGTCTGTTTAAACCACTGGTATTGGGCTTCTCCTAATGTGATATCCCAGAGGTTACGCTTGGGTTTTTGTTCTCTTGCGCCTGGTTGATTATCTACCACGGTATTGCTATGCCAATAGGGATCAATCACCACAAACAAAGCATTACCCCATTCAAATGCATAATAGTCTTTGAGCAATCCCACATGATTCACTGTGTCTTTATCACCCGAATAAAATGCATCTGGTGATGGTAGTGGAAAGTATTTTTTTCTGGCATTTCCTGCTAATACAGCAGCATTATTAGCGGTTCCATCAAGCAGGTATTTTGCTGCTTGTTCATGATTTCCATTCACTAAAAAGATAGGGGTATTCTTGGAGGCAATACCCAAATATTGGCGCTGTGTCTTGTACACATTTTCTACTTGTTCTTGTCCTAATTGGTTTCTTTCCATTAAGTGGTCAATACTAAAATCATCTCCCAACATGAAATAAAAATCCGGACGATTTGCTGCCACACTATCAATGGTTTGGTGATAGAGTAAGGGACTAAACATCTTCCCCTCTCTTTCAGGATGAGAATCGCCCTGAACCCCAAAACTAAATTCAGCGTCCTTGTTTTTCTGAGTAGCAAACCAAGACTCTTTGGTAGTTTGGAATTCTTGATTACCTGCTAGTTTGAAGTGTAATTGGTAATAATAGTTTTGGTTGGGTTTTAATCCGCTAATAGTGATGACCAAGGGATTATTTGCTTCTGCCTTAAAATGGCTGGTAGATTGCTGATAGGTTCCTGACTTAGTACCATAAGCAATATAGGCTGTTGCTTGTTGATTAAACAAGAGGTTTGCTGTAATAGATTTATGGGTTGGGGCCCCCATGACCAGGTTGCCATTTTCAATCACAATGGTTCTATTGACTTTTCCTTTGCCTCCGCCTTTGTCGTTCTGTCCCTGCCCCTTTTTTTGCTTTCCCCCATTTTCTGTTTGCGCAATAAGTGGGTTATGTAGAGAACTAACAAACAGTAGTATTATCCAACCTAATAATTGAATTGATAAGTACCTTTGTTTCATATGTAGCATTGGTTAATATATGGTTGTATAATGCTTATGACCAATGATTGTTTCTAAAGTTTAATGGGTCTTCCTTTGAATTTGCCAACATTGAATAAGAGATTTTCCATTTATCCATTTGATTTTAGGTTAATAAAAATATTTGTTCCTATTTTGTTGCTTTATTCCAAAGGATAAAGTCAACCTTTTGACCTACTTCAATGGTTAACTGCAAAAATATTTTGCAGATCATCAATCATTATCATGACAACAAGTTCCGCAGCCCCCACACTTAGTTCCTATCAGAAACTGGTAATTTTTTTATTGGCTATTACCCAGTTCACGGTAGTATTGGATTTCATGGTCATGTCTCCCTTGGGTGATATCATGATGAAGTCTATGAACATTAACACGGCTCAATTTGGTTTGGCTGTTTCTGCCTATGCATTTAGTGCGGGGATTTCTGGTTTATTAACGGCGGGGTTTGCAGACAAATATGATCGGAAAAAACTCCTGTTGTTTTTTTATTCGGGTTTTGTCATTGGCACATTTTTCTGCGCCTTGGCACACAATCATTTTTGGTTGGTAGCTGCCAGAATTGTAACTGGGATTTTTGGTGGGGTTATTGGTTCTATTTCCTTGGCCATTGTTGCTGACTTATTTGATTTTCAACAACGGGGAAAAGTGATGGGCTTTATTCAAATGGGTTTTGGCGTAAGTCAGGTCATGGGTATTCCTATTGGTTTGTACATTGCCAACCAATGGGGCTGGCATGTTCCCTTTCTGGCCATCGCTGCGCTAGCAGCTATCATTGCCATTGTGATTTTGATCAAGCTCCAGCCACTTACAGCACATCTTGCATTGCAACAAGAACATTCTGTTGTCAAACATTTATTGCATACCGTTACTTTAAAAAATCACCGTATAGGCTTTATGTCTACTGCCCTATTATCTATTGGTGGTTTTATGATGATGCCCTTCGGTTCTGCGTTTGCCATCAATAATTTAAAAATCAGTACACACCAATTGCCCTTACTGTTTATGGTAACAGGTGTTGCTGCACTCATTTCCATGCCCTTGATTGGAAAGATGAGTGATAGGGTTGACCGATTTAAAATCTTTGCTATTGCTACCCTTATTGCAGCATTGGTCATCAATATTTATGCGCATTATACTGAAACGCCATTTTGGATGGTCTTGGTCACCAATGTTTGTATGATGGTGGCCATCATGAGCAGAATGGTTCCTGCATCGGCTCTAACATCTGCTATTCCAGCGCCACAATATCGTGGATCCTTTATGAGCATCAACGCTTCTTTGCAACAAATGGCCGGTGGTTTTGGCGCCATGATTGCTGGTTGGGTAATTGTACAAAAGGATCGCTATGCACCATTAGAGCACTATGATTGGTTGGCAATGATAGCTACTGGTACCATGATCATCACCATCTTCTTAGTCTATCGCGTTAGCAAAATTGTGCAGAAGCGCTGATGTATATTTTACAAAGGGTTTATCAACCGTAACAAATTTGAATTATCTTAGAGAAACAACGCTGTATATGAAAATTAAACTCCTTCTTTTAGCCGTTTTAGTTTCTACCATTGCTGCTAATGCTCAGAAAAAAGAAATTGTTTTTAATGTAGTTTTCAAGGATAAAAATATTGGAACCATCCATGCAGTCAAAGAAGTAGCTGGAACAAAAGTAACCAGTGATTTAAAAACCAATACAGACGGCAAAGTATTTATGATGTCTATTCATGTAGAATCAGAAGTAAGTGCGGTAAAGGAAAATGGTGTATTGGTTCAAGGTACAGCTTATAGGCACGCCAATCGTGGTTCAGAAGACGTTCACGCCAAGGTGACCAAACTGGCAGACAAAACCTATCAGGCAGTTAAAAACGGCAAGACCTCAAAAATTGAAAACAAAGTGATTGATGTATGTGTGGTTGACCTTTATCACCAAGAACCCAAGGGTCTGAATGCTATTTTCTCCAATATGTATGCAGACTTTTTAAAAGTAAAAGCCCTTGGTAATGGTAAATACCAAGTAACCACCCCTGACAATAAAGACACATTTTACAATTACCAAAATGGTCAATTGGTGTTAGTGGAATCCAATACCCCCTTGGGTAAAGTGGTTTGTAAAAGAATTTAAGCCCTATTGACATTCCTATTTTTTGTTGTATTTTACTGTAGATAAACCATTAAAACCTTCCCTATGTTTTTTGGTAAACCCCTACAGTACCTCTTTTTGGTATTTATTGGATTTTTGTTAATCCTATTAGTGAGTATCATTCTAGAAACACCAGCCACCCCTCCTGGCGAATACCATTACTCTAGTTTTCTCAGAAACAATTATGGCATTACAGCAGGTATTTTATATTTTATTGCAGGGCTGGCCGTGGGTTATTTAATGGAGCTCAAACCATGGTTAGCCGGAATCTGCTTAATCCTGATTTTTCCAATAACCTCCTTATATGAAGGCACTATTTATCGCGGTAGCCACAACTTAATTCCTTTTGAATTTGTGATTTTCTTCTTTTATTCCCTTCCATCCTTGGCTGGGGCCTATCTTGGAAAATGGTTATCAGATAGGGCAGAAAAAAATAATTAAAGCTAACTTTCCTTTATGTCAGAAAAAACCTATCCCTGTCTTTGGTTTGATGGTCAAGCCAAAGCGGCAGCCCAATTTTATTGTTCTATTTTTCCTGATTCCAGCATAATACAGGAAAGCCCCATGGTGGTTAACTGGGAATTGAATGGCCAAAGATTTATGGGTCTAAACGGAGGACCCATGTTCCAATTTAATGAAGCCTGTTCTTTTGTTGTAGAATGCGCCAATCAAACAGAAATTGATCATTATTGGAATAGCTTAATTGCAGACGGTGGGCAGGAATCTATGTGTGGTTGGCTCAAAGATCAATTTGGGGTTTCCTGGCAGATTATTCCATCTGCATTAAGCAAAATGATGAGTCAAGGAAAGGGAGAAAAGGTAATGGAGGCACTCTTAAAAATGCGTAGATTAATAATTGCTGATTTAGAAGCAGCCGCCAATAGCTAATTCCATTGTATGAAGAAAACCACGGTTTTGTTGGCGGGCTTTTTGCTAATCAAAATGATTCTCCAATTTCAATTAATCAATCTTGTATTTGATTTACATCGTGATGAATACCTGCATCTAGATCAAGCCAAACACTTGGCCTGGGGTTTTCAATCTGTTCCTCCATTTAGCTCATGGATTGCCTGGATGATTTTGCAATTGGGGAATGGGGTTTTCTGGATAAAATTTTTTCCTGCTTTGTTTGGGGCATTGACCATTTTAGTAGTATGGAAAATCATTGAGGCTTTGAATGGAGGTTGGTTTGCTTTGTGCATGGGTGCAATTGCCCTATTGATGTCTGTTTTGTTACGCATCAATATTCTCTTTCAACCCAATTCATTTGAAATCTTCATCTGGACCAGTGCCTATTATTTTGTGATTAGATACATTCAAACCGAGCATCAAAAATGGCTCTATTGGGTAGCTGTTGCTGTAGCATTGGGTTTCTTGAACAAATACAATATTGTCTTTTTACTGTTGGGATTATTGCCTGCATTGATAATTACGGAACAAAGAAAAATTTTTACAAGGCCGCATTTCTATTTTTCCATTATGGTATGCTTGTTACTGATAGCTCCCAATCTCTATTGGCAATGGGTGAATCATTTTCCTGTGGTGGGGCATATGAAAGAGTTGCAAAGAACGCAATTGGTGAATGTTGAGCGTTCGAATTTTATCAAAGAACAGTTTCTATTCTTCTTTGCGGGATTTTTTGTACTTGCAACCGCCTTTGTTGGCTTTTTTAGGTACCAACCATTTAAGCCTTTTAGAGTTTTGCTTTGGGGTTTTTGTTTTAGTATTTGCTTCTTTCTGTATTTCAAAGCAAAAGCCTATTATGCCATTGGGCTCTATCCTGTTTTATTGGCTTTTGGTGCCGTGTATTTAGAACAGGTTTTATCCAAGTACTGGCGCGTTTATTTAAAACCTATTTGCTTGCTATTTCCTTTTGCCATCATGATTCCCATGTTCAACCTCATCTTTCCTATTCAAACACCAGATCAAATGCGAACTATGGAGGATGATTTTAAAAAGTTTGGATTGATCAGATGGGAAGACGGAAAGAACCATGAGATTCCACAAGATTTTGCAGACATGTTGGGTTGGAAAGAAATGGCTGCCAAAGTAGATAGTGCTGTTTTAAGTATCAATGACCCCAACCATACATTGGTCTATTGCGATAATTATGGGCAGGCAGGCGCGGTCAATTACTATTCCAAGATCAAGGGTATGCAAGCCGTTTCTTATAATGCGGATTATTTAAATTGGTTTCCCTTACAGGATACCATCAAACACGTGATTCAAGTAAAAGAAGCAAAAGACGTAGCAAGGGAAATGGCCGATCAACAAAAGAATTTTGAATCCGTTGCAAAATTTGGCCAAATTGAATCTCCTTTTGCCCGTGAAAAAGGAACTACCATTCTGATTCTTAAAAACGCTAAGATTGATTTGAACCAACTGATTAAACAAGAAATTGCTGAGGAGCAACAAAAACACTAATTATTTACGCTTCTGTTGTTTCAGTATTGCCTCAATTCTTTCATCTGGAACCAAATCGGTTACCGCCAGTAATTTAATTTTTGAAAAACTAGGATGGGTACTATTCATCACCAAGTTATAAGAACTAGGCAATACTGCGGATGGTACTTTTAAAACAAGTGTAGCTGCTGAAACAAACCAACTACTTCCCAATAACTGTGTTTGTGCGTATTGATTCATAGAACGCCAACCTGTTTTCAAAATAGTTGCTTCAATGGTTGTTGAAGGAAGATTGTCTGGAATTTCTACAACCATGATTTTAAAGTCTTCATTAAATCCAACCCCTTGTCTGCGAATCATGTTTTCTAAAAATGCCAGTGGTATGCTATCTGCTTCATACAAAACCCTTTGTCCAGCTAGATTCCACCTTCCCGCCATTCCTGAACAATTCAATGAATTACTAAACTGCTTATGTACTATTCTATAAGCTAACATGATTATACAGGATAACCTTGAGACAATTTATCTAACTCATCGGTTACTAGGTCAACACCACCTGAGGTATTTAACCAACCCAACGGTGTTTCATGACTGTTCCAAAATGGTTTGTTCAACCAATAATTGAACTCATCAATGCTCCCAAACACTTCTTCCCCTTTTTCAAATAATGCAATAATTTTCAACAAGTGCTCGCTATAAATGGGTTCCAAATTTTTTTTCTGTATCTTATAGTTGCTGATGGTTCTAGCAGAAAGATTAATAAGGGTTGCCAATTCTTTTTCTGACATCTTGATGGTTTCTGCTAAATCATAAAACCATTTTGTTTTAACCCCTTTTCTTGCAGACTGCACCAATTCCAAATTGTTCAAATAATCCAACTCCTTGAACTTGGTTTTGACTATTTTTCTACTATTTGTTTGAATTACTGTCATCATAGTTATTCTTATTCAAATTTAGTGAAATTTTTCGTTTAATAAAGAGAAATTATTCCTTTATGGAAGTTGTATCTTAGGGTATCAATCACCAGATTCTTTTTGTATGATTCAACCAAAACCAACCAATCGCCGTATCATCGGCCTATTGGCCATTGCGCTTTGCTGCAGTTGGCAAGTTCTAGCACAACCCTTTTCTGATGCCTATTTAACGGGCATGAAGTACCGAATGATTGGCCCACACAGAGGGGGCCGAACGGTTGGTGCCGTTGGCGTTCCCAGCCAACCTTCTGTTTTCTATATTGGTGTTAACAATGGTGGAGTATGGAAGTCAAATGACTATGGCCGAACCTGGAAACCCATTTTTGACCAGATGCGCACCGGCTCCGTGGGCGATATAGCAGTGTCTGAATCCAATCCAAACGTGATCTATGTGGGTTGCGGAGAAGGCATTCAAAGACCGGATCTATCCGTGGGCGATGGTGTCTACAAATCAACCGATGGTGGAAAGACTTGGAACAATATGGGTTTGAACGATGGTCAACAAATTGGAGACATCATCATTGACCCCAAAGATGAGAACCGCGTTTTTGCTGCCGTCTTGGGCCATCCTTATGGACCCAATACCGAACGTGGGGTGTATAGAAGTTTGAATGGTGGCAAAACCTGGGAACGTGTTTTGTACAAAGATGAAAACACAGGCGCTGTTCAAGTAAACTTTGACCCCAACAATGCCAATATTTTATATGCTGACCTTTGGGCCGGTAGACAGGGGCCATGGGAAAACGGTCAATGGAACGGACCAGAAAGTGGCATGTTTAAATCTACCGATGGGGGTAATACCTGGAAAAAATTGACCAAGGGTTTACCTACTCCTGAACAAGGTTTGGGAAGGATTGGTTTTGGCATTGCACCCACCAATAGCAATCGTTTGTACGCAACGGTGGATGCTGGAAAATATGGCGGCATTTATAGAAGTGATGACGCGGGTGAATCTTGGCAGATGATTAATGCAGACGGCCGTTATTGGGGAAGGGGAAGTGATTTTGCAGAAGTAAAAGTGGATCCCACCAACGCAGATATTGTCTATAGTGCTAACGTAGTGGTTTGGAAATCTACCGACGGGGCAAAGAGTTGGACGGGTTTCCGTGGTGCACCCGGGGGTGATGACTATCACCGAATCTGGATCAACCCCACCAATCCAAAGATTATGTTAATAGCATTGGATCAGGGCGGGATTGTTACTGTGAATGGAGGTGAAACCTTTTCCTCTTGGTACAACCAGCCTACCGCACAGTTCTACCACGTAAATACAGACAATAGTTTTCCTTATAATGTGTATGGTGGTCAACAAGAAAGTGGCTCGGTTGGTATTTCTTCCCGTGGCAATGATGGACAGATTACATTCCGAGAATGGCATCCTGTTGGCGTAGAAGAATATGGCTATATAGCCCCAGACCCACTAGACCCCAATATTATTTATGGTGGTAAGATTACCAAATTTGACAAACGTACCGGACAGGTGCAGAATATTGGACCAGAAGGTATCCGGTCTGGTAAATACCGTTATGTTAGAACCGCTCCGGTCTTATTTTCACCCATTGACCCCAAGACCTTATACTTTGCTGGAAACGTCTTGTTCAAAACCACCAACGGGGGTAATAGTTGGCAGACCATTAGCCCAGACCTTACGCGTGAGTCTTGGGATATCCCAGCCAGTGTTGGCGTCTATACCACGGAAGACATGAAAAAAATGCCTAGACGCGGTGTGATCTATACCGTAGCACCTTCCTATAAAGATATCAATACCATTTGGGCTGGCACCGATGACGGCTATATTCAAGTAACCCGTGACGGAGGAAAGAACTGGAAAAACGTGACCCCTCCAGAAATTACCTCTTGGAGCAAAGTGTCACTGATGGACGCCAGTCATTTTGATGCCAACACGGTGTATGCTGCCGTAAACCGGATTCGTTGTGATGACATGCATCCCTATGCCTACAAAACCAATGACGGAGGAAAGACTTGGAAAAAAATCACCAATGGCTTGCCCGATAATGAACCCATCAACGTAGTACGTGAAGATCCTATTAGAAAAGGGCTCTTATTTGCAGGTTCAGAAAATGCGGTCTATGTGTCTTTTGACGAAGGCGAACACTGGCAGTCTTTGCGTTTAAACATGCCTGCTACCTCTATTCGTGACTTAGTAATTAAAGATGATGATTTGGTATTGGGTACACATGGGCGTGGTTTTTGGATCTTGGACGATATTAGTCCTTTGCGCCAATTGACCTCCAAAACCTTGGAAGCAAAAGCAGTCTTATTCAAACCCCAACAAGCCATTCGTGTTCGTTGGAATATGAATACCGATACACCATTGCCACAAGAAGAACCTGGAGGAGAAAACCCGCCCGATGGTGCTATTATCAATTATCATTTATCTCAATCCGCTTCTGAAGTAAGCTTGGAAATTGTAGACGCTGCTGGAAAATCAATTCGCAAGTATAGCAGCAAAGACAAGCCCTATGCTATTCCTGATGTAAATATTCCATTGTACTGGATTCGCCCACAACAGATGCTGAGTGCTGCTGCTGGTGCACACCGCTTTCTTTGGGATATGCACTATACACCTATTGAAGACCCAGCAGAATTTCCCATGACGGCTATTTATGAGAACACACCTAAAGTAGCTAATTCACCTTGGGTATTGCCTGGTCTCTACACGGTGAAATTAACCGTTGATGGTAAAACAGAAACCCAAACCCTTACGGTAAAACTGGACCCTCGCGTTAAAGCCAGTACTGCTGATTTACAACAGCAACACGCTTTGTCCTTGGCCTGTTATGAAGGTAGATTGGCATCGCGCAAGCTGGCAGAAAACATTGCCGCTGCAAGGGCTAGCATTAAATCAAAAACTACAGCCGCAAATAAGGACAGTTTGAATGCCATTGACCAAGAACTGGCTATTATGGAAGGTTCTGGCAGGGCTAGCAGAAGGGGTGGTGGCGCTCAGGCGGTTCCCACAACTACCAGTGTGGAATCTGGATTTGCCGGATTGTTTGGGGTATTTCATGAAACAGAAATGACACCTACCACACAAACCGCAGCAGCTGTAAAACAAGTTCAAGAACAATTGAAAACCCTGGATACAAAAACCAAGGCCTTGCTCACAAAGTTGAGTAAGTACTGATAAAAGTATATTACTAGAAAAGGCGCTTTTACTGATTTATACCGGAAGCGTAAAATAAAAAGTGGAGCCACTACCTATTTCACTGGTAAAACCAATGGAACCATGGTGGAGCTCCACTATTTTTTTAACAATGGCCAAACCCAGACCGGTTTTTGATTCATTGTCTGTGGGTTGATTAGAGGTAGTGGTAAAGGGATTAAATAAAGTGTCATGGTACTTTTCATCAATACCCATGCCCTGATCTTTTACAGAAATGAGCAGTTTTTTGTGGTCTAAATTTTCCCAAGCTAGACTTACCATCATCTCAGTACCCGCGGGCGAATACTTAATGGCATTGGTATAAAGATTATTGACTACTTGCATCATCCTACTCTGATCAAATTGCAAGATTACTTTGTCAATACTTGTTTCAAAATGGATGGTTTGTTGTTTTTGTTCTGCCAGATAATAAATCATTTGTATGCTTTCTTTCAAAAAACCTATAAAATCCCCTTCTTTTAGATTTAAGTTGATTATACCAGATTGAATTTGACTAATATTTAATGTGTCATGCAGGATTTGCAAGGAATTGGTGGCTGAGGTGTTAACCATCTCCATCCATTCGCGCATTTCGGCGTTTATGTCTTTATTATCTAGCGCCATTTCAGCAATCATTTTGATGTTTCCAACTGGATTCCGAATATCATGCGCTGCCATTCCTATAAATTTATTGAGTTCTTTGTTAGAAGCTTCTAGTAGTTGATTGGTTTTATCCTTGTCTTCTTTTTGTTGTTTGATAATATTCACTAATGATTTTTCTTCAAAGGAGGTTTTTGAAGCATAAGCAGCAAGTAGGAAAATCACCGCTCTTGTAATAAAGTTGACAATTTGATAGGAAGGATGGCTATAAGGGTGTGTGTAACTGTCTACTGTTTCCCAAATTGCTCCTGTAACTACTGCAAATAATAAGGAGTATTTAAAGGAATATTTGTTTTGATAGGAAAATAAAAAAATGGGAATCACATAAAAAACTGCCAAGGAAATTTCATATGCCACCTTAAAATCAATTATAGCAATCAATAGCAACAGCAATATGGCCATCAAAATTTTGGCTTCCGGCTTTTTAAACATACTATTTTTATATTGAAAATAAGATATCTAGCATTAGTAATTAACTATTTCATTTGTTCCAATTCCTTTTGCAAACGGAACATCTGGTCTCGCAATCTAGCGGCTTCTATAAAGTCCAGATCACGCGCTGCTTTTTCCATTTCTTTCTTGGTCTGCTTAACCGCTTTTTCCAACTGGGGAATGGTCTGATAGGTTTCTTGTTCATCCGCCACTTTAGAAGGAACCAGTTGCGCGTCTTGTTGAAGGGCATAGGGATTAGAAGGATCATAACCCTTGATGTCTAACACAGAACCTTGTGCAAACACCTGTTCCCTGCTTTTGATAATGGTGGTAGGTGTAATGCCATTGGCTAAGTTATGAGCTACCTGTTTTTCGCGGCGGCGATTGGTCTCGTCAATGGTTCGCTGCATAGACTCAGTCATCTTGTCTGCATAGAAAATGACAAAGCCATCCACATTACGCGCGGCCCTACCGGCGGTTTGGGTCAATGATTTTTCATTACGCAAAAAGCCTTCTTTGTCTGCATCCAAAATAGCAACCAGCGAAACCTCGGGTAAGTCCAACCCTTCTCTTAACAGGTTCACACCCACCAACACGTCAATCTCTCCCAAACGTAGTTGTCTTAGAATTTCAACTCGCTCCAAAGTGTCAACATCACTATGAATGTATTTTGATTTGATATTGATCCGGGCCAAGTACTTGTCCATTTCTTCGGCCATGCGTTTGGTGAGCGTGGTTACCAAAATCCGATCCCCCTTTTTTACGGTCTTGTCAATCTCATCTAGGAGGTCATCAATCTGATTGGCACTGGGTCTAATTTGAATGGGTGGATCCAAAAGCCCGGTAGGTCTTACCACCTGTTCCACCACCACACCGCCTGTTTTCTCCAGTTCATAATCGCCCGGAGTGGCACTTACAAAAATGGTTTGTCCGGTGAGGGCTTCAAACTCATTAAAATTCAAAGGTCTATTATCCATGGCCGATGGTAGTCTAAATCCATATTCCACCAGCACCAGTTTTCTGCTACGGTCACCACCATACATACCTGCTACCTGCGGAATGGTCTGATGACTTTCATCTACTACCAACAAAAAGTCTTTGGGGAAATAATCCAACAAACAGAAGGGGCGGGTGCCTGGCTTACGCCGATCAAAAAATCTTGAATAGTTTTCAATACCATTGCAATAACCCAGTTCACGAATCATTTCAATATCATACTCCACGCGTTCTTTGAGTCTTTGCGCTTCTATGAATTTGCCCGTACTTTTAAAATATTCTACCTGCGCCATCATCTCGTCTTGGATCTCGTGCATCACTTGCAAGATCATCTCCTTTGGTGCCAAATAAAGCGTAGCAGGAAAGATGGCTGCGGTATCCATCACGCCAATACGTTTGCTATTGGCGGTATCAATGCTTTCTATTTCTTCAATCTCGTCTCCAAAAAAAGTAACCCTATATCCAAAGTCTACATAGGGCAGGTTAATGTCTACCGTATCTCCCTTAACCCTAAATGTTCCTCTTCCAAACTCACCTTGTGAGCGATTGTACAAAGCGTTCACTAATGCGTGTAAGAATCCCTGTCTTGAAATCACTTGCCCTTTATGAATGCGGACAATCCCGTTCTCGTATTCCGTAGGATTACCCATACCATAAATACAACTCACACTGGCCACCACAATAATATCCCTTCTACCGCTTAATAATTGTGACGTTGCTTGCAAGCGTAGCTTGTCAAGTTCTTCATTGATGCTTAGGTCTTTTTCAATATAAACATCGCGCACGGGCATATAGGCCTCAGGCTGATAGTAGTCATAATAGCTCACAAAATAACCCACGGCATTGTCCGGGAAGAATTGTTTGAACTCTCCATAGAGCTGGGCCACCAAGGTCTTATTATGCGTGAGTACCAAGGTTGGGCGCTGGGTATTTTGAATCAGGTTGGCAATAGTAAAGGTTTTACCACTTCCTGTTACACCCAACAAGGTTTGAAACTGCTCTCCCGCATTTACATTATCCGTCAACTGCTTTATGGCAGAAGGCTGGTCTCCAGCTGGTTGGTATGGTGCATGCAGTTCAAAAGGCATAAATTAGATTGGACCGCTAAGTTAATCCTAATTTCCAGTTCTAAATGTAAGTGCCGGCAAACCAGCTTCATTCACCAAATTGGGTTGGGCTGTTTCATGCCATGCAAAACGAACTTGGGTAGGTTGTTTTACAGAATCTGATTGCAAAACAATTTTCTTTCCTTCTATGCTGGCTTTGGCTTCTACAAAAACGCCATCGGCGCCCGCCAGACTAAACCAGTTGGGTGCTTTTCCATCCGTTGTTTTTAGACCAGCATCTGTCTTAAAACTCAAGGTAATTTTGTCTTGTTTAATGCGCATAGACTGATACACCGGACCGCTAAAAACGGTTTTCTTAAATCCATAATCCTTGGCCAAGGCCTGCAAAGCTAGCCGATGACCTACTTCCCATTTATAGGGTGGGTGAATGTCGGCTAGATTGTCTACCAAGTCTGTGGTAACTACCATGCCTACTTTAGATAAGTTCAAGGATGCTGATTGTGCTTCCCAAAATTCAGGGAGTTTGTATACATCATGTGGTAGTGGATCTTTGCGTTTGCTATACAAATGCGGTGCTATCTGTACATAATAGACAGGCATTTTTTTGTCTGCATACAAGTCTCTATAGGTATTAACCAATAGTTCAAATTTTGCTGGATAGGTAGCGTGGTCATGAATATTCAAATCAGATTCACCTTGATACCAAAGCATTCCTTTGATGGTGCTGGGTAACATGGGTTTGATCATGCTGTTGAACATATGTCCTGGATGTACCCCGTCTACTTTAAAATTGGGACCGTTCACAGAGTCTTTTAAAGTTGGTGAGTTTTGGTAAGCCCAGTCTGGAATCCAAGGTTCAATTCTGGTACCGCCCCAAGAACTGCTGATGATGCCAATGGGTACACCGGTTTTGGCTTCAATTTCTTTGGCAAAAAAATAGCCAATGGCCGATACAAAATTCAAGACCGTATCGCTAGCGTCTACCCAACCAAGAGATGGTAAGTAAGGTTGTCTGGTATTGAGTCTTTCTACATAGAGATAGCGAATGTTTTTTGACTTGTTGAGGTTCAATTTTTCCAGTTCTTGCAAGTCTTCTCCTCTTTTGGGTAAAGCGTATCTTTTGATTTTTCGGTCATAAGTATATTCCATATTGGACTGACCAGAACAAAGCCAAAGATCACCCACCAAGATATTCTCGAATACAATACTGTCTTTGTTTTCTGCATAGATGACCAGGTTCCTATTGGTTGTAGAAGCTTTCATGGGATCCAATAAAACCTTCCATGCGCCAGTATTATCAGCTTGAACGGTTTTGCGTTGGTTGGCAAAAGAAACGGTGACTGATTTTGCAGCGGGGGCGGATCCCCAAATCACAACGGGTTTTTCACGCTGCAAAATCATATTGCTTGAAAAAGAAACGGGAAGGTTGAATTGGATAAAATTAAACAAGGTGCAATTGGGTAATGCCCTAAGTCCGCTGATCACAGACTGAGCGTTCACCCTTGCTCCAGCTTCATTGGTATGGGTATGGTCTCCAGGAAAAAAATTCTTGACGGCCAAATCGCCCATGGCGTCATATTTGTCTGCCGTAATACTATTGAGGTCTACAAAAAATGCCCCTGCTTGTTCTGCCGCTTCCTTGGCCCATTTACCAAAATCCTTGTTGCTGCGCAAGACCTTGCCCTCTCTAAATTCATTTCTGGGAATCATGGAACAAACAATGGGTGTGGCTCCTTTTGCTTTAGCCTCTCTAATAAATTTCTTCAAATACCACCCATAGCTATGCACCACTTCAATGCTACCATCGGCCCAGTTTAATGAAACAGAATCTTCGGTTACCCCTTTTAACACACCGCGATATCCCGCTTTGGAAGTGTCTGGTTTGGCGCCTTCATTGTGTCCAAACTGCATCATCACGTAATCTCCTTTTTTCAAAGCAGACAAAACCTTATCCCAACGTTGTTCTTTGATAAAGGTTCTAGTGCTTCTTCCGGCCATGGCCTGATTATTCACAGCAATTTTACTACTGTCTAAAAACTCACTAATCAAAGTACCCCAACCCCACTGACCATTGGTCATGCTATTACGCACGGTGCTATCACCAATAATATACAAAGTAGGCTTATCGTCTTTCAGAGCGATAAATGCCATTAATAATAAACTGAAGCTGATAATAGCAAAAACCTGTTGCTGCTTTTTCATAAGTTGTATTTTCTGTTCGCCGTTATAATCTGTTCACTGTTTGAACGCTGTTCGCCGTTTGAATAGATATTTACTATTTTGATTTAAATGCGACCATTAAAAAAAATAAAGGCAATCCTAAGATCACCTTTATTTCATTTTTCTTTGCTTGCTTGTAAAACTATTTAAAGGGTAGATACCAGTTCTTGCGATCCAGCAATTTTGTTCTTGCTGCTGCTGCTCCTGGATTACCGTCCTTGCTTAATTTGTTGAATACCGCATTAGCCAAAATGGCTGGGTCATTTCTTCTGATAGAAATACGCACCAGATCAGACCAGCGATGTCCTTCATAAGCCAATTCCAAAGCCCCTTCATTGAGTAAATTACTTTCAATTGAAAGGGTACTATCCCCAACAATGGCAACCGGATTCAATCTTGCACAACCCCTGATCCCTGCGTTTCTATGCCAATCTCCCCGATACCTTGGCGTTTCTCCGTTTCTTGCATCAAAATTATAAGGATAAGGTTCACTGAGTGTGTTCATGATATTGGTTACATCCCTACCTGTTACTCCGGGTGTGGGATCAAAAGTGGTACTGATACCTTGGTTCAATAAAGCGGCTGCCAGTTTTCGCTTCCCGTCTCTGTTGGCGGCTTCTGCAAAATGCAAGTGCACATTAGAAACCCTGTTTAGGAACCATTGTCCTGGTTTTTGTAACGGATTGGTTGGAATTAAACTAGAAGCGTCTAAATAATTGTACAGGTATTTCACAATCACCGGTTGATTATTCAGGGTCCTCCAAGTAAAGTTTCCCCTTGCGTCAAATGGAAAACCATTGGCCTGTGTTTGTCCATTCCATTTGTCCATGGCTTCTTTAGATGGCTTCAACAAATAGGATCCTCCAGAATTAGAGAACATATTCACAAATGGATTCTCAGGAGCAAAATTGCTGTTAAAGGGTAAGACCCATAACCACTGTTGCATCCATAAATTATCCTGACCGCGGGCAAACATGGAGCGCCATCCCTGGGTATTGTTGTCAATTAAAGATCCTTGATCCGCTTCTTTAAAACGGATATAACCCACACACAAATCTCTATTATCTGCTACAGAAGCAAAAGCCTGTCTGGATTGTTGATAGTACTGGTCACCACCAATATTGTACAAACCATTGGCATTGTCTGCATCATAACCATTTAAAACGGGTTCCATGATGCTTCTATAATAAGTGGCTGCTTTATTGTAGTTGCCCTTCCAGAGATTCAAATCGCCCAACAGGGCAAATTTGTCAATGAAGAACCTACGGGTATTAGAACCATCCACATTGGTTACTAAACCAGTATTGATGGTTGCGCCCATTGGATAAGGACGGGTATAAGGTAAGGTGCTGGTAAAATTCACCAAGCTATCTAGCAGTTGGTCAAATGTAACAACAGGATAATTGGCTACGTCTTTTGCTGAGGCCAGAGTCTCTAGAGGATTAGTCACATAGCGAACCTGGTCTCCCCAATGAATACCCAATTGTAAGTAGATCCAAGAACGGAGTGCGCCAATATCGGAATAGCGTTGGTCAAATTCTCCTTGCTTTATCTTATTGTCTGCCAACATGATTTGTAGGTTTTTCAACACGTCGTTACAACTGTTGATCACCGAATAAAAAGGAGTAGGATCTGCATAGGGATTGTTGGCTGTTACCGTGTGCTGGTTAATCTCACGCATATAGGAATCGGCATTATCCGTAACCTGCATCATGTCTGCGCGCAATTCATTGAGCACAATGTATTGTTTTGCCAGACCCATGAACTTACCATACACACCAATAATAGCAGCGTCTGCGTCAAAAATGTCACGGTAAACTTGACCGGTAGTCAAAAAGGTTTCCGGTTGTTTGTCCAATATTTTTTTGCAAGAGCTGATACCCAAACCAAGGCCAACTAAGACCATTGCCGTTACAAAGAATTTCTTTTTTATACTGATTGATTTCATAATTGAAAATCCCTTTTAAATACTTGATTAAAGTCCAATTCTAATGCCACCTACCATTGATTTGGAAATGGGTTCCAATCCCATATCAACACCCCTAGCAAATACTGACTCAGCACTATAAAACTCAGGATCATACCCTAGGTACTTTGTGAAGGTGAGTAGGTTATTCCCTGTTGCATAGAAGCTGATATACTTGATCAAATTGGTTGGTTTCAATGGCAATTGATAGTTCAGGGTAACAGATTTCATCCTGAAAAAAGAACCGTCTTCTATCCATCTGTCTGAGAAGGCGGAATTGCCCAATGGATCTCCCCAGGTTGCTTTTGGCATGTTGGTTATTTGGCCCTGCGCCCTCCACCTATTGTTAACACTCAATAATTGATTTTCCATACCTGATTGAGATTCCAACGCTTCACGAACACCATTGAATACTTTGTTGCCAGAACTGAAAGTGAACAAGAAGTCTAAAGTAAATGCCTTCCAACTTATTTTAGAAGTAACCGCTCCTGTATAATCTGGATTGGGGTTACCAATATTTTGTCTGTCGCGGTCGTCAATTAATTTGTCTCCGTTTTTATCAATGTATCTAACATCGCCCGCTTGGAATGGGGCAAAGGTTCCGTTTGGCAGCATTTTAAATAGATTGGCCGCGGTAGCTTCTGCGTCTGTTGAAAAAACCCCGTTTGATTTAAGACCATAGAACACTGCTGGCCCTACACCACCTGTGGTAGACAAAAGCGTTGCCCCTCCATAGTTAGTTACAATATCTTGGGGCAGCTCAGTAAGTGTCCCTTTGTATTTCATGAATATCAAACCTAAGTCCCATTTAAATTGACGCTGATTGACCAACCTTGCATTGACACTAAAATCAAATCCGGTATTTGACATGGCACCAGAATTGGTAATGGCGTACAAGAATCCAGAAGCAGTTGGCAGATTCTCATAAGACAACATTTTGTTGGTCTTGTTGCTGAAATAATCAAAAGCAAACGTCAGGCGCTCATTGAACAAAGAAAGGTCTGCGCCAATATTAAAACGAGTGCCCGTTTCCCATTGAAGTTGTTGATTGGATACATTACCCCTTACCAACCCTTGTAAACCCAATAGATTTTGAGAGATATAAGACTGTTTAGCGGTGTAGTTACCAAGGTCATCATTACCGGTTTTTCCAAAACTAGCACGCAGTTTTAATAAGTCTAAGTTTTTAGCACCAGCTAAGAATTTTTCAGAAGAAACTAACCAGCCTGCAGAAACAGAAGGCAACACCGCAAAACTATTTCCACCCAACTTAATTCCTTCTGCTGCTTCTTGACCAAATCTAGAAGATCCATCAACAGCCATATTATAAGAAAGGAACCACTTGTTGTTATAGGTATAGTTAGCGCTCAGGTGATAATTAACCCAAGCAGACTTGCCAATATCACCACCCACTTTACGCAAGGTATTCACCCCAGTACCCACACTGATAAAATCATCGGTGGCAGAGTTATATCCAATTTGCAAATCCTGCTCATTAGTGGCGTTCAAATAACGCAAACCTGTTTTCAATTGGAACTGGTGTAAAGGATTAAATTTTTTATTGTATTCCAAAAAGGTTTCGTTGTATAAGTTGCTAATGCGTTTTACGTTTCCTGCCAAACGACTGTCAGCTACAGCATTGGGTAGGCTATCATTTGCTACCCCTTTTCTTGGTACAAATCTTTGTTCACGCACTTTGTCAAAAGTGATTCCCAAAATGGTACCTAGATTCAAATTGCTGGACAATTTGTAGTTAAAAGCGATGGTTCCAAAGAAGCGATAGGCTTTGCTGCTATTGAACATATTCTCAATCACAGCCACAGGGTTACTGACCCCAAAAATATCAGTGTCTGCTTTGTTGGGAGAAATGTTTCCAACATTATCCACTTCATTGGTATTTAGAAAAGGTGCTTTTGTTTGAGCCAAATAAAGCGGATTTGTTTTTGGAGCAATTCCCTGATCCTTGATCAAGTGATCATAATAAGTAAATGAGAAATTGGTAGCTGCGGTTAGGCGACTACTAATATTTAAATCACCATTAAAACGCACATTGTATTTGGTCATTTTGGTATTGTCAGTAATCCCGCTGTTATTGCCATAACCCAGAGAAAGGGCGTATTTGGCAATATTGTCACCACCTGATACTTTTAAATAATAATTGGTAGTAGCACTATTAGACATTACTTGATTCTGCCAATTGGTTTGGTTGTGATAACGATAATATTCAGGATTGCTGGTGTTGTCATTCATAAAGGGCTGAGCCTGTATCTGCGCGTCTGTCAGGCCTCTTGAACGTAACAAATCACTTACATAAACGCGATAGTCTGCAGACTCCATCACAGGTAGATTTTTAGGCATTTGGTTTACGCCCCCAAAAACACCAAAGTCAATTTTTGTGGCCTGCTCTTTAGCGTGAATAGTGGTGATATTGATTACGCCATTAGCTCCCTTTGTTCCATAAGTAGACGTTCCGTCTTTTATGATAGTAATATTCTCAATGTCTTTTGGGTCAATCATGGCCAGTGCATTGGTATAGTGATTCCCAATAACAGAACTACCATAATCTCCAATATCATAAATGGCGCCATCCACTACTATTAGGGGCTGGTTATTGGTATACATAGCATTCAAACCTCTAATGTTTAAATATGCACCAGCATTGGGGGTACCAGAGCGCATGGTTGCGTTTAAACCAGCAGCCCTACCTTGTAAAAAGCCATCGGTGGTTTCATTTGTCCTGCCCCAATTACCATTAGAATTAATACTATTAACCGCTAAACCTGTTTGAGTTCCACGTTTATCGCCAGCGGGCAGTTTCACTTGGTCGTAAATAGAACTGAAACTTTCTTCAAAAAGCGCAACGGTCAAATCAGTTCTTCCCCTAAATGCTGTTTCTTTGGTTTGAAAACCTTCACCACTGAATATGATGGTAGCTGATTTACCTGGCACTTTAATTTTGAACTTACCCTTGTCATCAGTAAGCGCTGCAGAAAAACCCTCTACCGATACGCTAATGGCACTAAGGGGCTTGCCTGTGGCAGCGTCCTTAACAAAACCGTTAACCGTTTGGGTTTCTGCTGTCTTTTTTGTTGGAGCATTGTTTGCTTTTTGAGCCAACAACTGGTTATTGGTTAAACCAGCCGTAGCCAAAAGAAAGCAGGTTACTATGTTAATGGATACTCGCATGATGGTCTATTATGCTATACGTTTATAGAATTGTTAGAAAGCTGGAACCAGTTTAATATAATCTAGTGCAATGGATACACTACCTCCTGAACTGGAAGAAGTATTGGCACCAATTAAATACAGGTCCAAATTTTTATACCTAGGAACTGTAAACTGACCCAAAGAAACTTCGGTATAGTTTTGATATGGAACGGTTACATAAGCAAAGTTTCCTACGGTATTGGTACTATCAACTGCCAAACGCTGGGTCCAAAGTGGGGTGGTTTGCACATCGTTCACGGCCACCCAAAAAGCGTTGTAACGCATGCTGTTTATGTTTCTAGCCAGGTAGCGCACCCAATAATTGGCAAAACTGTAGTTCTGCATCAAAATGTCTTTGAAATTTTGACCAGTTACCGGATTCAACCTATTTCTAAACAACAATTGTGCTGTTCTATCTGCTGCAAAACCAGTTGGGTTTTCACCTTCAATAATAATGGGGGGAAATTTATTTGCAAGGGTAAAATTCACTTGGCTCATAGTGTGAACCCAACCATTACTGGTTTTGATAGAGCTCAGGATTTTTGTTTTATCAATAGGCACTTTTACGCCGTATTGAGAAACCAGGGTATCGGGTAATTGTGTTGCCGAATAAGAACCCTTTACGGCCAGGTCTTTTACTAACCAACTATTTGCCAAATTATTGGTAGTATCAACGGAGCTGGTTTTGAACCAAGGAGTAAGTTTGGTATTCTCTGCCGCAAAAGAAGCATCGTTCAAAACTATAAAAGTGAATTCACTGCTTTCATCTGACACATTCATCACATTATCCAAGAAACGATTCCTTGTACTAAGACCAGTACCAGGTTTGTAAACGGGCTGTCCTGTATTTGGGTCAACACCTGTTTGAGTGGCAGAAGCAGAATCAAAAAAGGTATAGTTCAATGAAAGGAAAAAGTTCTTGCTGCTTGTAAAACCCGTACTATTCAGTAACCACTGCCAACAATTGTCTTTAACAGGAATAAATTTGTCCATGAGATTGTACAAGCCATTGCTGCAATATTTATTAGATTTTACAAGAGCGGCTGAATCCAATTGAAGGTTATTCAAGTTGTTGTATTTACCATTCAACATGGGAACACGCTGAACACCCGTAATACCAGATGTAATGCTACCATTGGCAATATGGTTTCCAACAAAAGACTTTAATAAATTGGTATCAGCCAATACGTTAGCTGGAAGAGAAGCTATGGCACTATTATTAGGCACCCAAACCGTATAGGATTTGGAGTTTGCCAATACTTTGTCATAACCAGTTTTGGTTAACAATATCACAAACTGGGCCGCTTCCGGATCAGCCTTGATAGCAGTAATCAGGTCCATTCCCAAATTAGGGTCCGAACTGTCATTATGGTCTTTCCACCCCTTCTTGCAGGCCGCAATAGCCACTACTAGGCCAAGGGTAATGACAATTAAAAATCTACTATTTTTCACAAGCAATTTCTTTAGTTTTTTAAATCTCTTTGGCGATTATGGCAAAATGGAACCGTCTCTAGCGAACAATGGTCTTTGCTGGTCTTGGTCCACAGGAATAAATTGTACAAAATCAACCGTACTGGTATTGGTAGCTCCCGATCCTTGGTCTTTTACACAAGTAAATCTGAGCAAGTGCCTGTCTGTAGTAGCAACATCTACAATACCCGCAAACATGGCAAAGTTATTACTGGTTGTTACGGTGGTATATCGTTTGTAACCGGTTGCTTCTAATGCAGCACCTGCTAGTGCGCCATTCAAAGCAGTTACCAAATCAATCAGTTTTGAAGTTGGCGTTCCGTCAAAAGACAATTGAATGAATTGACCCACACTGGCCCTTCTAAAGCATACCCAAACCTTGTATTTTCCCTTTACTATCAATGGGGTTTTGAATTCAATCCAGTTGTTTGCGGCTGCATTACCAAAACGCATGTTAAAGTCAAAATGGTCATCCCACCAATAGAAATTACCTGTAGTAGCAGCCTCTGTAGAATATTGAGGAGTACTATTCACATTCTGCCAAGTCACGTCTTTTAATTGACCCAAGGCAAAGGTTTGAGACTTACCAACTTTTCTGTAGATAGAAGTTAGTTTAATGATTTCTGGTTGGGCAGCAATGTCAAAATCAACACGGAAGGGGTCTCTTTTCTTGAGCAATAGTTGGCCATTCAAATTATGGAGCACACCATTAGTAGCTGGCAAGTCACTGCTACCCCTATTCATTAAAGTACCTGCTTCAAATACGCCATTGAAAGTTGCTTGGTTGAGCAAAACCTTTTGACCATCCAATAATTGGGTAACTACTTGTTGAGGAGCGTAAGTATTATGAGAAGTAAAGGAAACAATATCAGCAATGTACTTAATATCGAATAACATGTGATAGGCAATGTATAGGTTCAAGCTATCGGTTGCCAACTTGGGGTTACCCGTATTGCTATACTTGGCTTTAAATGAGGCGTAGGTTGGGAAACCTGCCACTTTTAATACGGAGTCTGATTCTAACAAAAAGGTTCTCCATCTTCTGGTAGTATCTGCCGTAACAATGGTGTTCAAACTATCGTACCAACCGGTTTCTTTTAAAGCCTGTGTGATAATACTATACTTAGCATTTCCCTCAATTTGTTTGGCCAGCGTTAGTGTAGCAGGTTGTAACACCCTATCCACCGTATGTACATAACCATTACCAGTTAACATATTTAATTGAATGGCAAGCGCCTGTCTGTTAATCAGTGTAGCCCCTGTTTCTGGAACCACTCCAGTGGTTAGGAATTGGCCCTGCATGGTTGGTGCATACAATTTACCATCCGTAAAAGAAGTGGAGCGTACGGTATCATTGATAACGTGCAAACGCAACAAGTCCCTTAGCGCTGTAACATCTACCTCATCTACCGATGTTTTTCCAATCTCTTTTAAATAGATTTTAAAAGCGTCATTGGTTGGTGCAAAAAGGGTATAAGTTCCATAAGCATTTAAGAATGGACTAATATTAGTTTTGTCCAATGCCTTAACTAATTCGGAATATTGTTCGGGGCTTTTACGCAGGTAGTCAACAATATTCACATCCGATGTTGTCAACAGGTCAAACTGTTGCTTTTTGCAAGCAAACAGACCCAGAACCAGCAAACCGGCGCAGAGAGACCATTTTAATTGTTGTAATAATTTCATGTGTGGTTTTTGACTATTATTTATAAAAGGGGTTTTGAACTAAGTTGGGATCTAGCAAAATTTCATTGAAATAAATAGGAAAATAGTGTGCGTCTGGATTTTGGTATTTATTAATGGCACTTTGTTGTCTTGCACCTGGAACAGACCTAGCAACCATATTCAACAGAATGTCTTTGCGCTGGTAGTTATTACGTTTTGCATTTCGCAAAACATCATACCAACGCTTTCCTTCAAATGACAATTCCCTTGCTCTTTCAGCCAAAATATAATCGGTCATGTCATTTTTATTGGTGGGATCAGGATTGGTATTGGTAGCATCAAGTGCAGCTGCCCTTTTACGAACCGTATTAATCAATTGAATGGCATCTGCTCCTCTACCACCAATTTGATTTAGGGCTTCTGCTTTCATTAATAAAATATCAGCGTAGCGATACACCATCCAGTGTGCCCAAGATGCATCAGCTGAACGAATAGAACCTGGATTCACACCCAGGTATTTCCACAACGCGTTATCACTGGTTCTAACAGAACCCCACTCACCTCTAATATCTTTCTTGGTATCATCTATAAAATCAATGGTGTAAATCTGTTCCATTACATAAGGGCTTGCAAAAAACCTTGCCCTACTGGTGGTAAACATGCCATAGAAACTATTCAGTTTTTGTTGATCATACTGAAATTCAAAAATGGATTCAGAAGAATTGCCTTTATAATAAAGGGTATTAAACCAACCATCATCACCCCTTACCAAACCATATTGACCAGAGTTAATGATAAAATCACAGGCGTCAGCAGCTTCTTGGTATTTGTCCTGCCAGAGATAAACATCGGCCAACATGGCTTTTACAGTATACTTGGTAATCCTTCCTTTATCAATGGAAGCATTACCATAAGAGAAGACTGAGTTGCTATCTGCGTATTTTAAATCGGCCACTACCTGCGCCATCACTTGATCACCGGTAGACTTTGGTAAGAGTTCTAAATCCACATCACTTGAAGTAGATTTTATTTTCAGTGGCACATCACGGAAACTTCTGGCCAAGTAGAAATACATCAATCCCCTTAATGCCCTAACTTCTGCTAAATAGGCTTTTAGTTGTGTTTGTGTAAGTGTATTGTCGTTTTCAATAACACCCGGAGCAAAATCTATGACGGTATTACAGTAGTTAATGGTTTTATAAACAGCAGACCATTTTGCAATGCTATTGGTAGGTAGCGTGTTTACATACATGACGTCTAATTCATCGTTGGTCACGCCAATCCCATTGGTGATCATATCAGCTTTTAGCTCACCCCAAAGGAAAAAATATTCGCTCAATGGTTTGTCGCTTCCATTTGGATCACCCAACAAAGATGCATAAGCACCTATTACAGCAGACTGAATTTGTTCCTTGGTTTTCCAAAACTCTTGGCGGGTAATCCCATCCTGCGGTTGAAGGGTCAACCATTTTTTGCAGGAACTGGAGAGCATGGAAAACACCATCAGTCCAACAAAACCCAGTATTAATTTTCTTGTGGTCATTTCTAGCGTTTTCTGATAGTTTAAAATGAAGTGGTTAAACCAATGGTCAACATCATTACTGGAGGCGTGGTGCTATTATCAGTAACAATGGTGAATGGACCGGTGATACCTCTTGGTGCCACTTCCGGATCCTGACCGGTATATTTGGTAAACGTGATTAAATTCTCAGCAGTTAAATAAGCACTCAAGCTCTTCATGCCAATTTTTTTGAGTACTTTCTGATCAAACGTATACCTAGCAGTGATGCTACGGAAACGCAAGAAAGAGGCGTCTTGCACATAACGGTTACTACCCAACCAGTTAAAACCAGCATTCCATAATGCCCTAGGAATATCGGTTTGATCACCAGGATTCCGCCATCTTCTAAGAACAGCCGTGCTCTGGTTATTGAAACCATACATATTGGTAGTGGTCATTTGGGTACCATTCACTACGTCATATCCATAACGGAAATTAAAGAAGGCAGAAATTTTTAGGTTCTTCTTATAAGTAATACTTGGACCAAAACCACCGGATAGTTTGGGGTTACTATTACCTAAATATACTACGTCCTTATAGTCAATGCTACCATCGTGGTTAATGTCTTCGTATTTGGCGTCACCGGGTTGGAAAATATAATCTGTTTGTGGATAGTTAAAGCGCATGTATACCGCTTGACCATTGGGTCCAACAATAGGTGCGCCTTTGGCATCTGTAGCAATGGTGCTTGCTTTATCGGCATAAACTCCCTGGTAACGGTATCCATAAATAGAACCAAAGGGGTTATTGATTTGCAAGAAAGCTTGGTATTGACCATTGGCCGTTAAAGCAGTTACGTTTTGTTTGGGATAGTAAGGGCTCATTTCACGGATAATATTTTGGTTCTGTGAAATGTTGAAGTTGAAGTCAACCACCCAGTCTTTTGTTTTAACTGGGGTTGTCATGATATTTAATTCCCAACCTTGGTTGTCTAAAACACCAACGTTCATATCTACTGCACCATATCCAGTGAAGGTTGGAATTTGCAAACCATAGAATAACAAATCCTGTGTTCGATTGCGATAAACTTCTAAATCAATATTGAGTCTGTTTTTAAATCCAATAAAGTTCAAGCCAAAGTTCAAACCATTGATTACTTCCCACTTCAAATTGCTCAACTCCATAGAAGAGGGATATACGCCACCTTGACCTTGATAAGACCAACCATTGCTGGCATAGTTGTTGTAAAAACTATAATCGTATTTAGGGGAGTTGCCAGACTGACCATAACTAGCACGCAAACTCAAGTCGTTGATAAACTTCACGTCTTTTAAGAATGCTTCGTCGCTTACCCTCCATTTGGTAGAAATAGAAGGGAAAAATCCATAACGTTGAGCTGGCCCAAATCTAGAACTAGCATCCATTCTAACACCAGCGTTGACAATATACTTACCCTTGTAATCATATTGCGCATTCCACAACAAACCAATGGTTCTTGTTTGAGCAAATCCAGCACCAATATTCAAGTCTTGGTTCTGAGTTCTTGCAGCAGAAGCAGGATCTTGTAAAAGGGAAGAGGCGGAGTTAGAAGTAAGTGTTTGGTTAGAAATGGTTTTGTTGTCATAGGTCTGGAAAGACAACAAAGAAGTTAAACTGTGATTTCCTTTTAGCTGGGGCGTGAAAACCAAATTGGTTTTGGACTGAACGTTAAATCCGTCAAAATCACCATTATAAGCCCTATTCACCACGGTTTCGGTAACCGGTCTACCAGTAGCAATCTGTGGCAAGAATGTATTGTTTTTGGTACTATTGATGTCAAACTGAATATCTCCAGTCAAAATCAGCGTTCTAGGTATGATCTCGTAAGAAAGATTAAAGTGCGGGGTAATCCTGTTACCAAAAACCCTGTTCTTGGCAGCATTGGCCATGGCTACCGGATTATAGGTGCCAGGATATTGACCTTGAATGTTTTGAGCTGGAGAAAAATAGTTAGGGGTAAGAACGCCTTGTTCGTTGTATTCATAAATGCTCATATTGGGCATTTTGTTCAGTGCAACGTTTCTGATTTCGTTAGCAGTAGAACCCGGGCTATACCCTTTTGGGTTGTCTGTAAAAGTGTAGGCGATATCTGTACGGAACTTAATTCTTTCAGAAACAATATAGTCCAAGTTAATACGCGTATTAATCCTGGTTAAGCTGGTACCAATGGTAGTACCAGTTTGGTTAAAATAACCCAAAGACGCAAAGTACCTTGCTTTTTGACCACCGCCGGTGATTGAAAGGTTATGGTCTTGGGCGTAACCAATTTGGGTAATGGCGCCAATCCAGTCTGTATTCTGACCGTAGTTATTATAGTTGTAAGGGTCGTTGGGATCATAGGCAAATTCTTTTACGGTTTGCGTATTCAATGGCGTTCCTGTTCGGTTCATCACTTCTTCGGGTATCAAATTGGAATATTGGTTACCATTCAGCATTGGAATGGTAGCGGGTTGTTGGGAACGAATGCCCTTAAATGAATAGTTCAGTGTTGGTTTACCAATAATCCCACGTTTGGTGCTGATCAACAAAACGCCATTGGCTGCCCTAGAACCCCACATAGCTGTTGCAGCAGCGTCCTTTAATACTACAATCTCTTTAATGTCCGCTGGCGCGATGTTTAATAGTTGTGCATAGCCTTGGTCATCCGCTGTACCAAAGTTAAAATCAGAAGGAATGGCTGTTTCATAAGGCATACCATCAACTACAATCAAGGGGTTGGTTCCGGCATTAATGGAAGAAGTACCACGAATCCGGATACTCATACCTGCTCCAGGATCTCCAGAAGTAGAAGTAATATCCACACCAGACAAACGTCCTTGTAATGCTTGGTCAATAGAAGCGGCGCCTAATTCTTCCAGATCTTTTGCCTGAATTTTTGCTGTGGCAATAGTCAGGTTTTTATCCGCAATAGAAAGGTTACCATTGTCGGTTCTTCTTCCTCCAACCACCACTACATCATTTAATGAGTTAGCTGAATTGGCTTCAATGGCCATATTTAAGGTGGTTCTACCTTTAAGGTCCAGTTCTTCCGTTTTATAACCAATATAGGAGATAGAAACTTTGTGGTTGGGATTAGAAATTTTGAGGGCAAAATTTCCATCTATATCAGTGGTAACGCCGCGTACAATTCTTCCGTCCTTGTCCACTTCTGCCACAGACACGTGGGCAATAGGAGATTTGTCTTTTTTATCCGTGATCTTTCCCCTAAGAACGGTTTGAGCAGCGGGTGCATCCTGTGCAAGTACCGGTTGAAAGCAGGCTGCTAGTAAGGGTAGGAACAAGTAACAAACTAATTTTTTCATATGACTTTGTGTAAATGGGAATTAGGTTTTGGGTAACTGTTCTCTTGGTCTAGTTTGGATTATATTTTATGTAACTATCTATCAAGTGAATCACGCAACGGTCAGCAAGGTTATTGCTGCTAACTATGACTACATTGGAGTTTCTATTAAAATTATCCTTAATCTGCATGCTGTTTAAAGCACTGTTAATACTTACTTGACCGGCATCACCGCTTACATTTTTGTACAGGGTCTCAAATGTTCCAATTTTCTTGCCATCTGGCACTACGGTCACTTTGTTCAAAATATGGTTCAATATAAAATTATTGACAAGGTCTTTATCAGACTGAGCGGAAGGTGCAAAGTTGGGAACGCCTGTTGCAACCGTACCTGGTAACAAACCATCTTTAACCGCTTGTACAATAGCCGCATTGTTGGGAACAAAAGAAGTGTAGAACACACCGGGTTGTACACCCAAAATGGCTCCAGAAGCCGCTGTAAAAATGGTGGCGTTTTTCAAGTAAGAAACAAAATTGAAAAACTGAGATGTTGCTGCAGAAGCTCCACCAAGAGTTACTAAATTCAAACCAAAATTTCTAACACTAAACGTAAGTAGGTTATCGGCATAATAAACCCTACCATTGAAAGAGGTTTTGGTAGAACTGGTGTTTACCGTATAAGCACTGTCTTCAGAGCCGGCAGATGAAAACTTACCATTGTTCCATTTAATATAATCACCCGATGCGGTTTCAATGATACCCGTTCCGGTAATATTGTCTAATTCACCCGTTGTAATAGGAATAATATGGGTTCCTAAAATTCTTTGTAAATTATCTCTAGGCACATTACCAGAAGTGATGGTGCTGGTTCCCGGGGTGGTATAGGTCCAAGCGTTTAACACTCCGCTAAAATCATAACCCCTTTTCTTTAAAACCACATCACTCATCATGACCATTACGTATTTAATAGTGGGAATGGTTACTGTAAAGCGATAGTTTTGGTCAAGGGCCCTTGTCATTAACAGGTTGGCAGGATCTAAATAAGCTCTTCCATAAACTGTTCTAAATACATTGGGTTCTTGTACTTTATTTGAACCATAAAAGAAACCATTGCTCAATACTTTCTTTTCTACAATGTCTGAAGTGGAATTGATTGTTGGTGCTTCTCCTTGTGCATTATTGGTAACCGCAAATTTGCTAGGCCACATAGCAGTTTGCCACATATGCGCATTCACAAAGTCTTGAATGATCTGTGTAGGAAGCGCATCTAAAGAGCTATAACTTTCTAACAATACATTTTTAATATAATTTAAAGTGGCCGTGTTATTGGGTGCAACCATGGTAAATGCATTTGATTGACCATCATTATCCTGCGTTTTTAAAAAGTTTTCGTTGTTGGGAGAGAAAGCGGTAGTTGGTGCAAATTGTTTAATGAAAACAGGATCGTTTTTACCGGTTAATAATTTGTAACGATTGGTTGCGTCTGCATTACTTACAAATGATACAATGTATTTGTCTAACAATTTTTTGAACTCGGCGTATTGTGCATTTGTTTTCAGGTACTGGTCAATATTCTTAGCGGGCAAGATTACTTTGTCAATCTCATGGATATATCCGTTTTCAGCTACATAATCAGATTTTAAAACCGCCGCATCCATCACATTAAAACCAGAGAAACTACTATTGGGGTAAAAATAAGTGTAATCAGCGCTTGAAAGCGCTTTGGCGGTAAAATATACATCAGTGAAATAGCTGATGTGTTTGTTGTTGTTATCACCGTTTACAAAACTGTTGTTTCTATTAGAGCTCAACGCTTTTATTTTTTCACCAGTCTTAGTAGTGTCATCGTAAAAACTAATATAATTAGCGGTTCTTCTTCGGAAACTATTGTTTGGTACCCAACCGGTGTTTGCTTGAAAGTCATTTAACCTTGCTTTGGTAAATGCATTATAGACTAGTGAATAGGTTACAATACTTTGAGCAGTGGCAGAGTCAATTTTATCAATTCCTGAGATCCCTTGTTCGGCAAAAAACTTTTGGAATGCCGCGTCATTGGGTGCAAACAAAGTCCAATAACCGGCTGCACCCAAGATGTCTCGGTAACCAGCTTTGTCAATACATGCCAGCAGGGTGTTGAAATTTCCCTTTTGTTGCAAAACTTGGTAAATGGGTTGGGCCAGGGTATCTGGTCTGCCATAGAATTCATCAAAAGCCTTTTTCTTACATCCAATACTGACAATGGATAAAAGGGTCACGATGACTAGAACGGAACTTAGAACTCTTCTCATAACAGTAGCTGTCGTTTGTGTTTATCTTACCAGTGTCTTGGGTAAAACACCGTCCAATTATTAAAATGACAACTTAGGAGGTTCCGGCCTTATGCGGAATTGCATGAAATCACAAGCGGGGCAGATATGGACTTATTGGCAATTGGCAAGCAGCAAGTACAACCTTTTAAGTTGTATTTAGATACAAATTAACAATTGTCAGTTTTACATCTATCCTGTTGCATCCTGAATGCTACTTAATATTTAATTTTAAGACCTGTTCATAAAAGAAAGGGCAACCAGTGTTTAACTGGAGGCGGCTTTTGTTGAAACCTCGGGGGATATAGTTAAGGGCTGAGATGATTTTTCCAATTGTTCTACAATTGCTTTTAGATTACTTAACTGTTTAGGGTAGGTAATTTGATGTACTGTACCTATCCAATTGGCGTGCCAATAAGTCTTAAGTGAAACCTAAAGAAAACCTAAAATCTGTTAAAGCAGTTGATTATCATAGTCTTACAATGTTGAAAATATCAACCTGTGGAGAGAGATACTGGCCATTGAGTTTCTGGCCGGAGATTTTAAAAACAAGATTGAGGCCTTTAACAACCCTGCCAAAAGCCGCATATCCTTGGCGATCTTCACAGTTTTCACCGCCAAAATCAAGACCGGGCTGGTTGCCAATCACAATAAAAAATTCGGTGCCTGCGGTTCCCGGAGCAGCACGGGCCAAAGAAATTACGCCCTCTGTATGTAAAATGCCCGTTTCCTTGGTACTTTCATGAGGAATGCCCTTAATAGCAACCGCTTTTTTATAATTGGTTTTCCAGATACCGCCCTGAATCAACTCGGTTTTGGGGGCATTGGAGGGCTGGTTTTCCATATTGAGCGCTCTATAAAAACCACTATTGAAATAAAAGCCGGAATCTACATAAGACAGAAAAGCCGCAACTGTTTTGGGTGCTTTTTTAGAAAAGAGTTCCAATTCAATCTCCCCATACTTGGTTTGAATAAGCACGTGCGGTTGCTCATAAACCGGTTTGGGTTTACAGCCCAAACCCAAGAACAAGATTATTATAATGGTATTGGAGTAGCGCATGATTAAGGAATAATTTCAAACAGAAAAAATTGGGTGGTTTCAAAGAGTTGAAAATTGTTATCCGCTACCATGACCAACGTTTTGTGTCCATTGGGTAAAACAGGTCCAAATGTCATCCCCTCTACATTGTCTACATAAATTCCCAGAGAATCCATATTCAACAACAATTTTTTGTTCAGGGGTTTTGCTGGTGGTGATGCTATCAGAGAAACATTCTTGCTTATATCTTCTGCACCAGTAAGATCCACTTCAAAAATTTTGATGGTAGAAGGCAGTCTACCCGTAGAAAAAGAGCGCTCCATGACCAAGAGTTTGTTATTTCCAATGGCATAGATATCGGGCACCCCGTTTATTTTAAAAGCAGTGGCAGGTGTTGCTGGATAAGCCACCGGGTCCAACAAATACGCATACTGCGCAGTATTCTTGTTTAACTTGAGGTCATATTGGTAAATCCTGATCCAAGCCTTGTTTGGAGTTAAATCGGCCCTTGGCCCGTCTTCATACAAGGGCTCTTCCACGTTTACATACAAGGTTTTGAAGTCCTTGTCAAAAGTCAGTCCTTCTAAGACCCCGTTTTGTCTGGGACCCTTTTCTGTGGCGCGCATCTGCAAATTTTCTGGCAGGGGCAGGGTATCTAGATACTGACCATTTAGGCTGATTCGGGTAATAGCTGGATTGGCTAATACGGTTTCTTTGTCCCGGACAATTCTTTCGCCCTCACTGGTCCAAACCAATTGGTTCATTGATGCGTTGTAGCGAATGGCTTCAGGGTCTGGTGTTTTAGCGGGGTCTACTTTGGAAGAAGGATAGGGTTTGCCATTTGCCTGCAATAAAGATTGCGCAGTTAGCCATTGCACCGAGTCAATCCCATTTTTACCCAAAATCAATTTAACGGTATAAAATCGGGCAGGGTTAATCGCAGACCTATCATCACAGATCAAAAAATACCGGTCGTTTTTGGCGTCATAATCAATGCCGGAAAGCCCACCAATGGTAGTGCCCAAAAAGGGCTTATTGTGTTCCACATTATAATGACCCAATAGTTTGAACTGGCCAATGCTGGTATCTACAGGGGCCGCCCCCTTTCTGGTGGCACAGGATCCCAACAAGACAAGGGCCAATAAAACAAGACCTGTTTTTTTCATACATTCTTATTGGGTAATGATCAACAAATAGGCAGCCAGCTGCTTGATTTGTGTGGCAGCAATTTGAATTTGTTCCTGTGCTTCTTTCCAATCTTTTTGTTCAATAGCTTCTCTAATTCCTGGCATGGTCTTTACCCCATAACCGGTATAAAAACCGGGTGCATAGATAGTGTGTTTGAACCAAGCTCTTCTAGGCAATCCGTTAGTAGACAAAAGCTGTTGCTCAGCGTGATATAGGCCGGCATTGGCTTTCTCACTCAATCCGCCTGTTTTGTCTATCCATTGATTCAATGTCTTAGAAGCATTTTCTAAATCGGTTACAGCATTTTGAACAGGCGAAAAATCTATAAAAGGTACTGCAGGTTTGATTTTGGGAAGTTGTTCATGTTGTGTTTTGTCAGCAGCTAAAAGATAGGCGTCACTCTTGATTACCTCGTTTTCAATCTGGGTATTTTCACGCAGTTGGTCTGTTAAAGTGTTCAGTTCTTTTACATAGCCCGCAATGGTTTTTTGCAGGGTGGCAAAATTGAAGGGAAGTTGTTCGTCGTCTGCCATGCGCAACACAATCCTACCATTCAATTGACCCAATGCTATCCCATAATCAAAACCGGGGTCTTTGAATCGGCTATAATGGTCATAACTATCATAAATGCTATGGTATTCACCACCGGGGTCTTCTCCGCCAAAACCAATATTCAATGCGGGGATTCCCAAATGTTGAATAAAGGAAGAATAGTCAGAACCAGAACCCATGGCACCCAAATGCAGTTCTTTTTCTTGCATGGCTGCCTGTTTGGCTTTAGGCGTTTCTGCGGTTGCAACTTCCTGCGCTTTTTTTCTATCAAAAACAGAAACCCCCGTTTGAGGGTCTCTTACCTTTTTGGCTGCTTCAAAGACCAAGGACTCCAAAGCATGAGAACCTTCCGCGCCTAAGAAACCCCTACCATTACCATCAGAATTCAAATAAAGGACCACTTTTTGTTGTAGTTCAGATGCATGGTCTTCTACCCATTCGGTAGAGCCCATCAGACCCTGTTCTTCTCCATCCCAAGCACAATAGACCAAGGTGCGTTTGGGTTTCCAACCAGTTTTTAAGAGCTCCCCAATGGCGCGGGCTTCTTCTAATTCAGCCGCCATGCCACTAATAGGATCATTGGCACCATTTACCCAAGCGTCGTGGTGGTTGCCGCGCAAAACCCATTGGTCAGGATATGTACTACCCTTGATTTTGGCAATCACATTATAGGCAAGAACTGTGTTCCAGTTAAAGTCTACCTTTAAATGAACCTTGGTTTTACCCGGACCCACATGATAGGTAAAGGGCAATCCACCCCTCCAATCGGCAGGCGCAACTGGACCTTCTAGGGCCTCCAAAAGCGGTTTGGCATCGTGATAACTAATGGGTAAAACAGGAATTTTTAGCAAATTGGGGGCAGACAAACGGTCCAATCTTTTTGCATTGGGGGTAGACCCAATATTGGGGGTCAATGGGTCTCCAGGATAGATGACCATGTCCATAATGGAACCGCGTTGTACACCAAATTCGTTTTTAAAAGCCCCTTTTGGATATACATCGCCCGCGCCATAACCATCATCCTGTGGATCAGAATAAATAATACAACCTATAGCGCCATGTTCTTGGGCAATCTTGGGTTTGATTCCCCTCCAAGAGTGGCCGTATTTGGCAATCACAATCTTGCCCTTAACGTCAATGCCTAATTTCTCCAGGGTTTCATAATCAGTAGGAACCCCATAGTTTACAAACACTAATTCGGCCGTTACATCGCCATCGGCACTCCAACAATTATAAGTAGGTAATTGACCTTCTTGGTTAGATGTGGCGTCTTCTTTTAAAGCAGGTTCTTTTAATAGGGCTTTGTATACCCCAGGAGCCGTCATTTCCAAGACCCTGGTTTTGGGCGTGGGGAATAGCACTTGATAAGATTCAATCTGAGCGTCCCAACCATATTGTTTAAACTGTGCCAAGATATTTTCAGCCACCGCCTTGCTTCCCGCTGATCCCAAATGGTGGGGTATGGCAGATAAGCCTTTGATATTCTTGCCAATTCGTTCTGCACTTAAACCGGCATCAAACTGTTGTTCTATTTGTTTTCTTGCTGCAGCCGCTTCCTCTAGTTTTTGTTTGGCATAGGCGATGTTAACGCCTTGTTCTGCTCGAGGTTGCACCTGTGCAATAGCGGAAAAGCTGAGCAATCCACTGCTCAAAACAAGGCAAAAATTTCTGTAAGACATTGTCAATGGGTTCTAATAGTATTATTTAAAAAGACTTGGGTGTTCTTTGTTCCATTGGGTGGCGTTCTGATAGGCTTTGGCAACGGTAATAATGCTAGCCTCGTCATATAGCTTACCAATCAAGGTAATGCTTCTGGGTAATTGTTGGGCATTATATCCAATGGGAAAACAAATAGCGGGGTGACCCGTAAGGTTGGTAATGGCCGATTGATTACCCCAGTTGTTGGGACAAATAATGGCGTCATATTGCTCCACTATTTTATTAACCGCTTGCATCAGCAGGTAGCGTTGGCGGTTGGCGTTAATATATTCCACCGCTGGCATGAGCCGCGCAATTCTAAAACTATTGGGCCAATCAAATTTAGTTTGTCTGGTCATTTGGTCATCAACGCCATTGCGGGTAAACTCGTCAAAAGCGGCCGCGCATTCTGCGCTAATCACCACATCCATGATATTATAATTGTAGAATCCGCTATCTGGGAAATTGACGGGAATCAGATCAACCCCAAGTTTGCGATAGGTTTCCAATACCTTCCACTCATTCCTAGAAGTATCGGTGATTTTGTCATAATAGTTTTTGGCATAGGCAATTTTTTTGCCTTTAAGACTAGCAGCTGGATTATAATTAAAAGGCAGGTTTACTGCAGTCTGATCCTTTCCATCTGTTCCGTGAATGGCGGCAAAGACCATAGCGGCGTCTTCGGCACTTCTGCAAATGGGACCAATTTTGTCCAGACTCCAACTGAGGGTCATGGCGCCAGAGCGGCTAATGCTTCCAAATGTGGGTCTGAGTCCGGTGGCGCCACAAGTAGCAGAAGGAGAAGTGATAGAACCCCAGGTTTCTGTGCCAATGGCAAAGGGAATTAATCCGGCGGCAGTAGCCGATGAAGATCCGGCAGAGGAACCAGAAGAACCATTTTTTAGGTTCCAAGGGTTCTTGGTACGTCCGCCAAACCAATAATCGCCCATGGCCAACGCACCCATGGTAAATTTGGCTACCAATACTGCGCCAGCTTCTTTGAGTTTGGTATAGACAAAGGCGTCTTCTTCAATCACTTGGTCTTTATAGGGTTCAGCACCCCATGTGGTCTTTGTTCCTTTTACGGCAAATAGGTCTTTTAAACCATAGGGAATGCCGTGTAACGGTCCGCGATATTTTCCTTTGGCAATTTCAGCATCAGCAGCTTTTGCCTGCTGGATGGCCAGCTCTTCTGTTAAGCTCACCACGCATTGGAGGGTGTCGCTGTATTTTTTTAATCGCTCAATAAAAAACTGGGTCAGTTGTACAGAGCTGATTTTTTTGTTTTTAATCAACGTAGCCAATTGTTCCAGAGAATAAAATGCCAGGTCTTGTTTATTTACTGGCATTGAAACATTGGCAGCTAGGTTCCAAACAATGGGTTCCTGTTTGCTGGCAAATTTCATTCCTGGAAGAACGGGGTTCTGCCAAAGACTCATGGGCACGGCATTATCTAAATGCGATTTGTGCATGAGGCGATAGTTTTCAAAATTCTCCATCACACCACTGTACATGGTGTCCAACTCTTTTTGGGTATAGGAGATATCAATGATTTTTGCGGCCGAACGTAGGTCGGCAATACGGATACTGTCCTGAGCAATGGAGCATTTTGCACCCAATAGCGCTAGGCAAAGAAATAATTTTTGCATGGTTCCTAAGATACAATTTTCTGGTCGTGCATCCACAATAGGAATAATTTATATCCAATGGATAACACAATGGCCCCTGTAAACAAACCAATAAACCCTTGCAATAGAAAACCACCAATCACGCCCAAAAAGATTACCAACATGGGAACCCTAGCACCCTTACCCAATAAAATGGGTTTGAGAATATTATCAGAGAACATGACCAACACAAAATAGACGGTCCATGCGGTTGCAAAAAAATGATTCTCTTGGGTATATAAAAAACCAATCACTCCAATGATGACCAAACCAGGACCAACCTGAATAATGGAAAGCACTAATGCACATACTGCCCAAATGCCTGCGTGTGGTATTCCTGCCATAAAAAATCCAAATCCAGCCAAGAGGGTTTGAATCACTGCTACACCCAATACTCCTTTTACTACTGAACGAATGGTAGACGTGGTCAACTGTAAATAATCCGAACCCTGACTACCCACCATTCTATTAAAGATTTTCTCCATGGCCGCTTCGGTTCCGTTGGTTGCCAATAAAACCCCAGCAATGATTATAGAGAAAATGACTTGTAAAAAACTCATACCCGTTCCAACAATGGCCATGAGAATGGTTTTGGCAACCGTTAATACTTGGGACTGATATTTTTGGAAAATGGTCAGCATTTGATCAGAAAGATTGTGTAGAAAATCATACAGCTGTGGGCCAATCAGCGGCCAGGTTTTAATGGTTTCGCTGGGATGATCTAGACTAATATTTCCTGATTCAATCTTTTGTTTAAAATCTATAATAGTATCTGTAATAGATGCTAGAAATAGACCTGCAGGAATAAAGATGAAAGCCAAGATGGCTATTGTGAGTATCACAGATGCCAATACTTTTCTACCCCTTATTTTTTTTTCCATAAAACTATGGATGGGGTAAACCGCCACAGCAATAATGGCCGCCCACAATACGGGCATGATAAAGGGAGATAACAATTGAAAACAATAGAACACCAATAGAAAAAGGGCGGCAAGTTGAATTATCAACTCAATTAAGCGTTTGTTGTTTTGTTGAATAGGATGCTCCATTGGCAAGTTTTATGGTTTTATTGCTGTTGTTGTTGTGTTTACCAATTTAACCCAAACCTGTTCGTCCAACACTTGACCATTTTTGATGGCCGCTTTTCTTTTAATAGATTCCAAGTGAAATCCATTTTTCCGCAACACTACCATACTGGCTTGATAGTGATCAAAAACAGTGGCAAAGATTCTAATTGGACTAAATTGTTGTTCTACATATTCTCCAAACAGTGAGACCGCCTTTGTGGCAATTCCTTTTCCCCAATTCGATTCTCCCACAAAATAACCAATCTCTACTGATTTTCTATAAACATCATCCTGTAAAACAGCACCAATATTACCTACCACTATGCCTTCTAATAAGATGGCAAAATTTTGTATGGGTTGCTGTTGGCTAATATGACCAATCCATTCAAGGGCGTCTAATACCGTATATGGATTGGGCAACCTATCCCTTACATTGTTCCAGATGTTTCTATTATTAGCAATAACCGCTAGCGCTTGGGCGTCTTGTTTGCGCCAAGGTCTTAATTCCATCTGTTTATTACTGCTCATCCTTTACCTCCCTATTTAGGTAACCACTTATATTAGCCATCCTATTTTCTTGCTATATAGCTATATAAAGTTAATCAGTAAATTAACTTATTGTATGTGTTTTGGTACTTGTTGCCAAATAGGCAAATATTGGGTATAGGCTAAGTAGGAACAAAACTAAAAAGGTTGGAACAGAAAAAATGGATAAAATCAGACCAATTATTAAAAGATAAATTGGATAACAAAAAAATAATAACCCAAACAAAACAGAATCATAAAAAACAGTACTTTTTGTTTTCTTCAAAACAAAACTGCTTAACAAAGCATAGAGGGGTAAATTTAAAATTGTTCCTATTTTTCCCAGAATCCTTGTAAAAGAAGACTTGTCAGGATTGAATGCTGGGATAGTAATTAGATCATTCATTTTTTTAAACAACACCTGATTGAAGTTGGTATAGTTCTTTGCCTCTTCTTCTAGGGGCATTAGTTCCTTTTGGTTTAGTAGTTCTCCAGTTTGTATTAGCACGGATTTTCCTATTTTTTGGAAGGAACTATATCCAATTCCTAGAGGCAGCACTTGAAGCGGAATGCCCTCCTTCCAGCAAGAAGCTGCAATTCTTGCTGCACCCTTTTTAAAAGGCTGTAGTTCATGTTTGTTAACACAGATGCCTTCTATGAAAATCAACACAATTCCATTTTTCCTTAATACGTTTCTACTGTTTTCGAATGCAGCAGCATTCAATCCTAGGAACTCTTTTCCCTCACTCATTCTATATACTGGAAACATGTGCAGTGTTCGTAATAAAACATTGTGCCAGGGTTTGTGAAAAGCGTCGCCTCTTGCTAAAAAGTGGATGGGCTTATTAAAAACGGTTGCAATAATTATCGCATCAAGAAAGCTGTTGGGATGGTTGGCTGTAATTAACACGGGGCCTCTCAAATGAGACATTGATTTGTTCCGCAGGATTAACTGCGGACAAAATATTTTTAGTGCCTTTTGAATCAGTGGCTTAAGTATCGTATAAATCAAGTTGTTTATTTATGGCAATCTGATGGTGGCAAATACCGATATTCCTAACGCTACTCCAGAATTTCTGCCATATACTGGATGGTTTCCCATAACATATAGACCAACATTTCTACTTAACCGTCTCCCATAAGTACATGATAGTTTTCCAACCATGAAATCCTTATTTATAAGCGGGTTTAAATTGGCAGTTTTATCAGCACTTTCAGATAATAAGTGATTAAAAGCAAACGAAAGTGTTTGAAATCTTGGTAAAATAATTCCATAATTGATATTGATTCCATATTGATTAGGACCATCAAGTTCATCAAAATATCTGGCATAGGTTCCTTCTAAAATCATATAAACTCCAGCTTTGGGGATAAAGGAATAGTTTGCAGCAAACAAAACTCCTTTTTGTCCAAAACCTAGATACGGCTGCTTTAGATTGCTGTATGCTGGAAAGATTAAAGCAGCTTTAATTGTATAATAGCTTCTTAAATCCTTGGATGGAGTATTATATGAAGCGCCAACAGTAATATCACCTACCCCAAAAGTGAATTGTCTATTAGCAATACTACTTTTTGTGCTAACATAAATAAACGGAATACTATAAAAAAAATCCACCTTTCTAGACAATCCATGTGTATTTGAAATAGCAAAAGTATATGCCGAAAAACTGCCTCCATAAGGTGTTTTCCTAATAAGTCCATCTTTGTCAAAATATCTGCCAGATCCTGTATAGGTTAAAGAAGGAGCAAGTGTGAATCTTTTTTTCCCAACGGGCCAATCAGCTTTAGATTCAGCAAATGAACATATAACAAACAGCAGACTTATGATAACCCTGTTCATAATTTTATCTTTTTTTAGTTCCTTGTTCTAATTTTTCATAGAACCACATACTCTTAAATACATTATGCCAATCTTTAACTTCGTGAGTAAGGTCTGAGAAAACATGAATTTCACTTTCCTTTTTTACAGCAACACTTAGTTTATTATAGGTAGCAATGCTGGTACTAGCAGGAGCGAGTGGATCTAATAATCCTACACCCATTAAGACCGGGCAACGGATTTTTGAAATAAAATTTTGTCCCTCATAATAACAGGCTGTTTGCAAAATATTTTCCTTTGTTATGGAACCAGTATTTGCTACTAAAAATCTATTAATATATTTAAGGACAAAAGTTTCCTCTCTGATTTGGGATTCCATTGCAATATTGGTGTGTAAATCGCAGAGTATTGGAACATCTGCAATACAAGCAGAAATTTTTCTGGGGAGCAGTGCAGCTGTGGTTAAGCAAAGGTAGCCGCCTTGACTTCCTCCAAAAACGGCAATTCTATTTAAATCAAAACCCATATGTTCATTAGCAAAAAGAAAATCTATAGAACGAACACAATCCATGACGATTCCGCGGTATATATATTTAGTAGGATCTTCTATATTGAGTGTTAGCAAGTCTTTTTTCTCTGGGTTAACATCAGCTTGATTATCTGGATCTGTTCCCCTAGGAAGTACTGAGAGGCAGATAAAATCTGAAAAGAATAACGGCGGAATTTTAACTTGATATCCCGGGAATGCTACAACTACAGGAAATTTGGTTCCGATAGTTTTTGGAATGGTTAACCAAGCAGAAATTCGAATATTTTCTAAAGAATTCATTTCTACTTTATATACTCTATAGTTGGTAGTACTTTCTTCTGGTGCTTCAGATATAGCATATTCCGGCCTAACTTCAGCTAACTCATTCATAGCAGTTTTCCAAAAGTCTTCAAAATCCTCAGGCTTATGCAATACACTACTAATTTTTGCAATTTCATAACAAAATGCATGATGGGTTGTATCATCATATGTATTGGTATTAATTGCTAACTCTAAATTGTATATTCCTGGGTTAATAGGATGTGCTAATTTTATTTTTACGTCTCTGTTGCTTTTTTTACTTAATAGAATATCATATTTTTTTGTTGAAATGATTGTTCCATTAATTGCATCTTTTACAATACAGGTAAATGTTCCCTCTTGAGGAATATTGTATTTATTTTTCAGCTGTAGTTCATAATTAATCGTTTGCTTACCAAGATATACACCATCTGGGGATTCCGGAATCATTTTGGATACTATCTCCCCCTCTTCTTCACCGTCAGATTCGGGAATTTCAATTCGTTTCTGTTTCTTTCCTACTGAGACATTTGTTTTCTTCTTTATTGAGTAATTGAATTGCTCGTTGAAATTTGTTTTTACCTTATTTAATTCAACTACAAATTCTACTTGAAAATTACCTTCTTCTGTTTGTGGAATAATTATGTCTGTACTAAGACTTTTTTTTGCTGGTATCTTGAGGTCAAAGGTTTTTTGCAAAATAATATCCTTTTCTTCATTTGTAACAAAATAGGATAATTGTCCATCCTGTTCAACGTTGGTTCCGTTTTTGATTGCTAGTTTATATTTCACCTTTGTTTTAGGTGAAAAATTTCCATTTTTTTGTTTTGGTGTGATATTGATATCTACTTCGCCTTTAGAAAAATAATAGGTAGCCTTCGTTGTTGTAGCTACAACGAGTAGAATAAACACACAGAAAAATTTTATGTATAATCGACCTATCATGTTAATTCCATTTATCTAGTTCTCTATTTAATTCTTTTGTTGAGCAAACTAGATTTTCTAATATAAAGATTAAGTGGTTCCTCGATGAATTTATATAAAAATATCGATACGATATTTAGTAGTATAAAAACAGTTCCTATAAATAAAACACTATCATTTACATATTCTGTAAACCTATCGTACCCGTTATTTTCTAACCATTCAAAAAACCAATCCACCCAAGTTCTGGTAACTGTTTTTGCCAAATTGGCTATTACCCCAATATGTATGAGATAAAATATGTAAGAACTCTTTCCCAACAATTGCATGGTAGCAGAAGAAAGAAATTTCCTAATCACGGAGTTTTCTTTAATCACCCCAAAATAAAACAACGCAATGCCAATGGGCAATACCAAATTGTTTGTAATAATTCCAATAGGGTGGTACAAACCGTATTCAATACCGTTCAAGGGTATACTTGCCATTATGGCTATACTACCTGTAATACCAAGAAATCCCAAAAAAGTAAAGATTGGATATTTTCTATCCGCTTCATTGGTTTTAAGAATAATTAAAGCTAACCCCATACCAATAAAAAATTCTACACACCTTCCTAAAAAAGTATATAAAAACATAAAGGTAAAATTACCAAAGAATCCATAAAACGAAATATTACGAAATATTAGTACCAATAAAGATCCAGAAGAAATTATAAGTATTGGTAAGTAAATGATTGCTTTTTTATTCTTTTTCATTTGCATAAAAAACAGTGGCGCTAAAAAATAAAAACATTCTTCAACAGTCAAAGACCAACCTTGTCCAACACCTGTAAATTTAAGATCGTCAAAAAATCCCCTTATGAAAAATATATTTAATAATAACAATATCACTGGTGTCCCAAATCCGTTGAGTACACTTGCTTCTCCACCAAAAAGAAAATATAATCCAAATGTTGCAATGGTTAAGATGAGGTACATTGGATAGATCCGCGCAATCCTGTTTTTAATATATTTTCTAAACCAGTTTTCGGATATTTCACAAGAATCATAATAGCGCATACAAATTAGAAAACCACTCAAAAGGAAGAACATGGTTACACCCATATGAAATTCATTAAGTGTTCTTCTTAATAAAAATGGGAAGTCTAATTGATTAAAATGATGGAAAAAGACTAAAAATGCCGCGATGGCTCTTACGCCTGTAAGGGCAGGAATGTAGGAGTTTGCTTTCATGGACGGTTAGGGGGTGGGTTAAAAGTATCTTTTTTAAATATTACTTTTTTATCTTGAATAGAACGTAAAAATCGTTTGAATAGTATTTTTTATAACCCTTAAACACCAAAAAGCCACCTTTCGGTGGCCTCTTGATTACTTACTAACCCGTCTAAACTTTTATTTATGCTTCAGCAGCAACCTTTACTTCGTTGATTTTTGCCCTGATTTTTACTTCAATTTCATTGGCAAGCTCTGGATTATCCCGCAGCAATCCTTTCACAGAATCCCTTCCTTGTCCTAGTTTATTGGCTTCATAACTAAACCAAGAACCGCTTTTGTTAACAATCCCCAGTTCCACACCCATATCAATGATTTCACCCAGTTTACTCACTCCTTCTCCAAAAATGATATCAAACTCTGCAGCTCGGAATGGAGGAGCCACTTTGTTTTTTACCACTTTTACCTTTACGTGGTTACCAATTGCTGTGTCACCATCTTTAATTTGGGTTATTCTTCTAATATCTAGACGTACAGACGCATAAAATTTTAATGCATTTCCTCCGGTGGTTGTTTCAGGATTCCCAAACATTACCCCAATTTTTTCACGTAACTGGTTGATAAATATGCAGATAGTGTTGGTTTTATTAATAGTTGCTGTTAATTTTCTTAGGGCCTGGCTCATTAGACGAGCATGTAAACCCATTTTAGAATCACCCATTTCACCTTCTAATTCACTTTTTGGAACTAAGGCAGCAACTGAGTCAATCACTACTACATCTAATGCGCCAGATAGAATTAATCGGTCTGCAATTTCCAAAGCTTGTTCCCCATAATCTGGTTGAGAAATCAGGAGGTTATCCACGTCTACCCCTAAATTTTTAGCATAAGCACTATCAAATGCGTGTTCCGCATCTATAATGGCACACATTCCACCTTTTTTCTGCGCTTCAGCAATAACATGAATGGCCAATGTTGTTTTACCAGAAGATTCAGGTCCGTAGATTTCAATAATTCTACCTTTTGGTAAACCACCTACTCCCAAAGCAGCATCTAAACCTATAGAACCAGTGGAAATTACTTCCATAGGATCTTGACTTTTCTCATTCATCATCATGACAGAACCCTTGCCATAATCCTTATCAATCTTATCGATTGTCAATTTCAGTGCTTTCAGTTTATCTGCGTTGCTCATAACGGGTGTTTTATCTGTTGGTTTGTAAAAATAGTTGTTTCCCTGATATAAACTAATTTTTTTAGTATTTATTTTACTAACCCTATTAGTTTTTTTAATCCTGGGACCAAACTAGGCAAATTCTGGGAAGGCTTATCTAAAAAAACACCTGTTTTATATCCCGCTAAAACCATTTCAGTGGATTAACCCAATAATCCTGCGGCCCTACTTATAGCCATCATGCGATCCATTGGTTTTTTTGCAGCAAGTTTTAGGTTTTCGTCCATGCTAATTTCAGGAGCTTCGTATTTCATGCACAAATACAGTTTCTCTAGGGTATTTAGCTTCATGTGAGGACAATCATTACAAGCACAGTTATTGGTGGGTGGTGCGGGTATAAATGTCTTTAATGGGTTATCTTGTTGCATTTGGTGTAAGATGCCCGTTTCAGTAGCAACAATATACTCGTTTGCAGAATCAGACTTTGTATATTTTAACAGCTGTGTGGTACTTCCAATATAATCTGAAATTCTCAAAATGGCTTCTTCACATTCGGGATGGGAAATCAATTTAGCCTTGGGATGACGGATCTTTAATTTGGTAATTTTTTCTAAGCTAAAAATTTCATGAACCATACAAGCTCCATTCCAAAGCAACATATTTCTATCAGAAATTTTATTTAGATAAGCACCCAAGTTTTTATCAGGCGCAAATAAAATGGGTTGTTCTTTTGGAATACTTTCTATTATTTTCTCTGCGTTTCCAGAAGTACAAATGATATCGCTTAGTGCTTTAATTTCAGCAGTACAGTTGATGTAAGAGACCACTAAATGGTCAGGGTGTTTTTCTTTGAATGCTCTGAATAAATCTGCTGGGGCGCTATCTGCTAATGAACATCCAGCATTCAGATCTGGTAAGAGCACTTTTTTTCTAGGATTCAATATTTTAGCGGTTTCCGCCATAAAATGCACCCCTGCAAAAACAATTAAATCTGCATTGGTTTCTGCTGCTTTTTGGGCAAGTCCCAAACTATCTCCAATATAATCTGCCACGTCTTGAATATCAGGCTCTTGGTAATAGTGTGCAAGGATAATGGCATTTTTTTCTTTCTTTAGTTGCTCAATCTCGGCAAATAAATCCAGACTTGGATCAATCTCTATATCCGTAAAACCTTTTTCCAATATTTTCATTTTTTGATGTTGATAATTACCGTAATAGTATTTAATAATACTTATTTAAAAAACTAAACTACTACTATTACGGGTGTGGATTTCGGGATAAGTTTGTTATCCCCAAAATACAAAGTTAATTATCTCTAACTTATTCACTTAAGTTCACAGTTTATACACTTTGTTAAATGTACCTATTATCTATAATTGTGGTAGTATTTCCACATTAGTGTATTACCTAATTAACAATTACATTTTTTAACTATCCACTTTTCCCGCACTGTTAATTAAGAGGGCATAGAATGCTTCTAAATTTTAGTATTCCCCTTATTTTTGTTTTTTAATCAAAGTTATTCCACTAGTATCCACTTTTAAATTCTGATAAATGACTGTTTTCCACCGATTTTACAAAATATCCACGGGTCAATGTGTATAGGTTTTGAACTAATTATTGGGTTTTATCTCTTATGGAACCCTTTTTTTCCTTGCCCTGTATATGTCTAGTCCTGAAAATCTTACCCATTGGCGGTTTTGAATGGTTTTCCACAACTTATCCTAATGTTTTTTCCCCTATTTTTGCCATCCTTAAAATCTAACAATAGTCTATTATGTCTGTCATTCAAAGTATTCGTGACAAAGGAGCTTGGGTCATTTTTGGCATCATCGCCCTGGCTTTAATTGCATTCATCCTTCAAGATGGTGTTGGACGTGGCCGTTCTGCCAACAACACTACTGATATGGGTAAGGTGAATGGTGTAAAAATTGAACGCCTAGCTTTTGAAGAAAAGCTAACCATGCAAGAACGTATGTATGGTGCACAAGGTGCTCAAAGAGAACAACTGATTGGTTCTGTATGGAATCAAGAAGTAGAAAGAATTGTCTTACAACAGGAATACGAGAAGTTAGGTCTTCAAGTTACTTCCAAAGAATTATCAGATATCCTTTTTGGCGATAACTCTCCTTTAAAGAACGAATTCACTGATCCTAAAACCGGTGTATTTAAAGTAGCAGAAGCCAAACAAGCTTTTGCTCAAATCAAGAAAAGTAAGAATGCTGAGCAAGTTAATATGATTAACTCAGCTTATATTGAGCCAACCATTGAACAAGCGCTACGCACAAAATATCAGGCTTTACTACAACAATCTGCTTATGTTCCCAAATGGATGATAGAAAAACAAATGGCAGATAATAATGCTATTTCAAGTATTTCTTATGCTTTTGCTCCTTATAATAGCATTGCAGACAGCACTGTAAAAGTATCTGATGAAGAAATCTCTGCGTATGTTAGTAAACATCCCGCGGAATTTAAAAAAGAAGAAGAATCAAGGGGTATTGCTTATGTAAGCTTTGATGCTGCTCCATCATCGGTTGATTCAAATACTGTTTTGAATCAAGTTAAATCTTATCGTACTGAATTTGGAACTACCGCAGATACTAAAGGTTTTTTAAATAAAGTTGGTTCTGACCTTCCTTATTATGACAGTTATTTTGGTAAAAGCAAATTGCAAATGGCCATGAAAGATAGCTTAACCAGTTTGGCTGTTGGTAATATCTATGGACCCTATTTGGATGGTGGTTCCTATGTAATGGCTAAAATGGTTGGTATTAAAAACTGGCCCGATAGTGTTACTGTTAGACATATCTTAATTGGGACCGCTAACCCTCAAACAGGTCAGCAAATTAGACCCGATAGTGTAGGGCAAAAATTGGCGGATAGTATTGCTGCTGCCGTTAAAGGCGGAGCCGATTTTGCTGCACTTTGCCTAAAGTATTCTGATGACGGTGGTAGTAAAGACAAGGGTGGTGTATATCCCTATTTTGAACAAGGCAAAATGGTGATGGCATTCAACGATTATGTTTTTAACAACCCAGCAGGAAGCAAATCAGTAGTAAAAACCGATTTTGGTTACCACTATATTGAAGTGTTGGGTCAAAAAAACTTTGGATCTGCTTATAAAATTGGATACTTGGCCAAACCAATCGTTGCTAGCAATGAAACGGTTAGTACCGCAAATACTGCTGCTGCCCAATTTGCTTCTAATAGTAAGAACAAGAAATCTTTTGATGAAAATGCACTGAAAGGCAACAAACAAATGTTGACCGCCGCAGAAATTAAAGTAAACGATAATCAGATCATGGGAATTGGTGCTAGCCGTACCTTGGTACGTTGGGCTTATGACAATTCTGTAGGATCTGTTTCGGAACCCACAGAAGTAGGTGACAAATACATTGTTGCCATTTTAACCAATATAAATAAAGCAGGTTTAATGACTGCAACTGAAGCGCGTCCTTTAGTGGAAGCTATTGTTCGCAGCAGTAAAAAAGCCAAGATCATCATTGACACCAAGTTTAAAGGAACTACACTGGAAGCACTTGCTGGATCTGTTGGTACCGCAGTACAAAGGGCGGATAGCATCAGCTTTAGCACACCGTTTATACCTAATTTGGGTAGTGAACCAAAAGTAATTGGTGCTGCATTTAACAAAGCACTCCAAGGTAAGATCAGTGAACCTATTGCTGGAACCAGTGGTGTATTTGCTGTTCGTGTTGAAAATAATAGTGCCAAACCAGCTATTGCTGATGCAGCTGCGCTGAAACAAAACCTGATTCAAACGGCTCGTATGGCAGCATATCGTGGTGCCGATGCGTTGCGTAAATCAGCAACTATTGTAGATAATCGTTCAAAGTTTTATTAATCGATACTCCAGATAATAATAAAGCCCGGGCCTTGGTCCGGGCTTTTGTTTTACTAATAACGAAAGTATTGTTTGAAACGATTGCCTAATTTTGTGTCATCAATTTGATTATGGCAACAGAGATATTGGTCAATAAGGTTCAGGAAAGTGGTTTAATTACCCTTGACCTGGAACAGTTTTATCCAAAAGCACCCATTAAGGTTTTTGACCTCAGGGGTTATTTGTTTATGGAGTTAATCCTAAAAGAAAAGGATTATAGAGCAGCTTTACAATCCACAGATTGGACGGTGTATGAAGGAGCAGCTGTTGCCATTACTTGTTCCGCTGACGCTATTATTCCTATGTGGGCCTATATGTTGGCTGCTAGTTATTTACAACCGGTAGCTGTAGAAATTGTATTTGGAACCGAAAAGGAATTGGTAAATAGTTTAATGCTCAAAAGTCTGGATCAGTTTGATGCTTCGGAATACATAGATAAACGCGTGGTAGTAAAAGGTTGTGGTGATACGCCAATACCCGAAACCGCCTATGTAAGTATTACCCATAAACTAAGGCCGTTTGTAAAAAGCATCATGTATGGAGAACCTTGTTCTACGGTGCCTATTTACAAAAAACCCAATCCGGCAAAGGCAGAATAAGTATTTGGTTTTTACCATCTAAAGCCCCAAATGATGAACTAGCATTATATTTTTATTAGCGTGCTTGCACATCCCACTGAATTACACAATTGGTTTTTGTCTTGAAGTTACCTCTTCAAATCTTTGATCATAGTCTTCTCTAATGGTGCCAAATATCCTGTCCCAAAACAGCAGGTATAAACCATAGTTTCCTTTAAAATATTGGTGGTGTTGGTTATGACTGGTTGATGTATTGACCCATTTACCAATCTTTGAACTTGCAAAAGACCTGGGGTACAATTCATACCCCAAGTGACCATATATATTATAGATAATGGAAAATAAGAAGAATAAAGCCAAGTGTGTAATATGTATGGGAAGGGTAAAATAAAAAATGAAAACAATACCCTGTTCTACCACCGCCTCCAAAGGATGAAAAGCATAAGCCGCCCAGGGCGATGGATTGGTTGATTGATGGTGCACCAAGTGAAACCACTTAAACAAAGCAGGGTGGTGCATGGCACGATGCGTAAAATAAAAGTAGGTATCGTGCATAAAAAATAAGACAGGGAAAACTGCAAAATAATACAACCAACCATGGTCTGCAATTTCTAAGTATCTAGTGGTATAAGGGGCCACTGCAGGGTGATGTAGGATATAGATAAATAAACCAAAAATCAAAACAGTGGTACTAGAGTATAGGATTTCTCTAATAAAATCCTTGATCTTTGCGTCTCTGCTTTGTAATTTATTATAGGCCCAAGCATTTTTGAGCAATACATAAAATACAAAGAATACCAAACCCGCAACCAAGTAATACCTGCTGCCAATCTTAGTGACAATATTCCAATAGAAATCCCAATTAATTTGCATGTCTATTTGTTTTTTTCTATGAATGCTACTAGACCCTTTCTAGCAGATTTTTGTATTCTACCTTGTAAAAAATTACTCCAGCCAAATAAGAAACCCGGTAAACCCAATGCCATTCTAGTCCATTTATAAAAGTCAAATGCGTCTGTGTGTTCAATAATCAAACCATTTTTAAAACGTAAATGTGCCGTTATTTTATTATTCACTTTTCTACCTGTCTGTGTAAACAAGTATGCTGCATTCCATTCACAGGTTGCGTATTCATCATCTAACAATTGAATGTCCCCAAATGTTAAAGAAAATTTTTTGGCTCTTTTACAAAGCATTTCCCACATAGCCCTTACATGTTCTGCATCAATCAAACCAAATGCCGGATCATTAAAAACAGCGTCATCTGAATAACACTCTTGCATGGTGGCCCAGTCCTTATTTTGAAAAGCCGTGTAAAATTTGTGTATGGTTGCTTCGTTTTGATTCATTACAGGATTGTTTTTTTTTACTGCTACTTCCTTTCTACTTTTTCCTTCTTTTCTACTTCTTTTTCTTCCTTTCTACTTCTACTTATTTTGACTTTTAACTTTTGACTTTTGACTTATCCCTAGTGCGCCAACAACCAGTTTTCTCCAACACCCATTTCTGCTTCTACCGGTACGCCGTTGGGTAAAGGAAGCGCCGCACGCATATTCTCTAAGATTATTGGTTTAAGTTGATCCAACTCTTCTGGAAGTGCATCAAAGATTAATTCATCGTGAACTTGTAAAATCATCTTAGATTTTAGTCCCGCATCCTTAATGGCTTTGTGAATCCTAATCATAGCTAACTTTATCATATCTGCAGCAGTACCTTGAATAGGCGAGTTTACGGCGTTTCTTTCAGCAAATCCACGCACCGTAAAATTGGCAGAACCAATATCTTTTAGCCAACGCTTTCTACCCATAAGTGTTTCAACATATCCGTGTTCCTGTGCAAAATGGATGGTATTATCCATATAGGCTGTAATACCAGAAAACTCTTTTTTATAATTGTCAATAATCTCCTTGGCTTCTGCTCTTGGAATACCCAAGTTCTCTGCCAACCCAAATGCACCCTGACCATAGATGATCCCAAAGTTCACGCTCTTGGCTTTATAACGTTGTTCCTTGGTTACGTCTGTTTCTTCAATGCCATATACTTTAGCAGCAGTAGCGGTGTGAATGTCTTTACCTTGTTTGAATGCTTCACACATATTTGGATCACCGCTCATAGCGGCTACAATTCTCAATTCAATTTGAGAATAATCTGCACTAACTAATACATGGTTACTGTCTCTAGGAATAAAAGCCTTTCTAATTTCTTTACCCCTATCGCTCCGCACCGGAATATTTTGTAGGTTGGGATTGTTACTACTCAATCTTCCAGTAACAGCAACCGCTTGTGCATAAGAAGTATGCACCCTTCCTGTTTTACTATTAATAATCTCAGGTAATGCATCTACATAAGTACTCTTTAGTTTGGTGAGTTCTCTAAAGCCTAAGATGTCTGCCACAATGGGATTATTATTAGATAGTTTTTGTAACACGTCTTCACCGGTTGCATATTGACCCGTCTTAGTTTTTTTGGCTTTAGGATCAATTTTCAATTTATCAAATAAGACTTCTCCCAATTGCTTGGGCGATGCTAAATTAAACCGAACACCCGCTTGTGCATAGACAGATTCTTCAAAAACTTTTGCGTCTTTTTCTAATTCTTTACTATAGGCTTGTAGAAAATCCACATCAATTTTTACGCCCTCAAATTCCATATCTGTTAATACACGAACCAATGGATTTTCCACTTCTTCAAAAACACGCTTCACTTTTTTATCTTCCAACATGGGAACAAAAACCTGTTTTAATTGCAAGGTAATGTCTGCATCTTCTGCTGCGTATTCTTTTACTTTCTCTGGATCTACATCGCGCATATTCCCTTGATTTTTTCCCTTCTTACCAATGAGTTCATCAATATGTACGGGTTCATATCCTAGGTACTGGGCACTCAGCAAATCCATACTCCGCCTACCTTCTGGCTCAATTAAGTAATGCGCCAACATGGTATCAAATAATTTGCCCTTTGGTTCTACTCCATACCATTTCAATAAGAGTAAATCATATTTTAGGTTTTGCCCAATCCATGTTACATCGGTTCTATTAAAAAGAGGATGAAATTTTTGCATCATTTCTAATACCTCATCTTTATTACTAGAACAAGGAACATAATAACCCTCACACGCTTTAATACTAAAACTCATTCCAACTATTTCAGCTTCGTTGGCATCTATATTAGTGGTTTCTGTATCAAAACAAATTTCTCGCTCCGGCATCAACCTTCTGATCAATGCTTCTATGGCATCTTTACCTTGAATCAATTGATAATCATGCGCTGTGTTGTTGATATTTTTATCGGCTTGCATGCCGATATTACCTCCGTCTTCTTGTAGGGCTTTTTCAAATTCACTCGTTTTTTCTTTTTTCTCAGAAGTGGCAATCGGGTTTCCAAACAAATCCATTTGACCCGCTTGTGGTGCTGATTGGAAAGCATTAAAACTATCGCCTAAGATTCTTTTACCTAAAGTTTTGAATTCTAGTTCAGTAAAAACCTGCACCAACTCCTCATTGTTCCATTCCTTCAATCTAAAATTTTCTTCATGAAATTCCACCGGAACAGTAGTTATTATTGTGGCTAATTTTTTACTCATGATGGCCATTTCTGCCCCCTTTCTCACTTTTTCACCCAATGCCCCTTTTAAGCTATCGGCGTTAGCCAATACATTTTCTAGGGTATCATATTCCTTTAATAATTTTGCTGCGGTTTTTTCACCCACTCCCGGAATGCCAGGAATATTATCAACCGCATCACCCATCATACCTAACATATCTATCACCTGTTCAACTCTTTGAATATCCCAACGGGCACAGATTTTAGCAGCCGTTAATATCTCGTGTGGATTGCCCATAAAGGGTGGTTTGTAAATAAAGACATTGGGATGAATCAATAGTTGACCATAGTCTTTATCGGGCGTAACCATATAGACTTCATAACCCGCATCGGCCGCCTGCCAGGCCAGTGTGCCAATTACGTCATCGGCTTCAAATCCATCCATTTCTACTACGGGAATATTAAAACCACGAATGATTCTTTTAATATCTGGAATAGATAGCAAGAGGTCTTCTGGAGTTTCTTGTCTATTGGCTTTATAGTCGGCAAAATCAGTATGACGCTCAGTAGGGGCTTTGGTGTCAAAACATACCGCCAAATGGGTTGGCTTCTCTTTATTGATCAAATCAAATAGGGTGCTGGTAAATCCAAACTGTGCATTGGTATTATGCCCTTTTGATGTTATTCTAGGGTTTCTAATCAAGGCATAGTAAGCACGAAAGATGAGCGCAAATGCGTCTAATAGAAATAGTTTTTTTGACATTTGGCTAAGTTAGAGAAATAAGTAACCAAAATAAAAAACCCCACAAATTGTGGGGCTTTTCAAAGGTTAATCTTTGTGTTTTGATCATTTCTATAGTATCCAATTACTTGATACCGTATTTTGATTTATATCTTTCGTAGAGCTGCGTTTGTTTGTTTTCAAGACTAACTTTTCTTCCTTGAATAAACGCCATGATAATGGTACTACTCTTCATATCAAGTATGTCTCCTTCACTTACAATAATATTGGCGTCTTTACCTACTTCTAAAGAACCAGTTCTATCATCCACTCCAAGAATTTTTGCTGCATTTAGGGTAATGGCAGAAAGCGCTTCTTCCTTGGTTAAACCATAGGTAACCGCAGTTCCAGCATTATAAGATAGGTTTCTATAACGGGCATTAGAGGAGTTGTCGTTCAACGCAAACAAGACACCGGCTTTTTGCAAAGCAGCTGGGGTTTTAAACGCTTGGTCAATATCATCGTCTTCTGTAGCAGGTAGTGCGTGTTCTTCACCCAAGATTACGGATATATTATTGGCTTTTAGCAAATCAGCAATCTGATAGCTTTCGCTTCCACCAACAATCACCACTTCAAAGCCAAACTCTTTTACAAAGTCAATGGCTACCAACATTTGTTTTACTTGGTCTCCATGAACAAAGAGTTTTTGTTTTTTGTCAAACAAACCTTTAACTGCTTCTAATTTCAAATTGGTATTGGCGTGACTATTTTCTTGTAAATATGCTTTTGCTTCGCGGAAGAAGTTTTTAACTTGGTCCACTTTGTCTAATGCCAGCTTGGCTGGATCAACAGGTGCTCCACCAGGTGCACCAAAACCACCAGGAAAACCACCACCGCCTCTTCTACCAAATCGTTGGATAAAGCTAGGCATGGTCATATGAATACCTGCGTCCATTTTATATGAAGCGTCTTCCCAGTTCCATGCATCTAGTTGCACAACAGAAGAGGAACCAGATATCAAACCACCTTCAGGTGCTACACTGGTTAATAAAATACCATTCCCCTTTAGTACATTAATTACCCTTGAATCTGAATTATAAGCCGTAATGGAACGAACGTTTGAATTGAAATCTCCAATTTCTACATTATCATTACTAGCCCTGACGCCAGAACCAATTTCCGTTAAACCCAAATCAGAGTTAGGCAGTATGAGACCGGGATAAACGTGTTTGCCCTTTGCATCAAATACTTTCACGTCATCGGCAGGTACGGCAATACCCGTTCCAACTTTTACAATTTTACCATTGTTTACCTCCACGGTGGCATTTTCTAAAACAGTGCCATTTCCAATGTGCACGGTTCCATTGGTGATATAAAGTTTGCCCTTGTATTCTTTTGCGGGGTAAACAGACTCCTGAGCTTGTGAAGTGGCACATAGCAGGAGTAAGGATGATATGCTAAAAAATATTTTTTTCATCTTGGTTGTTTTATTTGTCTTTGATTTCGCCTTCATGCATTTCAATTGTGTACATGCCGTCTTCATGTTCGTGGTCACCACAGCTTAACAATATTTGCCAGCTTGGTTCTGCAGGTCTTACTGCACCTGGTCCACCGGTTCTTTTTTCACCAATCATTTTTTGGGTTAAGCGGAATCTTTCGGCTTGAATTTTTTTGCGTTGTTCTAAGTCTTTTTCACGATCCCAATAGACAATACCATCAACTATTGTCTTTTCAGATTTGGCATAAATACTTAATGGATTATCGCTCCATACTACTATGTCTGCGTCTTTACCCACTTTAATACTACCCACTTTATCGGCTACGTGTAAAGCTTTTGCTGGATTCAAAGTAACCATCTTCAAAGCTTCTTCTTCTGTAACACCACCATAACGCACAACTTTACCAGCTTCCTGATTTAATCGTCTGGCCATTTCTGCATCATCAGAATTGATACAAACATTCAAACCAACTTTCTGCATAATGGCAGCGTTGTAAGCAATAGCGTCAGTAACCTCTACTTTGTAATAGAACCAGTCAGAGAAAGTAGAGGCACTAGCACCATGAACCTTCATTTTGTCCGCTACTTTGTAACCTTCCAAGATATGCGTGAACGTATTAAAGGTTACACCATACTTATCACCCACACGCATAGCGGCAGTAATTTCACTTTGTACGTAAGAGTGACAAGTGATAAATCGTTTTTTGTTAAGAATTTCCACCAAGGCATCCAACTCTAAATCCCTTCTGATTTTAGGATCCAGTTTCATGGCTTTTTCATAATCTTTTGCTCTTGCAAATGCATCATTTAGTACTTCTGCCACACCCATTCTTGTATCAGGGAAACGATTATTTCCTTGTGTTGCAGTGGTACGCTTTACGTTTTCTCCCAATGCAAATTTGATAAATCCATCAGACCCCTTGAATTTTAAATCTTCATCATTAGCACCCCAACGTAATTTGATTAATTGGGTTTGGCCACCAATAGTATTGGCCGATCCGTGTAGAATATGTGATGAAGTAACACCACCACTTAATTGCCTATAGATATTGATGTCTTCGGGGTTCAAGTTATCAGCAATACGCACTTCCGAAGTAACTGATTGACCACCTTCATTTATAGAAGCCGCGGCAATATGTGAGTGTTCGTCAATAATTCCTGCGGTTACGTGTTTACCGGTACCATCAATTATCTTAGCTCCATCAGCAGAAAGACTTTTACCTACTTTAGCAATTTTGCCATCTTTTAATAAGACGTCTGTATTTTCTAATTTACCCTCTTTTTCATTGGTCCAAACGGTAGCATTTTTAATCAAGATGTTTTCTTGTTTAGGAGCTTCTTCCCAACCGTATCCATCAAATGGAAATGTTACTTTGGCCAAACGTTGGTTAACTGCTCTTCTTCTTTGAGTTGAATCTGAACTAGCAGCCAAATAAACGCTGTCAAAATTAGCAGACCAGGTTACTTTATTTCCAGCAGTATCTTCACCGGTTCCACTCCAATAATTTCCATTTGACACACCACTTAATCTGTATTGGGTTGCAGCTGCTCCGCCGCCAAAACCGCCACGGCCACCACCAAATGAACCAGCAGCAGGTGTTGTACCAGCAACAGGAGCTTGAGGTCTTTTAGCAGCAACAGGAGAAAAACTTAGTTTTACCATTTTGCCATCATGGCTAAATTTTCCAATTAAAGTGTCTTTTCCAATTACGTTAGCAGTGCTAGCATTTTTTACATCCAATACATATTTTATTTGACCAGCAATAGTAGTTATGGATAGGGTATAATTTCCTTTTACATCGCTCCAAGCTTCTTCCTTAACTCCATATTTTTCACCCCCTACCCAATTGTGTAAAATGGTAGATGTTGCCGCAAATACAGGTCCTGAAGTAATTAAGAAATTGGCTTGTTTCCCATTTTCCAAACTACCCACTTTATCATACACACCAATTAGTGTTGCAGGTGTTTTAGTCAAAGCTTCTAAGGCTTTTGTTTCTGTTAAACCCATATCAATGGCTTTGCGCAAATTGGTCAAAAATGATTTTTGATCTCGCAAATCAGATATGGTTAAGCAGAAAGGAATATTTGCTTTTTCTAAAGCAGCAGGATTGCTAGGAGCTAATTCCCAATGTTTCATATCGGCCAATGAAACCGCACGTGCGTCATTAGGATCTTCTACATCCATGGCCTGAGGAAAATTCAAACCAATTACATAAGTAGCTTTGGTTGCAGCTACTTCTTTAATACGCTGGTATTCATTACCACCACCTTTGATAATATATTGTACACCAAATTCATCCCCAATCCTATCAGCACGAACATCGTTCCATTTGTCATCTGCTTCAAAAAACTGTGGTAAGTTTTGATTTTCATTCCAAGCTTGTAAACTTAAATTCAAACCTTCTTTAGCTGGTTTGTTTTTGTACCACTGTGCATCCAAATATGTTTGACGTAATAGTGCGATGGATCCCATAATACTACCAGGGTAAGATTGAGATGAAGTTCCCTTGTTTAAAGAATAGTGAGCTGATGCTTTTTCTTTTAAGATCACCATGTTTTCTTTCTCAGTGGCTAGTGACACCACCGCACCGGTTCCTCGGGCGATACCATCTTTAACGTGGGTTAATACGGTACCAAATCCAAGATCACGTAGACCCTTTGCTTTTGCATCGTCTACTACAAATTGTTTTACTGCATCTACCTCCGGGTGAACCGCCTGGTTCCAACCATAAGCACCTTTTGTATTGGTGGTTAACTGTGCTGGTCCACCAAAATTGAATCCACCCGCTGTTCTTTGTGAAGTTGCAATTCCATAATCACTATAGATATCTATAAAAGAAGGATAGATATATTTGTTTTTACAATCAACAACAGTGGCGTCTTTTGGAATAGCCACTCCAGTTCCAATGCTAATAATTTTGCCATCTCTTATCACCAGTGTTGCATTGGTAATGGTAGTTTGAGCGTCTTTTACTATGGTTGCATTGGTAAATGCATAACAGCCATCCCGTTTGTCGGCGACACCGTTAACCGGAAAAGTTTCCTGAGCCTGTAGCAAAGAAGCAAACAGTAACCCAGAAAACAACAGTTTTAGTTTTCTCATGTGTTTTTTGTTTTGGAAGTATTTAAATGTAGTAATTAAAGGTTAGTTGATTAAACTGTGTTTTAAAATAATGATGAATGGTTGAATAGGGGTTTAATTCCCTTATTTGGTAACTGAAGCATCTACTTTTTTAATAAAATCAATTACACCATTCATATAAGTTTTTTGATCGTCCCACATGGCCAAATGAGAACCATTGGGGCAATATAAATAACTCCCGTTCTTAACCTGCTTACTCATCCATTCCATATGGTCTGGATCCATAGTATCATACTTAGCGCCAACCATTAAAGTAGGCACTGTAATTTTTGGAAGTTCTTTTTTAATATCCCAGTTTAATAGCCGCCCACCAACTTTGAATTCGCTAGGACCCTGCATCATCACATAAATGGTTTCGTTAACGTGCTTAAATGCACGTGCAACAGGATCTGGCAATACTGGAAGACGACACAAATGTTTGTTGTAATATTCTTCGTTTACCAAATTCACGTAAACAGGGTCTTTGAATTGGCCCCTATTTTCATAAGCCACTAAACTATCTACCAAGCTAGGGCGCATTTGTTTTCTCAAGACAAGGTTGTATGCTGCATAATCAGGAATACTTGCCATCATATTGCATATCATTAATCCCTTCAAGTTCTGTTGGTACTTGAGTGCATATTCCATGGCTAGTATACCGCCCCATGAATTACCCAGTAAATAGAAATTTTCTTTATTTAGTTTAAGTGCTTTCCTAACTTGTTCCACTTCTTCTACAAAACGTGCCGTTACCCACAAACTACTATCTGTTGGTTGATCACTATAGTAAGATCCTAGTTGATCATATTCTATCAATTCAAAACCTTCTTTTGGAAAAAAGCTTTCAAAACATTCCATGTATTCGTGGGTCATTGCTGGCCCACCGTGTAATAGCAATATCTTGGTAGTGGGATTATTTCCAATACGCTTTGTCCATACTTTGAACTTACCTACCGGTGTTTCAATAGGTATCATTTTAATTCCTGCGTACTGTATACCGGTATCAACTGGATCAAAATACCCGCTGTTACCCGATGTATGTTTTTCTTTGCAGGAATTTAAGAAACCATAACCACCTACCATCACTACCAAAGCTAGAATGGTTGTCCAGGGTTTATGACTTCTTACTTTTTTCAGTTTCTTTGTCTGTTTTTCTAAACCGTTTGAATGGGTCATATTTAATTTTGATTTTTCCTGTTTCATCGGTTTTTGCACGTATAAACACACTCATGCCACCACTTTTTCCAGTACCCGTGTTTTCTGGCTTGTATTCTTTGTTTCTATTTTTCAAATTACTTAATGGAACCTGAATGCTAATATCTGTTTCTTTGGTTGAATGTGTACCCTCCACAAAAAGTGACAAAACCGATGAATTTATTTCCATTCGGTTGATGGTTATCAACCCTTTCTGAAAACTAATATCGTCTTTGATTTCAGCAAATTTTATATCACTCATATCTCTGTTCTTGAAAATAAAGGTTTTGATATTTTGAATTGGTTCATAATTTTTCAATTCACCATTCTTTATAGAAAAATTTGCTTTTCCGTTTAAGCTATTCATATCAAATTCACCTGTTGGTTTCATGTTTAAAGTAACATTCGATTTTAAACTTAATAATCCTTTTAAGTTTTTGTATGTTGGTGAAGACATGCCAAAATTGTTAAACTCTCGCCATACTCTATCCGCCTCAACGTTGTTCATTTCTATGTCCGTATTTAATGTAAAGATTCCGGGTCTATTTTCTCTAACAGATGCACTCACACTTATATTTCCTTTTTCATGTACTAAGGAGGTTTTTTTCAAATTCCAAGTATCTTCATCTACCAGCATTTCTGCTTTTAAATTATTAGCTTCAAAATCTCGGTACTTTATTTTTCCTGCATTTACCTTTATTGACATTTTACCATTTGAAAATAAGCGTCCCATATTTTGCATGGTCTTGCTGAAGCCACCCGTCTCTTTTTTTACCCTTTTCTTTTTTACAGGAAACTTTCTAGAAACCACACTACTTAGATGGTTGATATTAATGATTGGTGCCGATACATTTAAATCTAATTCAACACCATTCGGATTGTCGCCTACTAGTGCCACTACGTTTTTAGCCCTTGCTTGAACAGTGATTGGATGGCCTGCTACACTGCATTTTAACGTGTCTAAATAAATATCGGTATTGTCTATTTTTAAAACGGTTGCACAATTGGTTAACGTTGCGTTTGATGCTCCAAGTGTTATTGTTCCATTTTTTAATGTAATCAAACCTTTGATACTTGCATTTTGTGGGGTTATTTTTTCTATAGGACCTTCATACATAAAATCCATAACGCCTTCGCCATTTGATAATGTAAACGCATCTGTTTGTAAAAACTCATCCAAACCATACAACGAAAAATTTGATTGTAAATCTGCACTAATATGTGGTTCTGTTAAATTGATGATCAAGATATCATCTGAGTGTATAGGAAGGCTTCCAAATTTTGCGTCCAAATTCTGTACAACTACTTTAGAATTCTCATCTGTTCTTTCCACTCCTTCTACTACTTCATTTAAATAGTATCCATTAAAACTTGCCGAGTCAAAAGACATTATGGGTGTCTTTAGTGCAGTATACTTTGTCTCAAACGACGCCTTGATATAGGGATCACCACCTCCAACTAAAGAACCTTTGATGATAGTATGAACATCAAGAGGAGCACTCACATCAGCAAGCCCTACACTCTTCGCATTTTTTTTGGTGAGCAAAGTTTTTGCAAAATCTAATTTGATTTGTTTGGTAGTGATGTCAAGATCAAATGTTTGTTGTGTTCCAAAATGAAAACCACCCTTAAATACAAATGGTTGTTTAGAAATATTGATAGTCATGCTATCAAATAATAGTGCAGGTGTCTTGGTGTTGAATTTCAAATCCCAATTACCTTCAAACAAATGATTTTCTACAAAAGATCCTTTGGTTGTTTTAAAACTAAATGACTTAATTAGAATATTTGATTTGGTCTGTAGATAAAGCATACTATCTACCTGTTTATTTTTTACCAAGAATTCATTGATTTGAAAATCAAATAATTTTAATTGTTTCTGATCATTGATGGTAACATTAAAATCACGAATAGTTATATTATCTAATACATTATTAAATTCTGAATCTTTCTTTTCCGGTTTCTTTTTGCCATCACCCTTTAGTAAATAATCATTGCTGTAGCCACTGGTATCTGTATATATATAAAATGCACCTTTTTCTATTTTTAATTTATTAAGTGAAATCTTGAGCAGCATTAATTTTAGAGGATTCACCCTTAGATAAATTCCTTCCGCTTGAACCAATGCGTGTTGGTGTCTTTGATAAAGAGAATCTGTAATTTTTAAATGCTGCAGGGAGATGGTTAAATAGGGAAAGTTTTTAAACAGGGATACTCCCACATCTTTGATCTCAATTTTACCTCCTATTTTTTCACTGATCTTTGCAGTTGCATCTGCAATTAATTTTGCCTTATTGTTACCTACATAAATTTTAAGAATCAATAACAATATTAATAATAGGGCAAATAATCCGCCCAAGACCCTAAGGGTCCATTTTAGATATTTATTCAAAACTGCAAGTTTGCTCTAAGTTAATAAACTAAGCAATACTAACTACCTACCCATATAAACCATTAAAATTTGAACATCGCTAGGATTAACGCCACTTATACGGCTTGCTTGACCAAGTGTTCTGGGTCTTATTTTTTTGAATTTCTGTAAAGCTTCATTTGAAATGGCTGAAATAGAATCATAGTTAAAACTGTCTGGAATAATCAGCTCTTCCAGAGCGCTCATCTTATTAGCAATCTCACTTTCTTTCTCTATGTATCGCTCGTACTTAATTTGAATTTCTGATTGTTCAATAGAATCCATATTGCACCAGTTAAGCGTTTCAGCCAACCCAGTATCGTAGGTCATCATTGACTTTAGATCAACATTTGGTCTTAGCAAGATTTTAGCTGCTCGTTGTTTTTCTATGATACTAGCTGATCCAATGCTTTCAAAGAATGGATTGATTCCTGCTGGTTCAACATTATAATTATTTAATATGTGTTTAATCTTCTCTACATTGCTGGTTTTGGCCTGAACCTTCTGCATTCTTTCTTCCGATGCTAATCCCAAATTAAAACTTCTCTCGGTTAATCTTAAGTCAGCATTGTCTTGACGTAATAATGTTCTGAACTCTGCACGGCTGGTAAACATTCTATAAGGTTCGTCAGTTCCCTTGCTAATCAAGTCGTCAATCAAAACACCAATATAGGCTTCACTCCTTTTTAAAATAAAGGGTTCTAAATTCTTGGTTTTTTGGTGCGCATTAATTCCGGCCATTAAACCTTGACAAGCCGCTTCTTCATAACCAGTGGTGCCGTTAATTTGACCTGCAAAAAACAAGTTAGAAATTTGCTTGGTTTCTAATGAATAGTTTAATTGGGTAGGTGGAAAATAATCGTATTCAATGGCATAACCTGGACGGAAGATTCTGCAGTTTTCAAAACCTGGAATCATGCGCAAAGCTTGGTGCTGTACTTCTTCAGGTAAGCTGGTTGAAAATCCATTGACATAAATCTCCACCGTATTCCAACCCTCTGGTTCAACAAAGATTTGGTGACGATCCCTATCTGCAAACCTGTTAATCTTGTCTTCAATACTTGGACAGTATCTTGGACCTACACCCTCAATTCTACCCTGATACATGGGACTACGGTCAAAGCCCGTTTTCAATATATCATGCACGGTGTTGTTGGTATAACTGATCCAACAAGATCTTTGGTCTTCCGATTTAACACGCGGAACGTCTAAATAAGAAAAGCCCACAATCTCTTCATCCCCTTTCTGTTCCTCCATTTTGGAATAATCCAAGCTCCTTCCGTCTACCCTTGGAGGTGTTCCTGTTTTAAGCCTATCACTTTCAAAACCTAATTCCACCAATTGTTCGGTTATTCTAGTTGCTGCTTTTTCTGCAACCCTACCACCGCCAAATCTCTTCTCACCAATATGAATCACACCATTTAAGAAAGTACCACTGGTAACCACCACAGATTTACTATTAATATGATGACCCATACCCGTAACTACACCAGACGCTCTGCCATCTTTAATAATGATGGACTGAACCATGTCTTGGTAAAAATCCACATTGGGTGTATTCTCCAACATCTCGCGCCACTTTGCAGCAAAGAGCATGCGGTCAGATTGAGCTCTCGGGCTCCACATTGCTGGGCCTTTACTCCTGTTCAACATTCTAAATTGAATGGTAGATAGGTCAGTTACTATTCCGCTATATCCACCCAAAGCATCAATCTCTCGGACAATCTGCCCTTTGGCAATTCCACCCATGGCAGGATTGCAACTCATTTGGGCTATGGTCTGCATGTTCATGGTTACCAATAACACTTTAGAACCCAAGTTTGCTGCTGCCGCCGCCGCTTCACAACCCGCGTGGCCCGCACCCACTACTATCACATCGTAATCTGGAAACATTGTTTTTATTTAAGTTGGCAAAGATAACCCCATTCAATTCTATTCCTATTAAACGTAATAACAAGCCCACTAGTATAATGTTCCACGTGGAACTCTTTGGTTTGCCCTGACCGGGGATTTAAACTGATTTATATTACACTATAAAAGGTCTTTCCAAACCAACCCAGATTACAAAATCCCAGTCCCAGTTAACGTGTTCCACGTGGAACTCTTCGGTTTGCCCTGACCGTGGATTTAAATTCATTTAAAATCACCCTATAAAAGGTCCTTCCAAACCAACCAAAATTATAAAATCATTGTCCCAGTTACCGCGTTCCACGTGGAACTCTTTAGTTTACCCTGACTGGGGATTTAATTCTGTTTCTATTACCCTATAAAAGGTTTTCCAAACAAACTCAGATTGCAAAATCCTTGTCCCAGTTACCGTGTTCCACCTAGAACTCTTTGTTTTGCCCTACCCTGTTATCCAAATTGATTTTAAATTATCCTATAAAAGGTCCTCCCAAATCAACCTTGATTACAAAATCTTTGGTCCAGGCACATGTGTTCCACGTGGAACCATTCTTTCTAACCCAAGGCAGGTAAGTATTTCAGCTTTTTCTGTATCAAAAACAAATGTTGCACCCCTTAAGGATCTGAAACCCCCATCTTTTATTTATCCTTGTTTCGTGTCTCTCCAGTCAATTTGCTAGCAATAGTCTATGTATTCAACTTTATCTGTCCCAAGATGCATATCCCCATCCCTTCTCAACCTGAAACGCCCCTTTCTATTAAAGCATGTTCCACGTGGAACCAATCTGTTTATCATTAACCAGCACTGTCTTCCGATTTGTCCGTCCCTAAAACCAATACTTTAACCTATCTAGACCCGAAAGATTCTCTTCTATTTTTCTGTGCTCCACGTGAAACACAACCTTCTGCCTTGTTAGGCGATTCAAAACGAGCGTTTCACCTAAATCTATATTCCTGCATCTTATTCTGAACCCATAATCCTAGTTCTTTGGTTTTAAGTATGCCTCGTGGAACTTGTTTTCTATCCCTACTGTTTATTTAAAATGATTTTAACGGGTATGGAAAGATTGTTCTCTTGGTTCAATCTATCTATTTCAGACCCTAATTGTGCCAAGTGAACCTGTTCTATATGCCTCAGGTCTAGTAAAAACGTTTTTATTG